>JADMIO011047629.1_pt1 | contig 20579 bp, 17 predicted proteins | sample 8958161 | NCBI WGS metagenome assembly JADMIO01 (sample SAMN16585339, study PRJNA669376) | soil metagenome | isolation source: Crop rotation soil | place: USA: Cullars Rotation, Alabama | collected 2011 | reverse complement strand
AATTGGGTAAATAAAATCCTGGGACTTGATTCCTGGCCTGGACTCAGGCAGCGGTATTGCCATAGGAAAATGCTGGTAGTAAACCGCCAGCCACGCGCCGACTAGTAAAAAAACAAGAAATAGCGGTAAAATCAACACAGCGCTAAGAAGCAGCGCTTGCCGGCCCGCTCGCACGTTTTTGCATGCCAGCACTCGCTGTACGATTAATTGTTCCGCGCCATGAGTGGAAAGGACTAGAACCGTCCCGCCAATTAAGCCCATCCAGATATTGATTGGCGGCCCCCAACTGAAATTACCATTATACCAATGAAGCTTTCCTAACTCCGTTGCTTCCCGCCAGACTTGGTTCCAAGTTCCTGGCAGCAGGTGTGGTATATAAAGAATAGTAAAAATTCCACCGGCCAAAAATAAACCGAATTGCAGCGCATCCGTCCAGATGACGGCTTTCACTCCGCCAATAAAAGTGTAAATGAGAGCCAAGCCAATAAACAGAACTATCGCCGGCAGTACATTCCAGCCGAGCATTAGCTGAATTGGTATGCACGCCACATAAACTCTTACCCCGGCCGCCAATGTTTCGCTCACCAGGAAAAATCCACCTGAGACCTCGCGAGCAGCCAAACCAAAGGCGTCGCCCAGCAATTGGTAGGGTGAATATATTTCTCCTTTGAAGTAGTACGGGACCAGAAAAATAGCTAATAAAATCCGGGCTATGATGTACCCAAAGATCATTTGCAGAAACGTTAAATCGCCCCCGTATGCCATGGCGGGAACGCCGATAATGGTGACTGCGCTTGTCTCCGCCGCCACAATCGACAACCCAATGCTCCACCAGGAAATGTTGCGCCCTCCCAAGAAATAATCGCGTGTTGTTTTTTGATCGCGGCCAAGCCAAACGCCAAAAGTTGTAATGCCAGCCAGGTAAAGGCAAATCACGAACCAATCCGCGGCATTCAGGAAGTTCATTTAGAAAAAATCCAAAGACCCGGATTGATTGGCAAGCAAAAAATGCAGAACTGAAAAGGTTTGGAAATTATATTAACTTAATTGAGCAGGCACCCCCTTGGCGCAAAAGCTCTTGCACCGCGCCAGGCATGGGCTGTTCCAGATGCTCAAGCAATTCCAGTTGCTGCGCGCCGCTGCATGCGATTTTGGTGGAAGCTGCCAGGATGAATCCGTTCAAAGTTTGCCTGGCGTAATGAAGAAGACCCTGGCGCAGCGGCAATGAATACACCGCCAACACGATGCCATACACCACCGTATGCCAGCCATTTGCCTTTTTTTGGCCCAGCGCGGACAAATAGCGTTGCACCAGCCGTTGGTCTTTTAAGGTGCGCAAGCACTTCAAATGATGCTTGCCCGCCGCTTTGCTTGCTCTGGCGAAAGGGGCAAATCCCGGTGTCGAGGCCAACTGGTGGTCCAATGCCAACAATTCCTTCAGCTCGCCTCTTGAAGCGTGTTCCCATGCCCGCAAAATAGCGCCAAACTCATTCGGTATTAAAAATCGAGCGGAATAATTCTCCAGAAACGATCGAAGTTCGGGCAAAGAACGAACGGAAACGAGCGCGCTGCCGAGCTCAAGTGAGAAAAGATCGCCATTCTCAGGCGCGCCTAGTTGTTGGACTAGCGCCTGCGTCTCTCCGGCTAGAGTGTTGTTTTGCCGAAGTTCGGCTGCTGTGCTCTGCTTGGACATTCTTCTGTTTAATCTGGCGGCGCATTTCCTTCTGCAATCCAATCCAAACCAAGGCTACGCTACTACGCTCCAGCGGATGTGCCAACTGAAAAGGGGCTCCGGCGCCAAAAAAGAAAGTTCTCTTTGCGAAACAATTGCAAGAGAAGTATGTCTAACTAGTAAGTGTGATGTTTAAATCGGGTCTTAAACTAAATGGCTTAAGCCGGCGAAAATTCTTTGCGTTGGGTTTGCTGGGCGCGCCAGCGCTCATGGCGGCGGACGCAAAATGGATCGAGCCAACCTGGCTGAACATTCGCAAAATCAAGCTTTCTCCAGCGCCTCGCTGCCGGTTTGCCCAATTTAGCGACGTTCACCACAAAGGGGATCGGGATTACCTCCAAAAAGTCATCCAGGCAATTAACGCTTTAGACCCCGATTTTGTATGTTTTACTGGAGACATCGTCGAGCAGCAAAAATTCCTGGGCGAAGCGCTGGATCTATTTGCGTTGCTTAAAGCCCCCGTTTTCGGGATTCCGGGAAACCATGATTACTGGTCCGGATGCAACTTTCAGGAGATCGACAAGAGATTAAAGCAAAACGGCGGGGGCTGGCTGATGGACCGCGAAGTCAAAAACATTAAACCGGACGTTAACTTAATCGGGTTAAGCTGCGCTCGCGAACCTAAATACTACCGCTTTTCCGAAGCGCCTTTGCGTATTTTAATGTATCATTACCCGGAATGGGTCAAAAAATTGAATGGCCAAAAATTTGACCTCATGTTGGCCGGCCATTCGCATGGCGGCCAAGTTCGTTTGCCTTTTTACGGAGCGTTGCTTGTTCCATTTCACGTCGGAGCGTTTGACATGGGGATGTACCAAACCGAAGCTGGGCCTTTGTACGTGAATCCAGGCATCGGTTACCTGGATAACTATAATATCCGATTCTGTTGCCGGCCGGAAGTAACTTATTTCGAGATTTAACCGGTTCTTTACAGAGCATTTCGCCAGCCCAAACTAATGCATTTTAACGGTGGCCGGGTCGTATGTCTGACCGGCCTTTAAGTCTTGTTTTTGCTCGCCGTAATAGATTTGTCCCGTTCCTTCCAAAATGGAAATCCGCCCAAAATCTGAAATATCATAACGGCTGTCGAAAGAGGCAAAGTACCCGGGGGTTACCAAAATCTTATATCGGGACGGTGGTGGAAGTCTTTTGACATTTCCGAGAACCCTTCCCTTGCGCAGTTCAATCACGGTTTCGACCACTGGCTTCTCTTCGATTTTACTATCGCGCAACGTTTTTAAAAAGACCTGGGATGAACCTGTCAGCCGCAACATTCCGCTGTGTGGCCCAAGAAATAAATCCAATTGCGAACCTGCGTCCGTGGTAAAAAGGGTTCCTTCTGGAAAGCTCATTCCCACAACAATGCTTCCTTGTTCTCCGCCAGGGTTGCGCTCAAATTGAGCTTGGCCCCGAACCGCGCGAACCGTGGCAAGGGCACCTTGCAAGGGCAATCGTTCGTTCGAGCTTTCATAGCTATGGTTTTCCGAAGGTGGTGCAGCACAACCTGCGAAGTATATTGCTAAAAGTAGCGTCAAAAAGGGAAGATTCCTCATATCAATCGCTTTAATTCGCCTATCCAAACAGAAAATCAGGCATTTTACAAACTAAATCCGGCTGTCGGATTAGAAAATTCTTGTAAAGCTGGTCTGTTTTTGAGAATGATGGCTCTACCCAATGTGTTTTAACATTTGCGCGCATCGGGTGTGACCAGGGACGAATGCGCGCTCCTCAGAAAATTAATATGATGCAAACACCCTTGCACTCGAAAGTTGGGAGCGCTTGCTCAAGCTTGGTTGTGGCCGCAGGACTTTGTATCTGCGCGATCACATCTTCCGCACCCGCGGAGGAATCCTCCTCGAAACCAGATTTAACTCAGAAATCCTTGGAGGATTTGATGAACGTTCCCATCAGCAGCGTCGCGCGCCATGGCCAAACGGTTGCGGAAGCCGCCGCTGCAATTTACGTCATCTCTCCTGAAGACATACGCAGGTCCGGCGCAACCAGCATTGCCGAAGCCTTGCGCATGGCTCCTGGATTGGACGTGGCTCGCATCGATGGCAATAAATGGGCCATTAGCTCCCGAGGTTTTAATGATTTTTTTGCCAATAAGTTACTGGTCCTGATGGATGGGCGCAGTGTTTACACCCCGCTCTTCTCAGGCGTTTTTTGGGATGTTCAGGACACCGTCCTGGAAGATATTGAAAGAATTGAAGTGATCCGCGGCCCCGGCGCAACTTTGTGGGGGGCCAACGCTGTCAATGGTGTTATCAACGTCATCACTAAACCTGCTCAAGAAACCCAGGGTACCCTTATCAGCGCGGGTGGTGGCAATGAAGAACGCGGTTTTGCCGAAGCGCGCTACGGCGGCAAGATTGGCCAGGACGCTGCCTTCCGTGCCTACGTAAAATACTTCAATCGCGATGACTCTTTTAATGCGCAGCCAACCGCCAATGATGATTGGAACATGATTCGGGGAGGTTTCCGGACGGACTGGCAGATTTCCTCCGATAACTCCCTGACTTTGCAAGGGGATTATTATGAGGGGGATCTTGGCCAGCAACTTTATACTCCGCTTGGCTTTATCCCATACGGTCTGGCCAATGCGATTTATTTAATTCCTTCTTTCGCTGCACCGGGCGCTCCAGGAAGCCCCGGATTATTGCTGCTCAACGGCAGAGCCTCGGTGGAAGGTGGAAATCTCTTAAGCTCGTGGAAACACACCTTTTCCGATACTTCCGACCTCATCCTCAAAGTTTATTATGACCGAACAGAGAGAGAGGATCGAGTTCATCACGAAACGCGGGACACTTTCGATGTGGATTTCCAACATCGTTTCGAATTGGGAGAGCGCCAACAGTTTATTTATGGTTTGGGCTATCGCGATAGTTCAGATCGCCTGGGCGACGGACGTGATCATACTGGCAGCATCGCCTTTATTCCAACGCACCGCAATGACCAGCTTTTCAGTGGTTTTGTACAGGACGAAATAAGACTCTTGGATTCTGTAAAACTCACTTTGGGCACGAAGCTCGAGCACAACGATTACACGGACTTTGAAGTCCAGCCGAATGCAAGGCTCCTTTGGTCTCCATCAGAAAAGCAAAGTATTTGGGGCGCAATTTCCCGTGCTGTTCGCACTCCAGCTCGCTTTGAACACACCGTGGACGCATGGCTTTTTTATCCGCAAATCGGAGTTGGATTAGGAAAATTAGTAGGCAATCCAATGTTTGTAGCGGAAGAGTTGACCGCGTATGAAATCGGCTACAGGGTGCAGCCAGTTCATTCCCTCTCGTTTGATTTGGCAACTTTCTATAATGTTTATGATCGCTTGCGTACCATCACATTTGGCGGGGTCGGGCCGAGCGGCCCGTATTTTGTTCCATCTAATAATATGGATGGGCAAACGTATGGTGCGGAAGTTTCAGCAGTGTACAACGTAACATCGGATTGGAAATTAAGCGCCGGGTATAGCTTCTTGAAAATGGAATTGCATAGTCCGGTCTCGCCTGCCAATGAAATCCCAGAAGGAGAAAGCCCTGAAAATCAGTTTAATATCCGTTCCTATTTGGATTTGCCCTTCCATCTTCAGTTCGACAGCGCCGCGTATTATGTTGACAGCTTGCCTGCTCGGGGAGTGCCAAATTATTGGCGCTGCGATTTCCGCCTCGGTTGGAGGCCAAACGAAAAAGTGGATGTGAGTGTTGTGTTGCAAAATGCTTTTGATAACCACCATTATGAATTTGGGCCGGGCTTTTTAGTTAACCCGACGGAGATCGAACGTTCCCTTTACGGCAAGATCACATTGAGGTTTTAGGGACGAATTCGTTTTTGTAAGAAGGAGCGTTTATATTAAGGAGCAATTCCCATAAAGTGAATTTCTGGCGTTATAGTTATTTGCTGCGTCTGGCATTGTTGCTATTTGCGCTTGCAGGGCGCGTGTCAGCAGAGGAAGAAGCGGCTATCTCCGAGTATGACCTGGAAGGAGCCTTCTTGTTCCAATTTCCCAAATTCATTGAATGGCCCGATGCAAAATTTGAATCCAAAGATTCGCCTATTGTTCTTTCCATTTTAGGACAGGACCCTTTTGGCGAGGCCTTGGATGCTTTGGTTCGAGGTAAGAGCATTGGTGCCAGACCGTTTGTTGTGCGCCGTGTTCATTCGGAAAACGAAGCCCGTTCCGCTCACCTTCTTTACATCTGCCAATCGGAAAAGAAGCGCCTTCCAGAGATTCTGCAACATCTTAAGTCCTCTTCAGTTGTTACCGTGGCGGATATGGAAAAATTTGCCGAGGCCGGCGGAATGATTCAATTCCGGGTGGACAAAAACAAAATGCGGTTTGATATCAATTTAAAAACGGCGGAAGAGGAGCGGCTTAAAATGAGTTCCAAGCTGTTAAAGCTGGCGCTTCATGTTTACCAGTAATAAGCAATCACCTCTCGCCAAGGAGTTATACATTAAAGGCGAACACATTTGCCATGTTTCGTGATTGGTCTATTCAGCGGAAGCTAAAGCTCGTCATCATGGGGACGACTGTGGCTGCGCTCTGGCTGGCCTGCGCCGGTTTTCTAATCTACGATTTAAGCGCCATTCGCCGTTCCATTGCCCAGGACATCGCTACTGTAGGCCAAATTCTCGGCAGGGGGAATACCGCTGCCATTTCTTTCAAGGATGCCGAAGCCGCCGAAGAAAGTTTGAAAGCGTTTTCCGAACGCAAAAGCATCATCGAAGCCGCTATTTTTTTTACGAACGGACAGCTTTTTGCCAAGTACCTGCGTCCGGGAATTACCTCCTTTCAAATGCCCGTATTACGGCCTGCTGGGGCCTATTTCGGCAACGATGATATAGAGCTGTTCATTCCCATCCACTTGGAAAATGAAATCATTGGCACCGTTTACGTTCGGTCAGACCAAGAGGAAATGTATGCTCGTTTTCGGCAATATACAGGCATTGTTGCCCTGGTAATCATTGGTTCCATGGTCCTGGCTTATTTGCTCTCCACGGTTTTGCAGAAGGTTATTTCCAATCCAATTCTGCATCTCGCGGAAGTAATGCGCAAAGTAACGGTCGAAAAGAATTACGCCGTCCGCGCTCAAAAGGAAAACAAAGATGAATTCGGCCAGTTAGTAGATGGATTTAACGAGATGTTAGCTGAAATCCAAAACCGGGACGCGGCACTGCAAAAAGGGCGCGAGGAACTGGAAAAGCGGGTTGATGAAAGAACCCATGCTTTGCAGCAGGAAATTGTAGAGAGAAAACAAGCCGAAGAGCATTTGCGGCAATTAACCGGGAAATTGGAAAGGAGCAACCGCGAACTGCAGGATTTTGCTTACGTGGCTTCACACGATCTTCAGGAACCATTGCGCAAGGTCCAAGCCTTTGGCGACCGCCTTCGCCGACGTTACGCGGAACCGCTTGGTGAGGAAGGCCGTGATTACCTGGAACGGATGGAAAATGCCGCCCGCCGCATGCAAAATTTGATTAATGACCTCTTGTTATTTTCTCGAGTTAGCACCAAGCCGCATCCATTCGAAAAGATTTCCTTGGAAAAAATTGCCCAAGAGGTCCTTTCGGACCTGGAAGTTCGCTTGCAGCAAACCAATGGGAAGGTCCAAATAGACCGATTACCTGAAATTGAAGCGGATCCTGTTCAGTTTCGGCAGCTTTTGCAAAACCTCCTAAGTAATGCCTTAAAGTTCCATAAACCCGAAATTCCACCATTTGTCCATGTTTCTGCTCGAATTTTCAGGAGTGCCGGACCTGGAAATGGTAATATACAAGAAAAGGATTGGTGCGAGATTAAGGTTCAGGATAATGGTATAGGGTTCGAAGAAAAATACTTGGACCGTATTTTTGCTGTTTTTCAAAGATTGCATGGAAGGGGGACATACGAGGGCACAGGAATCGGGCTCGCAATTTGTCGAAAGATCGCCGAGCGACACGGCGGTAGTATAACTGCCTGCAGTAAAGTGGACGAGGGTTCGACATTTATCGTGCAGTTGCCAATGCGGCAGACAAAATCAGACCAAAATTAAAATGAACAACTCTGTGCAGCCTATCACAATTCTGCTGGCCGATGATGATCCAGACGATCGCCTGCTGACGCGCCATGCATTAGAAGAGAACAGGTTGGCCAACGATCTTCGGTGTGTCGAAGATGGCGAGCAGTTGGTTTCCTATTTATATCGCCGCGGCCAATACGCAAATCCTGAAAATTCACCGCGTCCGGGCCTGATTTTGCTGGATTTAAACATGCCCAAGAAGGATGGACGTGAGGCGCTTAAAGAAATAAAGCTCGAACCTGGCCTGCGCCAAATCCCGGTCGTTGTTTTAACCACCAGCAAAGCGGAAGAAGATATCTATCGCAGCTACGATTTGGGCGTGAATTCCTATATAACAAAACCTGTCACGTTCAATGCCTTGGTCGATGTCATCAAAACTTTGGGTAAATATTGGTTCGAAATTGTTGAACTTCCTCCAGCTTCCCTAGGCGAATCGCCTTTATGAATCCAGCTTCCCTAAAAATTCTGCTGGTGGAAGATGACGAGGATGATTACCTGATCACACGCGATTTGTTGCGCGATATTCCTGGCGCGGAGCTTCACCTGGATTGGATTCAAACCTTCGAGGAAGGGCTCGAAGAGGTGAACCGCCAACGCCACGATGTTTATTTAATTGATTATCGCCTCGGGCCGCATACGGGCCTGGAACTGCTGGCGGAAGCTGTTCGCTCTGGTTGTACCGCGCCAATCATTCTGCTGACTGGGCTAGGGGATCGGCAGGTCGATGTCGATGCCATGAAAGGAGGAGCCGCTGATTACCTGGTGAAGGGCCAAATCAGTCCCGCCTTGTTGGAACGTTCGATTCACCACTCCTTGCAACGAAAGGATTCAGAGAGACGTTTGCGGGAGAGCGAGGAGTACTACCGCTTGTTGTTCGAGCAAAATCCACATCCGCTCTGGGTGGTGGATTCTTCTTCAGGCCAGATCATAGCCGTAAATGAAAGCGCCACCCAACTTTACGGCTATAGCAAGAGCGCCTTTTTAGAAATGAATTTCAATCAGTTGGAAGCGGAATCTGCTCAATCCGGCCGTCTGCCTCTTTTGGCCAGGGAGAATAACGGTTTCCAGGGGCGTGAGATCTATCATCACTTAACTAAGGATAATCGTGTCCTGCACGTCGAGTTGATCTCAAATAAGATCGCTTTTCAAGGTCGGAAAGCTTTGCTTGTCATGGCGACGGATATGACCAGCCGCCTTGAACTCGAAGCTTCCTTGCGTCAAACCCAAAAAATGGAATCCATGGGAACCCTCGCCGGTGGCATCGCCCATGATTTTAACAACTTGCTTGCCATCATCTCCGGTTATGCTTCCCGGCTTCGCGGGAGCGAGTTGAGCGATGATCAGGTCCTTTCCTCGGTCGCTGCGATTGAAAAAGCCGTTCAACGAGGCGCGGCTTTGGTGCGGCAAATTTTAACTGTGGCAAGAAAAACCGACGTCCTGCTCGAGCCACTAGACATCAATGAGCAGATCCAAGATTTAGAGAAGATGCTTTTGGGCACTTTCCCAAAAACAATTGAAATCACGCTAGATCTCCAGCCCAAGCTGCCATTGCTCGTAGCCGATTCCAACCAGTTAAACCAAACTTTGCTCAACCTGTGCGTCAATGCCCGGGACGCCATGCCAGGCGGAGGCAATTTGTGTTTGGGCACCGAACTGGTCGCAGGAGATGTCGTGCGCAGAAAATTCCTGGATGCGCCGGAAAAGCAATATGTTTGCATCCGTGTCAAGGACACAGGCACAGGCATGACACCCCAGGTGCAAGCCCGCATATTCGAACCGTTTTTCACTACCAAAGAACGCGAGAAGGGGACGGGACTGGGTTTAGCTGTGGGTTATGGAATTATTCGAGCACATCATGGTTTTATTGACGTGGAATCCGAACCAGGGCAGGGGAGCTGTTTTCGTGTCTATTTGCCGGTCGAAGAAGCTCAAGCCGGCCACTCAACCCATGAAAGCGCTCCTTTGGCAGGATGTACCGATGGCAAAGAAACCATTTTATTGGTGGAAGACGAAACGCTTTTGCAAGAATTGCTAAAAGCGCTCCTTTCTGACAAAGGCTACAAAATCATCACCGCTTCCGATGGTTTGGAAGCAGTCGAAACGTTTCGCCGGCATCAGAACGAAATCAATTTGGTGCTCACGGATATGGGACTGCCGAGATTAGGTGGATGGGAAGCCTGCCTGCAGATGCAAAAGATACGGCCCCAAATACCTGTTGTTCTGGCCAGTGGGTATTTGGATCCTAATTTAAAAAACAATCTCTTAAAACAAGGAGCCCGCGATTTTGTCCAAAAACCGTATGTTCCACAGGAATTGTTCCGGCGCATTCGTCAGATTCTCGATTCTCCTTAGCGCGTATCCCCGTTCATCAAGAGCGCTATTATTTAGCGCTGCTTTTGGATTTTTCCGCGGCGCGCGAACATGCTTCCGCCAGCAGCGTGAGCTTCTCTAAAAATTCTTCTCTTTGGTTAGCTGGGAAAACTTCCAACAGTTCCGCCTGCAATTGCACTGCGATCTTGCGCACTTCCAAAAATTTCTTTTTCCCTTTCACCAAAAGAAAAATCCTCATAGCGCGGCGGTCTGCGGTATCGGGTCGTCTTTCAATCCACCCAGCGCTTTCCATCCTTTCTAACAAAGCTCCCACAGTGTTGGGGTCACTGCTCATGATCGTAGTGAGTTGGCGCTGAGTTAAGCCTCCAGACTCATGCTCCAGCAAAGTGCGTAAAGCGGTGAATTGATCGGGCGTCACTTGCGTATGCGCGATGCGGCGGCGAAACGCCTGGTTCAATCCGTACCAAGCTTGGCGCAGCAAAGGGGGCAAGCGCCGTCGATTTGGTGAATCGAGCGCTTCAGCTAATGAATTTGAGGGTAGTTTCATCAGTCCAACAAAACAGGAAAATGATACGTGTAAGTATTATTTGTTTGCAATTGCTTTCACTCTGTAGAATACTTTTCCGCCTAGCAAGCATTTGATCAAATGGAGTTCGAGCGTTCATCTTTTTTTGGGTTTTTATGAAATTTAAGCTTCTGCTCTTCTTAGGCCTGGCTGCTGCTTGGATGCAGCCTCCTATCACCGCCGCCACCCCTGTCCATGGCTGGCTGGATCAGCGCGGCCCTTATAAATCTGGGTTTTCGGATGAAAAAAATTTGCCGGACACACTCGATGCCAATCACCCGCTTTGGTCTGTGGATTTTCCTGGCCAATCCACCTCCGTGGTCGCCAACGGCAAAGTTTATATTATGGGCTATTCGGGCGAAGGGCCTGACCTACAGGAGGGCGTGAGTTGCTTTGATGCTGACACCGGCAAGCTTCTCTGGCGCCAGCTCTATAACGACTTTCTGAGTGATACGATTTATCTCCGTTACGCCACATCCAGCCCAGCGGCGGATCCGGAGACAGGGAATGTTTACATCCAAGGAACCCAAGGCATTTTGGCTGCCTTTTCCGCAGATGGAAAAACTTTGTGGAACCATTCACTCATGGAGACTTATGGCCGATTAACCTTTCCAAACGGTCGCACCGCTTCACCGGCTGTGGACGGAGATTTGGTCATCACCCGCGGCATCACCGCAAACTGGGGTGCTAACGGTCCTGCTGGAGACCGCTTCTACGCCTTTGATAAGAACACCGGCGACTTAGTCTGGTCCTCCAGCCCGGGCGATCGGCCCAAGGACAACTCCTACTCCCATCCGTACTTCACTTTTATCGATGGCCGGCGTGTTTTCTTCAGCGCTACGGGCGACGGAAGCGTCGTCTGTGTAAATGCGCGCACCGGCGATCCTATTTGGCGCGTTCCCATGGCCAAAGCTGGAATTAACTCGACGCTCGTTGTGCATAACAATGAACGCATCATCGCAATTTATGGCACTCCTTATGAACCCGGCCAAATGGTCGCTTTAAAAATTCCCAAAGTCGTTCCAACCAATTCCGTAAACGCCCCCATTGTGATCGAACGCAGCGCCCTGGAACTTTGGAGCTTGGATTTGTCCACATCCAGCAGTTCTCCAATTTTGGCAGGCGATCGCGTTTATGTTGTGGCGGAAAAGGGAGATCTGAATTGCGTGGATGTCATCTCTGGCAAAATTTTGTGGAAGATGAAACTAGGAATTGAAGAACGCAATGCCTGCCCGCTTTATGCCGATGGAAAATTGTATGTTCCGATGTTGGATGACCCCGATGTAAAGTCGGAAGGTGGCGAAGCCGGGAGTAAAGGTGCCTTTTACATAATTAAACCGAATGACCAGGAGGGCAAAATGTTGTCGCATGCAGCTTTGGATGGCCGTTGCTTTGGCACTCCCACTGCCTACAACGGCAAAATTTATATCCAAACAACCAAAAAATTATATTGCTTCGGCAACAAGGGAAATAATCCAGGCGTGCCCAAATGGAACCACATGGTGCAATGGCCAAAACCGGGTCCGGCTGCCAGTTTGCAAATCATTCCTTCGGAAGTTTTGTTAAAACCAAACCAATCGCAAAATTTTCGAATCCGCGAATTGGATGCAAATGGCTTTACCGTTCGTGAACTGAATAATTCCGCGAACGTAAAATGGAGTCACTACATTCCGCCAACCGCCAAAGTGAAAGCGTCCATGAACGCGGAATTCGATGAAAAAGGGGTTTTAGTCGCGGCCAGTAATCCCGCCCCCTCCGCCGGGGCGTTCGAAGCTGTCGAAGGTAATCTGAAGGGTTACATTCGCGGCCGCGTTTTGCCGGGTCTGCCCATTAAACAGGATTTCGAAAGCATCCAGCTTACCGAAACCACTACGAACACGGTCGAAAATCCTACACCATTTGCTTATCCACCTTTGCCTTGGATTGGCGCTCGTTTCAAATTCGAAGTGCGTCAAAAAGATGAAACCAAATGTCTGACAAAAACCATCGACAACAAATTTTTCCAACGCGCCACAGTTTTCATGGGCGACCCATCGTTGAATAATTACACCATCGAAGCGGATGTGATGAGCGAAGGAAATAAACGCAAAATGTCCGACGTCGGCATCATAAATCAGCGTTACTTAATTGTTCTCAAAGGCAACGAACAAAAGCTTGAAATCAATTCGAACTTGGAGCGCCTCCGGGTTCCTGCCGCGAATGACCCGCCCAATTTTAAGTGGTCTCCTAACATTTGGTATCACTTGAAAGCTCGAGTGGATATGAACCCTTCTGGCGGCGGGACTGTCCGAGCCAAGGCTTGGAAGCGAGGAGATCCAGAGCCGGATGGTTGGACCATCGAAGTCGAACATAAAACCGCGCACAAGAACGGATGTCCTGGGTTATTTGGATTTAGCCCGCAGGATATGCGCGTGTTTATTGACAATGTTCAGGTGACAGCGAATAAGTGAGATGAACCGTTTTTTATTGCCCAAGAGATTATGAACTTTCTTAAAAACTCCAAACGTCAGCCAGGACGAATAGCTTCTGTGCTGGCCGCAGGCATTTGTTTTTGTTCCGTCGTTGCAACTCATGCCAACGATTGGCCTCAGTGGGGCGGTCATCCCAGCAGAAACATGTACTCCCCTGAAACCGGTCTGCCCGATAAATTTGATCCAGGCAAACTCAAGCAAGGCACTGAAGACGTGGACATGGCGACCACAAAAAACGTCAAGTGGGTTGCCAAAGTCGGCTCACAAAGTTATGGCAACACCACTGTTGCCAACGGCCGCGTTTATATTGGCACCAACAATGATAACCCGCGCAATAAAGCCTACCAGGGCGATCGCAGTATTTTGATGGTTTTTGATGAAAAAACCGGCAACTTCCTCTGGCAACTGGTTGTGCCTAAGTTAATTTCCGGAAAGGTAAACGACTGGGAAAACCTGGGCCTTCTCTCTTCGCCCACGGTCGAAGGCAACCGAGTTTATTGTGTCACCAGCCGTTGCGAAGTTATTTGCCTGGACACCGACGCCCTGGCAAATGGCAATCAAGGCCCTTTTATGGATGAAGGGCAATACATCGCCGGCCCCGGAAAACCGAAGGTCACTCCCGGCAATACCGATGCCGATATTATCTGGCGCTATGATATGATGGATGAATTGGGCGTGTTCCCGCATAACGCTTCTAATTGCTCCGTACTCATCGTTGGCGATCTCGTTTATTCCTGCACTTCCAACGGCCAAGATTGGACTCATTCAAATATCCCGTCCCCAAATTCACCCAGCTTTATTGCTTTAAACAAAAACACTGGGGAATTCGTGGCCGAAGATGATGCTCATATTGGTCCTCGGATTTTCCACGGCCAATGGAGTTCCCCTTCCACAGGGGTTGTCAACGGGCGCCAATTGATCTTCTTTGGAGGCGGCGATGGATTTTGTTACGCATTTGATGCGAAGCCGGTCAAAGAAGGAGACTCGACTTTCATCAAGAAAGCCTGGTGGTACGACTGCAATCCCCCTGATTACCGTGTGAAAGAGGGCAAACCCGTTCGCTATCCATCCGCGGAAGGCCCCAGCGAGGTGAATGCTACACCAGTGTTCTGGAAAGACCGCGTTTATATCTCCATCGGCCAAGATCCGGAACATGGGGAAGGCGTCGGTAACTTAACTTGTATCGATGCCACAAAAATGGGCGATGTTACCAAAACCGCTAAAATCTGGAACTACGACAAGATTCATCGCAGTATCTCCACGGTTTCCATTACTCCGGATGGCTTGCTTTTCGTTGGCGACTTTTCCGGTTTTTTGCATTGCTTGGATGCGGAGACCGGCAAAGTTTATTGGGTGCATGATATGAAGGCCCACATGTGGGGCTCAACCATGGTGGCCGATGGCAAAGTTTATGCCGGTGACGAAGACGGCGATTTCATCGTCATGGCCGCGAGCAAGGAAAAGAAAATTTTAAGCGAGACCAACCTGGGCGCGCCTGTTTATTCTACTCCAGTTGTGGCCAATGGTGTTGTCTATGTCGCGAGCAATACCCACTTGTTCGCGTTCTATGATGCTTCGCGGGCGCAAGCAACCAAAGATCAGCCTCAACCAGTTAAACTCAATCAATAATCCATTTACGGTCTAGGGCAGGTCCAGTTCAAGCCGGCCGGGAAGCTGTTCGTGCGGCTGGCCTTGAATTGTCGCCAATACTCTGTTAACAACTTCAATTATTGAATATGTCGCAACTTCCTTTGGAACAGGCGGTCAAAAACGCCCAGCAAAATCTCGATGCCCACGTCCGCGAAATCGTTAAATGGCATTTTTCTCCGGAATCTGGCTGCCCGTTTTGGTTGGATTGGTTAAAGAAGTCCGATTGGAACCCTGTTGCCGAAGTCAAAGGATTCGCTGACATTTTGCGCTTTCCTCATTTTCAGGATGAATACCTGCGTGATTTGCCAAATGAAGTTTGGGTCCCTAAGCAGTACAGCGGGCGGCCATTTAATATTTTCGAAACTGGCGGCACAACCGGCATGCCCAAGCAAAGAATTGGTTGGGAAGATTACAAAATTGATTACAGCGATTTCTCCAAGACCCTTTCAGACAAAGATTTTCCCCGCAACGCATATTGGTTGATGGTTGGCCCAACCGGCCCGCGCCGGCTTCGCCTCTCCATTGAACATTTGGCAAATGTGCGCGGATGCTCCTGCTATTTCATCGACCTCGATCCTCGCTGGGTCAAAAAAGTCATAGGCAACAAGCAGTTTGATGTCGCGCGCGCTTACATGGATCACGTGGTCGATCAAGCTGTTACCATTTTAAAGAATCGAAAAGTAAGCGCTCTTTTTACCACTCCTAAATTGCTGGAAGCCTTGGGTGAAAAGATAAATCTATACGATGCGGGCATTCGCGGCGTTTTTTGCGGCGGCACTTCCATGACTCCTCAATATGTTCGATTCATTATTGAAGAAGTTTTGGAAAATCGAATCGCTTTCGCGGCTACTTATGGAAATACTTTGATGGGTTTGGCTGCCAGCCGCCCTTTAAAACCGGAGGACAATTTCTCTCTTACCTATTATGCCCCTCAACCGCGCGCAGTGTTGCGGATTGTGGATCCAAATAATACTTCGCAATTGAAACAGTACGGCGAATTTGGACGGGTCGAGCTCACTACTTTAACTCGTGAATTCTTTATGCCCCGCTTTTTGGAACGGGACGAAGCCATTCGGCGTGAACCGTGCGATCTCTATCCTTGGGACGGAGTAGGAGACGTTCGTCCATTCGGAGCCATGGAAAAAACGATTGTTGAAGGCGTTTACTAAGGTCCTGTCGAAGGGCCTTAATCGATTCTCAATCGGAAATCAGCCTGGTTTTCGGGCCAGCCTATAGCCTTGTGCATTGCGCTCCAATCTTCCATGCACGCGCAATTCTCTTATTTGAGTGTTGATTGCAAATGCGCTGGCAGTAGAATGGAAAAATGTCATCTCTAGCAAGGAAATGGGTCTTAATAACGGGTGCGTCGAGTGGATTCGGAGCCGCAGCAGCTTTGGCGTTTGCTCGAGAAAAAGCCTGTTTACTTCTGGGCGCCCGGCGCACCGACAAGTTGGAACAAATTTGCAAAATCGCGTTAGCTGAGGGAGCGCCAAGGGCAGAGTTTTACAAGTTGGATGTATCCAAAACAGCCAGTGTCGAAGAATTCGCTGGCTGGGCTACTGCGATTACTTCCAAATTGGATGTTTTAGTCAATAACGCGGGCGGAGCGCACGGCTTGGAAACCGTGGCTCAAGGTAAAGACGAAGATTGGGAAACGATGATGCAAATCAACGTCCTGGGCGTCCTGCGCATGACTCGAGCTGCACTCCCTAACTTAATTTCGAATCCAGGCTCGATAATTATCAATATTGGCTCTATCGCTGGCCGGGTGGCTTACGAAGGCGGCGCGGCGTATTGCGCTAGCAAAGCCGGCGAATTGCAAATCACCCGAGCTCTCCGTTTGGAGTTGTTTGGAACAGGCGTGCGCGTGGCGACAATTGACCCTGGCATGGCTGAAACCGAATTCTCTTTAGTCCGCTTCAAAGGAGACGAAGCAAGGGCAAAGAAAGTTTATGAAGGGACTGTTCCACTGACCGCGAATGATGTTGCGGACGCAATGGTTTGGGTTGCGAGCCGGCCTGCTCACGTATGTGTCGATGAAATGGTTTTAAAATGCACGGATCAAGCGGCCATTCACAAAGTTTATCGCCGCCCCGTTCCTCCTGCGTCCTAGAAAGCCCTCGAAATTCGTCGCAAGGCATTGCTGGTTTGCCCCGCAACCCGCATTCCTGCCTTTTTAGCTGTTAAACCCGGCACAATGCCATTCAGGATCATGCTGGTGACGTGTCTCCTGCATCTGGCACAATGGTTTGGGCAAGTAACGCAGCATTTTAGTCCTAGTATTCACTTCCACTTCTGAATAGCTGACCGTTTGCGCATCGTCTCGGTGCATGCAAATTGAAAATGGTCCAGGGCCTCCCCGGTGCGATCCAAGCAAATTAGTCATCCACCTCCGCGGATTCTGTAAATTAATCGGCAGAGACTCCTCCCAAACCTGAGACCGTTTGAAAATTGCTTCTCCCTCATTAAATCCAGAGGAGGCCCAAATGCGCTGTGCCCATTCGTGAGAGGTCGTTTGCAGAACCGAACCATTCCAACGGATTTCTTTGAGCAATCGATCGCCAAAAAAGACCCCGATCAAACGAAAGGCGCTCATTTTGGATAAATCCAAGGCCCTTAATTCGAGATCGAACTCGGCACAATCCGCCGCCGCTATAACTTGTGGAATGATCTGCCCACGGCTTTGCGTCCCTTGAAGACGATCTTCGGGATACCAATTGAGTAGTGCAAATGTGTTCCCAGTTTCGGAGATTCCCAGCCAGGTGCCTCCTCGGTGATCCACCGGCATAATAAATCGTTTGTTTTGTTTAGATACAATTTCAGGCGAAAGGGCTGGTGGTCGAGTCTTCTGTTCATCGCGATTCATGCCTAGCAAATAGCCGTCCTTCGTCGGGATGAATGCCAAGGTACACATATTCTTAATCTGCAAGGGGATACGAAGCGAGCCGACGCCGAAACTCGAACCAGCCATGTATTATTTCGCGACAGCTTACGCTTGGCGATGTCTTGCGATTTTCATCAGCGATTTTATAAACCAACCCCCATTGCTTGAACAAGAGGCGGTACGCTTGGATAAGGCTATTTTTGCTGTCATAAACACTGGTTGCTTCGGAGGCCGCTCCATTCAACTCTACAATCGTGAAACTTTCTCCTTTCCTCAATTTTTCTTCGGATTCATAGCGAACATCAAAACGCCCTATAAAAAAACCAGGCACTGATTTTGCGATTCGATCAACTTGATCAAGTAAATTGCCGCTGAACAAATTCATCCCATCTTCAAAAATGCATCCCTGCGCATGATTCCCCGATTGCACCAAGCGAAAGGTTTCTCCAGCGGACAGAATGTCATTCCATTTCGTGGGGAAGCGCTTTTGATAAACCTCTTTTATCAACGCGGCTCTCCCGTCTTTTTCGACCAATTCTCCCAAAGTATTGAAACCATTTCCGGTAACTTCAGGAAAAATTTTCTTCGTTATGGCCAGGATTTTGCCTTTCTCCGTTCCCGGCAGGCGATAATAAAATACGCCGGCTTCACATGGGCCGGGCGCATAAGCTTGCACTAACAAAGGATGAGGACAATGTTCAATGTACTGATCCGCTTGTTCTTGGCTATGTATGAACTTAACACCGACGCCCCGTTGCCCGATATCAGGCTTCATCACGAATGGAAAACTTAAATCCCTATTGGCAATCCAACTGCGAATCTCCAGTTTTCTTGATTGAATCTCCCCTTTTGATAACCAAACTCTCGCTGAAAAAGTTGGAAAATTCTTCCAAAGAATTTCTTGGGTCACGAATTTGGATTCACCTGCAAGACCACCATATTCAATCCCTGGATTAGAAAGGGCAGCCAAAGTTAAGCTTCGGTACCTGGCCATCAAAATAAAATTATAAATGACTACCGGAATATAAAACAGCCATGCCGGCCAAAACTCCCATCGAGAAATCCTGCCTAGGAAAGCTTTGGCGCGTGTCGCCAGTTTCTGCCGATAGATTAGGAGAGCGAAGCCACTTAAAATGCAAAGCGCTAAATATGGATTTGAAATATTTTCCCAAGCCCAGGCGTTGAGCCCAAAGATTGCCGCGGTCCAAAGCAATGCCATCAACGCTGTTACGCCCAGAAAACTTCCGAAGGGCACTTTTAAAATTCCAGCAGCAAGATAAGTGGGAAGGCGCGCGCCAGGAATAAAGCGCGCAATAGCTAATGTTAGGGAGCCCCATCGATTCATGAACTGTGCCGCGTTTGCAAAACGAGTTTGCGATAATCTTTTCGAACCCACCTTCATTGCCAGCTTTGACGTGCCCCAGCGCGCAAGTGCATACAAACCTGCATCTCCAATCCAAATGCCTAGAAAACAGGCCCAAAAACTCCAAATGACAGATATTTTTCCAGTGGCTGCCAATGTGGCAGCGCCAAAGGTGGCAAGATCTTCGGAAACGAATGTCAGCAAAAAGAACGCTGCTGCGCTTTGAGGAGTCGAAATTAATGACATATCTGAAATTAAGCGCTTAAAGCCAGGGCGCGCATAGCTTTCTCCTGATGGTGTGCCGTGGAAGGTGCGATTCCAAAATGAGCAGGCAACTGTACGCCTTGCATACCTGCGATCACCTTGATCAATGCATAATGATGAATTGCATGGCTAACAGCGTATAAAAGTTCTCTTCCTACCGTGGAAAAAGCTTCCTCAGTGCCCGCTTCCTCATAAGAAGATTTTCCGCAAACGCGAATTTTCTCAGTTAATAAAGGCAGAGTGTCCAACGATTCCATTAGAGATTGCGTTAAGCCAAAAGCGGCCATGCGGTCGTACTCGACGGATGTTCCTCTTTGCCGAATATCGTAATTGATTACACCCGTATGCGCCTGTTCCCGTAGAGTTTTGAAATGATCCAAACAATGACGGTAGTGCGCCCCGATGGAAGCGTTAAATACTAAAGGAACTTTGCATGAGTACTGCGATTCCGTAAGTTGCTCGAGCAAAGCTAATCCTTGTTCCAAAACTGCTTTTGCTGGCTGAATGAGTGTGTGCTGCATAACCATTAAATTAGTCAGGTTCAATGATTTATTTGAAGCGCGGCAGAAAAGGTATATCGCGCCTGTTTATGTAGGCCGAAATCGCGCTGCAGGTGAAAACAAGAAGAGCCAGCGTAAATAGCAAGCCACCGTCGTTTTTGACCACAATACCTAAAACTGTAAGATGGCTTAAGATTGCTCCACCCATTACCCCCATTGCCAGCAATGAACCGGCCCATGCTTTGCAAGGTATCAGCATTAAGATAGCAGCAACCAGTTCGGCAACCCCCGAAGCATACCGCCCCCAAGGTTCCATGCCCACTTTGCTGAAGATATAAACCGACTCTTCCGCTCCTGTGAATTTGAAGAAGAGGGTCTGCAGCAAGATAACGGCTGCTGTAATCCTGCAAATCCAATTCACTAAATTAATTGGAGCTACTTTTTTATTCGTTATAGGTATGGCAATCATAAAACTTTTATTTGTCATTTAGTTGCGTGCGGGGGAAATACCTTACAATTTATTTTCCGCTTTTTTCGACTAGTCCTGGCCAATTGGCTTCCGCTTTTGCCAGATTGCCAGATACGTTTTTGTTGAAATCATCCCGCACCCCTTTGCCTTTCCAGCACATTGGGATCCTAAGCTTAGAATTCCACGTGGACAAGTTGTCGCGGCCGCTTCTATAGTGTCACCTAAATACTAGTGACTCCAGCGTAACTGGACTGGCCACAGTTAGGCCGCAAATGTAATCACACTGGCTCA
>JADMIO010007348.1_pt1 | contig 20581 bp, 17 predicted proteins | sample 8958161 | NCBI WGS metagenome assembly JADMIO01 (sample SAMN16585339, study PRJNA669376) | soil metagenome | isolation source: Crop rotation soil | place: USA: Cullars Rotation, Alabama | collected 2011 | reverse complement strand
GCCGCGACTTCAAGTCACGTGAATTCCAAGCTTCGGATCCCACTGTGCTGGAAAGCTTCAGCAGCGACAAGTGGCGGAGCCAGTACATTGGTGCGTTTGTCCAATATGGACGATTCTTTTGACTGCATCGCTGGGGATCGTCTCACTTTGCAAGTCCAACTCGACTGTACGGATTGTGATCAAGGTGCAATCGAAGTTGAGTTTGGATTCGCCGGCAATCTCCAACTTTTGTAATTTCCGCGCTAGCGCGGAAATTACGAGGCTTCCGCTGACGCGGAAGCCCTGGTGTTTCTTTTTTTTTCAATACAAGCTTTTTCACAACGCATACAAGTGTGCTGTAGGCTTTCCGCGTTAGCGGAAAGCCTACAAATAGTCACGCACAACACGCCATAGAGTGGTGGGCAGGAAGACACGCAGCTCGGAGTATTCATTGTCTAGCAGTTCGACACATAGAGTCTTGAAATCGACGGCTTGCTGGAGATCGGCAGTGCAAAATTTGGCCATGTTATGGGTCAGGACGAATTCAGTTTTGCCTAGGCGATCAACTTGGAGCCAGATCGCGAATGAAGGGGTTAAGTCTGGATTGACTAGAGTGCTCGTTTCGATGCAGACGTTGACGTATTTGGACCAGTAAGAGGTTGGGAAGGTTCGACACAGGATTGTGAACTCCTTGGCGTCCTTGGTGGCAGGAAGCTCTCCTTCAATGTTTGGAACAATGCCAGGCGCAAGAGGCTCGTCTTTCAGCATGCTCGTTCGTTGGACGACCAAACCTTGTGCTTTCTTGACCAACGCGAGAAGTTGGTTGTATCCCGTTGCGAGCTTGGGTTCTTGACCGAGCAGCGGAGAAAAGACATTACTCGACGCGTTTTGACTTGACGAGCAGTAAATGGCCTTGTCCATCGCAGCAGTGATTCCGCTACAGTGATTCCGCTACAGTGATTCCGCTACCGCGGAATCCCTGCAGCGCACAAAATATCTTCTCAACAACCAATCCATTTCGTCTGGTTCATGCATCCACACATTATACACACTTGACCGATCCAAACAAGATCGGACCGCAAGAGAAACGAAGTCAACTTGCGCCAGGATTTCCGCGCAAGCGGAAATCCTGAAAAAACAGACAATTTCGCCCCACTCATGTGTCCACCACTCCACCTCACTTGAGTGATCCAAACGAAATCCATATCAATCGTAATCCGTGGCGGGATGTTGCGATCATGAACCAGGGCTTCCGCGCTAGCGCGGAAGCCCTGTAGCGCACTATGTATGAGTTGCTGTAATTCAGTGCTTCCGCTAGCGCGGAAGCTCTGCAGCCCACTTTTATGTGTTACTGTAATAGGACGCTGATTCACGAGCGCGAAGCGCGAGTGAATGGACGCGGCAGGATTTCCGCGCAAGCGGAAATCCTAAAGAAAGTCACGCACAACACGCCAAAGAGTCGTTGGCAGCAAGACACGCAGTTCCGAGTATTCATTGTCAAAGAGTTGGTCACATAGAGTTTTGAAAGCGACAGCTTGCTCAAGGTCAACTGTGCGGAATTTGGCCAAGTTATGGGACAGGAAGAATTCAAATTTGCCTTGGACATCAACTTGGAGCCAGATGGCAAGCGCCGGGGCGTCCGTATCGCTGACTTGAGGACCCGTAGTGATGCAAATGGTGGAGCGCTTGGACCACTGGGGGGCTGGACAGGTTTGGCAGAGGACGAGAAAATCTTCAGCCTTTTTGGTGGCGGGCAGTTCGCCTTCAATGTTTGGAAGGATGCCAGGCTGAGGAAGAAGTTGATCGCCGACCATGCTCCAACGCTGAGCAGTCAAGCCTTGTGCTTTCTTGACCAGTGCGAGGAGTTGGTTATATTCCTTTTGGAGTTGAGCTTCTTTGTTGAGGAGTGGCAAAGACATTCTCACGTGCTTCACACGTTCACTCGTGCTTCACACTCGTGAATCAGCACACATTCACGAGTGCAAAAAAAAGTGAAACTGCCAAGGATTTAGAACAAGAATCGGAAACACAGGGATTCCGCGGTAGCGGAATCCCTGTCGCCCACTCGTACGAGTTACGACAATTGACTATCATAACTGGGGTTCCGCTAGCGCGGAACCCCAGCAGCGCACTTGTATGAGTTACTGTAATTTGACTGTAATAGGACGCAACGGGCTTTCCGCGCTAGCGGAAAGTCTGATTCTAAAACAGATTTTCAAGTGGATCAATTCAAAAATTAAAAAAGAAAAATAGGGCAACCCCTTTTCCAAAACGACCATGGAATTTTCCATGGTCAGATAAATACGCCACATCTTGTGCCTGAATGTGTACCCATGGCAACCATGGAAAATTCCATGGCCTTATGAGGAAAACGACCATGGAATTTTCCATGGTCGCTACGGAGTTCAAAACAGAGACCATGGAAAATTCCATGGTCAGTCCTACGTGATATTTGCACGCGTTTCCAAAACGACCATGGAATTTTCCATGGTCGTTTTGGAAAAGGGGTACCCTTATTTTCTTTTTTTTTCTAGTTTCAATTGATCCAGTTGAAAATCCGTTTTAGAATTCCAAAATAAAAAAGAGTCTAAAATTCATGGTTGCCGCATGCACTGCAACTTGTACACGCACGCGGCAGAGATTCCGCGTTAGCGGGATCTTTGGCGTCTCCACTGATAACGTCGTCGTCCACGTGGTTTTCGCCGCCACTTGACGGATAACACTTTCCCAGCATGCGAATGTGCTTGCTGCAGGGAGGGCGCGCTAGCGCCCTCCCTGGACCAAAGCAAGATACGCCCAATTTCGGCAACGAGCTGGTCTGTATTTTCGAATCGGTTGACTCCCCCTCCGTTGGAGTCGTAGGGATACAGAGTGTCTGGTGGACAGCGCTGTTCATTCATGAGAAGTGTTTCAATGAAGCAATCACTGTCCAGTACACAGGAGCAGCTCAGTCTCCACTGGGGTTCCGCTTGCGCGGAACCCCTGAAAAGGACGATGAAATTATGTGTCCAAGAAGACGCTTGCTTGGCGGAGTCAATGGCAATGCTCTTGTTCTCGATCCATTTGCGAATCTCTTTGTGTTCCAGCACTTGTGCAAGAATCGCTTGGTTCTGGCGTGAACGTCGAAGGCCGAGTAATAACTGTGGACAATTGCTCGGCCCCAATCCAATGCGCATGGCTTCCGTAATGCATTGACACAGATCAGTGTCCGTTGCAGCACTCACTTCTTTAAGCCAGAATTCTGCCCAGGTCTTGCTTTCACAGCCTTCCACATGCTTCTGCACTAATTCTACCGTGTTGTACGACCGCCACTTGTTCGCAACAAAATACGCGCACATTTTAGCAGGCTTTCCGCTAGCAGGCTTTCCGCGTTAGCGGAAAGCCTGCAGCGTCCTGTTAAGTACAATAACATTTTTATGTGAAAAAAACACTTCAATCGGGAAAAATGACAATGTTCCAGGATTTTCGCGCAAGCGAAAATCCAATTACAATCACCCGTACAAGTGCGCGCTACAGGGATTCCGCGCTAGCGGAATCCCTGCATAGGCCACGATCCGCACAAATACTACTACTCGCACTGCCGACAGTGGTCATACATTCCGTCCACGACAAGGAACAGTCGCGGCCCACCCAGCCTGGATCACAAAGACATTGGGGGTTGAGCATGTTGGGTTTGTACACACACGTTCCATGACTGGAACATGGTGGTGTACATTGGATTTGACAAGCACTACCAAATTGACCGAAACGGCATCCAGGAACAAGAACGCCTGTTTTATAATTTTGGACACATCCTACATAGCCAGGAAGCCAACTGACGCCGGCCACAGCGAGTGTAATGACCGTTCCTGGCATACACGGATTGGGGCTGCCGGGGTAGACATTACTGATCACTTGGACACGGAATTTGGAGCCTTGGTCAAACAAGTTTTGAGTATTGTCTTCGGGCGATGGAAGCATTTGTAAACGTGCATTCGCTGGATGCAAGCGACAAGGTGCACTATTGGCAATGGCTTCTTCATATTGAGTCAGGTCGCGCAGGTACGGCCAACAAAACATGTCGCCCGTCGTGAATTGCATGGAACAAAAAGGATCGGGTTGGCCCTTGTAGTCGTCCCTACATGTATGCACCGCTGCAGGTATGTAGGCAGCGGACACGCATGTTGTGATGGCTACGATCCAGAACATTTTCACTCGCGCTTCATTCACTCGCGCTTCGCGCTCGTGAATCAGCCCACTTGTATGGTCACACAAATACGAGTTGCAATTTTAAGTCTTCACGATTCATTGTTGTGACCAAAATCGACAGTTTTCTCACGCATCTCACCACGCAAATCACGCGAACTGCAGGATTTCCGCGGCAGCGGAAATCCTGCTCCGTTACCAACAGATATCCTTATCCCACTTCTCTTGCCAGCCTTGTTGGAGTTTGGCAATTGTATTGTTCAACTTTTCCTGTTCCTTGGAAAGATAGACGCTGAAGCGTTCAATGGTGATTGCACACAGTGTATCTTGTGAATAGCCAATTGAACCATATTCACTGGCAAACGCCTGCATCACTTGCGTTTTGGCATCCTCCCTGTCTTTTGCCTCGACAATCCGGCTTTGGATGTAGTAGCGCTCATGATACTCGTCATAGACCTTGTACGACACGTACCAACTGTTTTCACTCGGTGTGGTGACGGCTGCTGTTGCTGCTGTGGTGGGTCTCTTTTTGGGAGACTGCTGCTGCTTCTTCTTCTTCTTCGTCTCCAGATAGGCAGACGGTATTGGTTGTTTCTTGCCATCGTCCAGCAATGTGACGAATTGTGGTGCAACCTTCTTCCACACCATCTTTGTGTCTTCCGCATACACGGTGAAATTCTTGCGGCCAACAAAGACAACGATGCCTTTGACTTTCTTGTTCGAGTTGTTACCATCAAAGGCAACGACGTGACCCTTTTCAATGCCGCGCATGTCTCGTTTTGGCAACGGTGGTACAGGGCGTAGCTTGCCTTGGTCCAGCACAGTCAAACTGGAAGGAGACACGAGCCAGTCGGGTTCTTTTCGTCCATCTTCCCAGATCTTGATGCGCTTCTGTCCTTTTTTGGTCGGCAACCATGCAACGATGCCTTGATGCACTTGTCCATCGTGATGCCAGCGCACATACATTCCAGGCTGCAATTTGGTTGTTGTTGTTGCAACAGCTGGTGGTGGTGGTAGTAGTAGTTGTGTTGTCTTGGTGTTGTCGTCTTTGGTATCCATCATCGTCTTGTGCTCCGCCGACGAAGCCTGACAATGCTGCTGCCCGGTCTTCATCTTCTTGTTGCTGGTTGTTGTTGTGCTGAACAATTGCAACAATGGGATATCATCTTCTGGGTCAGCAGCCATGTCTCGATGCTTGCGCTTGTTGTTGTTGGTACTGGCGTTACTCGCACTGGAACTAGTGTTCATTGCTGCGTGTGTGTGTTTGAATGTTGTTATGATGAGGGGTGAAACACACTTGTTGTGGAGCATGAGCCACAAAAAAAAGGATGCTATTCAATAAACAATCAGATTCTGTCTCTCAACGACAAAAGTGAGGACAGGGACATGGAAGAAGAAAAAAAGACGAAACGGAGCAAAAAGACGTTATCGTCGCATCCGCAACAACAATATCAAACACCGGGGGCATTTCGGTTTCCACTGCCATTGGAAAAGTTCTTGGCTCAACATTTCACGCTGGAAGAAATACATCAGGTGTACACGACCGACAAGGAACGGAATGAAGCCGTGTTGAAAGAAGTCTTGGCAAGTCTGACCAAATGTCATTTGCGGTGGACAGAGGACAAGACTAAAGTGGATGATGTGACACGTGTCTTGACGACCATCGCTCCACGAATGCGACACTTGACGGTGGATGCACCATTAACGACCGAACAATTCACAATGATTTGTAAGATGCCACAGTTGAAAAGCTTGCATTGTCAACATTTGAACGACGGGGAAGGTGAACTGACAAAAACGAATCCGATCCAACATGCCACCGGATTAGAAGAATTGGTTGTGCGATGCGAGATCGATGATTTCTGGCGTTGGCGCCAAAGATACATTTGGGCACATAACATGTTTCGCGAGCGACCAATAAAAAGCAGCGATACCATGGATAAAAATGATCAGGCAGCCAAATTCCGCTTACCAAAATTACAGCGTCTGACACTCCGTCTCGAATCACACAGCACCACTACAACCTTGAATGACGCGGTTGTCGATTGGAATCAACGTTTTCTGGAAATGACACTTCAATGCTGTCCAAACCTCACAGATCTCGATCTGCACGTCGATCTACCCGATTTGAGTCGTTTCGGGAATGTATTGAAATTGCATGGACAGCAAATACAGCGATTTGCTGTGCATGGCAGTGAGAACCAAGACGTCGATACTATGCTTACTTATCTGTTGATTGCTCAAGCCCATTGCACACGGCTACAGCGATTTTGTCTCGAGGGCATATCAAATAAACTCGATTTCACGCGGGATCTGGATAACAAAACATGTAGTTTGAAAATGAGAGAAACAAGCTTTTCTAAAAACTTTCTTCAACATCTTCTAGAAGCCACAATCCATGCTGGTTGTGGTAGTGGTGGTTGGACGTACTTGGAATTTTCAATCGATGACGCAAAACGGCGTGATCAGCTGTTTGATGAGTTGTGCACCAAGTACGTGGATTTAATTCCCATGCAACATTTGTGTATTCGCAAGTTTAAATTCACCAACGAACGATTGCTTGCATGGAAGAAAACACATCCACAGACAAGGTTCACAATAGGAACGTTTTGGCGTGATCCTCCAGTGACCAATTTTGAAATACAGCCCTTGGACGCCAACCGTTTTCGAGTACGCTTTTCGTATGATTACAAAAAAATCGACGAAACTGCTGCCATCTTCAATTTATCTTCCATCTACGATCAGGGCATTACGGAATTGTGTGCGGATGCTTTTCACGGAGACGCCAGCAATGCATTTTGGAAGATGGTCAAAGCGTTGCCTCCACACACCATTGAAGTCTTTGCACGGTCAACCTATAACAATGTACAACCGGTTGTTGTCGATTGGTTGACTCCCACATCGTGGACGGGACGCAGTGCCATAACCGATATCAACAGTCTCGTTGAATTTCTCGCTTCGCATCAAAAAACATTACAAGTGCTGGACTGCTGTTGCTATTCCTACCACGCCGACCCTTCTCACCTTACATCGTTTTATCAGCAGCTGTCCGTCATGACGATGAAGCACCAGCTGCGACATGTTCTTCTTTTGTATATCCACGACCTCGATTCGCGGCTTGTAACTGCGTTGTCGGGCCTTGAAACACTTGTTCTGCATCACGGGAATGTCAACCCAATTGGAAATAAATCAATGGACGCCAAACTCCAACAACAACTGATTGAACAGAACCCCAATCTGAAAGTCTATAGCAATGCTTTCTGGATCGATGCCAGTCTTGCTGCTGGGTGGTTTCGAAAGTTGCCCAAACTGACACACCTTGCATTTTACGTTGTCGGTGACACATATGCGTTTCCCGGAAAGAAATGTATGCGTGCAACGTACAAGGACATCTTTGAGCTCGTGCAAGCATGCCCTGCATTGATTGATCTAACAGTAGGAAACACTGTTGTTCAGGGGGATTCCGTTTTTACGGATCCCAACACCATGAAGACAAACAATGAACAGCAACAGAAAAATCACGATTGGGGCTACCGTGTCTCACATGCGTTGAAGCGTTCCATCCCGTTAAAATTTCGCTGCATCTCTTATCAGGAATGGGAAAAACAATATACATATCACGACGACGAAAGTGCAGAAGTTATGGAGTGTGTCCATTTAGCGTTGGATGGTCCGGTTATGGATTCCGCTATCGCGGAATCCATGTAGCACACAATTTCCGCGCGAGCGAGCAGGAAAGTCTGGTTGTTGCAATTCTTTTTTTTACAATGATTCATAAAAGGAGGCTGAATGGGTTTCCGCGCAAGCGGAAAACCATGGTCGCGCTGGAAGTCTTGAAACGAAACCTTTTTTTGAACCTTGCTCGCCTTTTGTTCATGATCAATTTCGGAATCGGCTTTCTGCTTCGTTCGCTCGCGCTTCATTCACTCGCACTTCGTGCTCGTGAATCAGCGCACTTGTTTGAGTGTATGTGTAATTTACTGTAATAGAACCCTGAAACAATCGGATTCCAGAAAGAAAATTGGCGCGCAAGCGCCAATTTTCACAGTTCACGAACACGCTTTTTCACGCCATCCCATTCAGCCTGGTTTCGAGGAGCACGTGAAAGAATGGCACAGACGCTATTGACAGGAGCATAGTCATCATCCATTTGTGAATCGTCCTCGACAAACAGTCCAGGAGTTTTCTCGCTCTCCTTGAGCCAATCAATACTGATCAATTCGCACTTGTCCTCATTGTCATCGAGCGGGATGGGTTTGAGAATCTTGGCCAAACACCACTTGTTCTCGTGGATGACGAGAATCACAGAGTTGCGTTCGATATGGTCCGTCTTGGCGAGATCTTGTTCGACTGTTAGATCCATGATGACGAGTGCGTCAGGGGCCGCCGCTGGCGCGGCAGCCCCTGCAGATGCCGCTTTGCGCTCTTGTGGAGCGGGCTGAAGGGCTCCCGCGTTAGCGGGAGCCCTTGTTTCGTGATAGTGGTCCGCGACAAGCTTTTGACAAGTGTTGGAGAGCGGAGATAGCAAAGCGGGGTCGTTGATGAGGTCATGCAACTTGCGACAAATGAATTCCCGGAAGATGGCACTGGTGTTGCGTTGATAAATATTCGTTTCGGCAACACTGTCGAAATTGACATTGGCAGCGACAACTTGTTTCACCACACATTCCGGGTTGAGAACAAATGGAATTGCTTGATTGGCCGTTTTGCCTTCAGCTGGGTTGCTTGCATAGATGCCAATCAAAGAACGTGTCTTGTTGTCATTGGGATCATCACCGTTGCGCAAATGCCCAAGATAGGTCGCTTTTAAAGACACATGTTCCAACTCGTGGAACTGCTGATGAAAAATGCTCACAAACACATCGAAATTGCCACCCACGGAATTGAAATCAGTCAGTCGCAAATCACCACGACTGGCGTCGTGCAGATAGACGACACGGAAATGAAACAGCTGCATGAGCGCGCTTTGCGCGCTCGCAGGGCTTTCCGCTTGCGCGGAAAGCCCTGCCGCCCGCATTTCACAAAACAATCGGATTCCAGGGCTTCCGCTAGCGCGGAAGCCCTGCAGCGCCCTTTGTATGAGTTACTGTAATTGGACGCAGCAGGATTTCCGCGCTAGCGGGAATCCTGAATCCTGATTCAAACCTGAGGGTTCCTTGAAATTTTGTTTTTGACTCATCAACAATCTACGTTCAAAGGGCGCTGCATGATTGATTGCGTTAGCAATCAATCATGGAGAAGAAAAGGGCGTTTGGAAATGGGGACCGGCCTATCATATCCATTCCACTGGCAACAAATGTACTGCCAACCATCACGGTGTACGTACAGCGTCACATATGCAGCTACTTGTGTTGGCTGGACATACTTGCCTATCGTTATACGTGCAAAGCAGCACGAAATGGTATTGTTCAACCCAACTTGTTCAAGCTCATTGAAAGCTACTTGACAAATGAATTAAAACTTCCCAACGTTGATCGATTGGCCACCAGTCTACAACAAGCCAATGGATGGTTGAGTGGAAGTTTGCCTGTGGCTGCCATGTATGGGTTTCCACAAGATTGGAAAGTGGCGGATGTTGACATCTTCGTACAGATTGGCGCACCAGTGATGCAGTTTATGTACTCACTCCAGGGCTTGCGCGCAAGCGCAAGCCCTGAAACTCTAAAAGAATGGAAACAGAGTACCAACTTCAATCCGAAGGGGGTGAATTGCAAACAACTGGGAATGAATCTAGACATGTATGGTCGGGCTCTTCTCATGTCGCGCTATTTTAATTGGGATCGGTTAGCAGCTCCCAATGACCATGAAGCAATTGATCCTCAGCCCGATTTTGTCATCAATTGGGTGACGATCGGATTTAAGCATGATTATTTCAAAACCATCGACGATCCATTGTTGGAACAGAAAGTTGAATTATCATGGATGGACAAACTCGTTCCGGGATGGACCAACGACATCCTCAACCAACGAAGTCCTCAAACGGGCAAACAACTTGTCCTCAACTACATTGACAAGTACTTTGATTTGGATTGCTGTCGGGTTGCAACCAATGGCCAACAATTATACATCCTTCGCTTGGATAATCTATGGAACCGTACTTGTCACGTTGATTACAAGGAGCAACTGGAATTCCGACAGCGTCAAGCAAGAGGGTACGTAAACGCAACTGGTCCACCTGGACTTTGGTATAGGTTCATAAAATATGTGAAGAGAGGGTTTCGGATTCGACTCACAGATAGTTCATCGCAAGCAGAACCCATCTGGTTGGTTCTGGCTTACCTGGATTCTGGAAATTCAACGGACATGAAAACCCGAAATGTCAAAACCAAAGAAAACGCAATCATGGTCGAAATCCGTGAAAGTGATTACATGGCAAGTGACGACGTTTTCAAATGGTCCGAAACGCCAATCTTTTCTGCCGAACACTCGATTGACTATCACATGAATTGGAATCCGTGGACGGCTCACGAAGATCGCCGACATTGGAATCCGTGGGGTCCTGCTGCAACTCGTTATCTTCGATTACAGCTCCCGGAAGCGAAGCTGCAACAAGAGAAGCGAGATCTGACAATTGCCTACTTGTGTCTAAACCAGGGATTCCGCTATTAGCGCATTCACTCGCGCTTCGCGCTCGTGAATCAGCACACTTTGTATGGGTTTTTTTGTAATTCAGGGATTCCGCGCAAGCGGAATCCCTGTAGCGCTCTTGTATGCGTTAACGTAATTTATTGTAATAGGACGCAGCAGGAAAAAAATTTAGGGGCCGTGTAGGATTTGCCGCGTTAGCGGCAAATCCTAGTAGCGTTTTAATTGTCGGACGGGAACATAACATCCGCTACACAGGGATTGCAATTCGTCGGGAGTGGCCTTGGCAGGCACAACATAATAACCGAGTTCAATATCGTCCGCTGTAAAATGGGCAAAACGCGAAGAAATACGTTTCGGACCCAAAACTTTGACGAGTTGCAATAAACTGACTTCAATGAGGGGTGGAAATTGTTCTTGTTTTTTTGGTGATGGTGGTGGTGGTGATGATTTCTGCTGGGCCTTCTTTTGATGAGCAACCTGTTTATCTTCGGTTTTTGTGTGAGCAGAAGAAACCCGGTAAAGAACAACCGTATCGACACACGCCGGGATCATCGTCGGGATGTTTTGGATCCATGTGGCAGATGCCACGATGACTTTTTTATTCCTCTTTGTTGCGCTTTCACACTCGAATGAAAGTATGGGCGACACTGCAAGCGGTTCTTCTTTTTTGTGCAATACCTCTTCCAAGACACGCTTGTACTTGGTAAACGTGTCAATGACATCCTTCTTGTCCATTTTTTTTTCTTTCGCGCTTGCGCGAAAAAAAAAATGCAAGTGTAGGTTGAATTACTCCGAGCAGAAACGCCAAAAAACAGACATACAGTTGAAAAAAGAATCGTCCCAAGTTTCGTCTCAATGGAATTTCTCTTGGTGTTGCCTGCGCTTGTGGAGAGACACGCAAACATTCTGATTCTGATTCCATCCGTATTGTTCCTCTTCTGGGTGATTATCATTGCACGACTGATTCACCTCTATCGCTCCGACCACTACGGCGTCAAAAAAAACATGGCTACTGCTGCTGCTGCGAACGTGCAAGACAAGAAAATAGAGCCTGGAAAGGAGGAACAACCTGTTGCCAACAGTGACGAGGATCCAGTGCTCGTGACACGGGAAGAAGTCCCCGTGCAACAGCAACAACAACAACAACATCCGCCCTGGGTCGTTGACTGTGAACACATCTTGACGGGGCGAGTGGTCTTGAATTTCACCGAGGGCCAAACATTGGAAGCTTGCCTCCACAAATTGGCAACCACTTCAACCAACTTGCTCCAAACGTCGTATGCCAAACTGGACAGCAAGGACCAACACGATGTGTTGCAAAACATGCGTTTTGTCGTTCGTACAGCTTCCTTGCCCCCACCACTAGGTGGTGTGACGGACAGCGGTAAGCAGGCCTACATACGCTTCTTGTATGATTCAGCGCGAAATAACCCTAAAATCGATCAAAAAACACCACTAGCCTTGATGAAGCTCGTTCATGTGGACTCCGCTCCTGGGGACTCCGCTCCCGCGGAGTCCCCAGCGAGTGCGGTGGTCTGGGAACACGAAGCGTTTAAATCCGATCAACCAACTAGTAGTCGTCGTTCAGCCCGCCGGGTCATTCAAGAAGAAAAGTACAAGAACGTCAATGCCTTGCTTGCTGCAAATAACGATCACAAAGCGCAGCTGCCGGAACACTTGCCTAAAATCCTGGAAACCATTGTGACAAACCAGAAACAAGACAAGTATGGCATGTACGCGAAAACACATGTTGGACGCTGGCGTATTGATCGCAACAAGAGCACTCAAGATGGATGTGTGTATTGCATGCTTGTCTATGACGTCTTGACCAATAAGTGGATGACGTACATTGGGATCACCAGCTGCCTCAAATCCCGCTTCGCTACATCCAAGAGTGCATCACAATCTCATCTTCGTGACGTGTTGGATATCGCCGAACGTTATCGCACGCGTCCCGATCAATTATCCAGTTACCAATTGGTCGATTTGGCTGCCGCTGCTGCTTACTGCCAACACTCTCTTCCCATTTACCTGTTTGTCGTTGAAGGTGTTGCGGACAAGACGAAACGTGCCGAACGTGAATCCTTGTACATCAAAACATTCGATTCCACCAATCCCAAACATGGATTGAACCTTTCGGCATAAATTCCGCTTCCGCGGAATTTATGCAGCGCACACACATGCGTCCTATTACAGTGACTCATACAAGTACGCTGCTGAGCTTCCGCGCTAGCGGAAGCCCAGCGCGCTAGCAAACGTCCTGCGGTCACGTGGTGAGTGTTTTTTTTGATGCCTAAATTTCGTCAACAATTGTTGAATTCGTAGTTTAAATGACGAACCAAACCCCCCAAAGATGGATATTATTACAGTGAATTACAGCAACTTGTACGGTGATTGTAATTGGGCGCTGCAGCGAAGCGCGAGTGAATGGAGAGGTTCCAAGTCTTGTTTGTGAAAGACGCATGGAAAGCGTGGCGTGGATGCACGTGGACGGATGATCGATTGCAGACAAACAAAATGGAATTACGAACATGGAAAGGCCCACAAATGGCGATGCCGTTCACAGTTCAATTGGTACGACGAATTGGGAGGAAAGGTTATCGGAGTCCGCTGTATCGTCAAGTGGTTTGTACAATTGAAATTTCGACAAGCAATCCATGTCTTGTCCTTCAAACGCGTGTTTTTCCCGGATACACTCTTCACGACTATACCCTACAAGTCACAAGTGCGTTGGCTGTAAGATACACAGAATACGGCCATTTATTATGGACATGGACAGTCCAAGATCCAAATGCATGTTATTCACATTGCCCCGTCAAGTCACTGGAACGAAAGGCACAGATTCAAGCGCGACTTCAACAAATCGATCAACAAATTCAAACTCTCCAAAACGAACAACAACTCTTACTGAACCAACAACCTTTCGTCCATGAATCTTGCGATTTCTGGGCTATTGTTCAACGTTTACCAACCTGTTTGCAAGGCATCATCTTTTCGTATCTTTCCACGTCGGAGGATTTACGCTAGCCAGGGATTCCGCTGGCGCGGAATCCCTGCAGCCCACTTGCAGACTTTCCGCTTGCGCGGAAAGTCTGCTGCGTACTATTACAGTCAATTACAGTAACACATACAAGTGCGCTACAGGTTTTCCGCGCTAGCGGAAAGGCTTGGATGTTTTTTCTGATTGTAATTATGTTGACAATTCGTTCATTTCCAACAAACAACATTCCAGAACAACAACTCATACAAGTGCGCTGCATGGTTGACGCGCTAGCGTCAACCATGGAATATTTACAGCCGCATGTACAAAACGTGCAGTGTCATTGGCCTGCATGTCAAAAAAAGGCTCCATTCTTATGCGGCGCCTGTTACTGTGTGGCCTATTGCTGCAAAGAGCATCAACGTCTTGATTGGAAAGTGCACAAGCATGCGAACCAGGATTTCCGCGTCAGCGGAAATCCTGGGAAATTGGATGTACATCTGGTACATATTGAACATCGCCAGCATCGTCAATTCTTTTTGGCGACCATTTTTCGCGCTTCACCGACTGCACATTATTTGCGTACACAATTAATCAGAGGGAGATGGAATTGGAATGCTGCTTGTGGGTACATTCCAGGCAATGGAGTCGAACCTGCATGGTGGCAAATTCGATTTGATGTGGACATTCACCGAGCTGTACAAAAGTTACAAATCATGTCCAAACCGCCCTTTAATTGTGATCTCTATCAACCTTATGTCGCTGCATGGGATCTACCAATTCGTCACAAATATCCCAAGACGTTTCTGGCATCTGTCGCTGACGACTATCGTGAGTTGTTTGCCGATGAACAGTTCCAAGGCTGGTGTTTTGAACGCATGGACAAAAATCGTGCACGTTTCTTGGCAGCAACGATTCCACAGGTTTATGAGGCTGTCAATCGTCTGCCTCAAACGAGTCAGCAACGGTTCTGGAACCATGTGTTTGCATTGGACATTGCTGACTATGTCATTGACGCCTGTGCCCGCAATGTTTGGGATATGAATTTGTCCAGATTTGATCGGGACAGGTTGGTCCCTGTCGAACGCAAATACAATGAGTTCACGGGCATGAGTGATTACATTGTCCTTTCCGGTGTCGGACATTGTTCTCCCGATATGTTGCTCAAGCAGAAAGCCACGGGACCCGAAGGAACGCGATTTTTGGGATTACCAACGTTTACTGCACAAGATCTTCTCTACGAGTTGCCAATGCACATTGGACAAATCAAGGTCTTGACACCAGCACATGCACGCGATGTATACTTGTTGTTCTTGGACTGGCAACGTCAACAACAACAATTGATCTTCTCTGCACTGTACGACTATGCAGACGTACAATGGCCCAAGGAGTTGATTTTACTTGTTCAAGATTATGTCAGGGGTTCTGCTTATGCGCAGGCTTTCCGCTAGCGCGGAAAGCCTGCAGCGCCCAATTACAGTTCAATTACAATCGCCATACAAGGGCGCTACTGGGCTTCCGCGCTAGCGGAAGCCCAGAAGAGGACACTGCATGATCATTTTTTTTTACGTTAAAAACTCAGGTTTACTGTAATAGGACCCTGCAGGCTTTCCGCGCTAGCGGAAAGCCTGCGCTGGTTCGGTCACAAGTAGACGTCCGAAAAAATTGGCCAAGACGCTCACACGCGAAAGAGCAATTTGATTCGAAGACGCTCCTGGCGAAACGGATTCAGTGGACCATTTGTTCAAAGCGGGCAACAAGGTTGGATGACATGGCAAATGCATTGTAGAAGAATGAGCAACAAGCCAGGTTTGGACACGTATTGCCCAGTCCAAACACTTGGGACCATCACGAATATAACAGGTAACAACGTCGTTTGGGAATTCATATGCCTTGCTCCACACAGTTGCCAGATGGTGGCTGAGCAACTGCTGCTTGTAGATGGCAGGACAAAACTTTGAAAAGTACTCGGGTCGACCTTCAGTCCACACGCGTTCAAAATTCCGCACGTCTTGTATCGTCATACTCACATGGCTGGCTTGACTTTCTTTCCATGCGTCTGTATGAAGGGGATTCCACAAGTGGATGACCATGGGTTCATAAAAATCGACTCCAACCACATCTTCGATGGGTTTTGGCCATTTTTCTTGACCAAGTCCAAGCATCGCGAACAGGTATGGTCCTAGGAGGAACAAGGACACAATTCCAACGAGGATTAAACCCAACATTTGTGCAAAGCACAAATGTTGCCGAGCGCGTTGAAGTTTCCCAAAAAACCCTGGAGATTCACAAAGTCGGAAAAATTCCAACGATGTGTTTGCACTCTAACACATTCTTCACTCGCGTTTCGCGCAAGTGCAACGGCGCACTTGTATGAGTTACTGGAATAGGGCGCTGCAGGATTTCCGCGTAAGCGGAAATCCTGATTCACGAGCGCGAAGCGCGAGTGAATAAAAGGGTACGCATGGTTTTGCCTTGGGCAAAGCATGCACAAGTCGGTGAAACATGGATCGCGTTGAAGTAAGAAGGAGAGTCAAAGATGCTTAAATCGGGTGTTATTTTTTGCATGCATTGCAATGTATCCTTGTGCATGACAAGGATGAATGGGTTGGGAATCCATGATGCAGCAAACAGTTCAGGGCTGATGGATACGAGTTGAACATGCATGCGATCGTCGACAAGGTCGACCTCGGCATGTTTGTGATAAGACACGTTCGGCAAGTCGAACGATTCAATCGTGTCTTTGGATGCTAAATAGAGCCTATTACGTGACTTGTCGATCAAGAATGGAATATGAAATTCATACTCCCACTCATTAAAAAGATGACCCTTCTTCTCTGGGACGTGGCGGTGAGGGGGTGGTATGTTGATAATACTACGATTTTGCAGCGGTCGCATTGTCCATGTATGCAATTGATAGCATTCCTTATTGACGACGCGTACGAGGATTGAGAGTGAATTGTCCTCCTCGTTCACATACATTCCACTTGGATGCCCCGGAGGACATTGTTCATCGCCGAGTTTTTGATGAGTGTCCAAATCCCATACTTGTAGCCTGTCCCGGTGTTCATTTTTCCAAACACCAAGAATCAAGACAAGGTTGCCATAGATTTCGACAGATCGCAAGACGCTTGGAAGTCCATGGGTATTGTCTGAAAATTGGCCACGATGTTTAAGAAGTCCAGAAAGCGACGGATCGTAATAATGGTCCACTGCCCGCCTGTCGTTTGTGACAATGACATGGTTATCCTGGTAACAGAGGCCAAAACCATAATCATAGGGTTTCACATCTATGCACCCTATGCGCGTTGTCGTTAATTTGTTGTCGTCCAACAAATTGAAGCTTAGCGTGTTCCAGCGAGAATGATCTTTCATTTGCAACCACCGCCAAACATACGGATTTTTCTTATTGGCGCTGCGGTCTAAAAGACTGACTTGTGTGTTTGTTGGCTCCGTCTCAATTTTTCCTTGTTTGTACACTCCTTGTTTCCAGTTCCTTTCCGTACACATGGCATGTTGGATACATGCTAACCAATTTTTTGCACCGCACTCCATGCTTGCGTATGGATCTATTCTTCCTCTATTGCCCATTGGCACAATCCATTCGCGATCATAAATTTCTTTCCACAAGTACTCTTCAAGATCCGTAGGCAATCTCCAGCCTCGACAAACACGTTTGGATGCCGTACATGCACCATCACGAAAGGATAGATACGAGTAACAATGTTTGAGCAGACGCGATGGTAAACCTTTCCATTCACGAGCGCTTCGCGCTCGTGAATCCGCACACATTTACTCGCGCTTCGCGCTCGTACATCAGCGCACTTGGATGAGTGGTCAAGTTGTTCCTCAAAACAACGAGAAGACAAAAAAAAATGGCTAGAAATGACCATTTAATCGGAAAATCAATAACTCATGCAAGTGCGCTGCTGGATTTCCGCGTCAGCGGAAATCCAGGGTGAGAATCGCTGTAGGATAACTACTCAATTCCTTGTAGCGACATGCAGAAGCACGGGACAGATGAATCCATTGGCCCTTGAAATCTCCGGTGGAGAGCTCACTGACTTTTTGCAGTGTGTCTTTGCGAAAGACATAGAGTGTGGGAACACTGTCCGCTGCCCACACGAGCAACTCGGAGCTGATGGAGATCAAATATGCACCTTGGAGCGTTTTATCATTGACAGGAATTATGCCACAACAAACATTCTTCAGGTTGGGGAGTTGGAAACAGTTAATGGTATGCAGGGATTCCGCGGTAGCGGAATCCCTGGTTGACGAAACGAAATAGACACGCTGGTGTGCAGCCTCGAGTAGTATTTGACCTTCTTGACGTGATCCAGATTCCAGAACAGAAGGGAGAGCAATGGGTTCAGTGATGAGTTGGAAAGGCGGATCCAGGAGCGTATACGTGTTCCAAGTACACAGTGTAAGAACATACAAGCGATTGCGATGCCAATCCAAATGGTGGCCGATTGGACGCCAAGGACACACTTGCTGTGCCACTCGTGTGTGAGTCGACACATCCCATAGTTCAAAATAGTCCTTCTTGTCCAGGTAGTCGTATAAATGGTAAAACAAGAATGTGCCGTTGGTTTCCATACGAAAGATGTCGTGAGGAGGCCCGAGTGGCGATTGCAATGGTGTGTATTGTCCCACATACCTGACAACTGTTCCAGACAAGTCGAAAAGCCGGATTGTTCCTATACCGTGGGTTGAAATCAGCACGCCCGTGTCGCTGTCATACTGGGCATATCCCCAAGACAAACAGTGGCACAATGCCTTGACTTCAGGAGAAGCTTCAGCTGCCCCTGCGTCCTTGTTGTGAGTGTCCAAGGTGCGAAACGACGCCTTCTTCTTGTTGTCAACGAGAGAGTACGTTTTTAGATGCAATTCGTCGGCCTTGTCGGTTGTTGATAAAACAAAGAGAGAGGTTGGACCGGGTGCTTCCATGCATGAATACGGTGTTGAAAGGGCAAGATTGTTTTTGGCGATGTCCAAATCAATGTAACTAAATTGAAACCAGCCCCTTTTCCAATTGGCCACCATGGCTGTACATTTTTGATACTGCTTCTTGCCAGACTTTGTCAACTTGAGTGGAACTTCTGTAGCCAAGTCACGTTGGTAGAGTTCTTTCCACAGATACTCGTCCAAATCTTTCGGCAATGTCCATCCCTTGCAGACACATGTCGAGCCACATAGTGCACCGTCACGAGCCGACAAGTACGAAAAACAGGCTTTTAAAAGTCGGGACGGTAGACTTTTCCATTCACTCATCGGGATTTCCGCTTGCGCGGAAATCCCACAGCGTCCAAGTACAGTTCAAAAAAAAAGAAGTCAAAATTGAATATTTGAGTGCCAAATTGTGCAGCGGTTTGTTCGTGACTCGTCCATGTGCGCTGCAAAAATTGTGCGCCGGTACAATTTTTGGATGGAGCGGTTAAGAGACTTGGCCACACGTATGTCCATGCCGCAAGCGGCAAGCGACCTTCTCGAAAATATTCATAATGTTTTAGACGAAGAAGAATCCAAGCACGTGGAGAATCCCTTGGCCAATGTGCATTCCATGCAAGACTTTTTCACACGCATACCTGCACATGACCAACAAACCATTGTCGGCACCTACCGATTACTGCGTTCGCAATCCTTGCCTGTGCAACAGCCCTCACGCAAACGTAAGGTGGTGATTGTGGACGACGATGATGGAGACGATGACGACGAAAAACACAAGTCGTCGTCAAAACGTCACAAGGTGAATGAAAAGGATGAAAAGAAGGAAACCAAGCAGCAAATCGACATTTGTCGCAAGTCGATCGTTCTGGATGCTCAAGCTCCCTGTTGGAACAAGGAAGAACAGTGCTGGCGTACAGAATACAGCCATGCAGTGGTGTACACAGAGGATGAAGAGGAAGAAAAAGACAAGTGGATGATTGAAGTCGGAAGTTTGGTCGCGATTGATTTGGAAGAATGGCAGGAGGGACAACCGGAACCGCTTGGCATTGTTTCGTCCATTTTTACTACGGATCATGCTGGAGAAGACAAACAACAATGCATGGAAATCCAATGGTTATACCATGTTTCCGAACTCCCCGAACAGAACATGGACGCGAAACGAACCCGGCGCGCAAGCGCCGGGTTCAATGAACAGAAAATGGACACGGATCAAAACTGGCGCGCAAGCGCCAGTTTTAACGACTATGTCCTAAGCAACGCCTACCAGACATTGCAGCTTGTGGATCTCAAACGCGTGTACAATCCAGACACGGAAGATGTGCCTGGAGGAGGTGTTTTCTGGAGACATGTTGTCTATAATATTGAAACACAAGAATTGGAAGATTCCAACGAACAAGACGATGACGACAATATCCTTGCTTCTGCGAAGCAAGAGGAACAACGACTCGCGCCGCTTCTGGACTGTTTAGCTGCGCAGAAGGAGTTACGTCACTGTACTAGTTATTTCAAACAGGCAGCCGACTTGTTGTTGAAACCACTCGGTGAATTTGGTCACGTAACCAACCCTCAACGTCAATTTCTTGCCGATTGTCAATATCAATTCGCGCTGGAACCCTTGTCACCTGCTCAACAAGCCAAGTGCTTTTGTTGTTCGTTGTCACGCATGTGCACGTACCGTGTCTTGCGTATTTCCAACTCATTGTCATCGTCGGCGGCCGCCGACGATGACGACAATAAATTGATTGGAAGTACTTGCCATGACCGTCTTGCACGTCTTTGTCGTTTCTACGATATTCTGAACAAGGCTGCCCGGGAATTTCAACATGCACAAGGCAAAATGCCAATTGCTCGTCTCAAGAACATTTTTTTAGAATTGGACTCCGTCCAGGCTTTCCAGGC
>JADMIO010792812.1_pt1 | contig 20584 bp, 15 predicted proteins | sample 8958161 | NCBI WGS metagenome assembly JADMIO01 (sample SAMN16585339, study PRJNA669376) | soil metagenome | isolation source: Crop rotation soil | place: USA: Cullars Rotation, Alabama | collected 2011 | reverse complement strand
CCACCCGCCACTTAATCAAAGAATAAATCGCAATGATGAACAGGTAAGGTCAAGCAGGTAATAAGATCAGACTACTGGTTCGGTCGGAGGAAACATTATGTCGAAAAAAATAAAATCACTGCGTTTTACTGATGCCTTTGTGCGTGTCTCCACGCACCATCCTGGTATCATTTTTATTTCGGTGCGTAGTGACACATTATGACAAACAAAAAAAAATAAAATCACCGCGTTTTACTTTCCAGGTCTTTCCATTTCACCAGCAACTGCTCCAATTGTTTTTGCAAATCCATAACCGCAGCAACTGCCTGCGACGTCGGAGGCATATCATTTTCCTGCAGTGTATTTAAAAGTGAACCGAATGCATTGTTCAATCTCCCAAAAGATGGCTCTTGCTGTGCAGCTCCACCAAAACCTTGCGCACCTTCCAATGCTGCCGCCTGTTTGTCTAATGATCCTAATCTCTCAGCTACGCTTTTCTCAGCATTTGTTAATTGCGATTGCAAACCAACTCTGAATGCATGGATGTCTTTCAATACTTCCATACATTTTTTTCTGCCTTCATAACATTTTACTGACAGATCATGCTGTTGCTGCAATCCGGTAACAGGAGTTTTCACTCTCGGGTCCATTTTAATAGTGAACGTTTGAGTATATGATTTGCCATCGGCAATAAGTTTAACGGTATAAGTCCCCGGTAGTACAAACGGTGATGTTTCATTAGGTGCTGTATTTTTATAAATAGCGGCAATAGGATAGGAGGCAGGTACATTCAACGGTTCATATCTCATATCCCACATAAAACGGTGCGAACCATTTTTCCCGGAAAGGATCTGCTGCGGACGTATCCAGTAAGACGGTACATTGTTCGGCGGAATTGAATAAAGAGTATCCTTATCAGTATAGCGGCGAATTAATTTTCCCTTTGAATCTGTTATGTCCAATGAAATTTCCCTAGCATTATCTTTTAAATAATAATTGATGATGGCTCCATCCGGTGGATTTTGTCCTCCCGGTTCTTCCTGTGGCAATGGAGTATCAGTATACATGTTCCATCTTACACGATAAGTAGTTTGCGGTTTATATAAAATTGTTGTTTGATTAATGAATTCATTTGTTACCTGCCGCAACGGAGTGATGTCATCCAGTATCCAGAAACTTCTTCCGTGTGTGCCCACAACAATATCATCGTCTTTAATTACAAGGTCCCTTATTGATGTGGCGGGCATATTCAATCGTAATGACTGCCAGTGTTCACCATCGTCAAAAGAAACATGCACTGCTGTTTCACTACCGGCAAATAGCAATCCTCTTCTCACAGGATCTTCACGAACAGCATTGATAGGATCGTCAGGTAATCCATTCACAATTTCTTTCCATGTCTTTCCACCGTCTGTTGTTTTATAAATATGCGGATGCATATCATCACAACGGATGCGATTGACTACAGCATACGCGGTGTTCACATCATAATGACTTGCTTCCATCAATGATATCTTACTCCATGATGTGATCCCCGGTGGCGTTACATTCTTCCATGTTTTACCACCATCTCTTGTTACCTGTATCAACCCATCATCTGTTCCGCACCAGATGCTGTTGATGTCTTTGAAGGAAGGAGCAATGGTATAGATCACTCCACGTCTTGCCATCGTTTTCATATCAGCGGTAGTGTAAATGCCAACGCTTGGGGGAATATCATATGATTCTCTCGTCAGGTCAGGACTGATCACCTGCCAGCTTTGTCCGCCATTCATTGTTTTGAATAAAACATTGCCGGCAAAAAATAATGTCTTACGATCAACAGGTGAAAAAAGTACCGGCGCCGTTCTTAGAAAACGATACTTACCGCTTCTTACAGCTTCGGGAGAAATATTTTGCGTTTGCCCCGTTCGTTTATCATAGCGGGAGATCTTTCCACCATAAATAATATTGGGATCAAGGGGATCAGCAGCCACATAACCATATTCTTCAACACCCACAGGATGCCATTCACGAAAAGTTATCGCTCCGTCATTTCCTCTTGATGAAATGCCAACGCTACCGCTTTCCTGTTGCCCGCCATAAACATTATAAGGAAATGCATTGTCTGTACTGACATGATAGAACTGCGCGGTAGCCTGGTTATACCATGATGAAAAAGTTTCTCCGCCATTCACTGTTATGATCGCTCCCTGGTCGGCAGCGATCAACATTATTTTCGGATCATTTGGATTGATCCATATGCGATGATAATCATCCCCACCGGGAGCGCCGCGGAATGCATTCCATGTTTTTCCACCGTCAACAGATTTCCATGTGGCGATATTGGCGCTGTAAACAATGTCTGCATTCGTTGGATCACATTTTAATTCGGCAAAATCACTTGACCTCCCGAAATAACGATTATCATTTGTCAACAACTTCCATGATTCACCTGCATCATCACTCCGGTAAATACCACCCATGCGTGGCGATTCAACCGTTGCATATAGCCTGTTGGGATCAGCAGGTGCAATGGTAAAACCAATCCTTCCCAAGCCCTGTTGCGTGGTTGGTAAGCCATTGAATAATTTTTTCCATGTGTTTCCTCCATCAGTTGATTTGAACAAACCACTTTCGGGTCCGTTCCATGCACCATTTTCCCATGGGCCCTGTCTTCCTGCCCATAGATCTGCATAGATAATGTTTGGATTCTTTGGATCAATGGTTACCTGTGCGGCTCCAGTGTTTTCATCTTTATATAAAATTTTTTCCCAGTTCTTTCCGCCATCCAATGACCGGTACACACCTCTATCTTCATTTGGACCATAGGGATGTCCCAGCACCGCGACAAAAACCCTGTTTTCATTTGCAGGATCAATAGCTAACCCTGCTATCTGTTGCACACCATTCAATCCAAGATGTATCCATGTCTTTCCTCCATCCGTAGATTTATACATACCATTTCCAACAGAAAGATCGGGACGTTGCAGCCCTTCACCACAGCCGACATAAATAACATTGGGATTAGAGGGAGCAACAGCGATATCACCAATCGAACCGGTGGGCTGATCGTCAAAGATGGGAAACCATGTTCTTCCATAATCTGTGGTTTTCCAAACGCCGCCATTATTTACGCCTATATAAAATACATTGGGTTGTGAAGGCACACCTTCGGCGCCAACCGTTCTGCCACCGCGATGCGGACCGATGCATCGCCATTGCATTGCATTGAATAAATTGGGATCAACTTTTTGCGCTTCAGAAAATAAGCCGGCAAATAATATAAAGAACAAAGCAAAAAACTTTACAGGAATATTTTTATACATAAAAAAAATCTTGTAGCCTAAGGTAAGCATTCTGTGTTGAAGGTGGTAACTACTGGATAAGGACATGTAGTTCTCGATTATTGCGGTTGGTGGAAGAAAAGTAACAACCGCGGCATGCTTATCGAGGAACACCTGCAAGTGTTCGGAAGCCCTTACAAATTTCTTCGCGGATAAAAAATTGTAGCAACCTTACAAGTCGTCAATGCTTTTGCTTTGTGCGGAACATTGGAAGGAACTTATCATTCCCGGTAGAAACGTCGGAAGTGTAGGCTTTACTATTCCATCGAGATCTTGATCGGCTTCAAATTTGGGTTTAAACCTTTGAGGCAGATCAATATTTGCCATATTAATTTATACTTAGTTCACTTTAGTTGGATATCGCGAAGAGTGCCATCCTTCTATAATTAGCTCTTTTTGAAATATAGGTCAAAGAATTTTGAAAATCTACTAAGAGACCAAAAAAATATTACAATGGACATAATTATTGCAAAAGCAGTATCTGGCCATTTCATGTTTGATCCACTCATGAAGAGTAATGAGACACAGCTTAGGAAAAAAATTGAAATCGCATTTCTAAGCAGTCTCAAAAGAACAACTCTAAACTGTATGTTTCTTTTATATTTTTCAATAACTAAATAAGTCGCAAAGAAGAAGAAAAATAATGACCCATTGACCTTTAATTGAAGGCTCACATATTTAATTGTTGTCTCCTTATAAAGAAGATTGTTTATTGAGAAATATCCCAAATGAAAAGAAGCCGCCAAAAAAATCAGCCCATGAATAAGAGAACTTATCATTATAGCTTTATTCGAAATTGAGTCTTGACCGGATTGAGTTTCGTTTTTATTGATTACTAAGAAAAATGTAATAAAGCAAATTATTACGTTCGTACCCATAATATAAGCCATTGCTAAAAATGAAAGAGAGTTACAAAAAAAATAAAAGCATAGCGAAACTATGAGTAATATAGATGAGATCAAACCTAGTCTAAATAGGAAACTTCGTTTTGTAATTTTTAGTAGGGATAGGTTTGTAATGTAATCTCGGTAGTTGACTTTCTTGTTATATTTATAGAAATAGAGGCCATAGAAAACAACTAGTAGGCAGATTGGAAAAGACAAAGTAATTCTTGTTTGTTCGTAAGTGATGGTATAGGACAGTAGTCCCTCAATAAATGTTTCTTTGTCAGAAGCCAAACTAAAATATTGATAAATTAAAAGATAAAGCACGCACACGATAAAAAACATCCCCAAAAAAAGAATGCTGTAAAAATTTGGAAGATAATTGAAAATATTTTTATTTTCTCCCGAGTAATAATTCCCAAAAATTTTTTCGTATGAATCCTTTCCCAATGCATTCTTTCGAACTCTATTCACAATGGCTTGATCTCGCCTAAAAGAGTATCCCATATGTAATAGCACGATTGATAATATAATTAACACAATGGAAGTAAAAAGATAAATGCAGATTAAATGAATAACCCCATAACTAATAATTTTGCCATCCGTGGTTTTTTTTGCCTTGAATAAGTCGGCATCGAAATCTTCTGCCAAATACGGTGTAGTGTCCGCTATGTTTTTTATTGATAGGAAAGATGAATCTTGAGTTGTGTTTCTTGTTTGAATTTGTCGGCTAGGTATACTGCTGGTGTTAGTATATACGTAAGCAAACGCCGCAAGAACAATGATTAAAGAGGAAAGAAATTGTATGAACAGTAATTGCTGATGGTTTTGATTCTGGGCAAACTGGCTCAGGAAAGATTTTTGGACTTCATCGGCCAGTGTCTCGTTTGCATTATTGGGATCTTTTGTTTCAGTCATATGCAAGGATATACTTTAGTATCGAGTTCAATACATTTAGATTTGCTATTAGACCGGAAAAGTATTTACAGGGAGATGGATAGAATAAGGTGCGAAGCAGATTCTAAGGTATTGTTTTTTGCGGACTACGCAAAAATTGGTAGTAGAATTACCGAACGATCAAGAGTGCGACGCAACAGACGGTCATAGTACTACTATCGCTGGCAACATAATTCTTATCTTTGCTCTCAAATTAATCTCAACTCTCATTTATGTCAAAATCAGTCTACATAGTCTCTTTCGCAAGAACACCAATAGGCAGTTTAAGCGGTGTATTATCATCCGTAACCGCACCGCAACTCGGCGCCACCGCCATCAAAGAAGCATTGAACCGTGCAGGTGTAAAACCTGAGCAAATAGAAGAAGTATTCATGGGTAATGTGGTAAGTGCAGGTATCGGCCAGGCTCCCGCGCAACAGGCCAGCATATTTGCAGGTTTACCAACCAATGTACCATGTACAACTGTAAATAAAGTTTGCGCCAGCGGGATGAAGAGTATTATGCTTGGGGCTCAAACAATATTGAATGGCGATAATGATATCGTAGTTGCCGGTGGTATGGAAAGCATGAGCAATATTCCTTACTATCTCGATAAGGCGAGAAGCGGTTATCGTTTGGGTAATGGCAATATCATTGATGGTATATTAAAAGATGGTTTGTGGGACTCGTATAAAGATTATCATATGGGCAATGCCGGTGAATTGTGCAGCAGTACCTATAATATTACAAGAGAAGACCAGGATGCATTTGCCAAAGAATCTTATACCCGTGCAGCCAATGCATGGAAGAGTTGTTACTTCAGCAAAGAAGTTACTCCGGTAACAATAGCTGGTAAAACTCCTGTAACAGTTACCGAAGATGAAGAATTCAAAAAAGCCAATTTTGAAAAGATGGCGACACTGAAACCTGCATTCACTAAAGACGGAACGATCACCGCGGCGAATGCATCAAAGATCAATGATGGTGCAGCAGCAGTTGTATTGGTGAGTGAAGAAAAACTGAAAGAACTTGGATTAAAACCTTTGATGCGTATTGTATCCTTTGCCGATGCATCACAGGCCCCGGAATGGTTTACCACTACACCGATCAAAGCGATGAATAGTGCATTGAAAAAAGCGGGTCTGAAAATAAATGATATTGATTTTTCAGAAGTGAATGAAGCATTCAGTTGCGTAGCCATCATCAATGCAAAAGAAGTAGGCATTCCGATGGAAAAACTGAATTTATGGGGTGGGGCAGTAGCGCTGGGACATCCTATTGGTTGCAGCGGTGCAAGGATAACTGTTACCTTGTCGAATATACTTCAGACGAATAAAGGGAAATATGGGATGGCGGGGATTTGCAATGGTGGAGGAGGGGCGAGTGCGATTATTATTGAAAATGTGTCGTGAGGTTTAATGGTTGCGTAAATAGTTGAAGCTTTCTGATTTTTTTCGGAAAGCTTTTTTAATACTCAATAATCAATAAATCAACATTCAATATTCAGTTGTTGAAATGGTTACGGACATCATTGAACATTGATTATTGAGTGTTGAGATATTGAGTATTGTATTCCTAAAAAAGGAAAATCTCAACGATCAATAATAAATCTTCAATAATCAAGAAGCAAACTGTAACCTCCCACCCAACATTGTAGTCCTATCCCAAAACTTGCTGCTGCATGATCAGTCATCTATTGCCTTTATCGCTGCTCGTTATTCCTGTTTTCTGGGGACTATATGGATACTTCCGCACAAGAAAGGAAGTAAAACAGCCATTGGAAAAAAAGGGATCAACGCTTGCCCTTATCGTCAACTCGGCCGTATTATATGCGCTTGCATTTAATATTATCTTTTTTATACAGGAACTGTTTTTAGCCCTGGGTAAAAGATGGCTTGGATTAAAAGCTTATCTCTATCATAACAATCATAACTGGGATGGCAATCATCCGATGGAACGACTGGCACAAGGTTATGGAGCAACCGCAATCTTTATTACAGCCATGATCTGTTTATTTATTGCAAGACGAATGAAATGGTCCAGGCATTGGTTGCAATTATTTTTCCTGTGGCTCGCATTTGAAGGTTTTGCGCAATCGCTGCCGCAGTTTATTACTGCGGCCGGCGCACCCGACACGGATACAGGGCAAGCCTACACCTATCTCGCTATACCCAACGGCATTGGTTTGCTGATCTCAATTGCCGGTATAATATTAATGCTCGCAATTGGTATGGCTTATAGCAAATATTTATTGCAACTGTCTCCATCTGCTCAATATGTAGCAACAGCCTCCCGGCGGTTCAACTACTTGCTCCACGCTTCAGTGATCGCTTCATTGCTGGGTATCGTGTTAATTATTCCATTTCGGATCATGCCGTGGGACAGGGCAATGGCGCCAGTGTTTGTTACATTATTATCTGTCCCAATGGTATTTGCCAATGCCTGGCATGTAAAAGAAGTACAAACAATAAACAGTAAGATCAATGAAAAAATATTTGCCTGGCCGGTCATTTTTCTTGTAGCGCTGCTGCTGATCTTTCAGCTGGTGCTGGCCAAGGGAGTGGAGATGTGAATGGAGGGTTTACCTGGTAGCAACTTTCAATAATCAATAAATCAACAATCAATGTTCAGATGAAGAAACATCACGAAATCATTGAGCATTGAATATTGAGTGTTGAATATTGAGTGTTGAGACGTCATTGCGAGCGGAGCGAAGCAAGTGAATCTTCTCTGTATCTGACAGTAACTCTCAATAATCAGGTGAATTGTGTGACCTCTTACTTTGTATTCTTTGCATGAAATTGTATCTTACTTATCATTTCATTCATATGAAAAAAATAGCAGCAGCAATTATTCTTTTATCACTATTTGTTATCAACGGCAGCTTCAATAAACCTCAACCATTGATCATTGGTGCATGGCATGAGAAAGAGGAAGACCAGGAAGCAGTATTGATCTTCACGAATGATTATTTCATGATCGCGGAATTCAATCAGGTAAATACTTCATTTACTTACGGCGTTGGCGGCAGCTTTTCAGAAAAAAAAGCCGGCCAGCCCATCGTTGAACTTGACTTCAGCACCCGCAAAAAAGATGCGGAGTACATCGGTGCCAAAGCAGCCATGATCTATTCGGTCTCCGGTGATAAAATGACGGTGACGATGAATGACAGTACCAAAAGAACAGTAACACGTGTGGATGACGGAAATGGTGAACTGGCTGGTATATGGCGAATGAGTGCCCGGATGAATAATGGAAAGATGGAACCTGTTGCAAACGGCCCGGTTAAAATGATAAAGATCCTTTCAGCAACAAGATTTCAATGGGCAAGTTTTAATGAAGAGAAAAATGAATTTATCAGCAGCGGTGGTGGCACTTATACTTTCAAAGAGGGTAAGTACACAGAGAACATTGAATTCTATGCAAAGAACAGCGGTAAGATCGGCACATCTCAAACATTTGACGCGACAATAGATAAAAATGTTTGGACTATTAAAGCGGGCAACTCACAGGAAGAATGGACGAAAATTGGAAATTGATCCCTCCGCCCGATGTGACGTCATTGCGAGCGGAGCGAAGCAAGTGAGTCTTCTTTTTGTTTAACAACGCAATACTCAATGATCAATATTCATTCATCAGTCATTTTAAATTTGCCATATCAAACCTTATCACAGGTTGAACGTTATTGATGTTAAAGAGTGCATATTGCCGGCTCTTTTTGTAACGGTTTCACCACATACTTACTCTTATTATAATGGAAGAACATTTTTTAACCATCAGGTCGATCGAAAAAATAACGCATGATGTGTATGGCTTCCGGCTCGACAAACCGGGTAATTATACTTTCACTCCTGGCCAGGCAACAGAAGTAGCGATCAACAAACCGGAATGGAAGGAGGCGAGAAGACCTTTTACATTTACCTGTTTACCGGATGATGATTTTTTGGAGTTTAACATTAAAACATATCCCGAACGCAAAGGTGTCACCAATGAATTGCGATCGCTTAAACCGGGTGATCAGTTAATCCTTCATGATGTATGGGGCGCTATCTCGTATAAAGGCGAAGGAACTTTCATTGCCGGTGGCGCAGGTGTCACTCCCTTTATCGCCATCTTCAGGCATTTAAGAAAACAAGACAAGATCGGTAATAACAGACTCATCTTTGCCAATAAAACGAAGGCCGATATAATTCATGAAAATGAATTCAGTGAAATGTTGGGGAGATCGTTTATCAATATCTTATCAGACGAAGAAACGCCTGGCTATGCGCATGGTCACATCTCAGAAAAATTTTTAAAAGAAAATGTTGTGAGCTTCGACAAACATTTCTACGTATGCGGCCCGCCGCCAATGATGGATGCCATTCAAAAATATCTTACCAATCTCGGCGTGGGAGATAAGTCGGTAGTGGTGGAAATTTAACAGCCAACCCGGTATTCATTTAAAGATCATAGCTACAGATTGTCATAGAAAAAACGGAGCAACAGATTAGAATCCCTTGCTTTCTACTCTTTTATCGCAATTGAATAAAATACCGCTATAACACCATTGTAAAGAAACGCAGAAAGATTAAATTTCAGTTATGAAACTTCTGCTTATACTTCCATTCTTCTGCGGCATCCGGTTTTTTGTGCAGGCCCAAACCATTTCGGATATAACATACACGATCAACTTCCAAAACGTTTCCAATGCAGTGCCCGTTGCGGGAAAAGGTATTTACTTACTGGCAAAAGAAGGATTGGTATTGTTTGAACCGGCTACATTAAAATATAAATTGTTCAATCAAACGGACAGTAATAAAATAGTTTCAGGTCTTATTGGTCTTTCGGTTTATAAAGACAAAGTTTATGTATATACCAGCTATACTTTATATCTCCTTCTTCCAAACGGTTTGCTGAAAGAAGTGCCTCCATTTTTTAAAATCGGGGGAACTGTAACGATCCGCCATGTATCCATCAGTGCTGATGAAATGACAGTAACAAGCAGTGATAAACTATACAGTTACCAGAAAAATGAATGGAAGACAGTTGCGTTGCCTGATATACGGATTGCGAAATACAGCAAGATATTTCCTGCCGGATACAATAAATATTTTGCGTTAAGGGAGTCAGGTTCTGTATTTGTATTATATGATCCCGCTACAAAAACGGATAGAGAACTGGCACGCACTTATAATACACCGATATTTTTTCATCCCGACCAGGCAGCCACCTGGTACCTGCTTGATGACGGCATTGAATATTTTGCTTTTAAGAACAGGGTCGTCTATAGTTCATTCAGCGTAAACAATTATCCGGGTAAAACAAAACTAACATTACAGAATACAAAGGCATTTGACGGATGCCGGCTGATGGCAAGTGATAAACAGGATATGTTTTTTATTTCTGCTGATACTGTTCTTCAGCTTTCTACTACCGTTATGCCGAGTACGAGATCAAATGTTGATACATTCATACGAATGATATTGCAAAAGGCGGTTCTAAAACCTGCGCTTGCTAAAACCGGGAGTGAGTTTGTTGTATATGGAAGCACCGTTTATGAATTTGGTGCGCCGGGTATCGTAAGAAGAACAATGCTAAGAACGGATACGATTTTTAATTCAATCAACCGGTCGATAGCGATAGAAGGGTACAATCAACTAATGCCGGACGGTTATCTCTATACAAAAGACGCGACCAAACTTTATTGGAACATCGGGAATAGTTCGGGAAGTAAAGACTTTGGAAATTATGTGCTCGATATGACAACCGATGGCAAAACGAATTATTTTCTTACCGAAAAGATCTTATACAGGGAGATAATTCCCGGCGCATTTGATTCGGTGGCTTCAGCCGCGAACAATACGATGAAAGCGGTTGCGGTTGATAAGAACGGAACGATATGGATGGCCGGCCCGAAAGGCATTACAATGATAAGTAACGGAAAAGAAGAATTTATTCCTGCTGCTTCTATCTCAAAATTCAGGAGGAACCAGGCCGTCCATGATATTGCTGTTTCGCCGGAAGGTGAAATTTATATCAGCATGAACAAGGTATATAAATACAAGGATAAGGCGCTAATTGAAATACCGGGATCACCATCACTGGTATATCGTCATCATTTTGACGGCAACGGGAACGATTATATGGCAGGTATAGGAGAATGTTTTTTTTATGATGGCAAAGAAGCAAAGGACATGAAAAAAATATTGACGGAAGCGTACCCTGATAAAAAAGCTCCTTATGTAGGCGCTGTGGCAATAGATGAGCAGGGGCGATGCTGGGCAATTGTGAATTTCTTAAATCAAAATGCTATCGTTGTTTTTGATAAAGGCAAGCCTGTAAATTTTATTGCTGGTGATAAACTCATTCTCGATCCTTTCAAACAAAAGATATTTTATCATAAACAACAAATGATCATTGCAACGGAAAAAGGAGGATGGATCACATTCCAGTATAAATAGGAATGCTTTGCGATGAATACATAAAATTTAAACCACATAGCATATAGCCAACAAAGGAAAATATATAGAAAACCTATGTGTTCTATGTGCTATCCCGTATCAGGTACGGGACAAGTTGTGGTTCAAAAAACATTTCAAGCCTCAGTGTTTTTAAACCAGCTCGCGATTTGATAAATTTTTTTTCACAAATTAAACAGGTTGATCGTTTGGCAGTCTTTAATACTTAACTTTCATTACCACTTAAAATTTATTTTTATGAAAAAGTTTATTACCGGTATATCATCGGCACTCATTGTTTCTTTTTTATTAGTTCCTTTTCTTTCTTTTAACACAACGGACAATTCACCGCAACGATGGGAGAAGCTTGGACAAAGAAAGGTCAACTTCACAGCAGACAGGGATGAGATAGGAGTAGGTCGGTTTGAAGGATTCTTTACGGCGCTGCAGATAAAAGTAAAGAAGGGCCCGATCAACATGCACAAGATGGTTGTTCATTTTCACAATGGCGATACAAAAGAGTTAGAATTGAAAAATAATTTCGTTGCGGGTGGCGAAAGCCGTGTTCTTGATCTGCCTGGTAATAACCGCATCATTGATAAAGTTGTTTTCTGGTATGACACCAAGAACTTTGCAAATAGCAAGGCGGTAGTTGAATTGTGGGGAAGACATTGATGTCAGTAGTGAATGAAAAAGAAAGAAGTTCGAAGAACAATGCCAGTTACAAAAAAAATCAGGCGACTGGCATTGTTACGTAATAATGATATTTTTCTTCGATTGTACAGATCATACTTCGCTTGGACTAATACCAAATTCTTCTTTAAAACATTTGGAGAAATAAGTATGGCTGTTGAATCCAACTTTAAATGCTACCTCTGAAGGAGTAGCTGCTTTCTTTTCCAATAATTCTTTTGCACGCAATAATCTTGTTTGCCTGATAAGATCGCTTGGAGATTTATCAATCAATGCAACCAATTTACGGTGAAGCTGGCTGCGGCTCATCGCACATTCTTTCGCCAGTTCTTCCACACCGAATTCATCTTCATCCATATTTTGTTCAATAGCGTTCATCACATTGCTCAAAAATATTTCATCAATGCTTTTGGCTGTTACTTCAGAAGGTTTCAACTGTATATTCCCTGCAAATTTTTTCCTGAGCAGTTTTCTTTGGTCAATTAAGTTTTGAATGCGAACAAGCAATTCCTTTGCATCAAAAGGTTTGGTCAGATAATCATCGGCGCCTGTTTCCAATCCTTCGATCTTATGTTGCTGTCCGGCTTTGGCTGTTAAAAGAATAACAGGTATATGCGAAGTTCTTTCATCCTTTTTTATTTTTTCAGCCATCGCAAACCCATCCATTAGCGGCATCATTACATCACTGATAATAAGATCGGGGATCTGTTCAATCGCCATTGCCAAACCTTTGCTTCCATCTGCTGCTTCAAGCAACTGGTAATTGGTTTGCAAACATTCTTTAATGAACTGTCTCAATTCAGCATTGTCTTCCACAATTAATAATAATGGCAGATCAGTCCTTGTTACTTTATTATTTATTGAAACAAACGCTTTTTCCTCTATATAAGATGGTGTCGTTGCTGTTGTTGTTTCAACATCACGTGTTACCAGTTCTTCTTCTTTGAATGCATTTCTTTCAATCGGCAAACTGATCTTGAAACGACTTCCTTTGCCGGGTTCACTGCTTACGCTGACCTGGCCACGATAGAGCTCAGTTAATTCTTTTACCAATGCAAGACCAATACCGCTGCCCTTATCTTCTGTTCCTTCCACCTGGTAAAACCGGTCGAATATTTTATCCAATTCTTTTTTGCCAATACCCGGGCCTGAATCTTCTACATAAAAACGAAGACGTTTATCATCTGCTTCGATGTTAACGGCAACAGTTCCTTTCTCCGGTGTATACTTAAATGCATTGGATAAAAGATTGGTAAATATTTTTTCGAGTTTATCTTTATCATAATAACCAATTACGGTTGTATCAGGGTAGTGAACGTGGTAGTGTATCTGTTTCCGCTCGGCCATTGATTCAAATGAATAACTCAGCGCTTTCAACAATTGTAATACATCACCTTTTGCAACCTGCAGGTTCATTTTACCGGAATCTAATTTGGAGAGATCGAGTAACTGGTTCACCAGTTCCAGCAAACGATCGGTATTGCGGCGCATTGTTTTCAAATGACGGGCTGGTACTTCTACACTTGCATTGCCTTCTTTATGTTGTATCGTTTCTTCAATTTGTTTCAGCGGTCCCTGGATAAGAGTAAGCGGTGTACGAAACTCATGTGAGATGTTGGCGAAGAATTTTGATTTGATATCATCCATTTGTTTTATTCTTTCACCTTCAGCTCTTGCTTTTTCATTTAAACGAATTTTATAGGCAAGACCCACAGAAAAGATGATCAGTTGCCCGCCTTGACCTATCGGCCATGGATTAAAAGGAAGAGAGAAGGCCATGTTATTCAAAAAGCCAAGAACAGTAAAAATTATTAGCCATATCGCTCCCGCTACATAAAAACGGGCCAGCACATTCTTGAAGAATGCAAAACGGACAATAAAAAAAAGCATGACCGGCATGCACAGGTATACGATATAGTCCGACAGGATAAAACGGTGAGTGACGGACATAAGAATGAATTCAATGCAAGTAAGAATACTCCATGTGATCAGGAACCATTTTAACGCTTTGTGGGTAGTTTTTGATAAAGAAGCGAGATTAACGAATGAATTGCCGAACCATAAAAAGAAAATAAAACTGTGAAGGGCAAGCAGATTAAATAACGGAACAGACAACCAGGGATGTTCAGGTATATACCAGTCAATAAAAGGTATATCCGGATGCAGGATAAGATAATGCTGCGAAAGGCAGAATGTATAAATGCCAAAAAACAGGTAAGACCTTTCACGTACAAAAAAGAAAAAGAAAAAAGATAAGATCGTAAAGATGCCGGTGATACCGATCAGCATATAAAGCATTTGACCCATTTGAGGCCGCGGTAAGGACAGGGATTGATCACGCAATTCCGGGATGATGGAAATATCGGCTATGTCAAACTCATTATAAATTTTAACGTAAACTGTTTGCATTTTGCCGGGAATAGCAGAGAACAGTACTCTGTCGAGCCCGGGGATCTTTTTAACCGATTTCCGTGAGCGGGGAACAAACGATCCCGTTCTTTCATGTGTTATTATTTGCGAAAGAGAATCAGTAAAGTATACATCCACATAACAGTTTTGTGTTTGATAACCTTGTGAAGAAGTGCTGTCACGCAGCATCAGCCACCAGTTATTGATACTATCTGTAGCGATAAAGGAAAATCGAAGCCAGTACGTATGATAAGCCTGGGGTTTCTCCCTTAGCAAAGCAAGCGGTTTGAAACTATCATTTAATTTGCCTGAGATAACTATACTGTCATCAGGCTTATTGCCGGCGTAGGTAAATACCGAAGTATAATCAGCAAGATCATGGTAATGATTCTTTGGATCAAGCGTATAAATTGAATGAATGTCGTTCTGCGAAAAAGCTTTACGGCCAATTAGTACAAACAAAAGAAGCAATATATATTTCTGTGCAGGCATATAGATTAAGGTATGAAATTTTAAACTGCCCGCAATTGATCGGGCAGTTTAATCCTTATAATTCTGTTTTAGGGATATTTACTCACGACTTTTACTTTTTATACCAGCTTGCATACATTACTTCAAGCGGCATAGGACTTCTTTCCCTGTCTTTAAAAGATTCAAGGGTGTGATTGTGGAAAGAAATGATCTTCCAGCTGTCGTTTTTCTTTTCTGCCAATACGGTCATTATAATTTCCGGATCTTTTGGTATAGCCCCGCCTTTTCCATAGCTGGCACCGAGTATATGTAACATCGCAAGGTCAGACCTGATAAAGCTGATCTTATCAACCTTTAATTTGATGTCTACACTTTTGTAAATACCATCGAATAACATTTGATGTTGCTTTGCATTATGTTCCTTGGTAAAACCAGGGAAGTAATAACCATTTACTACGATGTAGTCATGTACATCGGCAAAAACACTGGAAAATGTTTCACCGCTTTTATTATTCCACCCGTTTTCAAGTGTGGTAGGAATGTTGCGGAGCGACTGTTCGTCTGCCGTGTTGTTTTGTGCAATAGCTGCACTCATTACAAGTGTTGTCATAATTGAAAGAATGATTGTTTTTTTCATGATTGTTTTATTTGATGTTGATGAGAAATTGATTGTTTGATTCCACCCGGGTTGTTCAATATTGATAAGCTCACGAAAACGCCCGGCAACATTGGCAGAGCTTTGGGCCGAACCTGGAAAATGAAATGACCCCGAAAGCAAAGCGATGAACATGATCTTTTTCATGATTGTTTGTTTACTAATTGAATGATTAATTGGTATAGCTTATATATTCACCGGCGATCTTCACAGAAGCCCCGATGGTTGTTTCAATGAATTGAAAGAAACGGTAAAGCAGTTCGATACTGACGGCTGCTATAAGGATCATTGCGGCGACAGACGCAAGCCCGAGCAAATAATTTTGAAGGCGATTGATAAGAGTAGAATTCATGATCGTTGATTTTGTTTACCCGACAAAGATGTGCTCCGCAACAGCCCTCGTGTTAGCGATGGGGTAGAAATGGCTGGCAGTTATGTCGCACAATGAAACAGGCAGGGAACCAATGCTTTAAAAAAAAGATTGCGACAGGATTTTCAGCTAATGCGACGAGGATAAGCAAATTTTTATGTCACGCGGCGGCGCAACGTCGCAACGCCGGCGAGAGACTCTATTCTTTGCGTCGCTGCGCCGTTGCGTGATAATTTTATTTGCCCTTAGCTTAAATAAAAAACCTCTTCATAATTCCTTTCGGAACAGAAGAGGTTTTATATTATGGGTGGGTTAGTAAGTAGAACCGAAAAATTAATTCATGGCTATACCGGTTACTCTTTTTTTACATTGATCAGGGCCCTGCGGTTACGGCTTCTTCCATCCGGGTTATCACGACCATTGATAAGTTCCATTTCGATAGGGCAGCAGGCGCCGAATGAAACAAAGGTTACACGGCTTGCTTCAATTCCTTTCTTAATAAGATAGTCGGCACAAGCCCTTGCACGTTTATCAGAAAGTACTTTATTGTATTCTTCCGAACCAAGGCCATCTGTATAACCAGAGATCTGGATCGTTGAAGCAGGATTTTCTTTCATGATAGTATAAATAGAATCCAGTTTACTTGCTGCATCTGATTTTAATAGGCTCCTGTCGAAATCAAAGAACACAGTTACCACATCTTCGGCTTTGATCACCAAAGGTTCCGGCTCGATAGGTTTTTCTTCAGGTTTCTTTTCGATACAAATAGTAACGTTGATCAGGTTATCGGTCAGCAGATCTGTTTCATCTGTTTTTTCAGGCTTGAATAAAGAAGCTGCTTCGAGGTATTGTTCTTTACTAATATTCAAAGAAAGTTCACGATAAACTTCTGAACCGATCTCGAATACAAAGTTTCCGGTTGCATCCGTCTTCGTAGTCCATGTTTTTCCTGATACATCTTTTAAAATTACCTGCGCATCGGCTGCAGGTGTGTTGTCCTGGCAGTCATTAATGAGACCTGTCAGGCGTTTATTCTTCGGAGCCTTTGTTATTTTATAAGTTTCAAGGCAACATCCGCTTCCGCGATCAGAACTTACGAGTGCATTACTTAACAACGATGTTTGTTCAGGTGCATAGAAATAAATATCATCTTTTGATGAGTTGACAGGATGACCCAGATTTTCAGGCTGGCTCCATGTAAGTTCAGATCCTTTTGTTGTGAACAGATCGAACCCACCCATACCTTGTCTTCCGTTTGATGAAAATACAAGAGAGTTGCTGCTGGTTTGGTAGAAAGGAGCTTGCTCATCACCTTTCGTGTTAACGATCAAACCGGCATTGTAAGGTTCACCGGTTGAACCATCGTCTTTCAGCGCCGCATACCAGATATCAAATCCGCCTGCGGTACCGGGACGATCGGAAGCAAAGAATAAATATTTTCCATCAGCAGAACAAAATGGTTGTTTGCTGTTGTAACCATTACTATTAATAGAAGGAACAAGCGCCGGTGTGCTCCATCCGTCAGCTTGTTTTGTGGAATAATAAATAGAAGAAACAGTTTGTCCTTTTTCTTTTTTCCATTGTGAAAAATATAAATGCTTTCCATCCGCACTGATCGTAGCTGCCCCCTGGTTAATGATCGCTCCCTGGTTAGGGATAGCGACAGGCTCCATTGTTTCGATACGATCATTATTTATTGTAGCATAAAACAAACGGCTGTGATAAGGATTAACACCATTTACCTGGACAGAATCTGCTTCGGTGCTGCTGATCAAAAATTTATTGCTGGTGATAAACACGGGAGCAAAAGCGCCTTTTTCATTGCTGTTTGGCACATCGAGCTTTTGGGTTTTAAATAATACTGAATCGGCTCTTGCTAATTGTTGCTGAATAAAGACCAGTGTCTTTAATTCTTTATTGGCGGCTTCATAGTATTTACCATTTTCATCGATAGCGCTTAAATACTGTTTCAAACTTTCTTCAGCAGATGCATAATGGCCAAGGGCCCGCTCACATACGGCAAACCAGTATAGTGCATCAGCATATTTACCGGGATTGCTTTCCGCACATTCTTTATAAGCATCAGCGGCTTCCTGCATGTAATTGGCAAGGCGAAAACTTTCTGCTTGTTTATAAAGAATATCGGTACGGGAAAGATTGTTCTTCGTTGCAGCGGTTCTTCTTCCTTTGATGTTCAAAGGAAAGTCAGTCACTTCTTTTTGCTTTTTTGATGGGTTTAAATATTGTCCGTACAAATGCGCAGCGGTATAATATTCACCCGCGGCGAAATACTGATCTCCTAACTGTACAGGATTTTTTTGTACAGGTTTCTTCGCCTGCTGGCCCTGAGCTGTCATGAAGCTCATGCATGCGGCAACGATAATAAAAAACCGGTTGATTGTTTTCATAGGAGTATTCATTTTTTACAAAAAGAATAAAGAAGATTCTGGACAACATAGGCACGCCGAAAGGCGTGGATAGGAACACAGTCTGTCATCCCGCAAGTGGCGGAATGGGTTTTTCTACTGAGTACTATGTGTCTATGTTGTTTCAATTAAAACTTGTTTTTATTCAAAAGATTAAAGTCTTGAACAACGGATAAAATCAAAGATGCTTTGTGTGCCATTTCTTTTTACGTAAGTAAGGCTCAACTCAAAGCTGTTTACGTTTCTTGTTGTTGCTCCGAGTTTGGATGTATTTACATCATAACTCAATCCCACAATGAAATTCTTATAATCAAATCCAACAAAAGGAGCAACCGCATCTTTATTACGGTAATAAGCGCCTATCATCACATCTGTTTCTGCGTTTACATTCAATTGAAGGTAAGTTCCAAGCATGGCTTCACTCGCCGTGCCCTGGCGCATATACAATGCATGGGGAACAACACTGAAGCGGTCCGATATATTAAAACTTACACCTCCGTGTACTGAATAACGAAGAGGAATAGTATTGAGCTCTGTTCCTTGTGTAGAGATGATCGGGTCTTTTGGTTTATTAATATGGAAAACAGAAAATCCGCCAAAGGCATTTATCTTTTTATCAGGCGTCGCGTCAAAATATAAAGCGCCGGCTGCCATGTCGAGAGCTGTTGAAGATGTTCTTGCAAAAGACTCTGTTGTCGCGTTTGATTGATTGTATCCTGTAACAGGGTTCCATTGTTCACCCCATTTAAATTTTGAAGCATCTACTCTGCGATTGATGATACCGCCTTGTATCGCCAATACGATACGATGATTGTTGTCTTTTCCAAACTTAACACCTGTGTAAGCAACGGTCGCATGAGCAGTGAGATAATTAAAACCTCCGTCACCTGCGGATTGATTGAGCAAACTTGCACCCAATGAAATGTTTTTATTAGTACGTGTATCAAAAGATACTCCCATCGTACGATAAGGATTGCTGATGCTTCCCCATTGGCTGCGATAGATAGAAGATACACGATATTCGCCATCGCTGCTGCCTGCTAATGCAGGGTTAACATACATCGGGTAAGTATAGTTCTGCGTAAAGTGCGGATCTGTCTGTGCCATTGACCGGATAGTGATCACCATGATCAGGCATGTTAACCAGCCAGAGCGTTGCATAATTTTATTTTTCATTTTCTATAGGATATTAGAATTAATGAGTGCTGTTAGTTTTATCGTACAAGTGTGATTGAGCCTTTCAGTTCAACAGTTCTTCCATCAGTCAGTAATACTTTGGCGGTATATACATACACACCTACTGGTTGCGGATTGCCTTTATGCGTTCCATCCCAGCCCTGCGCTTTGTTATTGATGGCGGCTATCTGTTGTCCCCATTGGTTGAAGATGCGCACATCCACTTTGTCGATATAGTTACCATATACATAGAGGATATCGTTCTTACCATCTTTATTCGGTGAGAAGACGTTTGGTATGAATACATCTTTGTTCAACGGCAATACAGTAATTCTATATTGCTGTGTTAAACCAGAACAACCAGCGATAGAAGGTACAGCAGTGATCGTTGCAACCTTTGGTGAGTTGGTTCTGTTGATAGCAATGAAAGAAGGAACAGTTCCGATACCCGGTTCAGCTAAACCAATTGTCGGATCAGAGTTGGTCCAATGAACCAAAGCACCCGGCGTTGCAATGAAATTGAATTCAGGAACAAGAGCTCCGTCATATACTGTAGTATCTGTTCTTACATTGGTAGATGGAACTGCATTTACTTCCAGTGTGAAGCTTGCACTATCCGCACATTGACCGGCATTTGGTGTAAATACGTATGTTCCATTTATTGTATTATCAACTACCGCAGGATTCCATGTACCTGTTATTCCATTTGGAGATGTAGAAGATAAAACAGGAACATTTGAACCAATACAAAGCGACTGGAATGTCTTTCCAGCACAGTGGGATCCGAAGCTTGGAATTCACGTGACTTGAAGTCGCGGC
>JADMIO010361693.1_pt1 | contig 20587 bp, 15 predicted proteins | sample 8958161 | NCBI WGS metagenome assembly JADMIO01 (sample SAMN16585339, study PRJNA669376) | soil metagenome | isolation source: Crop rotation soil | place: USA: Cullars Rotation, Alabama | collected 2011 | reverse complement strand
GTTCCGGCGCTGCAGAGCTCAGGCAAGGGCGATATGTACGTTAAAGTCCGAGTGGAAACGCCGCGCAAGCTTACCAAGCGCCAGCGCGAGTTGATGGCCGAACTGGGAGAGACTTTCAGCATCGACAACAAGCCGGAGCCGCGCAGCCTGTTTGAAAAGGTAAAAGACATCTTTGGGTAGATACTACATTTGGTTCGTGGTGATCGTAGCGGGTCTGGCGGGAGTGATACGTTTGCTGCTGCCCCGCCGCTTTGCTGAGCTGCAACTGGAACGCTTCAAAGCCACGAATGCTATTTCCAAGGCCAAGATGCGCAGCTTGCTCTTTCTGGCCGTCGGCGTGGTCTTTGGCGGAATCTATTTTCTTCCCTGGGGCCACCAGAGCTGGATCATTATCGGTACCGTCTTTTCCGTCCTCAGCGCAGCTGAGGCGTATTTTCAGGCGCAATATCCCACGTTGGAAGCACTGGTCTTTCAAAGCCGCTTGCTTGGAATTCTGTATCTGGGGCTGGCTGCCGGCTCCTATGTAATGCTCAAGCGCGTATGACCCGCAGGCGCTGGATAGCGGACCGCGTGGAAGGAGATCGCGCCTTTCTGCTGGGCCCCAACGCCAACCATCTCTTTCGCGTTCTTCGTGTAAAAATAGGCCAGGAGTTCGACGTCGCAGCCAATGGCGTGCTCCGTTCGGCGAAAGTGGCCTTTGCCTCGCACGATCAGGTTGAGTTTGAGCTGGGCCCGGAAGTTGAAAGCGCCGCTCTGCCGCAAATTACCGTTTATCTTTCCATTTTCAAATTCGATCGCTTTGAGTGGGCGCTGGAAAAGCTGACTGAACTGGGCGTGAGTCATGTGGTTCCGATGATTGCTCAGCGTTCAGAAGAGCATCTGGCCAAAGCGGCTGGCAAACGCGTGGAGCGCTGGCGAAAGATTGCCCGGGAGGCGTCACAGCAGGCGCGGCGTGTAGCGCCGCCAGAGATTGCCGAACCTGCGGCGCTGAAGAAGGCGATTGAGAAAGAGCAGGGAAGCCGGATCGTGCTTTCGGAATCGGAAGAGCAGGTTTTCCTGAAGACCGCGCTCAAGGATTGTGCACCTCCGCTGGCAATGGCGTTTGGGCCTGAAGGCGGATGGTCGGAGACGGAGTTAGAGCGTTTTAATGCGTCAGGATGGAAGCCGGCTTCGCTGGGACACACGATCCTTCGTGCGGAGACTGCGGCCATCGCTGCCGTGGCCGTGGCGGTGGCGGAGCTGCAAGCTAACCTGCAGTAGCTTGTTGTGTCACAATTAAGAATCGGAGCCTTGGATGTCCACCGTCAATGTTCAAATGCTGAATCAATCATTACCTGATGACTTGCAGTCCGTTCTGAACGAGCTGGACCGGACTGACAAAGAGGCGCACCAGCTTGTTTCCGGCCTGAGCGAGGTGCAGCTCAATTGGAGTCCTTCTGCAGGGGCGTGGAGCGTGGCCCAGTGCCTGGACCATCTTGGGCAAATCAGCTCCGTCTACATCCTCGCGCTGCAGGCAGCAGTGCGCGATGCCGACAGAGATTCTGCTGGGCCTTATAAGCCGATTCAGCCAGGCTGGTTTGGACGCTGGTTCATCAACGCCATGGAACCGCCACCGCGCAGAAAGTTCAAATCGCCTGCAAAAGGCAGGCCGGGAGCGCACAAGTCAGGCGATGAAGTACTGAGCGTCTTCATTGCATCACACAATGAACTGCGTCGGCTGATTCATGATGCGCGAGAAGTCAACCTGAATCGCATCCGCTTTAAGAACCCTTTTGTGAGTCTGCTGCGCTTTACTGTAGGCACAGGTATTTTGATCATCGGTGCCCATGATCGCCGCCATCTCTGGCAGGCAAAGCAGGTGTGTGCCGCCATGAAGTCTTAAGACGTTCTATTTTTTATTCCTGACCACTTTTCCTCAGATTAAGTGCATTTAGCCATTGCTCCCTTCGCCTGCGGTTCGCATAATAGAACTATTCTCGAAAAGTGGCGAGGCCCGAACATGCCGAGCCGCTTGTGTCAGGCGCAGAACAAGCCGGCAAGGCCGTTAAATGTTGGCGGGTTGGAGCGCAGCGACAAGATTAGACGGTGACGGCTTTTACTCCCAATTCGAAGCAGAAACAGGCCATAGAGCATGCTCATGGTCCCATGCTGGTGCTGGCAGGCGCGGGCACAGGCAAGACCACGGTGCTGGTGGAGCGCATTGCCTGGCTCATTGAGCAGGGACACGCCAAGCCGGAAGAGATTCTGGCCATCACGTTTACTGATAATTCGGCTGATGAACTGAAAGATCGCGTAGAAAAGCGCCTGCGCCGTAAAGCGCCCACGTTGAAAGCCACGATCTTTGCCGGAACGTTCCATGCCTACTGCCTAGGCGTGCTAAAGCGCGCAGGGCAGGATTTCAACTTGCTGCTGCCGGAAGATGTTTACGTTTTTTTGCGGCAGCGCATTGATCAACTGGGCCTCAAGCGTTTCATCAAGCCGGCTGATCTGGGCCAATTTCTTGAAGACCTGAAAATTTTTTTTGATCGCTGCCATGAAGAGCTGGTAGGGCCGGAGCAGTTTCAGCAGTACGTGGATGGTTTGCGTCTCGGCGGCGACCTGCCGCGCAACTGCCGCTCAAAAGAAGTGGAAGAGATGGGCGCGCAGGAAATCGTTGAACGCTGGCAGGAGATTGCGCGGGTTTATACCAACTCCATGCGCCTGCTGGAGCGCGAAAATCTGGGCACGTTCGGCATGATGATCCGCAACGCCGTGCGGCTGCTGGAGTCAAACCCACTCTTGCTGGAACGCGAGCGGAGCAAGGCGCGGTTCATCCTGATTGACGAATTTCAGGACTGTAACTCCAGCAACATCATTCTGGCCCAGCTCCTTGCCGGCGACGAGCAAAACATTTTTGCCGTGGGCGATCCTGATCAGGCCATCTACCGCTTTCGCGGCGCATCCAGCGCGGCCTTTGAAGAATTCCAGAAGCGCTTTCCCATGACTGAGGGCGTGGTACTGGATGAAAACCAGCGCTCGCGCGGAAATATTCTGAAAGTGGCCTTTGCGGCCATCAATGAGAATCCTCCGGTGCAATCGCTGGGAGAACGCGTGAAGTTCCAGCGCGCACAGCTTGAATCTGGCCGCGACCGCCGCGACCAGCAGGAAGGCCGCTTTGCGTTTGATGAGCCGGTGGAGATTGTTCTTACCGATTGCCATGAGGGTGAGGCTGCGCTCATCGGTGAAGAGATTGAGCAGTTGCGACGAAACCGGCGTCCGGGTGATTGCTCCATGGCGGTGTTGTATCGCCAGCATATGCAGCGCGAGGACCTGATGGCGGAGCTGGCGGCGCGTGACATTCCATTTATCGTGATTGGGCTCAACGTGCTGGAAACGGCCATGGCGCGGGATGTGCTTGCGCTGGCGGGGGCCGTGGGGAATGACAATGATGCCGACAGCCTGTTTCGCGCTTGCGCGTTGCCGAAATTTAATGTCGATGCCAATGATCTGCGCAAGAAGCTGAGCGCAGCCGCCGGACAGAAAAGCTTTAGAGCTGTGCTGCAAACGCTGGAGTCGGCAGCGCCCGTTTTGGCCATGCTCAAGGAAGCGCGCGCATTCATCCGGGAGCAGGAGCTGAGTGCGGAAGGCTCGCTCACGTATCTTGTCCGGCAGTTTGGCTTGCCGGAAGATGACGCGGTGGTCCGGGCAATCCTGCGCTTTGCCGCAGCGTGGGAGAAAAAGGCTTTCGTAAAAGACACGTCACTGCCGGAGTTCCTGCAATATCTGGATTATTACCAGAAAGGCCGGGGAATCGTTCCGTTGTTTACGGAAGAGCAAATGGCGGAACTGGAGCGCCGCAATCCCGGCGCAGTGCAACTGATGAGCGTACATGCGGCCAAGGGACTGGAATTTTCCCATGTCTGGTTGTTGCGAGTCACGTCAGGGGCATTTCCCACATATTTCAAGGAAGGGCTGTTTGAGTTTCCGCCGGCTTTGCGCAGCTCCATTGCCGTGGGTGAAGGCAAGCTGGTGCATGACCAGGAAGAGCGCAGGCTCTTTTACGTGGCCATTACGCGGGCGCGCGACCGGCTGAGTATTGGGTCGCGTCCGGGAAAGGGCAAAAAAGATCCCACGCCTCCAGGCTTTCTGCGTCCATTGATCGGCGACCGAAGGCTGACGGCTGCTTTGACAACGCGGAACGTTGAGCGGATGATTCCGGCGACGCTGCCGCTCGATCCTTCACCCCTGGGACGCTGGATGCTGTTGCCTCCGACTTTTGGCACGGAGATGGCGCTGAGCGCGAACGCTGTGCAGAGCTATTCCACGTGTCCCATGAAGTTCAAGCTGGAGCGTGACTGGAAAATTCCGGGCGAAGCTGCGGCGGCCATGCAGTATGGTTTTGCCATCCACACGGTGCTGAAGAATTATTACGATCCGGCAGCGCATGGAAAAGAACTCAGCGTTGAAGACGCGATTGAGGCGTTCAAAGTTGAGTTCGGCAAAGGCTATATTGACGATCCGGTCCAGCGCAAGATGTATGAAGAGCGCGGGGTAGACCAGTTGCGAACGTTGCTGCTGGCCAGCCCACGAGGTTCCGCCAACGTGATTGCCACGGAGCACAAGTTCAGCTTTAAGCTGGGCCAGCGCGAAATAAAAGGTCGTATTGATCGCATTGATCTGCTTGAACAAGGCGTGGTGCGGGTGATCGACTACAAGACTGGAGCGCCGAAAGAGCGCAAATTTGCCGATGAGAGCTTGCAGCTATCGATCTACGCCATGGCCGTGGCGCAGATGGATTTATCACCTCGCGAGCTGGTATTCGTAAATGTTCAGGACAACAGCCTCGCGGTTTCCAGTCGGACACCGAAGCAGATCGAGTCCGCTCGGCAGAAGATAGAGGATGTTGCCGAAGGCATCAGCCGTGGAGAGTTTGATCCCAAGCCGGGCTCGCATTGCCGGTGGTGTGATTATCAAAACCTATGTCCGGCGACGGAGCAGCGCGTCTTTTTGCCGGTGAAGCCGCTGGAAGCGGAAGCTGAGAAGAAAGTTGCCGGGGTGAGGGGATGATGGGCATCGGCTCAATCTCACCACGGAGACACGGAGGCACGGAGAAAATCGGGAATTCAACTTTAGAGTTCACTTCTGCCAACAATGCTTTGTGTTCCTTCGTGTCCTTAGTGGTTAACGGCTTTTCAGCTTTGGCGAGTTTTGGCAATTTTGGTGTTGCAGGAAAATCCTAGAGGGTTGGAGTGAGCGCATGACGGGCGTGGCCAATGTTCTGCTGATAGCGGTGGGCGCAGCATTTGGATTCGCAATCGCGTGGCTGATGCTGCGGCCGAATGCGGCGGTCCTGAATTCACGCCTGTCAGCTTTGCAGCAGGAACTGGCGAAGGCGCGGCAGGAATCGGCGAAATTTACCGAATTGAACACGCAATTGAGTGCTGCCAAGGTGAAGCTGGAAACCACCGTCGCCCTGGAACGCCAAACCAATGATGAAAAGCTTGCCATCCTGAACCAGATGACACAGGAACTGCGCGACAGCTTTCAGGCGCTCTCCGCTGAAGCGCTCAAGAGCAATAATCAGGCCTTCCTTCATCTTGCCCAATCGACGCTGGAAAAATTCCAAAGCGAGGCCAAGGGCGATCTGGAGTTGCGGCAGCAGGCGGTTGAGAATCTGGTGGCGCCGATTGGGGAGTCGCTCAAGAAAGTGGATGAGCAGATCCAGCAGCTTGAAGCGGCGCGTAACCAGGCCTATGGCGACTTGACGGCCCAGGTGCGGTCGTTGATTACAACGCAGGAGAGACTTCAGAGCGAGACTGGCAATCTGGTGCGCGCATTGCGCACTCCGCACGTCCGCGGGCGTTGGGGAGAAATTCAGTTGCGCCGCGTGGTGGAGATCGCAGGCATGCTGCCCTATTGCGACTTTGTGGAGCAGGAGACGGTAACCACAAGCAATGGCCGTGTGCGTCCTGACCTGATCGTGAAGCTGCCTGGCGGGAAGAATGTGGTAATCGATGCCAAGACGCCGCTGCTGGCGTATCTCGACGCGACGGCGAGCTCTGACGACGATGTGCGGAGGCAAAAGCTCACCGAGCATGCCGCACAGGTACGCAAGCATATGGAGCAGCTCAGTTCCAAGGCCTACCAGGAGCAATTTGATCCCACGCCGGAATTTGTGGTGATGTTCCTGCCGGGTGAAACATTCTTCAGCGCGGCGTTGGAGCAGGAGCCGGGATTAATCGAACGTGGCGTGTCGCAAAAAGTGATTCCGGCCTCGCCCACAACGCTCATCGCCTTGCTGAAGGCAGTGGCGTACGGATGGAACCAGGAAAAGCTGGCACGCAACGCGCGCGATATCAGCATGTTGGGCAAAGAGCTGCACGACCGGCTGCGGATGCTGGGCACACACATTGACAATGTGGGCAAAGGTCTTGACCGTGCGGTTGAATCCTACAACAAGGCCGTTGGATCATTGGAGAGCCGCGTGATGGTCTCCGCCCGGAAGTTTGTAGAACTGGGCGCTCCGGTCACTGAGGAGATTGCCGAGCTGAGTCCCATTGAGACCACGACGAGAAATTTGACGCTGGATTTTGATGATCCTGAAAAAGCAGAAGCCAACGAAACGGAAGGCACCGAATCTGCCCCCCAGGGTGATCTCGGATTGAACGGCAAAGCGTTGCCGGCGAGTAAAGCGTCAGATTAGGTTTGTGACGCACCTACGGCGCTCAATTTCTTTTCGTCGTACGTTCTTGAGCCTTGATATTCGCCCACGAATTACCTCAGTGGCTGAAGCCGCAAGTTTATAGCAGCCTTACCGCAGGCCTGAAGACCTGCTCCACCCGTTACCGGATGCAGTAAAGCTCAAAAGGTCTAACATGTGATCGCGCGTCCGGCGTTGTCGATCATTTGGAGATATGTGATCGCCAGACGGCGGGACTTCGTGTTGAGCAAGTTGGAGCGAGCAGCGAAAATCAAGATACAAAAAACTAAGGGGACGCTTTTACGCGTCCCCTTGGGTTTGATGTGAAAACCAGTTATTTCTTCTTGGCTTTCTTTTTTGCCTTTTTCTTGGTTGCCATGTTTCTATTCTCCCTTTCCATTTTTCATGGATGTGCGGTCCTAAGTAAAAAACCGCAATTGATGAATGTATAGAGTGGTTGAAAATCGAAGTCAAGAAAAAAATTGATGTCAAATTTGGTTGCTGGTCGGATCAAGAGCACAAAAAAAGTGATTTCAGAGTGGGAATGTATTCGCGAAGCGGAAAAAAGAAATTGGAGCGATGCGAAATCGCCTTGAGGTAAGCGGCTTTGAGCGGCATCAGAACAATTTCAAGAGCAAGCAACTTCAGGCGTGAAAGGGAATTAGCGCATCGGTGAAGACGGTGCGCGAAGTACCTTGGTAACCAAATATTTTTTTTTCACGAAGCCGTTTTGAGACTGCTTTATGGGTCATAAGAAGAGCGATTGATGACGGGTGACAAGTTTAAAGAGCGCGAACCCGGCGATGGAATCCTGGAACGCATGGGCCATCATGCCGGGCCGCAGGCTCTTACGCAGATGAGCGAGTATGCCAAAGAAAATTCCATAGATTCCGATCACAACCATCATTCGCCGGCCCTGATATGCGTGCGCAAGTCCAAAAACAATTCCAGAGGCCGCGATGCCGACGATGGCGTTGCGGCCGAGCAGGCCGAACTGGCGCTGCAAATATCCGCGGAAAATAATTTCTTCAAACAAGCCGGCGCATACGCTCAGGAGGACGAAGAGTCCGGCTTCAAGATAGGTGTGCGGAGCCATTGGGCCCAGGAGTTTCACTGTATCGTCGACTGATTTCTGCATGTTGTGGAGATCGATGGTGCCCAGAGCAATGCGAATCCCGAGAAGAAGCATCAATGAAACAAACCAAAAGCCGACGGCCAAACCAACGTCCAATAAACACGCTTCCACCGTTGCCCAGCGTCCACCAATCAGGTCACGCATGCGCACGCCGCGCAGACGAATGCCAAACCAGATCAGCAGGATCAGCACAAGTTGCGTGATGAATGTCCCACCGTAGAGCACAATTCGTGAACCCGAACCGTGGACTGCGCCCACCTTGGATGAACCCAGAAGAGAGTTGCCCAAGATCAATGCCGTGATCAGCAGCGTATGCCATAACGGTGCGATTAAGGCCGGCTTTGCTGGCTCCGTCGGAGCAGGCGGGGCAATAAGCGGTTCAGAGACGGAGGGCGGAACTTCTGGCGTGGGTTGCGGGGCATTGAACTCGGTCATAGTTTTGGAAGCGCGTTGGCTCTGAGGTTCATCTTATAATGAAGGGTTTGGATTCCTAAGGAGAGATTTTATGGAAGATGTTGTCATTATCAGCGGGGTGCGCACGCCTATCGGCAAATTTCAGGGAGCGCTGGAGCCGCTGTCCGCGCCTCAGTTGGGCGCAATTGCCGTGCGTGAGGCGGTAAAGCGGGCCAAAGTTGATCCTGCACAGGTGGACGAATGCATTATGGGGCTGGTGGTGGCTGCGGGTTTGGGACAGAATCCCGCGCGGCAGGCAGCATTGGGCGGCGGACTGGCTAATACCGTGGGAGCCATGACCATTAACAAGGTTTGCGGCTCAGGATTGAAAGCTGTAGCGCTGGCAACGCAGGCCATTCAGACGGGAAATGCGGAGATCGTGGTGGCAGGCGGCATGGAATCCATGACGAATGCGCCGTACCTGCTGCCGCAGGCGCGCAAAGGTTATCGGCTGGGAAATTCACAGATAGTGGACTCCGTGGTGAATGACGGCCTGTGGGACATTTACAACAACTACCACATGGGCATGACGGGAGAGAACGTCGCCCAGAAATACGGCGTCACGCGCGAGCAGCAGGACGAATACGCCGTGAGCTCACACCAGAAAGCAGTACATGCGTGGAAAGAGTGCCGTTTCAAGAGCCAGATTGTCCCGGTGGAACTGCCGGCAAAGAAGAAAGGCGCAGCGCCGGTGATCTTTGATAAAGACGAAGGCCCGCGAGAAGATACGTCACCCGAGGCTCTGGGCAATTTGAAGCCGGTCTTTAAAAAAGACGGCACGGTCACGGCCGGCAATGCTTCAACAATGAATGATGGCGCGGCAGCGGTGGTGGTGACGTCAGCTTCACGGGCAAAACAACTTGGCGCACAGCCGATGGTCCGAGTGGTGGCGCAGGCGACGAGCGGAATTGCTCCAGAGTGGGTGATGATGGCGCCGGTGGATGGCATCAGGAAAATCTGGGCCAAGACCGGATGGAAGCCGGAAGAAGTTGATCTGTATGAGATCAATGAGGCGTTCTCAGTGCAGTCGGTCGCGGTAATCAAAGAGTTGGGCATTGATCCGGCAAAGGTGAATGTAAATGGAGGCGCCGTGGCGCTGGGACATCCTATTGGCGCCAGCGGCACGCGCGTGCTGGTGACGCTAATCTATGAGTTGATCCGTCGGAATGGCAAGCGCGGCATTGCGGCGCTGTGCCTCGGCGGAGGGAATTCTGTGGCGATGGCGGTGGAAAGGATTTAACCACAAAGGACACGAAGGAACACAAAGGAAGTGGGCCGCGAATTGACGCGAATGAACACGAATCGGAAATTGGTTCGAAACGTGGGTTCGTGGCTTTCTCTTTTTCAAAAAGAGTTTTCGCGGCGATAGGGATCCCTCGCGAAGCTCGGGATTTCAGACAAGACTTAATGCTCTTCCGGCGAGTCGATCACAATCTTTCTCAATCCTCGATACAATGCCTGCACTTCTTCATAAATATTTGAGATGCCTTCAGTGAATCGGGTAATGGTGCCGCCGTCGAGATCGGCGGTGACATTGTGGGCGAGTTTGCGCAGCATGTGCATGCGTTCGGCTTCAAGCTGAGGCAGGACTTCAAACGGATCGCCTCCGGAGCCATTCAGGTCCACCCACTGCACCACGGACCACGCAGTCTGGCGAAGGTGCTCCACGGCATCATGAAACTGGGCGATCACGCGCGGGTCCACTTTTTCAATCACCAGCCCTTGTTCCACCTGATTGAGATCTTCAATCGTCCGGGTGACCTGAGAAGACATCTGGCTGGACATTTTGCTGGAACCTCCGCGTGAAGTTGGTTGAATTGTGTTGGCTGCGAATGGACGCGTGAGCGGCAATGGGTCTTCAGGCGCGAGTTTTTTGGGATCGTCTGTGCGTAGATCGAGCGAGCCGGAAAGAAGGCTCAGGATGTATTCAAGCTTGCCCTGGTCCTCTCTGCTCAACTGCGTAAATACCAGGCCCAGGCCAACGGCGTGATTTGAAGCCTTTACCTCCGCACGGCCGCGCACAACGGTTTCACGTACGCGCAGCATAAAAAGAATTTCGCTGTTTACAGGAAGAGTCGACACGGTTTGAACGTAGCAGCCGGTCAGGCTCAGGTCACTCAAATTGCCGAAGATCGGAGGCGCACCCTCATTGCGGCGCATCTCAATGCCGCCGGTGCAGTGGAAACGTTGCTGGGACCTTCTGGTTGCCGTGGGTTCTGACATGGGTCTCCTTGCTGGTTGCACAGCCTGGGCCGCTCCGGCGAAACCGGCAAAGCGGGAAGCAGACGGCGTTCTATGTGTTGCTGGCGCTTTCAGTTTCGCGCCAAAAAGTTTTTTGTCGGGTTCAACTACCTGGATACCGATCTGCCTGGACTTAGCGGCATCACGTCCAACCCAAACTACCCTGCAGCGCGCTCGCTGGTTCTCATGCTGCAGAGAGATGACTTCACCTTCACGAACGCAGTCAATTCCGATGAGCCGCGCCCCTACTGAGCTGGCATTGACCGTGCGCGCATGCTGCACAAACGGTTTGCCGTACAGATCCATGCCCCACACTTTTACGTCCAGGCTGATGTCAATGCGAGGCTCGTGATACTGCGCCATAAAACTTCCGGTGAGAATGGCTTGATGGTACTTTCAAAAGGGGTGCAGATTCAATGGAAACATGCACTTACGTAACTCAGGAGGTCATGCCATATAGTGACTTCCGGTGCCAAAAGTTCTGCATTCTGCCACGCTCTTGCTAGAATGCTCTGCCTAGCTCAGGAGATCGCCCGCCAGCATGCTCTTTAAGACCCAGAGTGCAGCAGTCTACGGAATCGACGCAAATATTATTGAGGTTGAGGTCGATGTCAGCCCGTCGCGCGATCCTAAAGAGAATTTCCAGACCGTCGGACTTCCTGACACTGCGGTGAAGGAGAGCAAGCAGCGAATCACCGCCGCATTACGAAACTGCGGGTTCGAAGTGCCGCTCACCAAGATCACCATCAACCTGGCGCCTGCCGACATCAAGAAAGAAGGCTCAGGCTTTGACCTGCCGATGGCCATGGGAATACTGGGCGCGTACGGCGGCCTGATCAAAAAAGAGCTGCCGGAATACGTAATGGTGGGCGAACTCTCGCTCGACGGCGGCATTCGCGGCGTGCGCGGCGCGCTGCCGATTGCGATCGCTGCGCGCGCAAAGAAAATTGCCAACCTGATTGTGCCGGAAGTCAATGCGCGTGAAGCTGCCGTGGTGAGCGGCGTGAATGTTTATCCGGTGAAGTCTTTGATCGACGTGGTGAATCTGCTGAACAGCGGCAACGGTATTTCGCCGCTGCAGGTAGATACATCGCAGATGCTGGGTGAATCCGACCACAACGGCGCAGCGGACTTCAAGGAAGTGCGCGGACAGTTTACGGCCAAGCGCGCTCTGGAGATTGCCTGCGCAGGAGGCCACAACATTTTGATGATCGGGCCTCCCGGCTCCGGCAAGACCATGCTGGCCAAGCGTGTCTCCAGCATTCTGCCACCGCTTACGTTTGAAGAAGCGCTGGAGACCACCAAGATCCACAGCGTGGCCGGCGTGCTGGACGCCAAGTCTGGGCTGGTGAGCGTGCGTCCATTCCGCGCGCCGCACCATACAATTTCTGACGCGGGGCTGATCGGCGGCGGAATCATTCCTCGTCCCGGGGAAGTTTCGCTTTCGCATAACGGAGTTTTGTTTCTGGACGAGCTGCCGGAGTTTCCCCGCAATGTGCTGGAGGTGATGCGTCAGCCGCTGGAAGACGGCAACGTAACCATTGCGCGCGCATCCATGTCGCTGACGTTTCCTGCGCGATTCATGCTGGCCGCCGCTATGAATCCGTGCCCCTGCGGCTACCATGGTTCAGGACAGAGAGAATGCCAGTGCTCGCCTACGATGATCCAGCGTTACGTGTCCAAGATTTCCGGGCCGCTGATGGACCGCATTGATATTCATATTGACGTTCCAGCAGTGAATTACAAAGAGCTGCGCGGTCCTGACAGCAAGGCCGAAAGCTCAGCTCAGATTCGCGAACGCGTGGTGCGTGCCCGCGAGGTCCAACTGAATCGCTTTGCCGCCGCCGGTGAGCGCAATTATTCCAACGCGCAGATGAGCTCACGCCAGATCCGCGCTTATTGCGACCTGGGCACTGACAGCGAGCGCATGCTGGAACGCGCGATGCAACAGCAGGGACTTAGTGCGCGGGCGCACGACCGAATACTGAAGGTCGCGCGCACCATTGCCGACATGGAAGCCTGCCCACAGATCGAGAGCAAGCACATCGCTGAGGCAATCCAGTACCGGACGCTGGATAGGACGTATTGGGTGTGAAACCTGCGGAAGCGCTACCACCCCTCCCCCCATACCTCAACTAGGATTCCAAAACACTTACAAGTTCACATCCCAGAGCATCCCAGCTATGGTGCTGCCCAGATTGGCATAGGGTTCAGAAGTTTCCTCTGTGTTTCTACGTGTCCTTTGTGGTTAGGTCTTTTGGTTTTCCCGATCACGCGCGATGTCGGCGATCACGGCGATTGCGGCGCTTGCGGCGATTCCTTTTTACTTTCTAGTTAACGTTCGTAAGGAGTACCCCCTCCCCTCCCCACTCGATTAGGATTCTAAAGGAGTTATTCGATTCAACCCCAGATCAACCCCGGCGTCTAGGCCGCAATCCCGGTGCAATCGGGGTTGAATCGAGTCCAAACCGGGGTCGATTTGCGTTCTCGATCCATCCCCGCCACATCGCGATTTTACTTTCTGGTAAACACCCATGTCAGGCAAGCCGCCATCGGCAACTTTTTAAGTGCATGTTGTCAAAGAACGGTTTTCCATGCCGCCTGGGCGGACTAATACTCATTGCATTATATCGCATTTTGTTCGCCAGTACAAGCGCAAATTTCAAGCTTCATCTACCGCGCTCCACGCGCCGTAAGGCGCACCGGCAGATTAGCCCACGGCAACGCCGTGGGTAACGTGGCCTGGAATGTAAGCGCCGTAGGTGCGGCACAGGCTAGTCAAAAACATATTTCGGATCGTAGGACACGCCGTGTTTTTCCAATAGAGCAATCAATTCGGATTTGTAATCCATCTTTTTGTGATGGGCATCCTGTGTGCGGATGTAACGAACCACGGCATCCTTGTTCGACGCGCTGACGCTGAAGGCGGCAAAGCCGCGTTGCCATGCAAAGCTCTTTCCCATCCATCGAGACGAACTGGTCTTGATTTCCTGAACCGCATCCGACAATGACCACGTTGGCGGTAGTTGAATCAACAAATGAGCATGGTCGTCCATCCCGCCGATCTCATGCGGCAGAATCTTTTCGCTGCTGCAAACACTGGACATAAAGGCCCAGAGTTTTGTCCGGTGGTCCAAAGGAATAAGCTTGCGACGCTCTTTGGTGCTGAACACAATATGAAGAAGGTTCTGTACATACGTGTGGGACATCCTTCACGCTCTTTCTGTAGATTCTGTGCCGCGCCTATGGCGCTTGAGATATTAATACGCTTACCCACGGCGTTGCCGTGGGCTAAGCTGCGGGCGCGCCTCCGGCGCTGGGTTTATAGAGCGATATAAACGCACGCCTTGCCAGGAGACAGGATGCCCTTCCTGCCGTGCGAAAGGTAACGCCACGCGCGAGGACTAGTATCTGTGCAAGGTAAACTGGGATGTGCTCGATATTGAAGAGAAAAGCGCTGATTTTCGAACGCGGAAACCGATTCCTGTCTTTCTTACAGTAACGAGCAATGTCAGGGGCACCCGGCGTTCTAAAGAGCATGCCGAGGAGAGTAGAACGGAGACAAATATGGATCTTTTTGAGCATTCTGTGTCGCCGTGTGGCGACAGATCAAAACGGCATGGTGAATCGTCGTATGCTTATTGGCGAGACAGCGAACGCCCACCAATGGTGGCTATACGCAACCTACTAGAATCTTGGTTTACCGAGATTCCGATAAATCAACAGTTCGATTTGCAGCAACGATTCCGATCTCGAATCGATCGACAACATAAGTCTGCACTTTTCGAACTGTTTTTGCAGCATTTCCTTTTGCGGTGCGGATTTCAACTTGAATTTCATCCCGATATCCAAGGAGTAGTTACCCACCCAGACTTCTTGGTTAAAAAAGACGGGCACGAACTCTTCTATCTCGAAGCAATTGCAGTGAGTAACTCGGCTCAAGAAGAATCTGAGAATAACCGAATTGCTCAGGTTTACGACACTCTGAACACCTTGAATTCGAAGGATTTCTATCTTAGCGTTCGAGTGGATGGGGCTCCCGATACATCTCCTTCGGGAACGAAACTGCGTGGGGATTTGGAAAGCTGGCTTTCTAGGCTCGATCGGAAAACGATACAGTCCGCCTACTTGGACGAAGATTATGAGAAGATTCCCAGCTATAAGTGGCGTCATGAAGGTTGGGAAGTCCTTTTTGAGCCTATCCCGAAAAGCGAAGCCGCTCGAGGGACTCAGGCGGAACAGTCCATAGGTCTGACTATGCCGATGCATGCAACACAATTGAACCTCGACAGGTACATCAAAGAAGCTGTGATCAAAAAAGACCGATATGGAAACGTCAAATTGCCACTTGTTGTTGCGGTTCAGGTTGTTCATGAATTTGCCATCAAGGAGATTGATGTGATGGACGGTCTTCTAGGAACGGAGGCGCTAGATTTGACCTGCAATCGTCAGGCGCAAGCAGCTCGTGAGCCCAGTGGAGCATGGTTTTCACCGCGGGGCCCGAAACATACTAACATCAGTGCTGTGTTAGCTTGGCCAACACTCGAACCATGGAAGTTTACGGCCGTTGAGCCCATCATGGTGCACCATCCATGCGCCGCGCATCCACTTCCGAAGGATGCTTTCCCGATAACGCAATACACAATTGATCAAGAAAGACGTGCATCGGTCGAGCAAAAGGGTTTGTCAATGGAGGATATCTTAAGCCTTGCTCCACATTGGATGCCAGAAGATTGATCTGTCCCGTGCGTTCAATCTCTCGTAGCTTACCAAATGTCAAGAACGAAGTCCCGCCTCACAATTTTCACGAGCCGCTGTACAAAATTCTTCGTGCTTCAGTTCTTTTCGTTGCAGCACTCGCTAAACCCCGTCTTCACAAAAGGCGGGTTTCATTTGCACGGCAGAGGAACTAGAGACCGAACTCCGCTGGTAGAATTATTCCTTATCCCCCAAGGAAAGGAACTCGCAGCCATGTATTCACAAATGACTTCCGATCAAGCCAAATTCTTGCTCGCGCTCACACTCCCGAACATCAAGACGGAACACGAAACCACCAAGCGGGTGATTGAAGCCATACCGCTGGATAAAGGCGATTATCGTCCGGAGCCGGTGGCCAAGAGCGCGCTGGAATTGGCATGGCACATTGTGGCGGCGGAGAACCGCTTTCTCAGCGGAATTTGTAACGGAAAACTTGATTTCACGCCCAACAATCGGCCAGAGTCCATTAACAACTCCGCCAAGATTGCCGCATGGTTTGATGAGAGCTTCAACGCCAATATCAAGAAGATTGAAGGGCTGAGCGGCGAGCAACTGACAAAATCCATCGATTTTCGCGGCATGTTCCAGATGCCGGCAGTGAGCTTTCTTCAACTCTCGCAGAACCATTCCATTCACCATCGCGGACAGCTTTCAACTTATTTGAGGCCCATGGGCGGAAAAGTGCCTTCGATTTACGGTGAAAGCTATGACGCGGCGCAGGCAAGGGCTGCGAGAGAAGGCAAAGCGAGCTAGCGGGATCGGGTGATCCCACCCTAGCCCGCGCAAAAGCAGCGCGGTTTGGGGAGCCCCGCTGATCGCCGTGATCTGGTGATCGGAAAGCAACGGCCAGCACGGATGGACGAGATTTACCACCGAAAGCCCTGTCATCCGTCCAATGCATAACAGGAGATGGACATGCTCAAGAAAATTGTAACTGCCGCAATGGCACTCAGCGTCGCGGCCAGTGTTACCGCGCAAACCAGCGATAAGCCCCAAGCTCAGCCAGCAGATAAACAAAAGAGCGCGGTTGCCGCATCCGTAGCCCGCATGGCGCGCGTGGGCAGCGCCAACAGCCCACACTTTTCTCCCGACGGCAAGTGGGTGAGCTTTATCTCCAACATGAGCGGCTCGCCGCAAGTTTGGGTTGTGCCTTCTGAAGGCGGGTATCCGCGCATGGTCACCAACGGCGACGATCCGGTGACCCAGGCGGATTGGTCTCCTTCGAGTGACTGGATTGCCGTTACGATTGCTCCGGGCGGCGGGCTGAACATGCAGATTTATGTAGTGAAGCCCGACGGCACGGGCATGAAGCTGCTCACCCAGGGTGGACGGGACAACAACGGTTTTGATGCCTGGACGCACGACGGGAAACGGATTGCGATTGATTCCAGCCGCAATGATCCTGCGTCGCGCGATAGCTTCATGGTGGATGTGGCATCGGGCGAGACGAAGCTGGTGGCAAAGAACCCGGGCATCGGCGGCATAGAAGGAATTTCACACGACGGCAGCCGGGCGCTGCTGAACCGGTTGAAAAATCGCGGAGACAACAACCTTTATGTGTTGGATCTGGCCAGCGGCAAAGACACCCTGATCACCAAGCATGATGGCATAGCGGAGTTCTTCGGCGACATTTCTCCCAACGGTCGCACGGCTTACGTGGGCATCAACAAAGATCGTGACCTGATGGCTTTTGGGCGGATTAAGATCGCGGCAGACGGCACGCCAGGGAACATTGAAGTTTTGGCAGAACGCAACGATGGCGAGCTGGACGGTCTGCGGCTCAACAAGCAGGGCACGCTGGCCGCGCTGGTGTGGAATGTGAAGGGCCGAAGCGAGCTTTCACTCTATGATCTGGCCCAGAACAAGCAGATACCCGTACCAAAGCTGCCGGGAGAACTTGTGGGCGGCGGTGCGTTTTCAAACGATGACTCCAGTATGGCCATGGTGGTTGCCGGCGCGGCGCAACCATCCGACATCTGGATCATGGACGTGAAGACCAAACAGTTCCGCCAGCTTACTTTCAGTCCGCATCCGGGAGTGGACCTGGCGGCGCTGGTCAGGCCGGATCTGGTGACGTTCAAGTCATTTGATGGATTGGAACTGAGCGGATGGCTCTACAAGCCGAAGAACCAGACCGCGCCGGGTGCATACGTTGTGAGTTTCCATGGCGGGCCGGAAGGGCAGGAGCGCGCGCCGTTTCGCAGTGATTATCAGGCGCTGCTGGGGCAAGGAATAGGGGTGTTTGCGCCGAACGTGCGCGGATCGGCAGGCTTTGGCAAAAAATTTGTGAACCTTGATAATGGCGAATTGCGCGTGAACGGCGTGAAAGACATCAAGTCGTGCGTCGATTACCTGGTCAATAATCATCTGGCTGATCCCAAGCGAATTGGCATTACAGGCGGCTCCTACGGCGGTTACATGACCATGGCCGGTCTTACTGAATTCCCGGATTTGTTTGCTGCAGGCGTGGACCTGTTTGGCATTGTGAACTTCATCACGTTTTTCCAGCACACACAGCCGTGGATGGCGGCGATTTCCAAGGTTGAATATGGCGATCCGGATACCCAGAAAGAGATGCTGGATAAACTCTCACCGATTTATAAACTTGACCGCATCAAGGCCGCGACCATGGTGCAGCACGGCGCGAATGACACCAACGTCCCTGTGATTGAAGCGGAACAGATTGTGAAGACGCTGAAAGACCGCGGCGTGCCGGTGGAGTACATCCTGTTCCCCGACGAAGGCCATGGCTGGCGCAAAATCCCGAATCGCATTAAGTCAACGGTGGAGATGGTGCGGTTCTTCAGCGAGCACTTGGGAGGATCGTCGGCAACGGCGTCTGCTCAGTGATCGGGGGTGATGCGGGAGAGCAAAATCTTACCGCTGATGAACGCGGATAAACGCGGATCAGGAAAGATCAAATCTCACCGCGGAGGCACGGAGAATGCCAATGATTTTTATGGAGCATGAATGAAGCGAATTTCAACGCTATTGGTCTGCATGGCATTATCAGTTTGCTGTTGTGCTTTTCAGGGTGCGCCATCGGTACAGCCCAACGCGCAAAAATCTCCCGCAAAAGCCCTGGCTCCAATCCAGACGTTTGTGGGTGTGATCACTGACGGACAGTGCGCGGTGAAGGGATCGCACAAAGAGGTGATGGCGAAGGCGAAGGTGAACACGCGAGCCAATTGCGTGAAGGGATGCGCGAGAAGATATGGGTACGTTCTCTATGTTCCGTCGATCAAGAAAATTTACAAGCTGAGCGACCAGGAGCGGCCGGCTGAATTAGCGACAAAAAGAGTAAAGATCAAAGGCGCTCTGGACAAAGCTACCCAGACCATTTATGTAAGCAGTATTGAGCCCGTGCTTTAAGTTCATCGCCACGCAGTGGAAACTCTGCCCGGCAGAATTGAGCCAGAGAATGGCAGTGATCGGGCTAAGCGATTGATTTTTAAAACAGTTGTTTTAGCTGTCCAGGAACTCGTATCGATGCTAAGGTTAAATTTTGAACATCCTAAGGTATTGACGGTCGAGGTTACCGTGGGACAATGGCGCGTTGCTTTTGGTATCGGCAGAGGAGAGATGCCGGTAATATAGCCTGCAACTGGCCGCGGGCTCTATAGTTTCCTTAAAGATAAGCTTTGTCTTAAGAGACATATGACGCAACTCATTCCACAGGAGCGAGGGCGTAGAAGCTCTCGTGTTCTTGTTTCATTGGCGTTAGCGGTCTCCGGCCAGAAGAGTGACGGGTCACACGTGAGTGGGGCCGCGGAAACCATTCTTGTGAACCGGCACGGCGCCAAGATCCGTTCAGCAGTTCCTCTGGAACCCAAAATGGAAGTTCGCGTGGCCATGCTTGCTCCTTATAAATGGCGCGTGGGCCAGGTGGTTTGGGCGGATTCCGGCGAGCGCGAATACGGAATTGAACTGTATCGCCCGGAAAACTTCTGGGGAATTTATTTTCCGCCGGAAGATTGGGAGCTGGGCGTTCCCGCCGTTACGGTAATGAATCCGGCTACGGTGAGCGGAGCGCGAGTTGCAACGAAGCCTGAAACGTCTGAGGCAGGTGAATCGTCGGCGGAAACGCAGGCGCTGCAAATTCCTGAAGGCGGGACCATTGCGATCCTTCGCGGGCTTGCCAGCAACGGCCTTCCATTCCAGGAGCGCGACCTGATTCTTCCCGTGGGTGAACGGGATGCCACCATGCTGATTGGGCCCATGGTGGGCCTGGGATCGAAACTGCAGGTGATCTTCAGCAAGAATTGTGTAGAAGACGCCGTGGTTACGGCGACTTCACACAGCCGCGAATACGATCGCTGGCGTATCTGGCTGAATTTTTCTCGAGTGCTGTTGGTTGCCAAGAGCTAGTAGTCCCCGAACGCGCCACGTTTTCTTGTCGCTCCGCTCCAAACCGCTTTGAGGGTATGGAACGTGGTTAGCGTGCTCTGCGCTTTACGCAGGCGGCTCGGCGCATGGTTCGGCCTCCCACCCCACCACGCGAAAACCGCACGTGGCGGGGGCCCCGGCCTCGCCGCTTTTGTTTTTGAGCTGTCAGGTATTAGCTATATCGATTCGCTTTGCGAATCACTACTGCTTCGGTGCTCGCCGCTTTTCTTCGTATATACTCACCGGTACTTTTCCCAAAGGAGCATGGATGAAGCGCTTTCTTCTTTATGCCTTACTATCAATCCTGATCGTTGTTCCAGCATTTGCTCAGCAGCCCCAGCCTGCGCCAAAGACCATCTATATTCGCGCGGGACATCTATTTGACGGTACCGGAGACAAGACGCGCGACAACATGGTGATCACGGTAGTTGGTGATCGCATTCAAAATGTTGCGCAGGCAAGCGCGGTTTCTATTCCGGCGGGCGCAACGGTGGTTGATCTTTCCCATGCCACCGTGCTTCCCGGATTGATTGATTGCCACACGCATCTGGGAGCGCGCGCTGATCGCTATGATGAAATTTACAACTTCAAGGACACGCCTTTTCAAAGCGCCTTTGCTGCCGTGGTGAACGCGCGCAAAACCCTTGAAGCCGGTTTCACCAGTGTGCGTGATGTGGGTTCACTGCCATTTCTGGCCGTGGACCTTCGCAATTCAATCAATGAAGGATTGGTTCCGGGGCCGCGCATAGTGGCCAGCGGGCCGCCAATTTCCATCACCGGCGGACACGGCGATTTAAACAATTTTTCTCCGCAAACGCGAGTGAGCATGTTTCCTGAAGAACGCGACTTCGCGATTGCCGATGGCGTGGACCAGATCCGCCATGTCGTGCGCGCGCAGGTGAAATATGGCGTGGACGTGATCAAGATCCTTGCTA
>JADMIO010842051.1_pt1 | contig 20592 bp, 11 predicted proteins | sample 8958161 | NCBI WGS metagenome assembly JADMIO01 (sample SAMN16585339, study PRJNA669376) | soil metagenome | isolation source: Crop rotation soil | place: USA: Cullars Rotation, Alabama | collected 2011 | reverse complement strand
GACAACGTCAGAATCGTGGGCATGAGAAATGGTCAGGTCTTTGCGACAACCACCGGTTCCAGCACTTTAACCGATGTAACCGGAGCAAACTTTCCGGCGCCGAACCCGGCCGATCTAACCAGGAATTCGATCGGCAAAGCGGTTATCGATCCGAACAACAAGTTTACTGCTTACGTCAGCTTTACAAGCTTCTCGCCCCCGGCGGGACAGCAGATTTTCAAAACCACAAATCTTAACGCTGCCGTTCCAACCTGGACGCCGACGAGCAACGGCATTCCCCAGGTACCGGTCAGCGGACTGGCAATCGATCCGCAAGACTCGAATTCGATTTATGCCGCGACCGAAATCGGCGTCTATCACTCAGGCGACGGCGGGGCGAACTGGATGCCTTTGGGGACTGGGTTGCCGCGCGTGGCCGTGTTCGATGTGAAGATTTCCAACGTTCAGCGCTACCTGCGTGCCGCCACTCACGGTCGCGGCATTTGGGAGATCGGCATCCCCGGACGCCAACTGCCAGTGCTTCGCAATGGCGGCGCAACGATCACCGACGAGGGGTGTGCGCCAGGTAATGGCGTGATTGATCCGGGCGAAGATGTAACGGTGAGCTTTGGCGTCACTAACATCGGTCCCGGACCCACCAACAATTTAGTTGTCACACTCCTGCCTACAGGAGGCGTAACTTTTCCGAGTGGCCCGGAGAATTATGGCCAGGTCGCCTCTGGTGCGACTGGCTTCGGTTCATTCCATTTCTCAAACAACGCCAGTTGTGGCGGCACGATTACCTTAACCTTCCATCTTCAGGATGGCGACCTGGATCTGGGTAACGTGAGCATTCCGTTTACGCTGGGAGTGCTGATGAATTCCGCTCCCTCCTTTACGGAAAACTTTGATGGTGTTACTGCGCCAGCTCTGCCCGTGGGTTGGACCACGGCGCGAAGCAGCGCGGCGGCGAACACTGCGGCGCTCTGGGTTACGTCGACAACCACCCCAGATACAGCTCCGAACTCGGCCTTCGGAGCAGGTGGCACAGTAGCCAGCGATTCTACTTTGACGTCGCCGGTAATTCCTATTCCCAACGCCCCAGCGTTTGGCACTAATCCGTCAGTACGTTTGACGTTTAGAAACAACTACAACATGGAAGACGGATTTGACGGAGGTAGGTTGGAGATCAGTATCAATGGCGGTCCTTTCGTGGACGTCATCACCGCTGGCGGTAGTTTTGTGGAAGGAGGCTATAACGGCTCCATCGGTGTTACCGATAGCATCTTTACCGGTCAGCCGGCCTGGACCGGGAGTTCCGGCGGCTACATTACCACCACGGTCAATCTGCCCCCAGCCTCGTATGGTCAGAATGCGCAGCTCAGATGGCATACTGCCTATGACACCGGTACTAATCCGGGCGGCTTGCGAATAGACACGATTTCCATCTATGCGAGTACGCGCGTTTGTTGCAGCGGGGCGTGTACATTTTCGTGTCCTGCGAATATTACCGTCTCGAATGATCCGGGAGTCTGCGGCGCTGTAGTTACTTACGCGACGCCGACCGAAACCGGTAGTTGTGGCGGTACGATTACGTCGGACCATCCTTCCGGTTCTACATTCCCGGTGGGTACTACCACTGTCACGCTAACCGACACCAAACTGGACGGCACCACAACGACATGTTCGTTTACCGTGACTGTAAACGACACGGAGCTTCCAGTGGTTAGTGCTGCCACAGTTGATACGCCGACCTTGTGGCCACCGAATCACCAGATGGTTCCGGTTACAGTCAATTACACTGCGACCGACAACTGTCCAGTGAACTGCGTATTGACCGTGACCAGCAACGAGCCAATCAATGGTTTGGGTGATGGGGATACTTCGCCTGACTGGCTGGTCATTGATGCTCATCACCTGCTCTTGCGCTCAGAACGTTCAGGCACGGGCAGTGATCGCGTCTACACGATCACCGTCACTTGCACTGATGCATCTGGCAACGAGGTTGTGCGTACGGTTACAGTAACGGTGCCGCACAGAAAGACGTGAAACCAGGCCCTGGACCAAAAGGCTCAAGAGAAAGGGCTAACGGTTCCTACCGTCGCCCTTTTCTTTGAGCAGTGCCTGGGAGGGAAGAGTGGATTGAAGTTACGGTGGTCCTTGCCGCATACTGGCTTTCATGAGTTTTCAACAGTTGCTAAATCATTATCATTGTCAAAAGCTTCTTTTCTTAGGTCTCTGTATCTTCCTGATCGGAGGAGAGATTAGGTTGGCGGAGGGCGAAAGCAGGAGGCAATTGGCGGTCACGTCCACGCTGGACAAGCCTCGTGACGATGACGACTCGGCGCCTTCAAAGAATTTCAGTTGCCTGCCGGAGGATGTTCGTGCCGATGAAGTTGTTTCGTATGACGACAAGGGAAAATCGATTTTAACCGTTAAGAGGAAGCTCATTGAATTGAAAGCTCGCTGCCGCAGAGGAAAACTAGTCGACGGCAAAGGCCGGGAGATTCGATTTTTTCGAATCTCATGCTGGGGGAATCCACCGGAGGACTATTTGGAGATTCAGAAACGCGAGGGCGAAGAGCTGGCGGAACTCAAAAAGCACTACTCAGTGATCGAGTTTGGCTGTAATCCGATGATTCATTAACCAAGTGGTTTGTCATTCACAGAGTCCCAGGTGAATTAGCAAGAAACGGCGAAGTGCTAGTATTCAAAATTGCAGAGTTAAGTAACGGACGTATCACCCTACCTAAGCGCCCCTTCGGCACCATCTCCATATTTGAAGAAGCGCTCACGGAGTACTTATTCCCATAAGACTTCGCATGGGAAGACTTTGTTTTCAAAACCGCTGAATCCCTACGCTAGCAAGATTACCTTGGTCAAACACCAGAAATCTTGTCAGAAGTTGAAAGGCAAGGGTAAACTCTCCACCGCAAACATGCGGCGCACATTCCATGCCCGTTGAGCCGGATATTCTTCGCGCTGGATCCATAAATGGCTTACGTGAAGCTTCTCACTCACAGATTTTGAACGTCAATTCGGCGCGCCCCCAATGACCACTATGGCGCGCTCCTGTCCCACGTCCACGGACGGAGGAGTCGCAAATGTCCACCCACTTTGAAGACCATCTCTTCATAAGCTACGCGCACATAGACAATCAGCCGCTCGCCGAAGGACTGAAGGGTTGGGTCGAAACCTTTCACGAGAGGCTGAGGATTCGACTGGAACAGCTTATGGGCGAACCAGCGCGTATCTGGCGCGACCGCAAGCTGCAGGGCAACGATGTCTTGGACGACACGCTCGTCGCGCGTCTCTCGAAGGCCGCAATTATCGTCGTCGTGCTTTCGCCGCGCTATGTCAGGTCGGAGTGGTGTCTGAGGGAACTGGACGAGTTCTGCAAGCGCGCGGAGACGGGTGGCGGGCTAACAATCGGCGACAAGTTGCGCGTCTTCAAGGTCGTAAAGCTTCACATCCCCTTGGAGCATCACCCGCGGCCGTTACAGAGCGTCCTCGGTTACGAGTTCTTCGAGTACGATGCCGAACGTGGCAGGGCCAGAGAGTTTAACCCCGATGTGTTGCCCACGCGCGACATGCGCTACTGGGAGAAGCTGGACGACATTGCCTATGACATCAAGCAGTTGATAGAGATGATGTCGAAGTCGTCAGTCTCGGCTGTCGCGCCGAGTGCAGCTGGCAAGGCCGTCTATCTCGCAGAGACCACTTCAGATCGCTCACACGAGAGAGACCTCATCAAGCGCGAGTTGCAACTAAATGGCCACGTCGTTTTGCCGGACAGGGAGTTGCCGCTGCGAGGGTCGGCACTCAGGTATGCCGTGCGCGAATATATGGGCCGCAGCGCGCTCTCCGTGCATCTGCTCGGCGGCAGCTACGGCCTCATCCCCGAAGAGGAAGACAAATCGCTCGTCGAAATTCAGACCGAGGTGGCCGAGGAGAGCGGCGAAGACTTGCGACGCATCGTCTGGATGCCGGCGGGGCTTGAGCCGACCGACGAACGACAGCGCCAGTTTGTCAAACACTTCCAGCGCGGTCTCAACGGCCAACGCAACATCGAGGTCTTGCAGACGAGTCTCGATGAGCTCAAGAAGCACATCGAGGAGCGGACCAGCGACAGATCGAAGCACGCAGCCCCCTCCATGGGCGCGAACGGCGACGGCCCGCCCAGTATCTATCTCATCTGCGACAAAGAAGACCTGGGTGAAATAGCGCAACTCAGAAACTATTTCCTGGAGCGCGGCTTCAATGTTTTCCTGCCCGCGTTTGAAGACGACGAGTCTTCGACTCGTAAAGATCACAAGGCAAGCCTCATCGAGTGCGACGCTGTTTTGATCTACTACGGGCGCGGCAGCGATGTGTGGCTAGGTATGAAGCAGCGCGAGTTGCAGAAAGCTGCGGGCTACGGGCGGACGCGTCCGCTCGCCGCGAAGGCCATCTACGTCGCCGGCCCTGCCAGCCCGGCCAAAGAGTCCGTCCGCGACTTCGAAGCCTTCGTACTCAAGAGCTTCGACAAGTTCTCGCCCGCCGCCCTCGAGCCGTTCCTTGAGAAGATCGGGAAAGGAGCAAAAGGATGATACCGGAAGGATTGATGATGCCCGCCAGCATCCAGACCCCCGCGAACCCTTTCCCGGGCCTGCGCCCGTTCGAGTTCGGCGAAAGCCATCTCTACTTCGGGCGCGACGGTCAGAGCGATCAGCTCATTCGCAAGCTCGGCGCGGCGCGTTTCGTCGCGGTCGTCGGCACTTCGGGCAGCGGCAAGTCCTCGCTTGTCCGCGCGGGGCTTTTGCCTGACCTCTTCAGCGGCTACATGCCGAGCGCAGGTTCGCACTGGCGCGTCGCCCTGATGCGACCGAGCAACGACCCGCTCGGCAACCTCGCGCGGGCTTTGAACGCGGAGGGAGTATTCGGCTCCGAGATTAAAGCGAACGCGCAGATTCAGACGACCATCACGGAGGCGACGCTCAGACGCGGAAGCCGCGGACTCGTCGAGGCAGTGCGCCAGAACCGGCAGCCGTCGAACGAGAGTCTGCTCGTCGTGGTTGACCAGTTTGAGGAGTTGTTCCGCTTCGCGCGCGTCTCCGCAAGCGAGCAGTATCGCTACGAGGCCGCGGCCTTCGTCAAGCTCCTGCTCGAAGCCGCGGGCCAGCGCGAGCACAACATTTACATCGTGCTGACTATGCGCTCGGATTTCCTCGGCGACTGCGCGCAGTTCTGGGATTTGCCCGAAGCCATCAACGAAGGGCAGTATCTCATCCCGCGCCTGACGCGCGACGAGCGCGCCGAAGCCATCACCGGGCCGATAGCCGTCTGCGGCGGCCAGATCACGCAGCGACTCGTCAATCGCCTCTTGAACGACACGGGCGACAACACCGATCTCCTGCCCATACTCCAGCACGCGCTGATGCGAACGTGGAAATGTTGGGCCGAGGATCACGCCGAGGGCGAGGCCCTTGATCTGCGCCACTACGAGACAATCGGCACGATGACTGACGCGCTTTCGCTCCACGCCGACGAAGCCTGGGGCGAGTTGCGCGATGAAAGTGGCCGTCGTGTTGCCGAGCGCGTCTTCAAGGCTTTGACCGAAAAGGGTGAGGATAACAGAGAAGTCCGACGCCCGACCGTGCTGGGTGAGTTGTGCGCTCTCTCCGCCGCGAAGCTTTCGGAGGTTATCTCCGTTCTCGACGTCTTCCGCCGCGACGGCCGCTCGTTCCTGATGCCGCCCGCCGCCGTCCCGCTCGACGAAGAATCGCTCATAGACATCTCGCACGAAAGTCTGATACGCAACTGGCAGCGTCTCAAAGATTGGGTAGATGAAGAATCGCAATCGGCGCAAATCTACAGCCGCCTCGCCGAGACCGCCGTTCTCTACGAACGTGGGCAGGCCGGACTCTGGCGCGATCCGGATCTTCAACTCGCGCTCGACTGGCGCGAGCGTACACGCCCGACCGGCGCGTGGGCCGCGCGCTACCATCCGGCGTTCGACTCAGCGATGAATTTTTTGGACGCGAGCGTCGCCGCGCGCGATGCCGCCTTGCTCGAAGAGGAGCGCCGCCGCCGTCGCGAGATAAGACGCACGCGCGTTGTGGCCGCCGTCTTCTTCGTCCTCTTCATGCTCTCACTCGGCGCAGTCGTCTATGCCGTTAGCCAGAGGAACGAAGCGCGGGCGGCTTTGCGGCAGGTCGAGGCTGCGAACAGAAAAGCCAACGACGAACGCGCCGCTGCACTCGTCGCAGCCGACCGCGCCGACGAGCAATCCGCTCTCGCACAGCGCAGCGCGAACGCGGCTAAGGACGCCAAAGATGTAGCCTTGAAAAACCAGAAGGAGGCCGAAGAGTCCAAAGCAGAAGCGGAGAAGCAGGCAACACTAGCACGGCAAAATGAAGGTCAAGCCAAAGCCGCGGCGACGAGGAATCTGCAACTGCTCTACGCCTCGGACATGAACCTCGCGCTACAGGCATACGCCGTCAACGACATTCGCGGCGGACGGGAATTGCTCAACGCTTACGCGCCGCGGGCGGGCGAGACAGCAGACTTCGGTTGGCGCTACCTCTGGCGACTCTTCAACAGCGAAGCAATCACGACTGAGGTAGGGAGAGACTTCACGATGACGCCGGACCTTCAAAAGGTGGCGATAATCAATGATGGCGGGCTGGGGATATGTGATTATAAATCTTCTGATCCTTGCGTCGTCTTGGAGGGTCGGTTCGTAAATTCCATTACCCTGTCGCCCGACGGGAAATATCTTGCTTTGCTCAGCATGGGGCAACTCGACTTGTTGGAGCCGGCCTCGGGCAAAAAGGTCTTGGAGTTTAAGCAACACTGTAAAGCCGTCGGGTTTTCGCCCGATGGCGCGACGCTCGCCGTCGGCCTGGTGTTCTCATCGGAAACAAAAAAAATAGAAGGCAAGGTCGAGCTGTGGGACATCGCATCGAAGAAGCAAACCGGGAGCTTTTTGCACGACGGCGGGATCACTTCGGTCGCCATCTCCTCGGACGCCAAGAGCCTCATCGCGTTGACCACCAACGGCACCGTTCCACTCTGGAACATAGCGACGGGAGAGCTGTCGCGACTGCCAACTGAACAGGGCGTAAAAGACCTCAAAGCCCTCGCTTTTTCACCTGACGGCAAACTGGTGGCGGCCGTAGGCTCAGGCGGCGTCGTAAAGCTTTGGGACGTGGCAGCCCGAAAGGAGTTGACATCGCTGAAAGACACGGGGCGGAACACATTGTGGAACAAGCCTGGGGAGAACGACTTCATCACAGTGGCCTTCTCGCCCGACGCCAAGCTGTTAGCGGTCGGCTCTCTCGAAAGCTCGGTGGAGATTTTTGATGTGCCCTCGCTGCGGGAACGCGCGACGTTCAAGAGTCACGAGGGGTTTGTTGACTTCGTGGCCTTCTCGCCGAATGGCAACAGGCTCTTTACGCACGGCGAAGACAAGTCGTATAAGGTGTGGGCTTTAACTTCGCTAATTCGCGAGCGTGAGCCAATCTCACTCAGTGATGATGGCATCACAGGGGTCGCCTTCTCACACGACGGAAGTGAACTCTTCGTAGGCAGCAGCAGCGCGCCGGTGCGGTGGGATGTTGGAACCCACCAGCCGCTCGACACTCCCCAACTTAAGATAGACGATTCGGTGCAATCTTTTGCTATTTCGCGTGACGGGACGAGGCTCGCCGTCGGCGGCAGCAAACTAACAGTGTGGGACACAACCACCTACAACAAGATCGCCACGTTCGGCGAGCGGGAGAACGACACGTACGAATCCATCGCCTTCTCGCCCGACGGCAAGCAACTCATCTCATGCACTAATGAAGAAGTCATCTTATGGGATGTGGACACAGAAAAGCTGTTAAAGACTTATGTAGAGGACGGATTGTACAGTGTCGCCTTCTCTCCGGATGGCGAGCGGATTGCGATAGGCAGTTACGGTGGGACGGTCAGGGTCTGGGACAAAACTCTTACGAGAGAGATAAACAAGAACAAAGAGAGCGCTAAATCAACAGATGCACGGGACGGGTGGGCGCAACTCCGCGCCGTGATTTTCTCACGGCGCTCCACCTCCGACACCTTGCCCTCCACAAACGACGTAGTCTTCTCGCCGGATAATCGTTACCTCGCGGTCAGTTTCGATGAGGGAGTGAAGATCTGGGAAGCGGACGGGAGGCGTGAGATCGCTATGTTGCGCGGACATAAAGGCGCAGTCACCGCGGTAGCGTTCTCCCCGAACGGTAAGACGATCGCCACCGGCGGAAGCGACGCAATCATCAAGATATGGGACACCTCCTCGTTCAAAGAGCTGATCACGTTGCGCGGGCACACCGGTTCGGTCGAATCCATTGCCTTCTCGCGTGATGGCATGACGCTCGCCTCCCAGAGCCTCGACCGCACAGTGCGGCTGTGGCGCGCGGCAACTGATGAAGAGATCGAGGCGCGAAGACGTGCGAAGCCGAGCCAGCCGCCGCGTTAGTCCGCACCTAACAAAACGGCGGCGCAAGCAGGCGAGAAAGGAGGATGGTTCCCAAACAAGGTATCGAGTAAAAGCAGCGCCGAGTCGCGTTGACGAAGATCGTTCTCAATACTACTTCTTTGACTTTAAGTTCTGATCCGTTTAAAGATCTGCCGCGCCCCGCGTGCCGTTCTTATGCAGCACGAACCCAAAGACGACAGTTCAGATTCGGTGTTGGTTCCTTTCCTGACTGCCAAGTCGGAATCGATCTCAGATGACTTGCTGCGAGCGATCATCGATGAACACGCCGATCCAATTATCAAGAAAATACTTAGAAGCAAGCTGCGAGTGTCACTCAATGGATGTGGCACTCAGCAAAACCAAGACGCGCTGGAGATAGCTGGCGATCTGCGGGCCTCGCTTATCTCAACATTGCGAGCCCTAAGACAGAGTCCAAATCAAACAGCAATCGTCAGTTTCCCGGACTTCGTCGCGATCAAAACCTACTCCGCTTGCGCTGACTATTTTCGCGAGAAGCATCCGCAGCGCTGGAGGCTAAAAAACTTACTACGCCGGCGCTTGAGACAGAACCCGCGATTTGCTTTGTGGCAAGCTGAAGACAAGCGATGGTATGCAAGCTTCAATGGACGCCAGTCCGAAGCGAAAGAACGCGACGCCTCTGATTCCGCTTTGCATCCGACGGACGGGAAACTGAGTGATGCTCAGATAAAGTCTGATGAGTTCCTGAGTGTTTTGTTCGAACGCTCCGGTGGACCAATCGGTTTCGATGAAGTCGTAAGAATCGCCGCTGAAACGTGGCAAATCCATGATCCATCGACCGAATCGATTGATACCGGTGGCTCGGAGAGAGATGACCAGTTTACGAGTTCAGAACCCAGAGTTGATTTGGCACTGGAGCAGCGGTTGTTCTTTGAGCAGGTTTGGCTCGAGGTGTGTCAATTGCCGGTGCTCCAACGCGCCGCTCTATTGCTTAACCTCAGAGATTCGAGGGATGGGGGAATGATTTCGTTTCTACCTTTCCTGGGTGTCGCTACTAAAGAGGAGCTCGCGCGATTACTTGAGATGCCTTACGTAGACTTTCAAAGGATATGGAAACAGTTGCCGCTTGATGATCTCCGCATTGCGCAAATGTTTGGCATAACTCGGCAGCAAGTCATTAACCTGCGCAAAACGGCTCGAGAACGGCTGGCGCGAAGAATGAGAAAGCTCGAAGAGAAGTGAGGAATTTCAAACGCGATTGGTAAGAATTGGTAAGAATTGGAACGGAAGTACGGTTTAAGTAAACAGCAGGCGAAAAAAATGGACGACGAATGACATATCATCTTAGCGAAACCGAGGTTAGTCTTTTCCGCGAGCGGACCATAGGGCCAACAGAACGGGAAAGAATTGATTCGCACGTTGCTGAATGTGAATCGTGCCTGCGTAGAATTCTGCCATCCGAAGATACGTCGCTGGTCTACAGCGAGTTAACTGAAGCTCTGCTGCCGGACAGCGCGGACGAACCTTTTCATCTGTCGAATGCAGAAATCAGGGCGTTCGCGGACGGGTCAATCGACCAGGCCGATAGAGTAATCTTTGAAAGTCACCTCGACATCTGCGATCAATGCGTCGAGGCGGTGGAATCGCTCGCGGCAAGCTCACGACTCGAAAGTGTTTCGTCTTCTGCCGAACAAGCTGACATCCTGCCGCAACAATTCTCCCCAGCATGGAGTGCACCTTTCCATTTTACGCCAGTCCGCGCAGTAGCCGGGGTGTTGGTTGTTGCAGGTCTGGTTTTGGCTTTTGTTGTGTGGCAGCGTTGGCGTTCGCGCACCGTGGATCAGACTCCTCAACAAGCCAGCAGCCAAACACCCTCGAACACGCCTGGAACCGGTTCGCCAACGCCCGCGCAGACGGAAGCAACTAAAGGGCCGACTCTCGAGCCAGCCGTCGCAAGTTTGGAAGACAACGGCCGCAAGGTTCACCTGGATAGCAACGGCAAACTAGTCGGATTAGAGGAACTGCCTGAAGCGAGTCGCTCGCTCGTGCGAAGTGTGCTTGCGGCCAGGACGATGTCAAAGCCTGACCAGCTGGACCAGTTGACCTCACCTTCGATCACTCTGCTGGATCCGAATGCCGGGGACAACACATTCGGTTTGCTTGGTCCATCAGGCACAGTGGTCGCAACAGATCGTCCTAACCTGCGCTGGCAAGCGCTTGCGGGTGCGGCAAGTTACACAGTTTCAGTATTTGACGCAGACTTCAATCTGGTAACTCGCAGCGCTCCGCAGACCGGAACCCAGTGGACCTCGACGAAACTTCGTCGGGGGATGGTTTATTCATGGGAAGTAGTGGCGGTCAGAAACGGGCAAGAGGTTAGATCTCCAGTTGCTCCCGCACCCAGGGCGCAATTCAAAATATTGGAGGCAGAGAAGCTGCGCGAGTTAACGAGCCTAAAAGCGGGTAGGCCGATGTCGCATCTCGCCCTGGGCCTGACGTACGCGCGGTTTGGACTGTTGGCTGAGGCTGAGGGACAACTGCAAATACTGGCGAGAGAGAATCCGAATTCTCCGGTTGCTGCGAGGCTGTTGCGAACCGTTCAGGATTGGCGCAAACGTTAAAGCCCATTGCCGACCACCACGAATCCTGACCAGAAAAACGGATGTCGATATTTGGGATCGGCCATAAGTTTGATTGCCGCCCTTCGCAGAGCTTCGGCGGGGCTAACCTGGGATGGTCCATTCTCCGATTGAAGGTTGCGGTGGAAATCTATCATCATCCGAGCAGTGCTTGCAGAGTCGACCTTCCACTGGCTCGCTACCGTGGTAGAAGTGCCGGCGATAAATAAGGCCCAGGACATTCCGATCAATCCTTCACCCGAGCTGACCTGGCCGCGCGCTGTCTGACACGCTGATAAGACCGCCAGGTCCGCATGCAGATCGAGCCTCATTATTTCCCGGGCCTCCAAAAAACCGTCCTCGCTCTCACTTTCGGTCGCTAACAAGAGGCGCGAGTAGAGTGGATTCACGTCGTCGAGTACACCATGCGCCGCAAAGTGCAGAACCGGATATTTCGAAGCAGTGGCTTTGAAAGTTTCTTCGCGTGCCGCTTTGCCGATCAGGATCGTACTCGCGCGAGCGCCGTAAATCTCGCTTATGGCCTTCACCTCAGCTTCGGCTTGCGGCAGAGAATCGAAGGACACCTCGCCGCGAGTGAGCCTCACTCCTGACATAGCGCGGTCGCTCAATGATGGATTGCCTATTGCCAGCAGCGCGTACGGTAAATACGGAACGCTGGTGGTGCTGACCTTCGTCAGCACCCCATCTGCGTTGGCGTTGCGACCAGTCACACGCTGCGCAGCCTTACTTTTCATTTCGCGCAAAACGCTGAGCGATGGCACGTAAGACAATGCGTGATCCTCAAGCACGTATTTATTTGATCTCGATAGCAAGGCCTGGAACGGTAATTCCCAAAGTCCTTCGGAGGGGACGATATAGATTGCGTTCTTGCCGTCTAACTCAGTCTGCGCCGGTTGCAGTAAGAGGTCATACAAGCTTCTGGCCGGTTCTTTGAAGTCAGCTGAGTTGCCGGCCAATCTCTGGCGAAAGTCCGCAACTTGTGCGGCCATTTCGCGAGCGCTAACTTCTATCGGATAGACCTTCAAGCTCACTGGATCTGTGCGGTTGGGTTTTGTGAGAACAAAGAGGTAGGTCCGATTCTGTGTAACCACGTACTCCAACAGCGCGGTTGACGAATCGTTTATCAGCCCTCCCGCTTCGTTCAAAGACAAAGGTTCAGATCCGCCTCGCCCTGCACTTAAATCAGGATGTGCGGCATAGATGCGCGTTTCGTATGCTTCGTATTCAAGCCGCGCTTTCTGTAGTTGCGTATCAATAAAGGCGATCCGTGATTTATCCGGCTGGCGCAGCGAAATCTCTTTGCGTTGTTGAGAGCTGAGCGCCGTTACTGTGGCCTGCAACTGCTTCTCGTGATCGCGCTCTTCAGCAGTCATCGTTTTGGAGATGTCTGAACGGCCGTGCCGCAGCACGTCGAGCAGCATGCGGCCTTTGCCCATCTCTGCGTAATGAAACGCCTCGTTTACTTTGTTCTGAGCGATCAAGAGCTCGACCATCTCAACGTAAGGCAGAGTCTTATTCTCAAAAAAGAGTTGTTGGTCCCGCTCGCTTCCCACCAGTTGCCCGCGCATTTTTTCCAGGATCGCGATCGCATCGTCGAACGACTGCTGTGCCCGATCCACTTGCTTGAGCGCGCGGTAAGCCTGGCCCAACGAGGTCAAGGCTTTCCACAAGACCTCTGGTGCATTGCCGTCTTTGGCGAGTTCCACGGCGCGAGCTGAAAGCGTTGCGGCTTCGCCGTAGCTACCCTGCCGGTAGCGAATACTTCCGATACCGTTCAAGGTGGTGGCTGTGATCGACTTGATGCCGAGCTCTTCCTGAAGCTTCAGACTGCGCCGGTAGAAATCATCAGCCTCTGCGTAGCGATCTTGTGCGGCATAAACCTCGGCAATTCGGTTCAGCAGGAAAGTCGCGCCACCTTTATCAAAGGTCGCTTCACAGATTTTCAGGCTTCGCTGGTAATACTCGAGCGCCCGGGTTTTGTCGTTCTGCGCAAAATAGACATCCCCAATCCTGAGCAATGGGTGGGCAATATCCTCCCGGCTTCCAAGTTTTTCGTAAAGATTGACGCTTCTTTGGTAGTAGTCCAACGCCTGCGGAAAGTTACCCTGATAGTAATGGATGTCTCCCAATCTTATGGAGACGACAGCGATACCCTCTTTGCTGCCGAGGTTCTCCACGAGTTTCATGATCTGCTGGTAGTTATCCGCAGCCCGCCGATAGTCACCTCGTGCAGCGTAAACATCGCCAAGACCAATCAGCGCATTACCCGTTCCCAGGGTTGAATTGTCCCGTCTGGCGATCGTTAGAACGAGATTGAGGATCATCGCTGCCTGATCATCGTTGCCTTGCTTGTTCAAGAGTTCGGCCGCTACATTCGCTAAACCCTTGAGCAAACCATCGGTAAACGGCTCGCTGCGTTTTACGACCAGTGCGCGCTCTTCATCGTTCCGGGCCGCCAGGAACTCAACGCTGAACTCTTCGGCTGTATCTATGAACTGCCAGATTTTCCAAACGCCGTTTTCTTTGACCAAGCGAAAAGTGTGGGCCATTCGGCCAGGTCCTTCTACTTCCTCGCCGGTGGCTTTATTAACTGCATGAATCGTTACGTCCAGATGGACAGTGGCCTTATCACCATCAATCAAGGCATTGGGTAAACGATTGATACTGATTCCAAACCTGACGTTTTGGTTAGCTGCATACTCTTCTTTGAGGAAAGCCTTGAACTGATCAAGGTAAGGCGACTGCTGGCTGAACATTGATAGCAGCGCCGGTTCAACTCTCGTTGCGTAAGCTTCGTAACCTCTAATCAATAACTTCTGGATTTCCGCGTCATCACGACTCAGTGATGGCGACAGTTTGGCAATAGCCTGATCAGCCGTCTGTGCTCGCACGGATGTAAGCGCGCCTGAGGCGAGAAAAAAGACCAGGCTCGCGTTTACCAGCCAGGAATGACGTGTGCAAATAGCGAGCATAGTTTTTAGCTTTCACCTGCCTTGAGACGAATTCGGCCGAGCGCAATGAATGTAACGAATGGACGTTTGATGCGAAACGTCACGCTGCAGTCTAACTCAAAAAAATCTTTCTTCGAATACTAATAATCTCTAACGATACACGGTTAACACCAATGGCAACTGGATCTGTCGAACTTCTGTCTGATAGTAGGGTCGTCGTGTCTGAAACATCAGCGCCGAGTGAACAATCTCTCCCCGCATGTCTACTCCCGGCGGTACTCAAAGCCGGCTCCCCGCCGCGGTTAACTGTGTAAACATAAGGAGACCATCAATGAAACGAACTAATAAGAACCTGCTCATTCGCCTGGCGTTCTGTACTGCACTTCTGCTGGGTTCGGCCTTCCTGGTTTCGGCGCAAAGCCCCACCCCGGACGAACATCCCAAGTTTGAATTTTTCGCAGGTTACTCCGCTCTCGGTGAAACCGGCAGTCGGGTAATTAGCCTTGGACCGAATGCAGGTGTGAGCGGAGACTTCGAGGGACAGGGATTTGAGACTTCGATCATACGGAACTTCAATAAGCATTTCGGCATTAAGGGCGACTTCTCGTTTCATTTCAATAACGAGTCGAACCGCGGCCCGGTCTCTGCTTGCACTCCGGTCTGCACGACTGTCACTCAGGATTTTCAGCTGAAGACCCGCGTTTACAATTTTCTGGCTGGCCCGGAGTTTAAGGCGCGCAACAGCACGCGCTTCACGCCATTCGTGCATGCGCTCGGCGGGTTTGCGCACACCAGTGCAACTTTCACGACCCCAGGTCCAACACACATTCTTTTTTTTAGAAGGAACGACACCAGCTTTGCAATGGGACTAGGCGGAGGTCTTGATATTCGCGCGTCAAACCGTGTCAGTTTTCGAGCCCAGGTGGACTACAACCCGGTATTTGTTAACGACTCAACCACTGGCACGCGTGATTTTGTCCGGTTCTCTTTAGGTGTCTTGTTTCACTGAAATCGGTTAGGTTGTGGTACCCACCAGATGAAATGGTCAACGAGATGTTTGGTCTCTGTTTGGTGTCTATTAACGTGGTAGCTTACGAGTCCGTATTGTCCAGGACAGGTACTCGGCTACTGAAGCTTAGCTGGCTGCGAGCAGAGATCAGACTAGACCATAAAAGTAACCGCACCCTCAATAGTGCCTTAGACCATCTAACCTAGCGGGGTTCGGGGTTGATGATCGGAAGCGAACTGCCGAAACCTATATCGCCGCGAGGACCGGTCGAGATGTTTGGTTCCGATGTTGTCGGCTCCCGAACTTCCGCTTCAAATCCCGGCATCTTCAGCTTGCTTAGATTGGGAAGCAGAGCGGCAATCGCTAGCAGGCCAAGCAAGATCGGCGTCATTAACTTCAGGAAATCCGCATCGACCGTGAACTGGGGTGTAGGAGCCGGTGTTGACACGGTCGCCGCCGCGTTACTGTTCGCGGACGTACTGGTGGTTGGTGAAGATAGGATATTAATAGTGCGCTGATGTCCCAAAAAATACGGTATCCACAACGCGAGCAGCATCCCGATACAAATTATCGCTAATAGGATACCAAACTTCTCGTTCATGGTGACGAGGCGCTTTCGCTGATCGAGCGTGGCTTGTAAGATGCGGCTGTTGCGCTCCGCATCAAAGCGATTCTGGTCTTGTCTCAGGCATTCCAAAAAGCTCTCTTGTGAAGTGGGATAGTCTTCGAGTTTGTACTGAACGATGCCGGCGTGAAAAAAGATGTCGGCGTTAGGAGTACTCGATTGTCTTGCTTCGTTAACAAATCTAAGTGCTTCCTCGTAATAATAGAGGTCCTTCTTTTTGCGGTCCTTGTTCCCAAGATCGCCTGTCCGCACCAGTAGCTGAGCGAGCAGCAGGTAAAGGCGCCAGCGTTTTGGCTCAGGCAAGGAGATCAGTGCATTTCGTACCACTAACTCAGCTTCCTCATACTGCTCTGAACGCATCAACGCAATCGCCAATGCTCGATGTGTGTCCGGATTTTGCCCCTCGATATGAACAGCTTTGCGGCAACGCATGATGGCCTCCTGGTTGTAGCCCTTCAAAACGGAAACATTACCGAGTTCGATATACGCGCGCGCATCGCTGGGATTGCTTTTTAGTGCCTCCTCGAGTGTTTGAGTAGCTTTGTCGTAATCTCCCATTTGGCAATAGAGTGATCCGAGTTCGACGTGGCTGCCTTCGAGTGGGTTAACCTCAATTGATCTCTGAAAATAGGCTTTGGCATCGAGAAAGGCGCCCTGGCGGAAGGCGATTACTCCGAGACATTCATACGCCTTGGCGTTGTATGGATCCAGCTTTAGCGCAGCCCAACAAGAGTCTTTAGCGTCGTCAATAAACTTCTGCCTCTTTGAAGCCTCTTTTATCGACAATTCACTGGGCGGTCTGACTTGCTGTATCAATGTCCACGCCAGATTAACGTGATACTGCGGCTCGTAATTGACTTCTTTGATGGCAACACGAAAGGCTCTTTCTGCCTTGGCATAATTCCGTTGCGCGAGTTCATAACCTCCCTGAGCATTTAGGCCCAACACACTGTGAGGATGAGATTGTCTGAGCTTTATCTGTTGTTCGTTGGCTAATTCGAGTTGGTCCGCCCGTATGTGGAACCAGCAAAGCTGCTCGGTAATTTCGGCATCGTCACGAAACTGCTGCTGGAGTTCCTTATAGACATTCAGAGCCTCATCCGAATGATTGAGACGAACAAGAGCTTCAACTTTGCCGAACCGCTTATGGATCAAATATGGATCTATCTTGATCGCTTCATCGAAAGCGACGACGGCTTCCTCAAATTTTCCCTGGTCAAATGCTAACCAGCCGCGCTCTTCCCATAGCCCGCAGGCGTCGTACGGAATTTTCTTGAGCGCATTGTCCAGCTCTTGTTTTGCGTTCTTGAGAGACTCATCCAACCCTTGATCGAGTTTGGGGTCTCTCTTCTTTCGGAAACAAGCTGCTCGCCACTGGAGAGCAAACGGATTGTAGTCATCAATTTTGAGAGCTTGATTAAAGATCTTAATGGCGTTGTCGTAATCTCGGGCCGCGAAATAGATAGCCGCCTGTTCGCAGAGAAAATTTACTTTCTCTGAATCAATCGAGAGAGCTGAGAGAACCTCATTCACTTTGATCCGAGCTTCCTCGAACCTGCGCATCTTGCGCAGCAAAACAATGGTCCACTCGCGTGCTTCGAGCACGAACTTGCGCGTTTCAGAATTTAAGTTGCCAGCTTTGAGGTCGCATTTCAGGGTCTCCTTGAGAGCTTTTTCTGCTTGCGTGAGGTTAGATAGCTCGTCCAGTATTTCGCCACTGTAATAGCGGTATGCTTTGAGAAATTGTTTTTGCTCGTAGTAAACGTTGGCAATCTCATTCCAAGTCTCGAGATTAGTTTGGACCTCAAGCGGAGCATCGTTATAGGTACTCTCGGCCTCTGCATAACGGCGTAACCATTTTAGGGCGGCAATCTTTAGGTAGATGCCCTTCTGATTGTTCTTGTCGACCTCGAGAAGGTGCTTGGCATTCTCGAGTGCTGCTGGGTAGAGGTTGAGTCGCTCGAGCACCTCACTGCAAGTCACAAAGATGTCGATGACATCTTTTTCGTTAGCAACCCCATCTTTGCGCCACTTGTCTACTAGTTGTTCTGCAGTTTCTTGGCCATCTAGCGGACAAAGCACATTGAGTTGCTGGCGTGACGTGAGTAGCCCGATGCGCGCATCGTTCTTCTCTTCATTATTAGCGAGTTTGTTCTCTGCTTCTGCGAATCGCGTGTACGCTAGTTCATAACTCTTTTGATAGAAACAGAGCCAGCCCTGGCGCACCAGCAACATTCCGGAAGCTGTGCCGCCTAAGAAATCAAGCCATCGCCGAAGCATCTCATCTGCTTCATTAAAATGTCTCCATCGTGTCAACGCCCAAACGGCGCTGTCGAACGCCGCGAGATGAAGTGCGGGATCGGCTAGCTCCTGGTCAATGGTCTTCTTGAACCATTCAACAGCTTGATCATATTTCCTCTCGCTGAAGCAACGGGCACCTTCTTTATTGCAGGACTGGGCGTCTTGCGGCGGTGCCGGAGGATTGCCGTTAGAGCCAGGCTGGGACAGTGTTTCCTCGGCAGTCGTAACCGTTGACTTTATTTCTTTCTCCGACGTAGGGTTGTCCTCAGGTATCAAATCAATTCCCTCAACGAGATCTTGAGTTAGTGAGTATATTTTTCAGAGCTGTTTCTATGTCTTGGAGAAGCTCAGCGACGGAAATCCATTTCCATTCGCGTACTTCTTCCAGATTAGGAACCGGTATGACGTTAAACCTGCCTATGAAGATCAGGAGTGCTCGGACTTTTTCAGCAACGCCAATGGCGTTGTCGTTCCGTCAAAGAGTACCAGTTGTTCTTCCATAGTGAGGATCGAGCTCAGCGCGCCGAGATTTTCTTGCTAAGATTTTGGCGATCTCAGAAATCCATCGTCAGGCTTAAGGTGTTCATCCCTTAATTGACGCTGACACTATACTCCAACTTCCTCCGGCTGTGGTGAAGTTGTTGTTTTGAATCCGTAAAGCCAGGCCTTTTTTGGCCTTCCTGAAAAATCGATAACCCTATGGAAGCTCGATCACACAGTCTCATCGGGGATTGGTATATGGACCGCTGACGTGAAGAATCGTGACCGTTCTTCCTCCAACCGTGAAGAGGACGCGATAACGTCCGACGATCAAATGGCGAATGGAAACACCCAATTGTTTGCTCTCCGGCGCGAGAGGACAAGCCAATGGCAATGATGTGAGTTGTTTTCTAATAGCCCGCCGCGGTTTCCGCACCCACAGTTTTGCGTTTTGTTCTCCCCACGCTCGACAACCCCATTTGAAGGATGATTCGATGTCGGACTCGGCATCTGAATGGAGGATGACCTTGTACTTTTTCATCAATCTTCGACTGGAATATTATTCTTGACGAAGAACTCATTGAAAAAGTCTTCCGCTGGTCGTCCCTTCTTGCGGCTTAGTGACGCGAGGCGCTGACGCAGGATCTCTACAACCTCCGACCGCTCTTTAAGCTCAAGTAGTTTTTGATAACTTTCGGCGTCCTGGACTACTACTGCCGCCTTGCCATTCACAGTCAGAACAACCGGCTCTTTCGTTTTCTTCATTTGACGCATCACTTTGTTGCTATCGCGCTTGAAGGTCGACAGACTCATTATGTCCCGAGCAAGTTTCATGTGTTAGGTCCTAAGTAGATAAATTTGCATTCAATTTCACTAGCGCCAATCTATTGTGCGCTAATGAGCCTGTCAAGAGCTGGCTCTTACCGGCAGCGGCCTTCAAGACTAGTGCTTTTCGTGGCGGCGTGTGTCCCTGGAGTTCATCATCACTATTGTCAGGGCGTGTGCACCTACGGCTTCCAGGGCTCCATAATGTAGATCTTCTGCCGAGCCGGCTTGTCGGGAGTTGCGGGCCATTCAAGAACTGCGCGCCACGTGCCGTTGGATTGACGCTCAAACCGAAAATGGTTCGACTTACCCGAAACTGCGGGGACAAACTGAACATGATCCTCGGTGATTTCGCTTGCTGCCGAGCGATTGTTTCCCTCGCCGCTTCCAAATTCACCGTTCTTAAGCTCGAATCGGTCCGGCTCACCTTTAGAGGATCCGTCGGCGTTCAATCCTTCAACGACCAGCGTCGTGTTCTCGATCTTGTAACGCTCGTAGAACGGTTTGTCGCCATCCATACCTCGCCAAGTGCCTTCGATCCATTTGAGCTTCGCAATGTCAGCGGCCGTGAATTTGTTCGACGGCGTCGGTTGCGCGCTGGGTTCTTGAATAGCGCTGTTCGCCGGCTGTGCATTTGAGCAAGCCGCAGCGATAAATGAAACGGTGATGATGGCGAGAACGAAGGTTGTGTTTCGCATAGTGCCGTTAGTATCTTTCCTCATACTCATTCATGCAAGGAAGAGTGAAACGTTCTGGCGATTATCAACATCCCTTCATTGATAAGAAAACGAGGAGAACAGTAACTGCACCAGCTACGAAACCGACAAGTGCAATTGAACCCTTATTCGACTTATTTTCCTGCATACTGATTTTTTCCTGGTGTTGCGGCAGTATCCAAAGGCCGTCCTGATTATCCTCGGATCTCCTCTTGAGCACCATCACACATTAAATAATTACGACCTTACGGAAGTTCAATAGACGTGACGCATCGTCGCTTGACGCATTATGCTACCTGCATGGACCGTGATGAAGTCATGCGGGTGCTGCGAGCGTTCGAGTCAGCAGGACTTGAATATGTGCTGATCGGCGCGGCGGCAATGGGATTTCATGGTCTCGTAAGAGCAACCGAAGGTTTTGATCTGTTCATCCGCGCGACCGCGGAAAATATTGAGAAGCTTCGTTCGGCATTACGTGAGGCGTATGAAGGTGACCCAAACATCGATGAGATTTCATCGGCAGATTTGCTGGGCGAATATCCAGCCGTGCGTTACGTTCCTCCGACCGGTGATCTATATTTCGATGTGATGACCAGGCTGGGAAAG
>JADMIO011683330.1_pt1 | contig 20594 bp, 16 predicted proteins | sample 8958161 | NCBI WGS metagenome assembly JADMIO01 (sample SAMN16585339, study PRJNA669376) | soil metagenome | isolation source: Crop rotation soil | place: USA: Cullars Rotation, Alabama | collected 2011 | reverse complement strand
GTTTTAGCCGGCTAGTCATAGCTCCACCGACGCAAGGTCGGTGGTGGCGCCTACCATCTTCAAATCCCTCAATTCCTTTCCCATCCTAAATCCTATATCCTGAATCCCAGATCCTATTCATGATCCGAGACCAATCGATAATCTGTTTTGCAGGCGAGGACTGGTGGTATCACCATCAACACTCTAAGAACCACATCATGCGCCGGATGGCGCGCGCCGGAAATCGAGTCATCTTTGTAAATTCGATCTCGATGGGTCTCCCCTCGGTATCGAATCGAGACTTCTTTAGCAAGATCCTTCGAAAGCTGCGCAGTTATGCGAAAGCGGTTCGAGTCACCGAGGACGGTGTAGTCGTAGTCTCGCCTCCCGTTCTTCCCTTCTATTCAAACCGCCTTGCGCGCGCGCTAAACAGGTGGCTTCTCATAGCCCAGATGAAATTACTGATGGTCGCTTTCGATATGAAACGGCCGGTTCTGTGGATTGCGATTCCTACGGCGAATGTCGTAGTTGGACATCTCGGCGAACAAGCGTTGATCTATCAGGTCTCTGACAAGTACGACGCGAATCGAATGGATCACGCCATCACTTCAAACGTCATTGCTGAAATGCACGAGGAGTTGTTGTCTCGAGCGGACTTAATCTACTACTCGGGTCGCAAGCTCTTTGAAGAAGAACGAACTCGTCCGGTGATTGCTAACAAAGCTCGGTTGCTTGAACAGGCGGTCGACTACGATCATTTCGTCTCCGCGACTTCGAAAACCTGGATGCAACCGGCAGACATCGCCGACATACCTCATCCTCGACTGGGATACTTCGGCGCAATCGAACCATGGCTTCTGGATCAGAAGCTAATACGGCACATCAGCGCGAAACGACCCGAATGGCAATGGGTGTTGCTCGGTCTGCGAGGTTCGCCGCTGGAGATCGAATCCCTATCGAATGTGCATTACCTCGGTTCAAAACCTTACGCGTTGATGCCTCAGTACGCGGCGGCGTTTGATATGTGCGTTCTTCCCTGGGTAACCGACAATGAGTTTGTAAACTACGGGAGCCCGATCAAGGTGCGAGAATACCTGGCAACTGGCAAACCTGTCGTAATCACGCCGATTTTCGAATACGAGAACCTCGATGGTATACTGCGCATTTCGCGCAGCTACGATGACTTCATTGCCAAGATTGAAGATGCGATGAAGGATACCGAGGAAGCGCGCGCGGCCCGTCAACAAACCGTCAAAGAATCGACGTGGGACGCCCGAGCGAATGAGGTCAGCGAGGCCATCGCTGCGCTCCTGGATCTCAAATGACTCCCGGTCAACAGTAGTCGCAGATCTCGATTGACATTTCAGTCCGACATCGAGGTCTGATCAGTTCCCATCATAAATAAATTCACTGGTCGGAGAACCGAATGAACCATAGGCGGATCTTTTTTGGCATTGCAATCTTAACTATGTCAGTTCTGATGCTGGAGCTCTCGCTGACGCGACTGTTTTCGGCAACGATGTACTACCACTTTGCGTTCATGGCGATCTCGCTTGCGCTGTTCGGATCGGGCGCCAGCGGCGTGTTCATCTACATCGTGCAGCGCGCTCTCAAACCGGAACGCACGGGCAAGTGGCTCAGCACGGCGGCGATCCTGTTTGCCCTGAGCAACCTTTATTCGCTGTACGTGATCCTTTCAAATCCGCTGACTTTTGAGACGGGGCCAGAGAACTACTATCGATTGGCTCGAATCTACGGAGCGTCGTCGCTTCCATTTTTCTTTGCCGGCTGCGCAATCACTCTGGCGATCACCCGGCTGGCTTCTGATATCAGCAGGCTCTACTTGTTCGATCTTGCGGGCGCGGCGCTCGGATGCCTGCTGCTGATCCCGGTGCTCAATTTCCTCGGCGCGATCAATATCGTGTTGCTGGTCTCGGCGCTGGGCGCGCTCTCGGGAGTGTTGTTTGGAGTTGCCGATAATCAGAATCGGGCGTCGGCGGCCGTGTCGACTGTCCTGGCGATCGGTTTGGCAGGACTTGTAATCTACAACACAAACACTCACTGGATAGACATTCGGAAATCAAAAGGCTTCGAAGAGAACAAGATTCTTTTTTCCAAATGGAATTCGTTTTCGAGGATTACGGTCGTCGGGAGCCTCGATGAAGCGGTCGAAATAAGGATCGATGCCGACGCGGCAACCGGGATAAGCAAGGACGCGAGCAACTCAGCGATTCACCAGGACGCGTTGGGTGCTTTGAGCGCGCTTGCGCACAACCTCAAGCGCAATGCGAATGTGTTGATCATCGGGCCAGGCGGAGGAAACGACGTGATGGCCGCGCGAGTTTTTGGTCAAAAGCAGATAACCGCGGTTGAGATCAATCCGATCATCGCTCACGACGTGATGTCATCGGAACCGTTCAAGAGCTATTCGGGATCGATCTATCAACAGCCCGACGTACGTTTGGTGGTCGACGAGGGTCGAAGCTTTATTCGAAATTCGAAGGATCGCTACGACGTCATTCAGGCGACGATGGTCGATACCTGGGCCGCTACCGCCGCCGGAGCGTTCTCGCTTAGCGAAAACAATCTCTACACGGTCGAAGCCTTCAAGGACTACGCAACGCATCTTACCGATGACGGCGCATTGACGATGACTCGCTGGTACTTTGAGCCTCCTGATCAGCTGATGAGGCTTATGACTTTGACTCGCGCAATGATGAGCGATCTCGGGATATCGAACCCGGCTCGACACATCATGCTGATTCGCGACGCGAGGAGCGGCTACGACCGAACGCCCGCGACTTACATCTTCAAGAAGAGCGAGTTCACCGATGATGAAGTGCGCCGGATCGAGCGAATCGCCGGCGAGAACGGTTTTCAGTTGTTGTTTACTCCTCTCACGCGTCCGTCGAATCTCTTTACACAAATCATTGAAGCGCCGGATCCGGCGACGATTTGGACAGGGTTCGATACGAACATTGAGCCGACTCGCGACAACAATCCGTTCTTCTTCAACTCGGTGCGATTCGCGAATCTCTGGAACGTGATAGAAGGAACAACGGGCGAATGGCAGAAGACCAATCTGGGCACTTCGATTCTCTTTGCCTTGTTTGGAATCACCAGCGCGCTGGTTGTGCTATTTATCATAGGGCCGCTGGTGTTGGTGCGTGGCAAGGCTTTCGTAACAGGTGTCGGCACCAAGCTCTCATACCTTTTGTACTTCGCCTGTTTGGGAGCGGGCTTCATCATTGTCGAAGTTGCAATGATTCAGAAGTTCATTCTGTTTCTCGGGCACCCGGTCTACTCGCTTGCGGTCGTTCTGTTTTCAGTGTTGGCGTTCAGCGCGCTGGGCAGCTACTTGAGCGGTCGAATCAGTGAAGATCGGTTGATACCGTCGCTGATGAAATTGCTGGTGGTGCTCGTGGGGCTGGTGCTGGTGTACATCGTAGTTCTGCCGCCGATTTTTTATGGACTGGTCGGTCTGGCTCGCGAGATTCGAATCGTGATCGCCGTAGTCTTGATGGCCCCGCTGGCGATGGTGATGGGAATGCCGATGCCGACAGGGATCAGGCTACTGGCGAAGACCGCGCCGGAGATTATTCCGTGGGCCTGGGGCGTCAACGGAGCGACTTCGGTGATGGGTTCAGTTGCGGCTCTGGTGATCGCGATTCTGACGGGATTCAATCAGGCGCTACTGATAGGAGCGGGCCTTTACTTGATGGCGATGTTGTTTATGGCGCGTCGCCAACCGGCTCGTGCGCATGTCGAGGTAGGTCAGATCGTCGAAGAACCGGCTAACGCATAGGTTAAGGTTTCGGGTTTAGGGTTTAGGGTTTCGGGTTCATCTACAAGCGAGGGTCCTGAATTAGTTCACTATACTCGAGAGACGGTTCGGCTGAACCTTTAACCCGAGACCTAAGAAATCATTTTCGGCTGACTACAGTCCAAGGAGTAAGAAAGGAACCTTGCATGGAAAAATGGCTTGGCAAGTATTCGAATTTCTTTTACGCGTTGATGCGCATCGTCGTCGGCGCACTGTTCGCGTGTCACGGAGCTCAGAAACTTTTTGGCGCACTTGGTGGTCAGAAACAATCGGCGCCCCTTTTTGTAGTTGCAGGAATAATTGAGTTCTTCGGCGGGGTTTTGATCGCCATCGGATTGTTTGCCAGCTACGCGGCGTTCATCGCGAGCGGTCAGATGGCGTACGCGTTTTTCACACAGCACTATCCGAGAGGATTTTGGCCGATTCAAAACGGCGGCGAATTAGCGGTGGCGTATTGCTTTGTGTTTTTGTACATCACGTCCAGAGGTCCCGGGATTCTGAGCGTTGCTTCGTTATTCGGCCGCGGCAAGAGACGTTGAAGACCGGAGAAGATAGAGGATGGAAGATTGAGGATAGATAGAGGATATGTCGCGACGCACGTCAGGAATGTCTATTCTCAATCCTCGATCTTCTATCCTCGATCTCCCATCCTCCATCCTCTAATTCACCCTCTCCCTCAACAACACTCGCACACCGCGACGCCAATTCTCGTTGATCCCTATCCGGTAGACCGGCACTCGCGAGTGAATTGCGCTGGCCATCAACCTGGTCGTCTCGTGAAATCTAAACAACGGCGCAACCAGATACAGAAGCGGCGGCTCATCGATCAAACTCAATCCATCAAAATATCCGCGACGATGAAAGTCCTTCCGGGCTCGGTGCCACTCAACTCGCAGCCAATAGTCGAGCGCCTGAAACGGAAACTCGGTCTCCTCGCTCACCTTCAGTTCCATCACCACCAGCCGGCCCTCGTTTGTAGCCGACAGTATGTCGATAAACGTGTGCTGTTCACCCCGATAAGTCGGAACCTGCGAGTAAACAAACCGGCTATCTAGAGTCGGATCAACTGCTTTGACGTCCCGACTGATGATCGATTCCAGCCAGCGCTCGGGTTGAAATCGGAACATCACTTCATTTCGTCGCCGGCTCTCCGGCCGTCTCTGCGAGATTGTTTCGCTGATTAGCCGCTCCAGCTCGTGCTCGTTTTTACTGTCGAGCTTCATGCGAGTCTCACCGATTCCGAACTCGACTCGACTGCGCCTGATCCAAACTCGAGCGACTTCCAACCCGCGGATCGACAGCGACACCCAGGGACCTCGATGGTGCACTTCAATTTCGTCAGGAGCCAGACGGCGAACCGATTCGACCAGCATCACACAGTCCGGAGGCAACATTCCCGGTCGAGGCCAATACGCTCGTCGCGCAGCCTTGCGAAAGCGATCGTTCAAATCTCCCTGATCGAACGGCGACACCCGCTCGACCGTGTTTTCGGTGTCGTCAATCCGGAAGAGCGATACGTTTGTAGTTGAGATCGCAGTCAGACGGAGCGCGATGGTGTCGCAGGTCGGAACAAAGATCATCAGACCGTCCACGGAGCCACGGCTTCGTCGCAATTCTTCGAGCCAGAGCAGACCCGCCGTCAGCACGCCATCGATGTTTGCCTGCGGCTCGTTTTTGCTGACTCCGATTCCGGCAAACCGTCGCCCGCGTTCGCGAATTACCAGACGAGCATGAACACCGGACAGATGTCTTCGATTATTCCTGGCCGTGACGGTACGCTCGACGCGGACACCGGGCAGATTGGCTTCGATCATCGCGGCTAGTCTCAGCGCAAATTCCTTTCGAGCTGACGACGTCTCTCGAATCCCGCCTCCCCGAGACAGGTTGAGCACGCATTGCTGGAGACCCATTCGTTTCGAGCAGTGAAGAATCAGTTGTTCCGAAAAGACCTTGCAGGAGATCACTCGCCAGGATCGGGACCATCCGTCTCCCCAACACGAGAGTATGAGCTTTCCGTATGAAAACGCTGCCGCGGTGTGATCCCCGTTACTGGAGCCGATGAGGCGATCGTCCTCGCCGATTTCAAAATCGCCTGCGAGTAGGAACAGTTCTATTTCGTACTTGATCCGGCTGAGATCGACTACAACGGTGGGACGAATCACTGGCGGTTTTTAGCAGCTGGCAACGAATCGGGTCAAGAGCCACAGACATCGATTGTGACGGTCCGCAAAGGCGCAAAACATCAACCGTGTCCATCCGGTCGGGGCGAATTGCTCTCCGGTCCGGAGGTCCCTGTTTGTAGACAAGTGCGTTAGGTGCGTCCGACCCGGACTACAAGCATGACCCGTGACCACTGGATTGTGACTGCACGAATAAAGAATTACTCTGTCATTGCCGCCCCGGGCGTCTGCCAATTCGTATAGATCAAATAGACACAAAGGAGGAGCATCGATGTGTGACACCAGGCGACGAGAAATTCTGATCGGAGGAGCCGCTCTCCTCGGATTATCGATGAAAGAAGCGAAAGCGATCGTTGCGGCAACCAAGCCCGAAATCGGAAAGGTCGATCAATTGGCGTCCGAGATCTACTTTCACGAAGGCGATATCTCGAAAGGCCATTGCAACAACGGCTGGATCATCTTCGAAGACTATGTCCTGGTAATCGATGCGAATTTCCCCTCCGGCGCAAACGAGATTTTGCCAAAGATCAGATCGCTGACCGACAAGCCGATCCGGTTTGCTTTCGATACACATCATCACGGCGATCACGCATACGGCAATCAGGTTTGGGTCGAGAACGGCGCGACGCCGATCGCTCATACTGGCGTTGTCGATGAGATGAAGAAGTATGAAACCGGCTACTACGGCGGCAAGCCGGGTCGATGGGAAGACACCGCCAAGGCGCGGCCTGACGTCGCGGCAAGCAAGCTCAAGCCACCGTCTGTTCTCTTTCCTCGCGAGATGGTTTTTGATGACGGCAAGCATCGAGTGGAGCTCGTGCACCTGGGTGTCGCGCACACTCACGGAGACGCGTTCGCCTGGCTCCCCAAAGAGCGGATTTTGTTTACGGGCGATGCTTGTGTAAACGGTCCGTACAATTATGTCGGAGATGGAAACATCGAGAAGTGGGTGGCAACTCTGGACGCCGCTCGCAAGCTTGGCGCGCAGGTGATTTGTCCCGGTCACGGGCCGCGAGGCATCGGCGTCGTCCTCGCAGATCAACAGCGGTTTTTTCAATCGCTACGCGAGCAGGTCGGTGCGCTGGTAAAGGGTAAGAAGTCGGGCCAACAGATACGCGACGCGATCGACGGGATAAATGGCAAGCTCGCAGCAGACCAGCAGATTGCGAGGTATGTAGGGAAGGACGGATTTGCCGCACAGGTTGAAAAGGTCTACAACGAGATGACTGGGCAACAGCTGCCGGCCGCCGCCAAGAAAGTCGCAAGTGATGCGCGGAGGCGGCACGCTCGAGCTCACGGGCTCACGCTATTTGCGTAATCGTAGTAGAAGCGAATCGCAGGCGGTTTTGGGCCGGTCTCAGGTGCTTTTTTTCATCGGTTTGAGGCAGGCATTGCCGGTTGCTATACTCTACTTGCCTTGCTAAGCGCAAACGGTCGAAACCTTTAGATCCGGATGGGAAGGAATTGTTGATGTCAATAAAGAAAGTGGTGCTTGCAAAGCCGCGCGGGTTCTGCGCCGGCGTGGTGCGAGCCATAGACATCGTCGAGCGTGCCCTGGATTTCTTTCCACCGCCTATCTATGTCTTTCACGAAATAGTTCATAACCGGTACGTCGTCGAAAACTTGAGCAAACGCAGCGTAGTCTTTGTCGACAGCATTGAAGAGATTCCGGACGGTTCGGTATGCGTTTTCAGCGCTCACGGAGTCTCCCCGCAAGTTGTCGACCTCGCATCCAGCAAGAAGCTTCGGGTGATTGACGCGACCTGCCCGCTGGTAACAAAGGTTCACCTCGAGGCTTTGCGGTTCTCACGCGAAGGCTATTCACTGGTGTTGATCGGGCATCCTGGCCACGAAGAAGTTGAGGGCACGATGGGCGAGGCCCCGATGCACCTGGTTAGCTCAGTTGAAGACGTCGAAAGACTCGAGGTGGCGAACCCCGATCGCGTGATGTATCTCACGCAGACCACGCTGTCACTCGATGATGTTGCCGAAATAATCGAAGCGCTGAAGCAAAGATTTCCTAACGTGACCTCTCCCGCCAAAGATGACATATGTTACGCCACGCAAAATCGGCAGAACGCCGTAAAAGAGATGTCCGAGCGAGTTGACGTTTTGCTTGTTGTCGGTTCTCAAAACAGTTCAAACTCGCAGCGGCTTTGCGAAGTGTCGGCGGTTGCCGGCACCCAGGCGTATCTTGTGAACGACGAAACTGAAATCGACCCCGGTTGGCTTAAAGGCGCCACGATAGTCGGCGTAACCGCGGGCGCATCGGCGCCCGAAGAGCTGGTTATCAGGGTGCTTCAACATCTGCGCTCGATGGGCGCGGTTGAGTTCGAAGAGCAGCCGGGTGAGGACGAAAACGTTCACTTCGCCTTACCACAAGAACTTCTACATCCCGAAAAACTGATGGCGTAACCTTGCTTGAAACGAGGTTGGGAGTATGAGTATCATTTTCGCCTTTGATCGGACCCCGGTTGCGAGCCTCAGGCTCACGAACTATCGAAGAAGGATTACAACGTAGAGTCACATGTCGAATCAGAATGCGAAGCTCGCTAGAGTCGAAGAACGACTGCGTGTCGGCGTGTCTCACGCCATCCAGTCGGCCCGCGAGTACATGCTGCAGATCCAGCACACCGACGGGCACTGGTGTGGTGAGCTCGAAGGCGACACGATTCTCGAGTCCGAATACATTCTGACGATGCACTTTATCGGCCGGCTCAAAGAAGATCGATGTCGTAAAGCCGCCAACTACATTCGACAGAAAATGCTTCCGGACGGCGGTTGGGCCATCTATGAAGGCGGCCCTGCTGAAGTAAGCGCCTCAGCGAAAGCCTACTTCGTGCTGAAGCTGCTGGGCGACTCTCCGGATGCCCCTCACATGAAAAAGGCGCGCGAGGTGATCTGTTCGCTTGGGGGGCTCGATGCTGCCAACAGCTTCACCAGAATCTATCTGGCAATTTTTGGGCAATATCCCTGGGAGCGATGTCCCGCGGTTCCTCCTGAAATAGTTCTTTTGCCGACCTGGGCTCCTATCAATTTGTACGAGATGTCGGCGTGGACTCGCGGCATCGTCGTTCCGCTTGCGGTGATGTGGTCGAGCAAACCGTATTGTCCGGTCCCGGAAGAAGCCAACATCGGCGAGCTGTTGCTCGACAAGTCGGTGAACATGTCTGCTCGACGGGGGTTCTGGCGGACGGTTTTCAACACCACAGACTTCACGCTCAAGCTGCTGGAGCGCAAACGCTGGTCGCCTTCGCGAGAAAAAGCTTTGAAGTCCTGCGAGCAGTGGATGATCGACCACTTTGAAAAGAGCGACGGAATCGGAGCGATTTTCCCGCCGATCATAAACTCGATCATTGCGCTTCGATGTCTCGGTTACGAAAACGATCATCCGCTTACTGCTTCACAAATTCGCGAGTTGGAAAAGCTGGAGATCGAAGAAGGCGACACATTAAAGGTTGCGCCGTGCTTTTCACCGGTTTGGGACACCGCTCTGACGATCAACGCGATGGCTGAGGCGGGTCTGCCGGCTGACCATCCGGCTCTTCAAAAGGCCGCCGAGTGGATCCTTGGAAAGGAAGTCAAAGAAGTCGGCGACTGGAAGGTCAAGAACTCCGAAGCCCAGGTCGGCGGTTGGTACTTCGAATACGCCAACGAGTTTTATCCTGATGTCGACGACACTTTCCAGGTGCTCACCGCCCTGAGCAAAGTTAAATTCAAAGATCAGACTCGTGAAAGTGCCAAACGAGCGGCGATGGATCGGGGGCTCGCGTGGCTTCTGACGATGCAGAACAAGGACGGCGGTTGGGCGTCATTTGACCGAGATTGCGATGAACAGTTTCTAACTCAGATTCCGTTCGCCGATCACAATGCGATGATTGATCCGTCTACGAGCGACATTACTGGTCGGGGGATCGAGACATTTTCCGCGTTGGGGTTTGGGCCCGATCATCCGGCGGTTCAAAAGGCGATGGCGTTCCTCCTGAAGGAACAGGAGCGGGACGGTTCGTGGTTTGGACGGTGGGGTTGCAATTACATTTACGGAACCTGGCTTGCGCTGCACGGGCTGAATCGAATCGGTGAGGATATGATGGAGCCGCGCTATCAGGCTGCTGCGTGCTGGCTGCGAGCGATACAAAATGAAGACGGTGGATGGGGCGAGTCACCTCGAAGCTACGACGAACCCGGCTTGAAGGGGATCGGCGCGAGCACTCCGTCGCAGACCGCGTGGGCTCTTATGGGCTTGATGGCCGCCGAAGATCAGACCGACGGGTTGAAACGCGGAATCGATTATCTGATCAGGACACAGCGCGAGGACGGTTCGTGGAAGGATGACTTCTGGACAGGCACCGGGTTCCCTGGCGTCTTCTATCTGCGCTACCATCTTTATGCGACTTATTTTCCGATGCTGGCGCTGGGACTGTATCAGAAGAAATTTGAAGCGGAATGAGTAGGCTTGGATGCCACGTCAAGGCAAGGTAAAAGAATGAGATTTCCAATGCACATTACGACCGATGCAATAGCGCATCAGGTCAGAAACGGGCTCAAGGGTAACAAGCGTTACCCGATGGTGTTGATGCTCGAGCCGTTGTACACATGCAATCTGGCGTGTCTTGGGTGCGCTCTCGAGCGACACACCGGTAAACTCGAAGATCGAATGTCACTCGAGGACTGCCTGAACGCAGTCGAAGAATCGCGCGCGCCCATCGTATCGATTTGTGGCGGCGAGCCTACGATTTACCCAGAGCTCAAGGAGCTGCTCGAGGGAATAATCGATCGAAAACGTCACATCTATCTCTGCACAAACGCATTGCTTCTGGACAAGCACCTGTTCGGGAAGGTCGCGCCGCACAAGCGACTGACTATTAACGTGCATCTGGACGGAATGCAGAAGACTCACGATATGGTTTGCGATCGCGCCGGAGTATTCGACAAAGCGATCGAGATGATCAAGGAATCCAAGCGTCTTGGTTATCACGTGACTACCAACACCACGGTCTTCAAAGAGACTCAGATGAGCGAGATCGAAGAGGTGTGCAAGCTGGTTTCAGACCTCGGAGTCGATGGAATGATGATCTCGCCCGGGTATCACTACGAATCGGTGGATCGTGACATCTTCCTCTCTCAGCAGGAGATTCAGAACAAGTTCAAACGCGTACTGGAGCTATCGAAGGAGTATCGGCTTATGTCGACTCCGATGTATTTGGAATTCACCGCCGGTATGCGCGATTACAATTGCTCGCCGTGGAGCACGGTGACTCGAACGCCGCGAGGCTGGAAGGGTCCTTGCTACTTGATCGGCCAGAAGTATTACGACACCTGGGTAGAATTCTGGGAGGGAGTCGACTGGGCTTATTGGGAATCGCGAGAAGATCGGCTCTGCAAGAACTGCATGATGCACAGCGGGTTTGAAGCGTCGGCAATGTTCGAGCTTCGAAAGAGCCCGCGGGATATGATGAAGATGGCAATGTGGAATCTCGCGGGGTGATACCCACAACTTCGGGTAATACCCACTACTTCAGTTGTGGGTTGTTTAATTTCGACCTACGAACAGTCCTCCCTCGTCCGCTTCCAAAAAACCCACAACTTCAGTTGTGGGTTCTTTAATTCAACCTACGAGAGGCTGGCGACTCCTCCAGATTCTAACAATAACCACAACTTCGGTTGTGGGATCTTTAATTACAACCTACGAGAAGCGGGCGTTGGGGTCGACACCGTTCGTAGGCTCCCTCAACCTGAAGTTGTGGGTATTAGCATGCGCATTACCTAAGAACTCCAACGCAAACAAATCTGCATAACCCGACCAACATTCCGCGTCATGTGATATTGGGAAGCAACCGCTCGTCTGATAGAGTCACGTGCCGTGGAGCTTAGGATCTTTCAACGCTTACCGTTCGCAGGGCCCCAAGCGCCGGCGAGACCTCTGCAGCTACGATGCTTTTGTCTCCAATATTCTCGGATAGGACGCGTTATGCCAAGAAGTACTCCCCTCCTAATCCAACCTGGTACAGTGATTCCCACTGCGTCGTAAACGAAGCCGCCATCGATCATTAAGAAAGATGATGTGAGACTTCTCAATATTCTACCTTTCCAAAAGCACGACAATTCTCGTGCCTCAACGAACAAGGAGAGTCGATATGTATCGAAGTAACCCTTATCGCAGTAACACCTATCGTCGCGCTTATTCGTCCCGCCCGAAGCCCGTGCAACTGGCTTCGGTTGGGTTGGCCTTTGGACTTCTGTTGCTTTTCGGTCTCGGTCTGGCCGTGCTCCCAGGCGGGACCTCGACCGTCAATGCCGCTCGCGGTAGCGTCGGTCCGCGTCAGGAGCTAAGCGAACAAGCCGCCCGGCAGGTGGACGCTCTGATCCGACAGAAGCAATCGTGGACACCTGCTCAACGAAAAATCGATTCACAATTAATCTTCGAAAACAAAAAACAAAATAAGCAACAGATTGCCGACGGCGTCGCCACATTGGAGACCGGCATCGAACTCGACAAGCAAGGAAAGGTTCTCGTCGACATTAAGGTCTCGTCGTCAAAACTCGTAGAGCCTATTCTTGCAAAACTAGGCGCCGAAGTATCGAGTGTTTTTCCGAAAGACATCCGCGCCCGCGTTCCGCTAAACGCAATCGAAGACCTGGCCGCAAACCAAGATGTCCTCTACATCATGCCGGCCGCCGCGTACATGAAAAACGTGACCAACGTTTCAGAGGGTGATACGACTCACGGCGCGGCATTGGCAAGGTCCACGTTCACTACCGCAAACGGAACGGGAGTAAAGGTTGGCGTGCTTTCGGATGGCGTCGACTCGCTTGCGTCGGTTCAAGGCACCGGCGATCTGCCGGCGGTCACCGTCCTTGCGGGCCAGGGAGGTTCAGGCGATGAAGGCACAGCGATGCTCGAGATCGTTCATGACCTGGCGCCGAACGCACAACTCTTTTTTGCGACTGCCGGCTCCGGTCTCGTTCAGTTCGCACAAAACATTCGCGACCTGCGCACCGCTGGTTGCGACATCATTATCGATGACTTCACTTACTTCGCTGAAACCCCGTTTCAAAACGGCCAGGCCGCCAGTGTGACATCGCCGACAAATGCTGGCGTGGTTATCGAAGCGGTGAACGCCGTTACAGCTTCGGGTGCAATGTTCTTCTCATCAGCAGCCAACTCAGGAAATCTGGATGACGGCACCTCCGGAGTCTGGGAAGGCGACTTTGTGGATGGCGGTGCCGCCGGGGGACCGCTCGCAGGGGCCGGGACTCTGCATAACTTTGGTGGACAAACTTTTAATGTGCAGACCGCCGGCAACACAACTGTCAACCTGAAATGGTCTGATCCGCTCGGGGGCTCATCGAATGACTACGACCTATTCCGGTTAAACTCAACTGGAACCGCAGTCATCTCGGCTTCTACAAGTGTTCAGGACGGAACGCAGGATCCCTTTGAATCATCGGCGGCTCCGCCCTTGCAAACACGCAACTGGTGATCGTCAAGTTTGCCGGTGCTGGACGATTCCTGCATCTCAATACAAACCGCGGCCGGTTAAGCATTGGTACGTCTGGCGTGACCTTTGGGCATAACTCATGTCTCAACGGCTTCTCGGTAGCGGCTGCTCCCGCGCATAACGCTTTCGGGTCGGGTAGCCCCTCAGGTCCGTTCCCGGGGCTTTTCACTTCTTCACAACTAAGTGAGCTGTTCACATCTGACGGTCCGCGACGAATATTCTTCAATGCGGACAGCACCGCTATCACGCCGGGTAACTTCTCTTCGACCGGCGGGCAGCTGCTACAGAAACCTGACATCACAGCAGCAGACGGCGTCGCGTGCGCGGCACCAGGTTTCAACCCATTCTTCGGCACGTCGGCCGCTGCGCCTCACGCCGGCGCGATAGCGGCGATGATCAAATCGTTCAATCCCGCGCTGACTCCGGCTCAGATAAGAACGATCCTCATAACGACCGCTATCGACATCGAAGGTGCAGGTTGGGATCGGGATACCGGATTTGGAATCGTGATGGCCAACCAGGCATTGAATTCACTCTGTAGCATCACCTGCCCAGCAAACGTTACTCAATCCAACGACCCGAACCAGTGTGGTGCGGTAGTCAACTACGGGGCTCCAACAACGACTGGCGGTTCTTGCGGCACCGTTACGTGCAATCCACCTTCTGGCTCGTTTTTCCCGGTTGGATCAACCACTGTCACCTGTACAACTACAGCAGGTCCCTCCTGTAGCTTTACAGTGACGGTGCAAGACACACAGCCGCCGATAATCACCTGTCCGCCGACTCAAACTGCGCTCACGGACCAGAACGCGTGCCCGGCTCCGACGTGTCAGACAGTCAATTTCCCGCCGCCGACAGCTTCGGATAACTGTCCGGGAGTCACTGTTGTTTGTACTCCGCCTTCCGGTTCCTGCTTCCCGACCGGCGTGACGACGGTGACCTGCACGGCGACCGATGCCTCGGGCAATACGAGTAGTTGCTCATTCACTGTCACAACCTTTGACACCGCGCTTCAGGATGACAGCAATCCGAGCACTATCCTGTTGTGGAACTCGCTCAACGGACAATATCGGTTCTGCTGTAACGGCGTAACCTATAGCGGGATCGGAACGTCGCTGGTCAAGGGATGCGTCTTCACGTTGACGCACAACCCGGCTGATCGGCGCGTGCTCGGACGTGTAGATAAGACGGTGCATAGCGGCACTGCATCGATTCAGACTCCGCCAGGAGCGATTCGCTGCACCATCACAGACAGGAACACGTTGAACGACACCAATCTCACTTTGTGCCAGTGATCATCTTCAGTAGTTAAGAAGAACTTTAGGAGAGACCGAGGTCGAATCGAATCCACTTCGGTCTCTCACTCTTTTGCGAACGCGGCTGAGCTCAGCCTTTTACCAGTGCGAGATATCGCAGCCTTCCCCCAACTTCTCCACCGGTCCTCCATTCGCCCAGTCTCCCCGGCTCCATCTTCTGGACTTCTCATCGCCCACCTACTACCACGCGCCATTGCCAAAAACACGATTGTCGATTATGAATTTGGGTGAGCTGCGGGATCTTCGTTTATGGACGTGAGCTATGCGCATCACAAGCATTGGTCGCGCAGTCTTTGCTGTCGTCATGATCGCCCTCGGAATTCAAGGTCTCATCAAGGGCGATTTCACCATAGTCTGGCAGCCGGTACCGAATGGTGTTCCTGCACGCGAGGTACTCATCTATCTCTGCTCCTCGGTTTCCCTCGCATCTGGTATCGGTCTTCTTTGGCAACGTACAACGGCACTCGCTGCCCGGGTGTTGCTCGCACTTCTCGTCATTTGGTTTCTGCTCTGGCGAGTGCGCGCACTCTTTATTGCTTCGCTGATAGAAGGAACCTGGAGCTGTGGCGAGGCTTTCGTGATGATCGCCGCCGCGCTTGTTCCGTTTGCTCAGTTCGCCACGGACTGGGACCGCCGACACCTCGGTTTCGCCACTGGCGACAAGGGCGTGAAAATCGCGAGGGCACTTTATGGCCTGGGGTTGATTCCCTTCGGCTACGCTCATTTCGCTAACGTAAAAGGAACAGCCGTTCTTGTGCCGGGCTGGCTTCCGTGGCACGTCGCTTTCGCGTATATCACCGGCGGAACTTTCGTAGCGGCGGGCCTGGCGATTCTCGTTGGTGTCATCGCTCGACTGGCCACAGCGCTTTCGGTTTTGCAGATGGGTCTGTTCTTGCTTCTGGTGTGGATACCCATCGTGATGGCCGGATCTTTAACAGCGTTTCAATGGGGAGAGGTAGCGAGCAATATAGCGTTGATTGCCGCCGGTTGGGTGGTAGCGGATTCCTACAAAGGCATGCCCTGGCTTGCGGTGGGCGAGCACAACGCGGCGGCTTTGACAGTGCTCACGGCATCACCGAAGCGGTGATCTGAATTGTAATGGATGTCACAAAAGGGTAAATACGAGCGTGCGGCGGATTCGCTCATCGGTTTCTTCGCAATCCGCTCACGCTCTACCTTTAGCCTGCTAAAACTCGCAAGAAGCATGCGATTGCTTGCATTCTGTGCTGCTTTCCTGATCAGGAGAACCTATGAATCATCTTGCTAAAACTCTGCGTATCGCTCGCGTTTACGTGATCACTTTTCTCTTCGGCGTCGCTGTAGTCCCGCTTGTAGCATTCCCATCGAGCGCTCGACCGGCGCCTGACGGCGAAAAGGTCGAACCGGCAAATATTGCCAGCGATCCCGACGTGCTTGGGTCCGAGCGTCTCTTTTCCGCGTGGCTCGAAGGGCAGATCGCTTATCGAGGGCTGCCCGGTGTTGCTGTCGGAGTGGTGAGTGACCAGCAGCTGGTCTGGTCCAAGGGTTTCGGCTACGCGGACATCAAAGCGAAATTGCCGATGACGCCGGCTACGAAGTTTCGCATGGCTTCACACAGCAAACTGTTCACAGCCATCGCGATCATGCAGCTACGGGAAGAGGGAAAGCTGGGTCTCGACGATCCAGTGGCGAAGTACCTTCCGTGGTTCAAGGCGAAACCTGCCGGCGACGACGACGGACCAATCACGGTTGAACAACTACTCTCACACAGCTCAGGGTTGCAGCGTGAAGCTGGCGATCACTGGACGTCATACGTGTTTCCGACTTCCGATGAGCTTCGACGTCTTTACGCCGATCGGCAGGCGGCGTTCGCCCCTTCGGTGCGGTGGAAGTACTCCAATCTCGCTTATGCGGTGGCCGGAATGCTGATCGAGCAAGTGAGCGGTGAACGCTGGGCCGACTATGTTGACCGTCACATTTTCAAACCGCTCAACATGAACGCCTCGAGCGTGGATCAGAATGTTTCCGGTCTGACCGTTCCGTACGGACGCCGCATGCCAGACGGTTCGCGTGAAGTACTTCCCTTTGTCGACGCGCGTGGCATGGCTGCGGCGACCGGGATCACCTCGAACGTGGAGGACATGGCCAAGTTTGTTTCTGCGAATTTCCGTCGAGGTCCGCGCGGCGGAGCGCAAATCGTAAGCGCCGGATCGTGGCGCGAGATGCATCGAGTGCGTTCAGTCGAGGAGAACTGGACTTCGGGATCGGGGCTCGGTTTCGATATTTCACGCATCAATAACAGAACCTACGTCGGGCACGGCGGCGGTTATCCAGGAAACACCACAATGACGTCGATTCAGCTCGACGATAAAGTTGGTGTAATTGTGCTTACCAACACCAACGATTCCAATCCAAGCGACATCGCCCGTCAGTTGATGTCCACCGTCGGCCAGGCAGTCGCAAAGGCCGCGGCAGCGAAGTCGCTCGGGGTGCCGTGGGATGCGGCGTGGGCGCGCTTCGCCGGGCTGTATCGCGGGCGCGGCGGCGACTCGCAGATTGTGCTACTCAACAAGCGTCTGGTGATGATCACTCCAAATGCGACGAACGTGGATAGTCCGATCACACTGGAGCCACTCGGCGAAGGACGTTTTCGATTTGTAGCACCGACCGGCGGCGGTGTGGTTGGTGAAGTGGTGCGATTTGTCGAGGAGAAGGGACGGCCCATGCGGATGTATACAGGAGATAGCTGGATCGATCGCATGGAGGAGCGGTGAGTGAGTTTAAAACGTGAGGCCTTAGGTCGTTCGACCTGAGCTATTGAGATGCTCGGTAAAGCAGCACTGTATGGTCGGATTTCGGCACGTCATGGTTGAACCCTTTGATGGAAAACATGGCGTGAGATGACGAGTCCAAATGCCGATTCGACGTTAGACTTGGAGGGCTCCTGATCTATTAAGTTGTTAGACGTTCTGCTGGGCCCGTTTAGAGCTGGTTCTTCGCTTGGCCTTTTTTGACATGGCTTTTTTTGCGTTTGACTTAGTCGTACTCAGATAGCGTGAGGATCGACTGCAATGATTGATGGATAGCGTTTGAAGTCGCCGGAGTTAAAAGTCAGCAAATGCGAGATTCCATGAGTGATCATCACTGCGACTAGTCTCGCGTCGTGGACCTTGACACCAGATACTCCAACCGAAACGACCAGCTCCCTCCAAAGCGGATAAACATCGGGCGTGTCTTGCAGAAAACGGAAGAATGATTCAAGTTGCGTGACCTCTTGATCGGCCTCGGGAGGCGATAGACCGAAACCGTTACTGCCGGCGGGTCGTGTAAGTACGTTCCAACACTCGATGATGTTTGGCTCGAAATGTACAACGACTCGCCCTGTTGGGCGAGGTTGTCGATGGCTCTTCGAGCGGCAGGATAGTGAGGATCGCTAAGACGAGCACGCCGTAGGAGGACATTAGTGTCCACCAGATATGCCATCAGCCGCGTTCCCCGTATATGCTTTCGCGGCTTATCGCCTCTTCAGACAGCGGCGGCAGTGTCGGGTCGTGGCTATCCATCCAAGCGTTGAACGCCTTGAGCCATTCCTCCTTTGTTGCAGTCATCCAGAGTGGGGGCCGTTCAGGTCTCGAAAACATTCTTTCCAAAACCACACGCACGTACTCAGCTGGCGTAAGACCGAGTTCTCCCGCTTCGGCCTCTAGCCTCTTCTCAACCTCCGGAGTTATCTGAACCGTCAATGTCATTTGTTATGATTCCCCTCGTGGATCATATTCGACTCAACACTGAATGACAACGCCAACGTGAAATGGAATGAGGCGGGTCGCAAGAGTCCCGCACGAGCCTAGGTACAATACTCGAGGGGCAGTTAGCAACCCTTCAAGGCTGCCAAATATCCTCAAGTGGCTTTCGTCCGCGCGGTATCACATTTAATATTTGCTTAAGGACTTCGACCGTTGTGAAGACTCTTGTAACCGGTGGCACAGGATTTCTTGGATCGCACCTTGTTCGAGTGTTGCTCGAGCGGGGTGAAGACGTGCGATGTCTAGTTCGATCCACAAGCCGCCGCGATAATCTGCAGGACCTTTCGGTCGAGTTGGTCACCGGTGATCTCAGCGATTTGGATTCAATCAGAAAAGCGATAGACGGATGTTCGTCTGTTTATCACTGTGCAGCTGACTACAGGCTGTGGTGCAAGAATCCCGCCGAGATGTATCAAAGCAATCTCGAAGGCTCGAACAATATTATGCGGGCCGCATTTGACGAAGGCGTTCAGAAAATCGTTTACACCAGCACAGTGGGCTGTCTGGGTCTCGCAGAAAACGGCAAGCCCGCCGACGAAGACACTCCGGTTCAGATCTCCGACATGATCGGACACTACAAACGAAGTAAGTTCCTTGCCGAAGAAAAAGTGCGCGACTGGGCGAGTCGCGGGCTGCCGGTTGTGATTGTAAACCCGAGCACTCCGGTGGGGGACTTCGATATCAAACCTACTCCAACCGGCAAGATCATCGTCGACTTTTTGCGCGGGAAGATGTTTGGTTACGTCGACACCGGTATGAACTTGATCGATGTGCGAGATTGTGCCGAAGGTCACGTTCTTGCTGCCGAAAGAGGCAGCCCTGGGAATCGCTACATTCTCGGAGGACGGAATCTGACGCTTAAGGAGCTCTTCGATGCGCTCGGGGGTGTCACCGGAATCGCTTCGCCAAAATTGAAGGTCCCGCACTGGGTCGCCGAAACTTACGCGCGAATTGAAAACTTCTGGTCGATCGGCGTCGCGCATCGCGAACCGGATGTCCCGCTCGAGAGCGTGAAGCTCGCGCGTCACAAGATGTGGTTTGATCCATCAAGAGCGATTCGCGAGCTTGGACTGCGGAGCAATCCGATCGAAGGCGCACTCGAGCGAGCCGTAGCCTGGTTCCGGGATCACGGCTATGCCTAGTTCGGAACGAGCTCCTGTTCTCGTAGTCGCTGCGCTCAGCTACGAGCTCGAGAATCTCAGGCGAGCAAACCTCCCAGAAGTCGCACTCCTTGAGACAGGTGAGGGAGTTGTAAACGCGAGAAAACATCTCGAGAGCTGGTTCACAAACAACCGTGCTCGAGTGGTCCTGAGCATCGGATTTGCGGGCGGGCTCTCGCCGCAAGTGAAGATCGGCGATTTGGTGATAGCCCGAACGGTGCGATCTTCAGTAAGCTCGGATCAATTCCTGATCGATTGCGCCACGGGCGTCACCCTGCAGTACGCTTCACACCTCGCTGTGGCGATCACTACAGATCAAGTCGTTTGGCAGGCGAAATCTAAAGAGGCTCTGGCCGGTTCGCTCGCACCAGGTGAGATTGGCTTTGTTGATATGGAATCGACGGCGATCGCCGATGTCTGCGCGAAACGCGATGTTCCGTTTCTAATTGCTCGGTACATAACCGATGTGCTGGATGAAGATTTGCCGCTGGACTTCAATAAGTATCGAGACCTGGATGGCCGCGTCGATCCGAACAAAGTAATGTGGGCGGCGCTGCTCAAGCCGAGTAGGATCGGTGGATTATTGGAGCTTCGAAGGCGCTCGAAGTTGTGCGCAGCGCGAATGAGCGAGTTTGTGGAGCAGATGGTAAGAAAGATTCCATGAAAGTCCTTCCCGCCGGGAGTCCGGATCGTTCATTTCAGCCTACAAACCCGATGCTGCTTAACGCCCCGAATCCCCCAACCGGGAGGTTGGGGATCGCTCATTCCAACCTACAACGCCGCCGCCGCCACTGCTCCCGAATCCCCCGGGCCGGCAGGCCGGGGATTGTTCATTCCAACCTACAACGC
>JADMIO011227285.1_pt1 | contig 20595 bp, 13 predicted proteins | sample 8958161 | NCBI WGS metagenome assembly JADMIO01 (sample SAMN16585339, study PRJNA669376) | soil metagenome | isolation source: Crop rotation soil | place: USA: Cullars Rotation, Alabama | collected 2011 | reverse complement strand
GTAATGTGTATCTGCTGCCCCCTGGCACTTACAGATAACAAAATACCCACTAATACAATATATATATACCGCATGATAGTTCTGGTTTGTTATGTTTAACGCTTGATTGCTATGATGGGATTTCTATAAACCCGGTGATCCTATAATGATCTTATAACCGCTATAATTACCAACTCCTGCATATACGTTATTTTCTTTTTTCAGATAATTAGACTCATTAAATTCATTCTCTGTATTGACGCCTTCCTGGAAATCAGTGAAAATAGTTTCCACCTGAGCATATTCATCATAAATGTTATTGCCTTCTCTATCAAACATCCCACTCTTAACCAAAGTTTCTGTCTTAGTTATATATACAACTCTACTTATCAGGTGACTCTTACGATCTATATAAAAGCTAATCAACTTATACAAATCGTTGCCAGGAAAATAAACCTTGAGGATAGAATCTTTCTTTGTCGTTACAACCGAACCTTCTATATTCGGAAATACCTCGATTAACCTGTCAAATGGCATTGAAGGATTAAGCACTGAGTCCGTTACAGCTTTGGTTAAGTAAATAATATGATCATCGTTAAAAAGAGACAGGGAAACCCTGTCATTAGAAATCATTTCTGTAGAACCAAATTTCAGATGGTAGCTACCCTTATCACTCGCTATATATCCACTTAGGCTGTCTATCGTAATTAATGGTTTCGATTCATTACTATACCGATATAAAATACCATACCTGTAATTGCTTTTGCTGGTTAACGTCTGCTGTGCATTTTTTAAAATTGAGAATATAGCAGAATCCTTTAATGCTGTTTGCGCATACAAAGTCTTTGAAAAAAGATTCAAAAACAAAACGGTAACAAAGACAATTCTATACTTTTTCATATAATTACTTTTCACTTAAATTACTTCTGGTTTCTTTGATGGTTTGAATTCCCCTTTCCGTTTCTTTTTTCACCCGTGTTAATGTCCCGTCATTATCATATTCATAAAAAGAGGCATAATTATTTTCATCCAGTTCTGCCATTAATCTTAAGCTGACAGGATCATAAACAAAGCTTTTCATATTTGCATTGAAGGGCAGCATTCTTATATCATCAAAATATACCGGAGAATCGCTATCTGCCTTAAGAGCAATATTCATTGAAACTGCATCAGCAGGTACAGGAATAACCGCCTCATACCGTTGCCAGCCTTCGATTATATTGCCTGTAGGTTTAATGCTTGCTGTAGAATCAGGATTACTACTGCGCTTAAATAAAAACTTTACACTGTTTTCCTCGTACTGTTGGCACAGGCAATTTTTTTCTTCTTTTACCCATACGCTAAACAGTAATTTGTTTCCCTGCATTGGTTTGAATGTTGGCAGCAATGAACTGCTATCAGTTTTTATGCCTGTTAACCGGCTACAAGAGCCAGAAGAATAGCTCACCGAGTTGTCTGCCACATTTGAGCTATAGAGATTTGCTGTAGGTACCTGAATTTCACTTGTCACACAAGAGCCAATTCTTTTCCACGTCAAAAGAAAATCGCTGGTAAAATAGTTTCCACTGTGGGTCGCTACTGTAATAGTAGTTTTTTCTCCCGCCTTTAAAAATACATCAATGCTAATATCCTGAGTGATGTCGTGAAATGCTTTAGTTGTGCTACCAACACTTAAAAAGTAACCTTCATCAGGAGCATTGATAACTTTACTGTGATGCATCTTCGATGTGATAGTATAAAAACCGGATGTATTGGCTTGAATATAACCCTTGTATCTTATAGGTTTAGGTTGCGGATCGTTATTTAGATCCACTGATAATCCATTTCCCAGGGGAGATACAATAGTGTCCATTCCGTAAGAATCCTGTTCCAGTTCAAGCTTTAAAGGATCGGATGCAGAGGCACCCACAGAAAAAGTTTGCCCGGCTGAGCCAAGTCCATTAATTCTCAAGCTATACCTTCCAGTGTGCTTGTTTGTGGTTACTAAAGACCCGTCTCCATTCACGAAATCAACCTCTCGTGGCACCGGACATTCACTACAGTTTGCCGTAGTATAGCCATAATCTTCAAAGCCATCAAAGAATTGTTGTTGATACCGGCTGTTTTGTGTTACGCTGGTTGGCAGCGTTTCATTATAACCATAAGATCCGGTATTATAACGTCCCAATGGATCCTTGTTTTCAATTTCAAAACCTTTACGGTTGTAAAATGTTGTTTGAGTGTTCCATACCCATTGAGTAGTATCAGATGTTGATGTAAGATAACTAGTTGAAAAACTCCAATAAGGGTTAAAGTTTTTGAGAACACCGTTGGTTCTAATATTTACTGGAAGAGAAAAATTTGACTCCGCCCGGTCATCGTTAAATACATAAGCTTTTTCCAACCGCCAATTTCCAAGTATGCCATATACATAAGGGTTTACATCACGCTGGGTAATTGCTGAACGGCATACGGTGAAGTTATGAGGGATTGAATATTGGATAAAAAGCTCAGGGGTTGTCCCGTTACCACTGAATGTCAAATACTTTAATGTATGAGCATTTGAATTTGCAGATTCGTCATTCATGCTGAAGGCTAATCCATACGTTCTTGATACATTGTTATCCAATACATCCTGTATTAAATCAGTACACGCCAGATTAGGGTAACTGGTTTGATCAACAACAAGCTTGTTTATATCTGTTGTCAGGAAGCTGGAATAAGGAGTTGTACTGTTCCAGGGCGATGTTATTCTTTTCAAGGAGGCTATTGAATTTCCTGAATAATAGGTAGTCGCTGTAGTCCAATCCTTTGTTTCGCAATCATGATCTGTTGCTGTATATCGAATATTACAAAATCCTGAATTCGGTGTTTTTGGTACAAACTTTATGGAAGCGTTTAATACGTCCACGTCCGTTGGTATAGATGAGAAATTGTATTGTACAATTGTTTTGTTCTTTATGACTTTCCTATTGCAGCTTCCTAAACCATCACCATCATCTGTTCCTGTTGTATCATAACTGGCTCCAACATAAGAAGCGTTCGCATAAAAATGCTCCTCTGCGCCATCACCATCTTTCCAATTATATTCCTTTATTGCCAGAGAGCTGGGGTACAAGGTATCAGAAAAAATTTCACTGGTAGACGTGTCTTTTAAGTAGTATGCGTCCTTTACATTCCATTTTTCGGCAAATCGTGCGGCATTGGTATTTATTACTTTAATGCCATTATCAATTACCAGTTTTGTTTGACTTCCAATTTTCTTGATTGGTGTTTTTAAACTTGTTATCGTGCCAAGGGATGTAGATGTTAAATTTCGATGGCCTGAACGTATGATTCTCATCGATATGTCCAATCCGCTATAGGGCTTTCCATCCCTCTCCATGAAAATGATGCCTTCGTTACTTGCAGGATCAATTTTTTTGGAATCAATCGCCCAAACTGTAGTATAACTGTTTGCAGAAGCATAGATATTTGAGATACAAGTCGAATGTCCTGTGCAATCAATTGTGGTGTCTTCGCCCGTTTTCTTTCTGCCATAAACAAGTATTTCGTCACCGCTCTCCAAATAACCCTTCACATTGCCATACCTGTTCGTGTTTTGCAATTTGCCGTTTACTATTGCCAGTTTTGATCCAAACCCTGTCCCGAATACTGCATCGATATTCTGATAAGCCATGCCCATTCCACTATAGGCCCAATGAGCAGGATAATTAAAGTTATAGATGGTATCATTAAACTCGTTTCTTGTCCTGGTTAAAACCACTTCGCCAGTTTCACTATCATATAACAGATTCTCTGTACTGATTCTACTTCCCTTATCTATCACTACAATACTGTCGAGCAGCCCGTAACGTTGTATGATCTTAGTTGTTGCTGCAGATCTGAACATGGTCTGTTCTTTTTGAGGTAGGGGTAATTTATTTGGAATAAAGAATGGGAAAAGTCCTGCTGTGAATATGTCAAGATCAAGATTATAATTATTTGCTATGGTTGACGATTTTTGTTGCCGCATATCCATCATTAGCTCCACATCTTTACCAATGATAGCCTCGTTGTCAATAGTGCCCTGAGCATTTACCGAGGAAACAGTGTTGTTGAGATGCTTGAACTCCGCATTCTTGTCATCAATCCTATAAAAATTTTCAGTGTATGAAATTGGATTCAGGGAATCTGTTTGGGAATAGCTTGCCTGTGATCGAGTCTTGCCATTCATGTCATTGAGCTCTATTTTAAAGCCCTGGCTCATTGCCAGATAGTGTTTCGTATTAACTTTTAGAAAATTTTCAACAGATATATTGTAGCGTTTTTTGTTATCTCCGTTTAACATGGAATTATCAATAAGAGTAGGAAAATCATAAGTTGTATAAAATTTCGTTTCCTCAAATCCGTTTGCAGATTTTACACCTCTAATATTGATCGATTTTACGATAACCCTGCTATAACCTACTGTTGCAGCTGGAAAGAAGCTTTCCCCAAAAGGTGTTTCTGAATATCCTAATGTAACAGGCGCCATCAAACTTGCTTTGTCAATAAATTCGACCGGAAGCCTCCAGGGGTTTTCTTCATTTCCAATCATGGGCTCATAACTTGCAACACCACTACTGATTATTTTTTGTTCACCATTTATAGTTTTTGTTGTCGTGTATTCATACTCCTGGCCATAAACAGACTCCCTCTGTTGATTATCTGTCATATTTTTCCAGTTGTCGTAAATTTTTATAGCCTTTACTCTTAAACCGCCTCCCAATTTTTTATAATTCGGATTGTTTAACCTAACCCAAGACCGATCAGGATCAATTTTGACTGCCCATGCATTTTCTCTGGCCTGGCGATCGAAAGAACTAAATGATTTAATAACTCCTATACCTGTTGATGCAATCATTTGAATCGCATCAACAGGATCTAAATTGTCAGTTGTTTCTGATCCCGGATATGCTTTTGATGGGAGATTTAAGCGAAGAAACTGAATCGCGGCTTTAGCCAATGGACTGAAATCGCCATCGTCTTCGCCCGTTAGACTAACACCCTTTATTTTAACCCAAATGATCGATGGATCACCGGCCATATAACCATAATTTGAAGGTTGAGATATATCAATATCTGCATAGCATGGAACATATTCTGCGCCGCTGCCCCATTCATCCGTAGGCATTACAACTTTTAGTTTAAAATAAAGCGTGTTTATGCCCTTAAGGTATTCGGCGACGTCACTATTGTTTGCAACAGGCTTTAAAGTCTTTATACCAACAAAAAGATGGTCTTGGCTTTGAGTTATATTTCTCTGGTATGTATAAAGGCTATCCTGCAAATCATTTGGCGAACCACTTGCATGTGATGTTATCGGCAGCGCTCTCGATAATCCAATCACATTAAACATTTGCATTGCGCGCTTGTTTTGTACGTAAGCATAGTCGTCACTTTCATAGTTTACCTTTATCCGGCCGCCAGAAGGAAGCACTATGGAGTCTAATGTCCACGCTGCTGCATTTTGCTTTGCTTTGATGCTGTCTTGCAAGCCATATGGAAATTCAGCATTCGTCAGATTGCCATGTGGATTGTCTGTGGCGTTTTTGTAACTTCCCCACCGATCAAAAGATCTGTTATCATAGGTTGGGTTTACATTGTTGTAGTTAAAAACATAGGGATTTTTCATCCCCTTTTCATTGCCATTATAACTAAACCAAATTTTCTTGAGAGTTAATTTACCCTGATTAGAATAGTTGGGATTTTGACATAGAGTATAATCATACTCAAAATGTACAGTCTTAATAGGAGTTGCAGCTTCCCCATTTTTTATTAAATCTGCTTTAGAATAGAGCCTGATTTCTTTTAGTCTTTTTGAAGGTGTTGATGGGGAAATTTGCCCGTTTCTGTTTATCGGTCGAAGGTCTGCTCTGCTTTCCACTATGAACTGTGCAACCATACTTTTAGATTCTATAGAATTTAAATACCATAGTTCCTTTTCCCCATATATATAGCTACCACGATCATCCCTGTTATATGTCTGCAAGCCTTCATTATAGGTTACTGAGTTTGAGTACGGAGTTCTCCAGCCAAAAGCATTCACTGAGTCTGCAACGCGGCTATAATTTATTTTTATTGCATCCCCTAAATCATCATCAGTAATGCCATCACCCTTCACATCCACATAATCAGGAGATAAAATGCCTGTCAACAAAAACGAATGAGCATATCCAGGAATGTGTTCTTTGTTGTAGTAGTTGTCTTTGCCATTATCATTTTTGTGACTATTATCATCATTAGAATTATACGGGGCAAGTCCGGTTTGCCGGTCTCCTGAATTTATTGCATACGTAACCTCGTCCTGAAATTTATTATATACCGGAATTCCATATACATATCGTTTGCCATCTGCATTAAGTACATCTATTTCGGAGATATGATTAAGCTTTCGGATTCCGCCGGTTCTTTCTTCTGCTTTTATGATACTGCTATCATTGCAAGTTGAGGTTCCCCATTTATTGAGACTATAAATATTAATTGATTTATCGAGTGCCGCGTTAGAAGCTTCTCCGGCGTTTAAATAGGTGATAACCTGCGCACGCTTGTCTCTTTGAGATTTATAAGAATTAGATAGTGTTAAGATGCTGTTGCCTGTGGATGATTTATTTCGGTAATGTTGCAAAAAATTTGTTGTGCTCAGGGTGGACCCCGCCTGATATAACCCGGCAGTCACTACATCATCGTCGCCCACCGTTTTGTAAAATTCTTTTGTGTTGATGGCCTTTTCAGCAGGATTTTTAAAATAAACAGATTGAAAATTACTATCACTTTGCCGGAATTGCACTGAAGAACTCATTGCGTTGTTTTCAAGCCACGGACCTCCTGTAGTATTAGCGTCTGTGAACTCCACATTAACGCCTGCATGTGCAACATTTGGATCAAGCCCAAAATCGAAGCCAAATTGATCAGCATCGCTTTTTGTGGAAACACTCGCATCATAAACATATCCGATGTCACTTCTGTACGCTCTAAACATACCACCAGTACCCTCACCGCTTATTGAAAAAAGATCATATGTGTATGCAGGTATGGCAAGATTGGGGTATTCCGGTTTTTCACGATAAACCAATTCTTTTTCCCTATTAAAATCAAGCAATGCATCGTCGTGCCCCACAGCATTTTGATAATTTAAATATCCATATGCCCTAACGGTTCTTGAAGTGTCTTCGTCTTTAATAGATTGTGATGTCTGATAACCTCGCGCAAACCCACTTAGATGCAAAGGAAATGCCTGACCTCCAACTTTTATTGTAAAAGTTGTTTGTTTATTAGTGTAAGGCAGGCTAACAGTAGGAGTATAAGAGGGAGAAACGAAGGTAATCGAAGAACCATATAACGTGCGATTACCTGGTAGTTGGTTTTTTATGTTTTGCAAGGAAAGACTTACACCAGTTGATAAATTTGCTTTTAAACCACTCCTTGAATTAAGAGAAAATCCACTACTAAAATTTAATGGAATAAAATCAGCTTCTTTCATGGCTAATGAAACATCCATTGATGGGGATATTGTAACACCTTCCTGGCTGTTATTGTTTATAGATAAAGATGCTGTAAACCTCCCCATGCTTGCGAAACCGGCGCTAAGGCTCGTATTGATACTGTTTTCAATGCCCCAGCCCCTATAACTATTGTTAAATACACCAAGGCCTGCCGTTACACCCATTAACCCAAAAACTTCCAGATCGCCTGCAACAAAGGCTCCGGTGGTAACGTCATCTTTTATTGAAGTTATCTTTGTAATTGCATCGTTGTTGCCTTCAAAATCGTCTGGAATACCTCTTAAATTACGCGTAATCGTTCCGGGATTAATATTCCATCCCAAACCTACCCAACTGGCTTCCTGGTCCATTGTAATCCCGCTCCTGTAAAAAAGGTTAACAGGGTAACCACCAACATCGAGTAATGGTATATTGTAAGAAAAATCACCGGTGAAGAGATCTACCATATTATTACTGTTCACAGATTGGAAAGCTGACATTTCCGGTTGAGTAGGGCCACCTATATTCTCTGCTGACGCTAAATGTTCAAAATTTCTTGAATCGATCTGACGTGCATTGGAAATTTCCAAGAGTTTATCTTTCTGACTAAATGCTGCTGTACCATTGAGCACACTTTGAGTCCCATTAAAATGAAATGAGTGACTTACATTGCCATTATTATAAACTATATCTCTTATGGGTATATAAGCACCTAAAACGAAATTGCAATAAAACAGGGTCAGGAAAAACAATGCGATTCCTTTCTTCGATCGAGAAGTAGCTTTATAAATCATAAATAATTTTGTATAAATGCGGTTATTGGTTGCTTTTAAAGTAAATGAACTTGAGACTCCATTTCTCCTGACGGGAGTTAGTTAATTCAAAAAGATAAGTTCTACCATGTTCGAGATTATCCGACGATGTAAATGGAATAACAATTGCATTTTGTCCGGGTGTTAAACTGATTGTGCCAAATTTTACTTCATGGTAACTATTAGCACTGGCACTGTCCATAGTTACATCAGCAATTTTATACGTAACCAGAGAATCATCTGATTCATTTAAATAATAAGCATTTAAAGTTTCAACAGCAGTGCCAACAGATCCATCTAAGGTTTTCTTTAACCTTTGAAAATTATTAGTCAGAGCACTGTTTTGCAGAACAGGAAGATTCGCGATAGTAAAAGTCCAAACTTCACTTTGTGCGCTGAAAGTATTCTTGTTTTTTGCCGTGACTTGCCATGCGTACAATTTGCCTGTATCAAGCATGTTTGCAGAGCTTGGATAATTTAAATATGGTTCAACTTGATTACTATTGTAAATGGCGAGGTTCTGTTGAACTGCATCCAATGGATTTTGCTCTTTGTGAACTTCTACTATTTTAAAGTCATAATTAAGATAACTAAATATTTCCACCGGTGCCGGAGGTATCCAGGTAAATTGAGGGTTATGTGTTTGTATAACTTCCTCGTCGGCTGGTGTATTGAGAATCGGAGGACTTACCGGTTCAACTAGGACTGGAATGCATTCATCAACAACCATCCCATGAATATTTAAATTCAATTTATAGCATGCTGTATAGCTTCCAGCGAGTAGAAATCCGTCAGGATTGTGATCAGTAAAATCCGGGCTCAAATACTCGTAAGAAATTCCCGGCAGACTTTCCGGTGTAAGCTGATTAACTCCTGCTGTGAGATCAAAATCAGGAGTAAGTGCAGTTAATACAGGATCTCCCGTAACAGCGTCTATTAAAATCAAACTGATGCTAGCATCTGGATACGCGTTCGTTGCTATTAAAGATATATTCCAAAGCTGCTTCTTCATAAAAGCACCGGTTGGTGGAACTTGCGGGGTCAGGGTAATCTGCGCGGTTGACAACAGTGAACAGATTAAAAAGCAAGACAAGATGATCAGTTTTTTTTTCATAATTTTTAAAAGTTTCGGTAATAAGTCAATCGGCCTATATTATCAGGAACCAATGTGGAACTTGGACCAGGTACATAAGATTTTTGAAACCGTAATTGAATGTTTCCGATAAGCGGAATTATCACAGAACCATTTACACTATATCCCAGCAAAGGCGTTTCAATCAAAGTTTGACGGGTATATTTTAGAGTTCCACCTACTGTAAGCCATTTTTTTGCCTTGAATTGCAAGCCTCCATTAATGGTAGATAGGTTATACTCAGAAGCAAAAGATTCGGTAAATCCTGCATTAAGCGTAAACTTTCTCATCAGTATAGTTTGGTCTAAATAAATGTTTCTTGAGTTATAGTAGACAAAGCCACTGTCAAGTGGTTTGTTATAAAATCTTGAACCCAGAGCAGCGCTGTTCATTTGTAACCCAAATAGCCGATAATAATAATTTAAGCTCCCAACAAGGTTATAAAACATGTTCTCCGAATAGTGATTTTCTGAAAGCTTTATCAGTTGGGAAGTTGGGTAATAACCTATTGAAATAACGGGCAACTTCCTTATGCGAAGGTTAGCCTGCAGGCTTTTAAAAATTATGTTGCTGGTATATTGCTGATTAAGAAAAGGATTGACATAATCGTTTTCTCTCACTAAAGCATTTATTGTTAGCTGATTTTTTATTAAAGACTGTTGGACATGTATTAACCATGCATTTTGACGGCTGTTAGTTGAAAACGAACTAAAAGATTGAAAATTCTCACCATAATGTTTGAAATAACCATCAACTTTTGTGTTTATTGCAGGAATTGAAGTGTTTGCCTTTATTGAATATGCTTCATTAGAATGATCATTGAAGTTGAAAGCACCTTCTAAAAGTTTAGTGCTTTGATTTACCCGGTTATAGTATGGCATCGAAGATTTCGCAACTTCTGCACTTACACTAATATTATCAGTTATCGAAATTCTTTGTTCGAGTGTCATTCCCATTAATGAAGAGTTCGGACTAACATTGTTTCCCGAGGAATCATTAACGAGATAGTTATAAAGATTTTTTCTTCCAAAATAATATGTGAATATCAGATGGCTGGACTCAGGCTTTCCTTTACCGAATCTAACTAATCCCAGGTATTGGGAGCTACTTGAATTTTCAGGTAATAAATAATCCCTGAAGCGGTAATTAATCAACCCGCCCGCAACTGCATAATAGTATTTAGGAACATATTCTAATTGTAACCCTTTTACAGTAATATTTTTGGCAGACAGTTCTGAATAGTCAATGACAGAAGTCCCCACGCTAAATTTACTTATTGAAAGCAGCGTTTTATAACCCTTTGGTAAAACACTATCCCGCGCTGGAATACCATCAAGTGCTTGTTTCCATTTTTTAGGATTTTTCAAGTCAGAGACAGCTGTTGCCAATGCATTTTTTGTGCTATCCCATTTTCTCTTTTCAATTGAATATGCACTCCAAAGTGAATCAACAGCGTTTTTAATTGTATCAAGCCTGGCTTTCTGTTGATTATATTTTTTTGCAAAGCTTCCGCTGATTGAATCAATTGCCGTATTTTCTTGTAGCTGTTTATTTTGTTTATTTCTTTTAGCTATTTCATGCTCTTTTTCTGCAACCAGTTGCTGCGCAACACCAGGACTTAACAACCACTTTTTTAAAGATTTATACTCTTCTGTTTTGCCATCATATGCACTTCTCAGGTTTAAAAGCTTTAGAGAATCGGGATTTGTTTGTGCCGACACCCAATCCTGCGCTTTCTGCTTAAGGGCCCTTGCAAAAGCATCCCGATCAAATTTCAAGTTAAGCAGGCTAAAATCTCTCAAGTAATTTTGATTGCCTAATCTTGTTGTAAAAGACATTCTTAATGGATACGCATCCTTAACTGTAATGTCCAAAAAAGTACTGATGGTATGTTGTTGCAAGGAAGAGCCCGAATAAGGTGTGTCGAGATATGATTGATAAAAATAATCATACATAACATTTCCATGAACAGTTAAAAATTCAGGCTTTTTTATGTCAACTTTCTTCGGGCGAGGTTTTATTGATTCTATCTTTTTTAAGGCAGACGTATCAATAAATATCACGTAGCGAAGCTTGCATTTGTATTGTGATATTCCTCCCAACTTATAACTGGGTGGAATATATGAGATACCTTCCCGGGTTGGTGTTACATACATTGTTTTCTCACCGCCAGTTTGTGCAAAAAGCGAGGTGAGAAAAACTAAATTGATAAAAAAAATAAAAATTGTTTTAACGACCAACATCTAAGCAGTGGGTTTCGGTTCAATTAGTTCGGTGCGCGAAATTGAAAAAATTAAATTACTATTCCAAATTCTAATAGCTTTTTGTAATGTTTTTAGCTTTTAATTCAGCAATTTGGAAGAATTGTCAGGTCGACTTTTATTATCCAGTTAAATTGACATTAAACGAAATTGTGTGAACTAAAAGTTGATGGTACATCGTCGCTAAAAGTTTTTTAATTTCCAAAAATTTCGACCGACTAAAGCTTGTAAAAAAGTTAAATGAATTCTGAATATCTCCATTATGATTAATTCGAAACAATAAAGAAATTATAAAGTCACTTTCCAAATAAGTTGATAAAACGGACTTAGAGGCTTAACATTCTTTAATTTTATCAGCATGATTACTAGAAAACATTTCCAAATAGACGAGAATGATTTCGCAAAATTTGTTGAATATTTAGGATACGTAATTTTTCATTTCAAGTTAGTCGATTTAGTGCCTGAACATTGTTCGGTATGTTTACTCGGGATTAATCGGAAGTATATTTGAAAATTTGCTAGATTGAATCGAGGATTTCGAATGGAGGCAAGTTGAAGTAGGAGTATAATGAAAACCGAATGAAATTTATATCATACTATTATAAAATGCAGGAATGTCCAATTTTATTCAATACATAAATATCAACAATTTTAAATCTATCCAGGATTGCGCGATTACAGACTGTAAGCGAATCAATCTTTTTATAGGTAAGCCTAACGTTGGTAAGTCAAACATTATTGAAGCGCTTTCAATGTTTTCAATTCCATACCTTAAAGAAAATAGTTCCAAAAAACTTTTCAACTTAATTCGCTTGGAAAACGAAACCGAGTTATTTTATAACGGAAACACGGATAAAAAGACAAGTATTACAACTAATACTTGTGATTGTAATATTCGATATGATGTCAAAGAAGGCCTATACATTAAGCTTAACTACTATTACGATATTGTGATGGAATTGCTGATTGATAATGGCTTTACGGTAAAGAAAATGCGTAATTATCAACCCGCCATAAAAAGATACAATTTTAAAGAAGATGTATTTTATAAAAAGTCACACGCTAAATACCTTATCCCGCCTTATGGTATTAATCTGCTTTCAGTAATCGAAAATTATAAAGAGTTAAAAGAAGAAGTTATACGATTATTCAAGGAGTATGGACTTGGTATTGTCTTTGATCGAGCAAGCCAGACGATAAAGGTCATTCAGTCTACTAATGGCAGTGTATTTCTAATTCCTTACAATTCTGTAGCCGACACCTTGCAGCGAATTATCTTTTTTAAAACAGCTATTGCCTCCAATAGCAGTAGCGTTCTGCTCTTTGAAGAACCGGAAGCTCATGCGTTCCCCCCTTATATGTCGCTTATCACGCAGGAAATGATTTACAAAAAAGATAACCAATATTTCATTGCCACACACAGCCCTTTTATTTTAAATGATTTGCTGGAAAATGCGAGGCAAGAATTGGCGGTGTTTATGGTATACTACGAAGATTATGAAACCAGGCTGAGGCAATTGGGAGAAAAAGAGTTATACGAGGCGTATCAACATGGTGTTGATTTTTTCACTAACAGTGAAAGCTTTGTTGAATGAATTTATCTATCATTCCCGAATGCTACGTTGATACAAATCTTGTCGAAACGATCGTACCTCCTCTAAAAGAACATGGCCGGCAAGGTTATAACCATCAAAAAGGATGTGGAACTGTTACCAGAGTGATGCAGGAAAATTTTAAAGGCCAGTTTGCATTAGGTATTATTGATAAAGACAAACAAATAGTATCTTATCTCAAACAGTTTTATATTGTCACAAAAATTGGTTCTCTTCTTTTGCATAAACACAAAACAGAACACCATTATATTATACAGATAACACCCGGAATAGAGCAGATGATATTGAATAATGCCGTCTCAATAAACCTTCGACTGGAAAACTTCGATTTGCCGCCAGATTTGGAAGCACTTAAAAAGCAGTCTAAGCAGGAAACCAGTAAAAGAGATACCAGATTCAAGAATTTATTTAAAGAGATGCTTAAAAATAATGCAAATGACATTGTGAAATTAGCTGGTTGGATCAAGTATCTGAGAGATCATAATTATAATTCCGATCTCCGCTTTATTCAAAAATTGTAGTCTTCCACATCTTTAGAGAAAGTAGTAGGATAGTCATTACAAAGCATCTATATTAGCCTGTAATAATGGGCAACCGATAATTAATTCCACCACAACCCGAAAAAGTATCAGGGAGATCTGTTTTTCAAGCTTTGAACTATTAAGAGGCTTGACCTTGAGCGCCAAAGACAGGAAGGGCATAAACTTTTAACCAGTAAATTGCAGGGAGTAGAATGATTCCACCGATCAGAATAAGAAGCAGCAATTGCCAAAATTTCAAGTCTTCTGAGTTAATACTAAATAATCCTAATAGTTTAAACTCAACTTTCATATGAGATTTTTAAAGTGTTTACACATTATACTAACACTGAAACGAAGCATTTGATTTAATCACTATCAGTAGTCTATATTAATGAACTCTATATTTTTTTCATCATTTCGGAAAAAATCATTTATTGCGATTGAATCGATGTTTTTGGCAATGATTTTAGTTTGACAAGTATCTCTCCTACATTCATAATAGGCTATTAAGTTTCCAGTCGGGCTGAATATTATATAAAATTCAGGCTCGCCATTTGCCGTAAAGGCATAAAACAAATAATATGATCTATTATTTAAATTAATTCTTGCGACCTGTTGTATTAAAGATTTTTTGCTTAAAAAAGAAAGAATATTAGGACTAACTTGTTTTATTTGTTTGTTATTGTCAAAAAAAAACATCGTTTGTGTGATATTGCTATTATTTGAAGTATCAGACTTTGTTACCAGCTTCAATTTGTAAATGCTATCTAATAATATTTCCTTTTCTGACATTGTAGTTTCTGAAAATTTACTATGACTTTTATAGTTACAGCTTATTAGAAACATTGCGAAAATGACTAAAATATAAATTCTTGCCATATATCATTTTTTGATTAACTCACCTTTAGGTGTTGCTATGTCTGATGTTCCTTTTAATTCATTTGCTTTGTTCTCTTGAATTGCTTTTAAAACATCGCTTTCAGTTAGCCCTGGTTTTTCCTGACCACCGCCAGGTAGTGATGCAAATTGAACATTATCCCAAGGATCTTTTACTAGACTTTTCATTGCTTCTGAGAAATTGCCTTTCATGATATTATCAAACGCCTTGCTATCTTTAAAAATACCGATTGCTGCTTGGTCTTGACTTTGTGGACCGAAATCAGTTACATATTTATTTTTTTCAAGTTGATTTCTAAATGACCCTTTCAACAGTTGATAAGCACCGGCAGCAGTAGCTCCTTTGCTATTTACATAAGGATGGTTTTTATAATCTTCCGGTGCTTCATCGTAGGACTTATCAGTAAATGTATTAAGTTTTCCATTAGTAAAACCATGTTTAGCATTATAAGGTAAAGAACCATTAAAATGATTTTCCGCTTGTTTTATTGTACTCATAAATGCTCTTGTATTCAATTCTTCGTTTGTCATGCCGACATCTGTACTAATCTTATTCAACTCACCAACAGTGACTCCCTCTTTTCTTCTCAATAATTGCCATGCTGTTGTCACATCTTTAGCTTGTATCACGCGCACCTGAGTATTGTTATCTCTTGATTTAGCAACTAAGTTGCCGTCCGCGGCATAGTAATATTCTAGGCCATCTAAATCAATTCCGGAAATTGGAGAATTACTTGCAAATTGATAAGGTGTTAGCATTGGATATTTCTTGGTCAATGGGTCCACACTCAAGAACTTCCCAATTCTTGGGTTGTAGATTCTGAACCCATAGTCATACTCATTACCCTGTCCATAGGTTTCATTATCCATTTCTTTTCCGTTAAATCCATACCTGTAACCAGTTCCGGCAGTCGCTGTTCTGTTAGGCAGTTGCATACCGAAGGGAGCATATTCACTGGCAGATACCACATTGGCTTTAAAGTAGCTGATAACACCTGCTACAGCCACGGGTATTTTGGTATCTGTAACGGTAGCCATTACGTTGCCGAGGTGGTTAGTCAGTTCAAAGAGCTTTTTACCGCGGTGAAATTCGGTATAATAAGCCACCAGGCCAAGGTTTTCCATTTCTTTTGGTTCCGGTGTGCCATCATAAAGGTTATAGTTGGGATTGTAGGTACCTAACCTGCTGGAGCCGAAGATGCCCAGTTCGGAGAGGGTAGGATTGCCCCAGTTCACATCGGGATTGTTGATGGTGTAAACAGCCATTGTGTTGCCGGAGGCATCACGCACATACCATGTTTGCCCATGGCCGGAAGGAGCGTTTGAGAGGGTTCTGCGGATCCTGTTGCCCGCTGCATCGTAGGGGTAGCTGATAATAGTGCCATCGGCTTTAGTGATCTTTTTGATCTTAATAATTTGAAAAGGGACTTTAAATATTTTCTCTAATAACTACCACAACCATTCTTCTTCTGTTAATTACCAGTTTAACCCGATTGAAAAAATAGTTGAACTCTATCAGCAGAAGATTGAACTGTATGAACTCATGCTTAAAGAAAAAAATGAACTCATTGAGAAGCTGATGAACGAACGTAAATAAAAAAGCCGGTATGATTTCAACGACTTTTTCGTTAATTTAAAGGCGTATTATAACCTTCAGTTCCAGTTAAAAGATATAAAGGCGCATTGACATCAAAATCTTCTATTACAGTATCGTGTGTAATATATTCCTTGGATTCGCTATTAAAAAAAACTTCCCATATCCATTGAAAAAATAATCTTGCATTTTTTGGTGTTTCAATCGGAAGTAACAATGAATTAAAAATTGATTCAAAATCCACCTTTTGCGGATGCGTTAAGTAATATGCAAGAGTGTCTTTTACTACATGCTGTAATATTGCCTTTTGCTTTTTAAATTCAGGCAATAAAACATCTTCAGCTAATTCTTTTACATCACTTTCCATGTCTGACCGATAATGCCCATAAGTTTCTAGAGATTCTTCGCTATCAGCTCCTCCGATTATAGGGCTTAACACTTCATGAATATAAACTGGATTGACTGTAATCATTTTGTAATTATTGTTTCAATAAAGGATAAAGAGTATTTAATTCACCATCCTTAAATACAGCCTGTACCTGCGTAGCAGTCCTATAACTACCCGCACCACCCCCTTTTAAATAACCCTCGCCTATTGGTTTACCCATGTCAAACGTAAATGATGTTTTGCCCGTAGCTACAAATTGGGACTTTGCCATATTTACAGCTTCAGCTGTAAATCGTTTGATAAAAATCGAGACGCATTTACTTCGCCTAAAACAACGCCTTCAGGCGTTAGCCCTGATACAGCTCTCATGTACTGGGAACTTAAAGAAGTTTGAGCTCCATGTCTTGATAAAAAATGACCTCCTGAAGAAGCTTCCATTTCTGCTAATTGTGCACCGGCAGAATTGGGGGCAACCCTTCCATATAGTTCCAAACCTCCACCAACCATTCCTATGGCACCTAAACCTGCTTGCCAATAATTTCCTGAACGAACACCTTCATAAGCTGTTGCTGTACCTAATGCAAAATTATAGCCGGGCACCATTAAACCAATTGAAGCATGTGTAGCAGGACTGGTTATCATTCCCCATTCAAAATCACTATACTGCTGCTGTGGATCGGGAACTTGTACAGTTGCAGTATTTGTTGCTTTAGGTGGGGTTGGTGGCTTCGTAATATTATTGGCTCGTGCTTTTTGCTGTTGTATAGCTAAAGGAGGATTTTCAGAATGATTTGAACTATTCAACGCAGGGTTAGTTGAAACGCTGCTAACATTCCCAGATGATAAAGAGCCAAATATCAATTTCGACATTTTTGGCGGTGCTCCGGGCCCTGTTATCCATTCTGAATTTGGAAATAATGATAAGTTTAAAGGCCCTGTTTTAACAATGCCTGGATTTGCCCGATTTATAGCATATACTTCCAACCCGTCTAAATCAATTGCACCAATTGGGCTATTGCTTGCAAACTGGTACGGCGTTAATTCAGGATATTTCTTGGTCAATGGGTCCACACTCAAGAACTTCCCAATTCTTGGGTTGTAGATTCTGAACCCATAGTCATACTCATTACCCTGTCCATAGGTTTCATTATCCATTTCTTTTCCGTTAAAGCCATACCTGTAACCAGTTCCTGCAGTGACCGTTCTGTTAGGCAGTTGCATTCCGAAGGGGGCATATTCACTAGCGGATACCACATTGGCTTTAAAGTAGCTGATAACACCTGCCACAGCCACGGGTATTTTGGTATCTGTGACGGTCGCCATTACATTACCAAGATGATTTGTCAGTTCAAAGAGCTTTTTACTACGGTAAAATTCGGTATAATAAGCCACCAGGCCAAGGTTTTCCATTTCTTTTGGTTCCGGTGTGCCATCATAAAGGTTATAGTTGGGATTGTAGGTACCTAACCTGCTGGAGCCGAAGATGCCCAGTTCGGAGAGGGTAGGATTGCCCCAGTTCACATCGGGATTGTTGATGGTGTAAACAGCCATTGTGTTACCGGAGGCGTCGCGCACGTACCAGGTTTGTCCATTGCCTGAAGAAGCACCTGTGACCGTTTTGTTTATCCTGTTACCTGCTGCATCGTAGGTATAACTGATAATGGTGCCATTGGTTTTGGTGATCTTTTTGATCTTTCCATACACCGTCCATTCTATGTTACTGATACCTTCCTTAGTGTCTTTGGTCATGTTACCGATGGCATCATACTGTATGTCTTCGCTGTAATCGGGCACAGATACAGGCTGCAGCACATTGTTGCTGGTGCTGTTGCTGTTGCGGTAGGCGCGCATCTGTACGAGGCGGTTCAGCTTGTCATAGCGATCGTTAGCTGAACCGATGCTCTATAAAGTGCTAAAGCACTTGATGTCACTGTGATACTATCAAAAACTTTTGTAAACAAACTGCTATCAATATTATGTCAAGCACTTTGCATGATAATGCAGGTTCTGTTTTTTACAACCCAACCTTTAATCCTATTGAAAGTTGTTGAACTCTATGAACGCATGCTTAAAGAAAAAAATGAACTTATTGAGAAGCCGACGAATGCACGAAACTAAAAAAAGCTGATGGCTTTTAGTTTTCCCTTTAATTCCTGCGCTACAGTATCGGAAGGCACAGCAACGGAAGTGGATGCAGATACCAATAACTATAGAAGTCTTCCTATATTTCGTTTTACACTCTTAAAATAGTAATTATATATGACCCCAGCAATAACACAGCACACTCGTTATTTAAAGGTATAATTTTCAGAGAATCATCTCCCCATGATATAGCACACTTGCTATCATACGCTTTGACGTATGTATTAATATTTTTATATTCAATAAACTTTAAAAAGCCTTTACTAACTTCTCCATTATAGATTTCTTGACCAGGGTATTTAAGTGTCTCGGAATTATCTTCGATGACTTTCAAATTCATTGGTGAAAGCTCAAGGGTGTCACAGCCATTAAAATCACATTGTGAGTTTTTTTTAAAAGAAATTTTATTATTACCAATTACAAGTATATTACCTATACAGCTCCGCTTAAGATCTTGCACATCTTCATTATCAATATGCACAATATTTTTTACAGAGATGATTTTCCAGCTACCCAACAAATCCTTTTGTTGCGCCTTGCAGGAAGTAAGAGTAAAAAAAAGCAAGGAAAAAATGCAAATTAATTTCATAGAATTTTAGTCTTGATCAGGTTGTTTTTGAATAGTAGATGAGTCATTTTGAGGTGCCGTGGTTGTAACTGCGCCTGGAGCTGATGAAGCCGGAGCAGATGCTGCAGGATCAGTTGTAGCTGGAGCAGGCATGTTATCAGTAAAGAGTTTGCCTAATCCTTCTATACTTTTCTTGTTATTGATAACATCAAATTTTAAATATTTCGAATCCTCATATAATAATTTATTGGCAAACCTTCTTTTCCAAATACCTTTTCCTCCAGCCATGTATCCTAAGAAAAAATCTCCTCCCTTTCCACTTCCTTTAAAATCAGCTTTATGATTAGGACCAACGTTGTAATAAAAATCGACTACAGCATCTTCCTGCGATTGTGTCAAATCAAGCGCATTAATTTTATTTTTTTGAACAGAAGATTTAATTGTTGAATAGTCAGAAGAAAAGAAAGTGCCCGCCTGTTCTTCGGTAATAGCAGTTCCTTCAGGATAAGTTTTTTGCTCGTCTGCATTAAGTAAATGCCCGTATCCAACAGTTAAATTTCCATATTGATCTTTATAACTTTTCAATTCTTTTCCTTCATAAGATTTTGTAAAATTTTCTCCTGAGGCTGAAGATATTTCGTTCCCATAAAAATATGTTGTTGAGCCTCCTTTATTCGTCTTTATAGCAACACCGTTACCCAATGACCCTGCTGTTGAGAGTTCAATTTTAGTGGTTGTAATTTTATCGTTTTCAAAATTAATTTCATATAACACTGACTCTAAACCATCTAAATCAATATTAGCTATCGGGCTATTGCTTGCGAACTGATAAGGAGTTAATTGTGGATAAGATTTTGTCAACGGGTCAACGCTTAAAAATCTAACAACCCTCGGATCATATATTCTAAAGCCGTAGTCATATTGGTTGCCATCGCCTTTAACCTCGTTATCTTTTTCTTTGCCGTTAAACCCATACCGGTAAGAGTTATTATTAGCAGTAAAAGAGCGTCCTGGCATTGTCATGCCGCCGGGAGCATATTCACTGGCAGATACCACATTAGCTTTAAAGTAAGTGATATTACCAGCTAGAGCCACAGGTATTTTAGTATCTGTGACAGTCGCCATTACGTTACCAAGATGGTTGGTTAATTCAAAGAGCTTTTTACCGCGGTAAAATTCGGTATAATAAGCCACCAGTCCAAGG
>JADMIO010647524.1_pt1 | contig 20596 bp, 16 predicted proteins | sample 8958161 | NCBI WGS metagenome assembly JADMIO01 (sample SAMN16585339, study PRJNA669376) | soil metagenome | isolation source: Crop rotation soil | place: USA: Cullars Rotation, Alabama | collected 2011 | reverse complement strand
AGCCGCTCCCGAGCGCGGCTTGCCCCGCCCTGCCCTGGCGGCCGAGAGCGTGATGATCGCTCCCTGGCCCGAGGCCGACACCGCGCGGATCGACAATGAGATTGAAGCCCGCTTTGCTCAGTTTCAGGACGTGCTCAAGGGGCTGCGCGACGTGCGGAGCCGGCAGAACATTCCGCCCAAGGCCGTGCTGAAGTTCAGCGTGCGGGCTAATGCGGCGACCGTGAATCTGCTGAAGCCGATGGAACCTTATTTCGCCTCGATGGCCGGCGCCGCTTCCACCGCGTGGGGCGAACAAGTGTCGGCTCCCACGACGGGCACTTCCTTCGCCGCCGCCGGAGGCGAAGTGTTTGTCGACCTGTCGGAACACATCGACGTGGAGGCCGAAGCCGCGCGGCTGACTAAGGAATTGGCCCGCATTGAAAACGGCATCACGGGCAAAGAAAAACAATTGTCTAACGAGAGCTTCGTGGCCCGCGCTCCGGCCGCCGTGATTGAAAAAGAGCGGGCGGTCTTGGCCCAATTGCACGAACTGCGGGCCAGCACGGCCGCAGCGCTCGAAAAACTCTCGGCACGCTGATTGCAAGAGGCAAATTGGCGATTGTGTGGCCTGCCGCGCGGCTTTCTTTTCGCCGCTACTAGCCCCTTCCCGGCGACACGAACTATAATCGCTGGCAGGCGAGTCACACCCGGGTTGTCTCGGTTCATTCGAAAGGGGCGCGCATGCCCGTCCAGATGGAGTTGTCGCGGATCATCATCAGCGAAATCAATGACCAGCAAGTCATTTACCTGAAGGAAGTCGAAGGCGAGCGGACGTTTCCCATCCTGATCGGAATCTTCGAGGCCACGAGCATCGACCGCCGGGTGAAGCATTACCATTCGCCCCGGCCGCTCACGCACGACCTGCTGGTCAACATTGTGGAAAACCTGGGGGCCGAGCTGCAGGACGTCGTCATCAGTGAGCTCAAGGACCATACCTACTATGCCAAGTTGCGGGTGCGCAACTCCGGCGAATTGATCGAGATCGACGCCCGCCCTTCCGACGCGATTGCCGTGGCCGTGACCTGCGACCCGCAGTTGCCGATTTACGTCTCGGAAGAAGTGCTGGAAGACGTTCTCGGCGACAATTAGTTCCTGCTTCCCTCCGACGAGACACGAGCATGCCCCACCGATGCTTCACGCCGCTGGCGATCGCGCTCACGATTGCCGTAGGCCCGCAATTGTTCGCAAGTCGTGGCTTCGCGGCGGAAACGGCCGCCTTCGACCAATTGCGGATCAATCAGTTGCAATACATCGGTTCGCACAACAGCTACCACCAGCGGCCGCTGGCCGCCAAAAGCGTGCGCGAATGGGACTATCAGCACGCGCCGCTGGACGTGCAGCTCGATCGGGGCGTGCGCAGCTTCGAACTCGACATGCACTACAAGCAGGGAGAGTTCGACGTGTTTCACGTACCGCTCGTCGATGATCGCTCGAGCTGCCCGAAACTGGTCGACGGACTGAAAACCGTTCGCGCCTGGTCGGATGCTCATCCCGATCACGTGCCGATCTCGTTCCTGTTCGAATTCAAGAGCGAAGGCCCGCAGCTCGATCGGCGGATCAAGCCGCTCGATGCCCCGGGACTGGAAAAGCTCGACCAGTTGCTCGACAGTGTGTTTCCCAAGTCCAAACGCATTTCGCCCGACGATGTCCGCGGCGACTTTCCCACGCTACGGCAAGCTGTCGAACAGCGGGGCTGGCCAACATTGGCCGAGGCGCGCGGCAAGGTAATGTTCGTGCTGCACGACGAGGGGCGGGAACGGGCCATGTATGCCGACAATCGCCCGTCGCTCGAAGGGCGCGTGATGTTTGTCCGCTCCAACGATCGGCGCGACGACGGGGCCGTGATGATTCTGGACGACGCCGACGATCCGCGGATCGCCCCGATGGTGGCCAAGAATTACTTCGTTCGCACCCGGGCCGACGCGGGGCTGAAGCACAGCGACCGTCGGCGCGACCAGGCCCTGACCAGCGGCGCCCACATTGTGAGCACCGACTTTCCGCCCGGCGAGGCCGACTCCAAGGACGGCTACAGCGTGACCTTTCCGGAGGCGGCAGCGCGGGTGAATCCCGTCAGCGGGCCCGCCGAGCTCCGCGGGCAACTGCTGCCGCGCTAAGGGCCGGATTGCAGCGTGAAGCGGCTCGTCGCCTGAAATTGCCAAGTTTTCTTGGCAAAAAGCCTTGCCGCCCCCCTTTTGGCCCATTAGCATCGGGGCGAACCTTTCAATTTCGTAATCCTTTGGCTGGGGAGGCCCGCTAGTGACCCGCAACCATCGCGTGCATGCGTTCTCACTGATCGCCGGGCTGATCCTGCCGGTTCTCGCCGCCGCCCCGGTGCAGGCGGCCCTCGTGCAATGGTGGATCAATCCCAGCCAGAGCAAGCTGACGCTCTCGATTCCCGATACGACGGTCAATTTCGATGGCACGTCCGTGACCATTCGCGTTCGCAATCAGGCGACCAGCACGACGGTGTGGAATACCGGCAATACGGCCTTCCTAGGTGGGTTTCTCAACACCGACTACGACATGCTGGGGGGCACGATCCAGTTTCTGAACAATCCCGTCGGCCAGGTCTACGGCATCAACTCCGGCAACTATCGCCCGAATCCGGCGTCGTTCAACGCCGCCAACACCAACGTCGATAATCCCGACGGTCAGTATGCCGACGCCACGCAAGCGCCGGCTGTCTTCGGCGGCCGTATTCGTAGCCAGGTCTCGCTGCTCAACAACGATGGCGGATTCTTCACGATCGACGACGTGAGCTACGACATGACCTCGGGCGTGAAGGCTCTTTCCGGTCCGCCGGCCGCGCGTACGTTTCCGGCGGCGGGATTGAACTTTGGCATTTTGGAGGCGGCCTTCAGTTTTGATGGATTGGCCTTGCCGCTTGGACTGGGGCAGCCCATTCCCGACATGCTCGACGAACCGTTTACGAATCTGATGGGGCTGAATACGAGTGCCGGCCTAGCTACGATCGTAACCAGCGGATTCGTGAGCCAAATGACCATTCCGCTCAGCGTCCCATTTCAAATCGATGTGGGTGGCACGTTCCTCAACGCGTCGCTGACCGGATCGCTGGTGGCCTACGTGATGCCGGAGCCCTCGAGCCTGGGCATGAGCCTGGCGGCCGTGGGCATGCTGGCCGCGGCCGGCTGGCGTAAACGTCGCAAACTGGGGCGCAGGCCTCGACACTGTTAGTCAGAAGCCCCAACACCGAACGCCGCCACTGGCAGGCAGGCCCAGCCCCTCCGCTGAGCCTGCCTGTTTTTCTGCACCCCGCAATCCGGGCTTGCCATAGAATTACGGTCGTAATATAAAGGAGCCATGCGTTATCCGGCTGACCATCGCGAAAAAACGCGTGAGCGAATTCTGACCGCCGCCGCCACCGTCTTTCGACGGCAAGGCTTTCAGGCCGCGAGCGTCGACACGATCATGGCCGAGGCCGGTCTGACGGCCGGCGGCTTCTACGCCCACTTCAAGTCCAAGGAGGATCTGTTCGCGGCGGCCTTCCGCCACTCACTCGAACACGCCTCGCTGCTCAAGTCCCTGGCAACTGCCGGAGATTCGCAGGCAGGTGGCGCGAAGTCGGAAGACCGGCAGACGGCAAACTCACAAACAGGGAATTCGCTCACAGGCGCCGCAAATGCTAAGCAACACCTGCGTACGATGGCCGGGCGGTATCTGAGCTTGGCCCATCGGCGAATGATCGACACCGGCTGTCCATTGCCGCCCCTGCTGGCCGAACTCCCCCGCCAGGACGCCAACACACGCGAGCTGTTCGAGCAGATCCTGGAGGAGGCCGCCGCCGGCATGCAGGCCCGTCTGGCCTCCGGCGGCACCGCGTCGAGCGATCAACCGTTGGCTGTGCTAGCCCTGATGGTGGGTGGGCTCACGCTGGCCCGCGCCGTGGAAAGCCCTCAATCGGCCGAGCGGATCCTGTCGGCCTGCCGGAAACTGGTCGAGCAGGCCCTCGGCGGTGCCGAATCGGCGCCGGAATCCAACACATCACGTACAACTGCCCAGCGCCCCAGTTCGTCGGTTCGTCGAAATCGCTCTAACAAGAAAGGACCGTCCCGATCATGAGCACCGCCGCCAATCCGTCCACGAATGACAAGCCTCGCCCTTCTAACTTTCCGCAATTGGCCGACGTCCACGAGCGTCTGACCGGCGCCAACTTCAGCCTGGCTCAGGTCGGCGCCGCCGACGATTTGCACCGTTACGGGGTGCGTCACCCGGCCATCGGCGCCACGATTCGCGGCAAGGTGTTTCTCAAGGAGGTGCTCGACCTGACGGCCATGGAGATTTCCTTCGGTCTGATTCCGCCGCAGACGTCGATTCCCTTCTATCACAAGCACAAGCAGAACGAAGAGGTCTACCTGTTCCTCCGCGGCGAAGGGCAGTTTCAGGTTGACGGGCAGACCATGCCGGTCCGCGAGGGTACGGTCGTCCGCGTGGCTCCCGACGGTGTGCGTTGCGCCCGCAACACGAGCGACCAGGACATGTTCTACGTGGTGATCCAAGCCAAGAGCGGGTCGCTCGAGCAATGGACCGGCAGCGATGGCGTCGGCGTGAAGGACGAAGTGAAGTGGCCGGCCCACTGACCTCGCCGATCGCAGGACTTGTTAAACGGCAATCAGCTTAACGGCAATCGGCAAATGCCTGCTGCAAACAGGCCAGCGCTTTTTGGCCGTGACGACCATCGACAACCACGTTCACGCGCACCTCGCTGGTGCTGATCAGATCGACGTTGATGCCGGATTCGGCCAGGCAGCGGAAGGTACGAATGGCCACTTGGGTGTGGCTGCGCATGCCGATGCCGGAGACCGACAGTTTGGCGACCTTGGGGCTGCCGGAAATCGGGCCGCATTGAAACTCGGCCGCCAGTTTTTCCAGCAGCTTTTGCCCCTTGGCATATTGGTCGGCCGGCACCGTGAAGCTGATCTTGGCCTGCCCGTCGCGGCCGTAGCTTTGCACGATCATGTCGACGAAGATTCCGCCGGCGGCCACGGCTTCGAAGATGTGAGCGGCCACGCCGGGCCGGTCCGGCACTACGCCCACGGTGAGCCGGGCTTGCGACTCGTCCAGCGCGATGTCGTCGATCGACAGTTCTTCCATCTTCTGCAACCGCGAGACGATCGCCACCGCGTCGCCCCGCGGAGTTTTGACACTCGTCGCCGGCGACGCGCCCGTCGCACTGGCAGGCGCTTTGTCCAATCCAAACGCCTGATGCACCGCCTTCAGCGCGGCTGGAGCTTGCGAGCGGGCAACCAGCACCGAGATTTTGATCTCGCTGGTGGTGATCATCAGGATGTTCACCCCGGCATCGGCCAACGCGCGAAACATCCGCTCGGCCACGCCCGTTTGATTGGCCATGCCCAGGCCGACGACCGAAACCTTGGCCACTTCGTCGTCGTGGACGACTCCTTCGGCGCCGAGCTCGGCCCGGGCTTCCTCGGCGGCCGCCAGCGTGGCCCGCAGATCGTCTTTGAGAACGGTGAACGACAAATCGGCAATGCCATCGGCCCCCACGTCCTGCACGATCATGTCGACCGAGATCGCTCGCTCGGCAATCTTGGAAAAGATGGCCAGGCTGGTACCCGGCTTATCGGGCACGCCGCGAATCGTCACGCGGGCTTCGTTCTTGGCCAGTGCCGCGCCGCCAACAGGCTGATCCGGAGCCTCGGGCAAGGCGGTGATCATCGTGCCCGGCACGTCGCTAAAGCTGGTTCGCACGTGAATCGGCACGCTGAACTTCTTGGCAAACTCGATCGAGCGGTTGTGCATCACGCCCGCCCCCAGGCTGGCCAGCTCCAACATCTCGTCGTAGCTCACGCGCTTCACGTGCCGGGCCTCGGGCAGCACGCGCGGATCGGTGGTATAAACGCCGTCTACGTCGGTGTAGATCTCACAGGCATCGGCCTGCAGCACGGCCGCCAGGGCCACGGCCGTGGTATCGCTGCCGCCGCGGCCGAGCGTGGTGATATTGAAGTCCTCGTCGATGCCTTGGAACCCGGCCGCGATCACGATCTTGCCGGCGTCCAGCGCCTGGCGCATCCGCTCGGTGGAAATCGATTGGATCCGGGCTTTCGTGTGCGTGCTGTCGGTCTTGATGCCGATTTGCGCGCCGGTCAGGCTGATGGCCTCGTGCCCCAGCGAGTGAATGGCCATCGCCATCAGCGCCACGCTCACTTGCTCGCCCGTGGACAACAGCATGTCCATCTCGCGTGCCGGCGGTTGATCCGTAATCTGCGCAGCCAGATCAACCAGCAGGTCGGTGTTGTGCCCCATGGCACTGACGACCATCACCACCTGGTTGCCTTCTTGTTGCGCGCGAACCGCCTTGCGGGCCGCAGCCAGAATCTTTTGACTATCGGCCACGCTGGTGCCGCCAAACTTTTGCACGATCAATGGCATGAAACGCGAACCCTTTCAACCCAACTCAACAGATTTCAACTCAGGAGATTCTTTCTGGCCCGAAGCGTCAGGGACTGTCTCTTCTTCATAACCCGAAGCGTTAGCGAGGGGCGCATTGGCTTGCGTTCGGCGACACGTGCTCACGGCGTCCCTCGCTGACGCTTCGGGTTGTGAAGACAATAAAACGGTCGTTAAGCCCCCAAAAAGTGCGGCATCAGTTTCCAACCGTCCTCGAAACTGAGCGTCGATTTCCCGGCCGTTACCTCGTCGTACGTTTGAAAAGAATCAGGCTTCACATCCGACCCGGCAATCACGAACGGCACAAACCCGTGGCTGTGCGTCTTGGTGCGCAGCGGCGTGGGATGATCCGGACTGACCAACAGCCGGTAGTCGCCTCGCTTGCGCAAAGCTTCGTGCAGCGGGCCGACAATGTGCCGATCGATCTCTTCCAAGGCTTTGATTTTCTCGTCGGCCCGACCTTCGTGCGAAGCTTCGTCGGGTGCTTCGACGTGAACCGTGATGAAATCAACGTCGTCGAGCGCCGCGATCGCCGCGCGCCCTTTGGCCGCGTAGTCGGTGTCCAGGTAGCCGGTCGCGCCGGGCACTTCAATCCGCTTCCAGCCAACCAGCGCCGCCAATCCGCGCAACAGGTCCACGGCCGTAATCATGGCGCCCCGTTTTCCGTACAGATCGGCAAACGGAGTCAAAGCCGGGGTGCGCCCCTGCCCCCACAGCCAAACGTTGGTCGCCGGCAGGTGCCCCGCCTTCTTGCGTTTGACGTTCACGGGATGCTCGGCGAACACGGCCACGCTTTCGCTCATCAACTGATTCAACAGCGCGCTGCCGGGGCCGCGCGGATAATCATCCAGCACTGATTTGTCGGTCAGGTCGTGCGGCGGAGTGGCCCGCGTGTCGAACGTAAACGGCGGAGCCACGCTGCCGCCACGATAGATCAACAGGTTGCGGTAACTCACGCCGGGAATGAACTCCAATTCGCCGCGGCCGAGCACGGTTTGCAGCGTGGCCAGCAAGTCTCGGGCTTCGTCGGTCGAGATATGGTCGGCCGTGAAGTCGCGCATCAACTGGTTTTCGATCGTCACCAGGTTGCAGCGAATGGCGCAGTCGTTTTCGCCCAGTGAGATTCCCTGCGCCGCGGCTTCCAACGGAGCCCGGCCGGTAAAGTACTTGTTCGGGTCATAGCCCAGCAGGCTCAAGTTGGCTACGTCGGAGCCCGGCGGCAGGTGCGGGGGAACGTGGTTCGCGCGGCCGACCACGCCCGCGGCTGCTGCGGCGTCCATGTGCGGCAAGTTGGCCGCTTGCAGCGGAGTTTTTCCGCCGAGCGACTCCTGCGGTTCGTCGGCACAGCCGTCGGGAATGATTAGGGCATATTTCATGGCAAAATCCGTCGCGAGTCCGTTTGCTCGCGGCTCGTCTCGATTGGGTCGGAATTAGTCGCGCTGCCGCATCCGTACGCTCGGCCCGCGCATGAACGCCAATCGGTCGATCGCCTCGAGCGCCCGGCTCATGGCGCCTTCCGTGGTATTGTGGGTCATGATCACCAAGGGAACAACGCCCTGGCTACCTTCCTCGGCTTCGTGCTGAATGACCGAGGCAATGGAAATGTTCTGTTTGCCCAAGAGGCCCGCGATTTCAGCCAGCACGCTGGGCTGATCCGACACACTGAATCGCAAGTAGTACCGGCCCGTGACGTTTTGATAGTCGCTGACCTTCACCCGGGCGTTGCCGTTGGACCATAAATCCAGCGTGCGAAAGGTGATCGCCGCGCGGCCCACGACCGTGTCGATAATATCGGCCATCACGGCCGACGCCGTGGGCATTTGCCCCGCGCCCAGACCGCTGAAGAACACCCGGCCCACCGCGTCGCCGACCACGCTAATGGCATTGTACGCCCCGCGCACTTCGGCCAGCGGCGAGCCCAGTTTGACCAAGGTCGGCGAGACGTGCAGTTCCAACCCGGATTTGACCAGTTGCGCCACGGCCAGCAGCTTGATGCGATAGCCCAGCTCCTTGGCATAGCGCATGTCGGCCAGGTCCAAGGTGTCGATCCCCTGCCTGGGAATCTTGGTCCAATCCACTTCGGCCCCAAACGCCAAATGCGCGAGGATCGCCAGTTTCTGCGCGGCGTCGCTGCCGTCGACGTCCATGGTCGGGTCGGCTTCGGCATAGCCCAGCCGTTGGGCTTCCTTCACGGCGTCGGCATACGACGCGCCGTGAGCCTCCATTTGCGTGAGGATATAGTTGCTGGTGCCATTCAAGATCGAGTGGATGCTCTGGATCTGATTGGCCGACAGGCACTGGCTGATGTTGGCGATGATCGGAATGCCGCCGGCCACCGACGCCTCAAAGGCAATCGATCGGCCCAATTGCCGGGCCCGCTCAAACAGTTCCGCCCCGTGGGCCGCGAGCAACGCCTTGTTCGCCGTGACCAGGTCCTTACCGGCGGCCAAAAGTTCCAGAGCAATGGTCCGCGCCGGTTCCAGCCCACCCACCAGCAGCGCCACCACTTTGATCTCCGGATCCCCGGTGATCCGTTTCAAATCGCTGGAGATCATCGTCGCAGGCAGGCTGACGTCGCGCGCCTTTTTGGGGTCTTTGACCACGGCCTGGGCCAGCACCAATTCACGTCCGGCGTGCCGCGCGTTGCGCGTCCCTTGCTCCAACAGCAGGCGAGCCACGCCCGAGCCGACGGTGCCGAGTCCGACGATAGCGATCTTGGTTTGTGGCATCTGGTTACAGGGGGCCGGGTTAGGAGAATCCCCCATGGTAGGACGCGTGGGCCGTGGGCGTCAAGCAGGCAGTTTTGGCGGCGATTGTCGCTACAATGCGGGAATGCACCGCTTCCATTTCAGCACGAATTCAAAGCTCTGGGTCGCTTGCACAATAGTGACATACATGGCTTTGATGGCGACGCCGCTCAGCGGAAAGTTTGAAGGCAGGTCGATGGGGCTGTATTGGGTGCTGCTCTACACAGAACCGTCGCCGCCGTTGTTAGCAATCGTTTTCGTGTATTTGGTGTGCGTCTTCGGAAGCATCGCAATTGTGATCGGTTGGGTCTTCCATGCAATTCTGCTAGTCGCTACCGATGCGTTGTTGGCCGCATATCGTCGACTGCGAGGCCGTAATCCCGCCCCGCAAGACTTCTGACGGCGACGAGCACACGCCGTGCGAACTTCTGCCTTGTGACGCTCCGGCCTGCGTGCGATAACTGCGGGGTCGCTCGCCCAGCGACAACTTGCACCAGTGACTTACCTCCGGGAGCTTTCGTATGGATGCCAATGCCTTGGACTTTCTCCGCCGGTTGCTGGAAACGCCCAGCCCCTCGGGCTTCGAGCAGCCGATTCAAGAAGTCGTGCGCAAGTATGCCGAGCCGTTTGCGGAAAGCGTCCACACGGACGTGCATGGCAATGTCGTGCTCGGTCGCAATGTGAAGGCGCCGCTGCGGGTAATGCTGGCCGGCCACTGCGACCAGATCGGTTTCCTGGTGCAGTACATCGACAGCGAAGGTTTTCTGTACGTGCAGACGATCGGCGGTTGGGATCCGATCGTGCTGATTGGCCAGAAGCTGACCGTCTGGACAAAATCGGGGCCGATCTTTGGCGCGATGGCCCGCAAACCGATTCATTTGCTCACCGATGAAGAGCGGAACAAGGTGCCCAAGCTCAAGGACCTGTGGCTCGACATCGGCGCCAAGAACAAGGAAGAAGCGGCCAGCCTGGTGCAAGTGGGCGATCCGGTGACCGTGCAACTGGGTTTCACCGAAATGCGCAACAACCTGGCGAGCTCGCCGGCCATGGACAACAAGACGGGTCTGTGGGTGGCCGTCGAAGCCTTGCGCCGCACGGCGGACAAGAAGTTGAACGTGGCCTTCTTTGCCGTCAGCACCGTGCAAGAAGAGATCGGTCTGCGCGGCGCGACGACCGCGACCTACTCGGTCGATCCGCACGTGGGCATTGCCATCGACGTGACCCACGCCACCGATTGCCCCACGATCGACAAGAAGTCGGAGGGGGACGTGGCCCTGGGTCGCGGACCAGTGATTTATCGCGGGCCAAACATCAACCCTCGCGTCGCCGATCGGCTGTTTGCCACCGCGTCCAGCAGCGAGATCGCCGTGCAGGCGGCCGCCGTGGGCCGTGCCACGCCCACCGACGCCAACACGATTCAGACCAGCCGCGGCGGCGTGGCCACGGGCTTGTTGAGCATTCCCAACCGATACATGCATAGCCCGGTGGAAATGGTCTCGCTCGACGACATCGATCGGGCAGCCGATCTGCTGGCGGGATTTGCGTTGGGCTTGAGCGGGGATGAGAACTTTGTGCCGTGATTGAGTAGGGATTCGGGATGGGGGGTTGGGGAATAGGGACGAGGAACTAACGAGACGCATCTCGAGCTCAAACTCGCTTCCATGGCCGACATCCACGCCACGCCCGCATTCGAAACCACAACGCCGAACCCCCAATCCCTAACCCCCATTCTCACTTCCCGTCTGCGGCTGCGCGAGTTTACGGAAGCCGACCTCGATGCGTTGTCGTTGCTCAATGCCGACGCAGCTTCGATGCGCTATGTCGGCAGTGGGCAGACACTCGACCGCGCGGCCACCTGGCGGCAAATCGCCGTGATCCTGGGCCACCAACAGTTGCGAGGCCACTCGATCCTGGCGATCGAGGACCGCGCGACGGGCGAGCTGCTGGGCCGGACGGGTCCTTGGTTCCCGCTCGGTTGGCCGATGCTCGAAGTGGGCTGGTTTGTGGATCCGGCACGTCGAGGCCGCGGCATCGCCACCGAAGTTGGCCGCGCTTGCATCGACTGGTCGTATGAGAACCTGGGGGTCGACACGGTCTGCAGCCTGATTCATGCCGACAACTTGCCATCGGCACGCGTGGCCGAAAAGCTCGGCGCCAAGATCGAAAATCAGGTGACCATCGGCGGCGTCACGGCCAACGTGTGGATCCATCGCAAGTCTGGAGCGAGCCAACCTCGCAATCCGGCGCTGGCGCCGCCGGCCAACAATCCGACACACGCCACGCCCGTTTTGGAAACCGCGCGGCTGCGGCTGCGCCCCTTTCGCGAAACCGATTTGGAGGACGTCGCCCGGCTGTATGCCGATCCCGCGGTGATGCGCTACATCGGCAGCGAAGGCAAAACGCTATCGCGCGAGCTGGCCTGGCGCGAGATCGCTTGCTTCCTCGGACACGCGCAACTGCGCGGCTACACGACTTGGGCGATTGAAGAGCGTGAAACCGGACGCTACGTTGGCGAATGCGGTCCCTGGTTTCCCGAAGGCTGGCCGATGCTCGAGGTCGGCTGGCTGATCGATCCGGCCTGCCAGGGGCGCGGCTACGCCACCGAGGCCGGCCGCGCGGTGTTGGATTGGTGCTTCGCCAATTTGGGCGTCCAAGAGGTGTGCAGTCTGATCCGGCCCGAGAATGAAGCGTCCATCCGCGTGGCGCAAAAGCTGGGGGCGAAGCTGGAACGCGGACGGACGACTTTCAGTCCTGCCACGGAACTGTGGCTGCACCGCGCGTAACTCGGCTGGCCCTGTTGCGGCTCGCTGGCCGTCGCTGGCGGATTTTTCTCGCCTACCGCGAAGGATTTCTGCATCTCGCGCCAAGTACCATAGTGACGGGTCCAGTCTTCCCCTAGAACTCCACGGCACGATGACCGACGAATCCGACCAGGCACTGGTTGCGGAGCTAGCGCAGCGGTCCGCCACCGTCTGGGCTCGGCTCTACGACCGGCATGCCGAGGACGTGTTTCGCTTCGTGGCCCATTTGCTGCATGGAGACTTATCCATGGCCGAAGAGCTCCACCAAGAGACCTGGCTGGCCGCGCTCTCGCGCATCAGTTCTTACGACCCAGCGCGCGGCGAACTGCGAGCCTGGATCTTTGGCATCGCTCGCCAACAAGTTGCTGCGCGGATTCGCCGGCAACGCCGACTTTCCATGAGTCAACCGGGCGGCAACGCGTCCACTACGGACATGGCCGACGGCGAGTCACTACTTCCGCTTGACGTGCTACAGGCCATCGAGCGCGGCGACGCGGTTCGGGCGGCCCTGGCCGAACTCGGCAGTGATGCACGCCGCGTGTTGCTGGGCAAGTATGTCGACGAGCACAGCGTCGCGGAACTGTCCGCCGAGCTGGGCCGATCGCCAAAAGCCATCGAGTCGCTGCTATCTCGCGCGCGGAGTCAACTCCGCAAGCTATTGCGTTGGTACTTTGAACACGATCCGAGTCGTCAGGAGATCCGGCCATGAGTGACAGGCCCAACGACGTCGATCCGCGGACGGAACGGCAACTGGCCGCTTGGCTACGTGACGTCGGCAAGCGGCCGCAGCCAGAGATCGCCGGGCCGCTGGCTCGCACGCGCGCCGCGCTGCTCGAACAGCTCGACGGCGCAGGCCCGATTCCAGCCACATCCCCGCGCGCCGCGTCCCGGCCTGGGGCCTCTCCGCAAGGAATCACCCGCCGCATGGTCGGCGCACTCGCGGCCGCGGCTGCGGTCGTGCTGTTGGGCCTGCTGTTCGCGTCGTTCAACTCGGGCAAGCCGTTGTCGGCCATGGAGCGAACGGCCCAGCAACTGCGCGCGGTCACCTCGTACAGCTACGTGTTGCACTGGGAAAGCAGCTGGCTCGAGCAGGATGGCAAGCGCTCGATCACTTCCCAGGGAGACAGCGTCACCAGTTGGGAAGCTCCCAGTGCGTTTCACAACGAGATGGTCATCAAACGCAGCGAGCACGACGTGCCGCAGGGCAATCGATCGGAAAAAGTGATCGAACACTTCGTCGAAGTGTTTCCCGCCGGCCAGCCGGGGCTGCTCATCGACTATGTTCGCAAGACCTGGCTGCGCCAGCCTTACGAACCCACCGGCTCGTCCACTTATCCTTGGGATCTGTTGCGCATGATTCGCGAGGGCTCGTATACCGTGCAGCAGGACCTGGGCGTCAAGCGGCTGAAGACCACGCATCGCGGCGAAGTCGAGGCACAGGGCTTCGTGCTGCTGCCCCAAAAACCGCACACCAGGCACCCTCTGCGCGATCCCGTGGAGCTGTGGGTCGATCGGGCAACGAACTTACCCATCGAGTTCAGCTATCGGGGCAAGAACGCGGAGTCGACCTATTTCGACCGCGCGACGGACTTTCGCTGGAACATTCCGCTCGATCCGAAGTTGTTCGTGCCGGTTGCTCCCGCCGGCTTCGTCGACATCACTCCGCCTAGCGACGCCCGTGAACTCGCCCAAATCGCCGCGGCGCTACGCCTGTTTGCCGAATGGAACGGAGGACGTTTTCCGCCGGGAAAGTCGTTCGACGCCGGCCAGGTGTACAGCGAGCTGCTGAAACTGGCGGGTTTCGCAGGCGATCCGCAACCCGGCTGGAAAGACGACCCCAAGTACCAACGCGTCGCGGCAGTCCGTCCGGGGCTGGAGCGCATCGAGCGCGTGTTGCGGCTGCGAGGGCCGCGCGGCTACCGGGGCGATCAGGTTCGTTCGCAGGACAAGCAGCAAGTGTTGCTCTGGTGGGGAGCGGCCAACAACCAGTACCAGGTGTTTTATGGCGACCTGCGAAATGAACTTCTGAGCGAAGCCGCCTGGATGAAGCTGATTCCCGCGGAGGAGCGGACGACGGACTAAAGGCTGATCCTACCTCGTCGAACAATTGGGCGAGGGAGTGAAGACGAGTTTGCCGGCCGCGCGGCTGTCGAAAAGCGCCCCCCGCCCGCGAAATTTTCAGCAACCAATTGCCACGCAGCGCGTGTGGCATAAGATCAGGGCTTTCGCGCGCTGCACCACTGTCGCGGTTCCCCTGCCTGCGTGCTCGCCCCTAATCAGGAGCTGACCGTCATGAAACGCGTTTCGCTTGTCAAGCTGGTTGCCACGATCGCCCTCGGCGCAACCCTGGGCTGGATGACCGCCGCGGGCGGCCTGAACCTGTCGGCTTACGCGGCGCCTCCCTTGGGTGAATTGGTCAATCCGGTCGCTCTGGCGACGCAAGATCCGGCCGCTGGCAAGCAGCCCGAAAAAACGGGCAAGAAGCCGAACATCCTGGTGATCTGGGGCGACGACATCGGCACCTGGAACATCAGCCACAACAGCCGCGGCATGATGGGCTATCAGACGCCGAACATCGATCGAATTGCCAGAGAGGGTGTGGCCTTCACCGACTACTACGGCCAGCAATCCTGCACGGCCGGCCGCGCCGCGTTTATCAACGGCAGCGTGCCGGTCCGCACCGGCATGACCAAGGTCGGAATGCCAGGAGCCAAAGAGGGTTGGCAAAAATCCGACGTCACCATGGCCACGGTGCTCAAAAGCCAAGGCTACTCGACCGGCCAGTTCGGCAAGAACCATCAGGGCGATCGCGACGAGCACCTGCCGACCATGCACGGCTTCGACGAATTCCTGGGTAGCTTGTATCACCTGAATGCCGAGGAAGAACCCGAGAATCGCGACTATCCCCGCGACCTGAAGCTGCCGAACGGCAAGACCTTTTTGCAGCAGTTCGGTCCGCGCGGCATCTTGAAGTGCAAGGCCGATGGCCGTGGCGGTCAGAGCATTGAAAACCTTGGTCCGCTGACCAAAAAGCGAATGGAAACCATCGATGACGAAACCCTGGCCGCGGCCAAGGAATTCATCACCCGCCAGACGAAGGCCGGCAAGCCGTTCTTCTGCTGGTGGAACGGCACGCGGATGCACTTCCGCACGCACGTCAAGGCCGAGCACATCGGCCTGTCGGGCCAGGACGAATACGGCGACGGCATGGTCGAACACGACTTGCACGTGGGCGAACTGCTGAAACTGATCGACGACTTGGGACTGGCCGAAAACACCATCGTGCAATACTCGACCGACAACGGGCCGCACTACAACACCTGGCCCGATGCCGGCACGACCCCCTTCCGCAGTGAAAAGAACTCCAACTGGGAGGGCGCCTACCGGGTGCCTTGCTTTGTGCGCTGGCCGGGACATTTTCCCAAGGCCGTCACGCTCAACGGAATCGTGTCGCACGAAGACTGGCTGCCCACCTTCGCCGCCGCCGCGGGCGTGCCCGACATCAAGGACAAACTGCTCAAAGGCGTGGAACTCAACGGGCGCACCTACAAAAACTACATCGATGGCCACAACCTGCTCGACTATCTGAGCGGCAAAGTCAAGAAATCGCCTCGCGAGGGATTCATTTATGTGAACGACGCCGGCGACGGGGTGGCCATTCGCGCCAACGACTGGAAAGCGATCTACCTGGAGAATCGCGCTCACCAGCTCGACGTCTGGCGTGAGCCGTTCGTTCACTTGCGGCTGCCGCTGCTGTTCAATCTGCGCCGCGACCCGTTTGAAAAGTCGCAGCACAACTCCAACACCTATCACGATTGGATGATCGACCGGGCGTTCGTGCTGGTTCCGTTGCAGGCGCTGGCCAGCCAGTTTCTGCTGACGCTCAAGGATTATCCGCCCAGCCAAACTCCTGGCGATTGGAGCCTGGACAAGCTGGAACGGCAGATCAAGAACTCTGCCGAGCACTCCGGAAATCAGTAGGCTGTGCCCTGAGGCAGCTGCAATTGCGCCAGCGCCTCGCAACGTCACCGGCGAGTCCAGGTGAAATGCGCCAGATCGAGCACGAACTCCGCCTCGTTTGTTTTCGGTTCCGATTTGCGATCGACGAGGATCTCGCCTCCGCGGATCACGATCTGATTGTCCACCAGCCGCGCGCGGTGATTGAAGATCCAGCCCGGCGCTTTTCCGCGCGTCTTCACGGCTTCCATGGCCCAAGTCGTGCAGTTCAATCGAAAGACCGGCGTGTTGCCGTGACGTCGCTGGGCCGGGTAGCCGAGGTTACCGATCACGTAGATATAGGGCCAGTCCAAGGTCGCCGAGTGAAAATCGGTCGGCGGAAAGACCTTCTCCGGATAGCCGTAGATCGTGAACGACCCGCGTTCGTGGACGACCACGTCGTTGTAGATGCAAAAGTCCGGATCGTAGTGGTCCTCGTGCTCGCCCGCGATTTCCACGAACCGGCCGTCGGGCAGTTCGGTTAACGACTGGCCAAAACGCTGGAAGCACCAGGTCGGCGAGCTCCAGTCCTGGGTCTGCCCAAACCGTTGCATGCACTGGTAGGCGTTCTCACGGCTAGCGACCTGCCAATTCCAGAGCGGATTGTTCATCGGCTCAGGATTCGTCTTTCCGAACTTGCGATACCGATGCGCAGCGAACACCGCTGGGGAGACCGCGCTGGCCTCGGCCTTCGCGCCCAGCAGCGTCACCCGGGCTTCGGACCTTAGGTCGCTCAGCTCGGCGCCAGACCGCACCAGCAGGCGGATCACATCGGGATCGCTGGCCGATTCGAGGAGCTGGTCGTCAAATCGATCGCGCCGAGCGGCGTCGGCCCCGGCCGCAATCAACGTTTGCACGCACGGGGCGGCGCCCTGCTGAACCGCCTCCAGCAGCGGGAACGTGCCAAACTCGTCGGTCTGTTCCAGGTCGAGCCCCAGGCCGATCAGCCACTGGAGCATTTGGGGGTCGGTCTGCGAACTCGCGATCAGCAGCGCGGTTTCGTCGCAATGAGCGACCGCGCGGATGTTGCAACCCCGCGCGACCAGCAACCTGGCCGTGGGCACGTCGCCGGCCTGCACGGCCAGCAAAAAAGGCGTGCGTTGTCGATGATCGCGCGACTCGAGCGGCACACCCGCGTCGAGCAGGCGAGTTACCTCGTCGACATTTCCACTCGCGATGGCGAAACACAGGGGCGTCCAACTCAACACGGCCGCGTCGGCCCCCCGCGCCAGCAAATGGTTCACCACGTCGAACTTGCCATGCCCGCTGGCCACGCCCAGCGGCGTTTCTCCATGGCTTGAAGCGGCGTTCAGCGATACCCCGGCATCAATAAACAGGTCGACCACCCCGCGCCAATCGTCGGCCGCCGGCATCAGGCTCCGGTAGACGGACTTGAGCAGCAGGCTGTAGCCCCCGTTGCTTTGAAAGTGGACGTCCGCCCCGGCGCGAATCAAGAACCGTAGCTTGTCGATCGTCGCGTCGTGCTTGACCGCGTCGGCCAACACCGACTCGCCCGCCTCGGCAATTGCGGCCTGAGCGAACAAGGCCGGATCGGCGCCCGCCTCGGCCAGCGCTTGCTTGGTGAACTCGTCGAGCACGAGCGCCGGCTTGGCCCCGGTCTGCGCGTTGACGTTAGCTCCGTGCCCCACGAGCAACTCGAGCACCTCGACGCCCGCCTGCGAACTGCCGGCGGCGACCATCAGCGGCGTGCGCCCCTCGGCATCGCCCTGCTCCACATTTGCGCCGGCCTCAAGCGCAGCCCGCAGCGCGGCCAGCTTTCCGGCTTCGGCGAGTTGGTGAATGGACATGGGGACGTTCCTGTTACGAGCCGTGTGCGAGCTTCATGCGTGTGAGCTTCACCATAAGGTTGGGGATGAGACAGGCAAAGTGAGTTCGCGGTTCGCACAGCCCAGACTAACGCCAGCCAAGGGCCCCAAGGGGGCGGCCGTGACTAGCCCAGGGTGGAAACCTCGGGGTTCAGCAGTTGCCGCAACGAGCCTCAAGCCCCCAGCGGGGCGACACACCAATTGCACGCTGAGTGTCGCCCCTGTGGGGCTGCAACAGAATCCAAAAGGGGTTCGGGCGCGGGTACGACCAACACAGGGTTGCCACCCTGGGCAATTAACTATCTCCCCTGTCGGGGCTCGCACGCTTCACGGCAGCTCCTGCCAAAATGGCAACGGCGGGGGGATTCCCCGGTGTGGTCCTCATCGCCAAGAAAACCCGTAAGCCAATTCGCAACATAGACATAAGCCGTTCATGGCCTCCTTGGCACACCCCTTGCATTCAATAGGCCGCGCTCGGGGTCTAGCCTGCCATTTCGTGGCAGTCGGCGGGATCCGGGCCGCTTGAAGCAGACATAACCAACCAGCCAATCACCCACGACCGACACCCTAAACCAGCACCGTACACGCTCGATTGCCCCGAAACGGCGGACTGATTGTCCTTGTCCGCCGCGGCCACAACAAACCGGCCAAACCCGGCAGTCCGAGCTCATTGCCCGAAAAATGGAGGATTCTACGCGTGGTTAAACAAATGGTCTTCGACGAAGAGGCTCGCAAGGCCCTGGCCGCCGGCGTGAGCAAACTGGCCCGCGCCGTGCGCAGTACGCTCGGTCCCCGCGGCCGCAACGCCGTACTCGACAAGGGTTGGGGCTCCCCCAAGGTGACCAAAGACGGCGTGACCGTGGCCGAAAGCGTCGAACTGGACGACGCCTACGAGAACCTGGGCGCCCAGCTCGTCAAGGAAGCCGCCAGCAAGACCAACGACGTGGCCGGCGACGGCACGACGACCGCCACCGTGCTGGCCGAGGCCATCTTCAAGGAAGGCCTGAAGATGATTTCCGCCGGCGCCGACCCGATGGCCCTCTCGCGCGGCATCACCAAGGCCGTCGAAGCCGTCAGCGCGGCGATCGCCAAAATGGCCACGCCGATCAACGAGAAGAACAAGAAAGAGATCATGCAAGTGGCCACGATCGCGGGCAATAACGACCCGACGATCGGCAACGTGCTGTCCGAGGCCTTTTTGAAGGTCGGCAAGGACGGCGTGATCACGATCGAAGAAGGCCGCCAGAGCGAGACCACCGTGGAAGTGGTCGAAGGCATGCAGTTCGATCGCGGCTACCTGTCGCCGCACTTTGTCACCGATCAGGAAAGCCAAACGGTCGAGCTGGAAAACGCTCTGATCCTGATCTACGAAGAAAAGATCTCCAGCGCCAAGAACCTGGTGCCGATCCTGGAAGCCGTGAGCAAGGCGGGCAAGCCGCTGTTGATCATTGCCGAGGACGTCGAAGGCGAAGCTCTGGCCACGCTGGTGGTGAACAAGATGCGGGGCATCTTGCAGGTGTGTGCCGTCAAGGCGCCGGGCTACGGCGATCGCCGTAAGGCCATTCTGGGCGACCTGGCGATCCTGACCGCGGGCACCGCGATCTTCAAGGACCTGGGCATCGCGCTCGACGCGGTCAAACTTTCGGACCTGGGCAAGGCCAAAAAGGTCAGCATCTCGTCGGAAGAAACCACGATCGTGGGCGGAGCTGGCAAGAAGGAAGCCATCGACGGCCGGGCCGATCAGATTCGCCGCGAGATCGAAGTGACCGACAGCGAATATGATCGCGAGAAGCTGCAAGAGCGGCTGGCCAAGCTGGCCGGCGGCGTGGCCCAGATCAACTGCGGCGCCGCGACCGAAACCGAAATGAAGGAACGCAAGGCCCTGCTGGAAGACGCCAAGGCGGCGACCGCGGCGGCCCTGCAAGAAGGCATTGTGCCGGGCGGCGGCGTGGCGTTGATTCGCTCGGAAGGCGCGCTCGACAAGCTCAACCTGACCGGCGATGAAAAGCTGGGTGCCGACATCGTGCGCAACGTCCTTGACCATCCGCTGCGGGCCATCGCCCAGAACGCCGGCCTGGACGGCGCCGTGGTGGTCAACCGCGTGCGTCAGCTCAAGGGTAAGAACGAAGGCTACGACGCCGACAAGAACACCTACGGCGACCTGGTGGCCGCGGGCATTATCGACCCGGCCAAGGTGGTGCGCACGGCTCTGCAAAACGGAGCCAGCGTGGCGGCCTTGTTGCTGACCACCGAAAGCCTGATCACGGAAGTGCCCAGCGAAGAAGAAGCTGGCGACCACGACCACCACGACCACGGCATGGGTGGCATGGGCGGAATGGGCGGCGGCATGGGTGGCATGGGCATGGGCGGAATGGGTGGCATGGGCGGCATGATGTAAGCCGTCTGTCCGAGCCTTTCCTGCAAAGCCTAAAACCATCAAACCAAACACAAACGCTTAACACTAGCTCGAAGGATACATAAACATGGCTAACGTACGCTTGAAGCCGTTGGATGATCGCGTGGTGATCGAACCCCAGGAAGCCGAAGAGCGGACCGCCGGCGGCATCGTGCTGCCCGACACCGCCAAGGAAAAGCCGCAACGGGGTACCGTGATCAGCGTCGGCCCGGGCCGTTTGCTCGACAACGGCAACCGCGGCACGCTGTCGGTTGGCGTGGGCGACGTGGTGATCTACGGCAAGTACACCGGCACCGATATCGAAGTGGCGGGCAAGGACGTGAAGATCCTCCGCGAGAGCGA
>JADMIO010812916.1_pt1 | contig 20602 bp, 18 predicted proteins | sample 8958161 | NCBI WGS metagenome assembly JADMIO01 (sample SAMN16585339, study PRJNA669376) | soil metagenome | isolation source: Crop rotation soil | place: USA: Cullars Rotation, Alabama | collected 2011 | reverse complement strand
CTTTCCCGAACCTTCATCAGATGAGGATTTAGAAGAACCCCACACGCCATACACTTTGCCCGTGGTGGCTTGTGTAGTACCGTAAACTCCCGATGAGCCATTTGTTGCCGACCAGGTTTGGCCCCACACGCCATACGTTTCGCCATCCGGTGCATTGGTTTCACCAAAAACCCCCGAAGCATCTTCGCTGTGCGAAACAATGCTGCCATACACTCCAAACACTTCGCCCGAATCGGCTGTAGATTCACCAAAAACACCCACCGCATCTTCGGTGCTGGAAGCATTGGTGCCCAGCACACCGTTGGTAATACCTGTGGTGGACGTGGCTTCGCCCTTTACCCCGCTGGAGAAAAAGCCATTGGAGGCGGTTCTTCCATGCACACCATAAGTGCCGCCCGATGAAGCGGTGCTTTCACCTAAAACCCCTGCGGCATGGCGAGTGGCAGAAGATATTTTCCCCGAAACACCGTAAACTATTCCCGAAGAGGCGGTTGCACTTCCTCTTACTCCTGAAGCATCTGTTGTAGATGAATTGGTAATACCTTCAATGCCCGTTGTAACCCCCGAAACATTAATCGATTCTCCAGTAATGGCATTGCCCGCTGCTTTCACATGCAGCTTCGATCCGGGTGATATTGTCCCAATCCCGACATTAGCGCCTTCGTTGTAAATATTATTACTGCTTATTTCCCACGAGCTTCCTGTCCAGTAAACCGTGTTTCCTGCAGCCGTTCCGGCAGTAAGAAACCCTGTCGGGCCGGTTGCTCCATTGTTGCCGCTGGAACCTGTTGCTCCGGTTGCTCCTGCTAATCCATCATTGCCTGTGGCACCGGTAGAGCCTGTCGGCCCGGTATTACCAATACTGCCTTGAACACCTGTATCGCCTGTAGGTCCGGTAGCACCTGTTGCTCCGTTGGCTCCGTTATTGCCTGTTGGCCCTGTGTCCCCCTGGGGACCAGTAGGCCCGGTTGCACCCTCATTCCCCTGCAAGCCCGTTACACCACTAGGGCCCGCAGTTCCGGCCGGTCCTGTTTCTCCGGTGGCACCTGTAGCCCCCGCGGCACCCGTAGGCCCGTGCGCGGCCGAGTCAGCATACAAGGCATAAGGAACGCTTACCAATTGAGAAACTCCCATAGTGGTAAAAGTGCCGTTGTTATTTATGTCTGCTTCCACTTCCAGGTATTTGCTGCCTGTAGCCCAGTTCACAGTGCTTAAAACGGCTTTGCGTCCGATCTCTGCAATGGCAAGTCCGATAGCATTGGAAATAGTTGAATCCACTTCGGTAAACACCACTGACCCGGATGGAGAATTATCATGTATGCTGAACCGGAATATAACCGGTGTGTTAGGCAAAAGCGAGCCGCTGTTATCGCGAACCCCTGTCTGGTAGTTGATGATTTGTGGCGATTGCCCGCAGGCAATGAGTGCAAGAAATACGAATGGAAGAATGTAAAGCTTTTTCATAGCCATTGAGTTTAGAATTTAAATCTAACACTTTTGATAGCGCAACGAAAATATTTTTTCACTGACGATTAAGCGAAATAAATCACCGAACGTTGGCGGCTTAAAGGTTGTTCAAAGTGTTGCTTCACTTCGAACTTTAAATAAAACAGCAGTCTCTGACTTCAAGTTCTTATTTCCTCTCTCTTTCTTTTCTACATTCGCCCTCATCAATCCATGACCCTCATCTTACCACAAGAAGCCGAAATACTTTCGCAATATCTTATTGGTGCGGATTGCACCCAAGAGATTGCGGATGATTTTTCAAAAGCAGTTGCTGAGCTCAACATTTCTTTAACCGAAAGGCAAACCAAACTATACAAGCAGATGCTTGGTTCGCAGTTTCTTTTACGGGCTGTTGACGGAGGGCTGGTGTTTATCCATCCGCACTCGAACATTCGCAAGCGCATATTCACCATGCTTACTTTGCTGGAGGCATCGAAACATTACACCGCTAAGTTTCTGCCTGTGGAGCGCAGCCCCCTTTATTTTATTCAAATAGCATTTGATGTGGCGTGGGGCTTTGCTACCGCTGTTCTCGGCATTTTAGTCATCAAACTACACGGTGCTGAATGACAGACTTTCACGATTTTATTGTAGTGGGTTCAGGCCTTACCGGTGCTATGGCTGCTGAGAGGCTGGTGACATCAGGAGCAAAAGTGCTGATGCTGGATGTGGCTTTCCGGAGTGAAAAGGAGCAGCGCTTTCCGGATGAGGATTTTCTTTCGGTACGCACCCGCAGCGATGCGCAGCGGCAGCTTTTCCTCGGCAACCACTTTGAGGGCATCCCCTGGGGAACTATCAAAACAGGTGCGCAGTTGACTCCCAACCGCAAATACATTGTAAAAGATGTGGAGAAATACCTCGGGATTATGAGCGAAACGTTTTTCCCGATGGAGAGCCTGGCGTACGGAGGCCTGGGAAATGCCTGGGGTGCTGGGTGCTATATTTTTTCCGATGCCGAGTTTGATAAAATGGGTTTCAAGAAGAGTGAGTTTATGGAAAGCTATCAGGCCGTTGGCGACCGGATTGGAATATCAGCGGGGCTGGATGATGCTTTGAAATATACAGTGGATGGCCTACAACATATTCTGCCTGCGGTGAAGCCCGAGCGCAGTATTCAAAGTGTATTCGACCGGTATGAAAAGAAGAAAGCTGCCATTAACGGTAAAGGTTTTTATGCTGGTGTTCCGGCAGTTGCCATTCTTACAAAAGATATGGAAGAAAGAAAGAAGTTTTCCTATAGCGACATGGATTTTTGGCACGATAACGAAATGTCGGTTTACCGACCATGGATGACGATTGATAAGCTGAAGAAACAAGCCGGCTTTCAATTGCAGGAGAATATGCTGGTTATGAAATTTGAAGAAGGAGAGGAGGGAGTAAAGGTCATTTGTAAAGATGTTGTTTCAAACGAAGAGAAAGTGTTTCTCTGCCGCAAGCTGATAATTTGCAGCGGTGTGTTGGGCACAGCACGCATGGTGTTGCGCTCTTATAATTCAGCAGCAACACTTCCGCTTATTTGCAATCCCTACGTGTATGTGCCTATGCTTAACTGGCGCATGCTGGGCGCTGTGCCCGAAACGCTCAAAAACGGAATGGGTCAGTTAGTGTTGTTCTACGACCGCAAGCGCGATAACTCGGATGTAGCGATGGCTGCATTTTTTACTTATCGCAGCTTGCTTCTCTTCCGATTAATTAAAGAAGCTCCAATTAATTTTTCGGATGGAAGAAAGCTGATGCAATATCTTGTTCCTGCTATGGTGATTGCGGGTATCCATCACCCCGAAAAAGGCGGAGTAAATAAATACCTGAAGATGATAAAGGATAATGGCTCCCCAACAGGCGATAAGCTTTTTGTGGATTATGTGCTGAGCGAAGAAGAGCAACGGCAAGTCATCAAAACCGAATTGCAGTTTTTCAAAACTTTCTTTAAGCTCGGTTGTATCCCTATTCAGAAAGTATATCCGGGGCATGGCTCCAGCATTCATTATGCAGGAACGCTGGGTGTTTCGGATAAGGGAGAGCAGTTCACTACTTCAACAGATGGCCGCTTAAGCGGAACAAAAAATGTGTTTATTGCCGATGGCTCGGCATTTAAATATTTACCTGCCAAAGGAATTTCTTTTACATTGATGGCAAATGCTGACCGCGTGGCTAAGAATGCTTTAAACAATAAGGGATGAAGATTGCAGTAACAGGTTCGAATGGTTTTATAGGTGGAGAGTTAGTTAATTATCTTTCCTCAAAGCATCACGTAATTGCATTGCAGAGGAACATCGCCCAAAAGCAAGCTGGCAAAATTGAATACAGGAAATTTGATTTGACAGATGAATCAACTTTTAATGCAATTACCGGTGCAGATGTTTTGATTCACTGCGCTTTCATTCGGTTTGATAAGGGCAACAAAAACGCGTTTGAGCAGAATGTTGAAGGGACAACTCGTCTCGCTGAAATGTGCAAACAGCAAAGCATCCTCTTTATTTTTTTCTCTACCATGTCGGCACACATGGACGCGTTATCTCAGTACGGCCAACACAAATTTGAAATTGAAAAGAGACTTGATACTTCAGCGAGTACAATTCTTAAACTTGGTTTGGTGATTGGCAGCAGCGGAGGATTATTTAATTCCATAAAAGGAATCATTTCAAAATCTTCTTTAATTCCTCTTGTTGATGGAGGCAATCAGCCGATTCAAATTATTCATATTTCAGACTTGTGTAAGCTGATTCTGAAAGTTTCAGAGCAAAGAATTACAGGCACCTTCAATATAGGTACATCAAAAGTATACACCCTGAAATATCTCTATGAGCAGATTGCAGCTTCTTTGAGCAAGCAGATAAAATTCATATCTCTCCCGTTTGGTTTCATGAAGACGATTCTTTCAATTACGGAAAAAATTGGATTGAATCTTCCTGTGACTTCTGAAAATTTAATGGGGTTGAAACAACTGAAGGCATTTGAAACAGAAAATGATCTGAATAAGCTGGGTATTGAATTAATTAGTTTAAAAGAAGCGGTCAGGCTTTCTTAAATTCAAATTATGTATCAATTTGAAAGGGTAATTACTGATGATACCTCCAACGCGAATCATGCAGCTTTGCTCGCTGATGTTTTTGAGAGACCGCATTTATTTACTCCCCGATTTATTGAATGGCAATATGCACTGAATCCTTCCGGTAATATTGTTGGTTACAATGCAATGGAAGGAAATTTGATTGCTGCGCATTATGTCGCACAGCCTTTTTACGCCCGATTGAATAATGAAGCTTATAAGGGACTACTTTCTCTGAATACTGCGACTCATGCTAATCACAGAGGGAAGGGATTGTTTACAAAGCTTGCTGAGCGGACCTATCAAGCCGCTGCGGATGAAGGTTTCACATTTGTTATAGGAGTTGCCAATCAGAATTCTGTAAATGGTTTTGTTTCCAAACTTGGTTTTCAACTAGTAGGTCAATTAGATGCAAAAGTCGGATTGGGGAATGTCCCGGAAAAGCCGGGATCTAAAGAAGTGATATATGAGAGACTATGGGATAGAGACATGCTTCAATGGCGCCTGCAAAATCCTTCAGCAAAATATTTTTTAACCGGAAATAAGCGAATGAGGTATTTCTCAGTAACTCATTTGCCTTTTATTAAGACAGAACTGATTTCGGTAGATTCAACTCCGTTGAATGTTGCAGGAAGTCATCAAACATTCTCTCCTTTCACTCTTTACATCGGAAGAGATACTTCGGTGAATTTTAGACGCAGTTTATTTTTCGAAATACCCAAGCGCTTAAGACCCTCGCCTCTTTACCTCATCTTCAAAGATTTAACCGGTAAAAAATTTCAGCTTGATTTCAACAATATCTGCTTTCGCCTGATTGATTTCGATGCGTATTGAATTATTACGGAAGTTTCAAACCGCGCTCAGCCGCCTGTTTGTTATTCTTCAAAATTTGTTCGTTGGGAACTATCTGTAATCCTTTGTCGCAGGCATCTAGGGCTTTTTGAAACTGTCCCAATTCATTATAAGCGGAGCAAATATTGTTATAAGCCGCACTGCTTGTCGGATTATATTTAAGTATTCGCTTTGCTGAGGCAATACATTTTTCAAATTCCCTTTGCACAAAATAATTGTAACTTAAGCCAACAAAATAGCGCTCATCGTATTTCAATGCTTGTTTTCCGTTAACAGAAGCCGCACGATTATTTCGAAGTAATTGGTATTCAGGATCAATCTTCAAACCCTTATCCGCATACTCCATGGCATCGTCAAACATTTGCAATTCATTTAAGGATGCTGCTATATTATTAATGACTAGTACATTCTTTGGCTCAAGCAACAATCCCTTTTTAAACTCCAGAATGGCTACGTTGAAATTCTTCGCTTTGTAATAAGATAAGCCATTCGCAATAAATTCTGCCGCAGTCGAGGCGATATTAACGATGGGAGTGTTGTTGTTTTCAGGGGGTACCGAAATTCTCCAATTCTTGATAACCGCACATAAAGGAGCAGAATCGACCTTTACCTCGTAAACGGTGCCTTTCGGAGGCCAGTGATAAAGCAAATCAGGGTTATATTTTGATTCCACCGGCAGTTGAATAAAATAATCCCAGTCGGTGGAATTTTCTGCCACGGAAACGTATTGTAATTTCTTACTTTTATCAGTAAGGTATTTTAATTTAAGTTGCTCTCCATACCAGAAACGAATCCTCGCTCTATTGGTTCCATTATGAGTTGAATCAGATGTTTCAATCCACTGGACGGCACTTCGAATGGAAAAGCCCCAATAATCCATTTCAAAATTTTTAAAGGCTCCTTTTGCTCCTCCGATGAGTGGAGAGAAATACATTACCTGGAGTGGATGATTCCGCACCATGAAAGATAAGGGTTCATATAAGATCCAAATAAACAGGGCTCCGGTCGTAAACTTTAGCGCCCGTATTTTAAGATTTTTAAAAATATATGACCACGCAAAGCCAGCCAGAATTATAAATCCGGGAACAACAAAAAGCAAATGCCGTGCATCATCATAAATGTTGGATTTGCTGTAAATGATGATAGCTAAGGGAAAAAGAATTGAAAAAATAATCAGAGAGAGTAAAATGTTTTTTACGACATCTGCGTCAAAAATTTTCGGAAGGAATACCCAAAATAATACGAATCCAATAGTTAGCGCAACGGGAAAAGTGATATAGAAAGTTTTAGGTACGAAATACCAAGGAATTTCAAAGTTGTTAAGCCACCTGCCTTCGAATAATTCATAACTATTGAATCCTGTAAAATTTCTAAAAACCGCAATTGACTTATAGGGATTCAGCAACGGATTCTCCATAGCCCACGGCCAAAAAAATGCGCATCCGAGATAACCTGCAATCCCGCAAATTCCCGTAAGTGCGACAATTTTTATCAGCGTTTTACCGGGAACCTCTCCCGAAATATGCAGATGTGCCACCATCAAACCAGTAAACAAAAAAAGGTAGCCCACTAAAATCATGGAACCTGAACGCACTGCAATTGCAAGGGAAATAGAAACACTGAGAAGAACCAATCTTTTAATTTTAATCACCGGAAGTTCTTTGAGATAAAGAACTATTTGCAGCAAACTGAATGAAAAAAATGAGGCAATGGGTATATCCTTTGGATTATTAAGTGAGTGACCGACAATGCGCGGTGTCAGTGCGCCTAAAATCAAGCATACTAAAGCTACTTCCCATTTATTTGAAATATAGAAGGCAAGCAGCCCTGTGAAAATAATCAGCAAAGCGCCAAAGGCTGCACCCAGCATATGCTTAAAAGTATATTCATCTATAGTATCAGGAGCTGCATATTTGTACAGGAAAGAGCTTAGAAAATCGAAAAATCCGCCATATATGTTGATATAAGTTTTGCCATATGGACCTTCAACAGATGCCTTCCAATTACCTTTTTCATCAAAAGGCGATTGAGCAGCACTGCTATCGGTGCCTTCATAAAATGCAAGAATTCTTTTTCCATGGTTCATGTGTAGTTGCTCATCATCTGTAAGGCCCGCATCGAAACTTAAAATGGGGAGCAGAAAGAATAATCCCAATGAAAGAATGGCAAAAGAAATTTTATAGGGATTCTCAAAGTTCAGTCGCTCGAACATTCAGGTTATTTTTGCGGCTAATGTAACCATTGAAATAACATCTTTATTTTGCGCGTGTGAAAAAAGTGGCAGTCGTAATTCTGGGATGGAACGGTAAAAAGTTTCTGGAGCAATTTCTTCCTTCCGTAGTGAAATATACTTCTCCGGAGTTATGCGAGATAGTCGTGGCGGACAATTGTTCTACCGATGGTTCGGTGGATTTTGTCAGTAAAAATTATCGCGGGATTCGCCAGATTCAAAACAAAAGCAATAATGGTTTTGCGGGAGGATATAACGATGCGCTGAAGCAAGTCCATGCAAAATATTATGTACTGCTTAATCAGGATGTGGAAGTGACAGAAAATTGGATTGAACGTATAATTGAGGAGATGGAACGGGATGAAAATGTAGCTGCAGCTCAACCTAAATTGCGGTCTTATCATCAGCGGGATTATTTTGAATATGCAGGAGCTTGCGGTGGATATCTTGACAGACATAGCTATGCATTTTGCCGTGGAAGAATTTTTGATTTCATCGAGAAAGATGAAGGTCAATATGATGATGTGAAAGAAATTTTCTGGGCTACAGGTGCCTGCATGTTTGTTCGTTCTGACGTGTTTTGGAAAGTTGGAGCATTTGATGCAGACTTCTTTGCGCATCAGGAAGAAATCGATTTGTGCTGGCGCATTAAAAATTCAGGGTATAGGATTTTATGCGTGCCATCTTCTGTAGTGTATCATGTAGGTGGTGGAAGTTTACCTAATGGAAATCCGCATAAGGCTTACCTCAACTTCCGTAATAACCTGATGATGATGTTTAAGAATCTGAAGAAGCGGGAATTGATTTGGAAAATTTTTGTTGTGCGGTTAGTGATGGATGGTCTTGCGGCTATCCATTCGGTGTATAAACGAAGGCACTTGCGTGAGTTGACGGCAATATTAAGCGCCCATTTCTCCTTTTATTCCGCCATTCCTAAGTTGATGCGAAAGAGAAATCAAATTCCTCATCCTTCCTCTGTTCATCTCAATGGGGTAAATATTGTATGGCAATATTTTGTTCGGGGAAAAAGGAAATACAGTGATTTGAAAATTGTCCGAGCCCTACCCATTCGGAAGATTCAAAGAGGTTAAATCTTCGGGTGTATCAATACTCACGGCTTCGTGCTCCGTTACTGCACACTTAATTTTATATCCGTTTTCTAACCAGCGCAGTTGTTCGAGACTTTCGGCTAACTCTAAAGGAGAGGGGGGGAGTTTTACTATTTCGAGGAGAATGTTTTTGCGATATGCATAGATGCCGATGTGCTTTAGCAATTGATAATTGATTAGTGATAATTGATTATTGGAAGGATTGCGAGAGAACGTTAATGCATTTAGATTTTCATCTACGAATGCTTTTACTCTGGATGGATTTTGCTTCTCCTCTTCAGTTTTAAAACTGCGAATCAGCGTGGCTATTTGGGTTTCCGTATTTTCGAAACACGAAGCTAGTAAATCAATTTGTCTGGGTTCAATAAACGGTTCGTCTCCTTGAATATTGATGACAACATCACAGTGGTTGATTGGCTGACCCACAACCTCGGCACAGCGCTCTGTCCCGTTTTTATGGAATGAAGAAGTCATCAGTACTTTGCCGCCAAAACCTTTCACTTCACTAAATATTCTTCTATCATCGGTGGCTACAATAACTTCGGAAAGCGATTTTGCTTTCGCTGCCTGTTCATACACTCTGCGAATCATGGTCTTTCCGTTGATATCAACTAGCGGCTTACCCGGGAAGCGGGTAGATGCATAACGAGCAGGTATGATACCGATGATTTTCATTCCGCTCGCTAAGGAATGATTTTATTTTCAAATGGAATTACTTTCCTATCGCTTTGGCAGGATCCAGTAAATCGTAAAATTGATCAAGCTTTGGCATGATGATAATGCGTGTTCTGCGGTTGATGGAGCGACCTTCTTCAGTATCGTTAGAAGCAAGGGTGTTGTATTCTCCACGACCGGCAGCAATCAACTTGTCAGGACTTATTTTATAGTCCTTTTGAAGCACTCTTACCACCGATGTTGCTCTCTTCACGCTCAGATCCCAGTTATCACTCAAGCATGATGTACTGATAGGCTTGTTGTCGGTGTATCCCTCCACCATCACTTCCATATCGGGCTTGGTTTCAATAATAGCCGCAATTTTGCCCAGCACTTCTTTAGCTCTGGATGTAAGGTTAGAACTTCCTGAAGTGTATAGCATTTTGTCGGAGAGGTTAATGAGTACAACTGTTTTATCTACCTTGATTTCAACATCCTTATCGTCCAATCCTTCCTGCAACACACCTTTCAGGTTGATGGCAAGAGCGAGGTTGATGGAATCGGCTTTTGTCTTAGCAGCCTGTAATAGCTGAATGTATTTGTCTTTCTTTTCAAGTTGCGCGAGCGTTTGTCCGATATTGTCGTTAGCGGTTTTTGTCAGCACAGTTAAATCTCCCACCTGTGCCATTTGTTTATCGCGTTGTGATTTACAGTCTGTCAATTGCTCTTTCAGCATATCAATGGAGTTGCGCGATGATTTAAGGTCGCTTTCGCAAAGCGCTTTTTGCTCATTGCAGGCATGCAATGATGCATTAGCTTTAGTAAGGTCGGTTTGCAAGACTGCATACTTCTTTTGGGTGACGCAGGAACTGATAACAAAAGGAATAATCAAGATGATTAAGAGGCGAAGGGAAAGTTTCATGTATTAAAATTTTGGGGCGAATGTATAAATTAATTGGAGTGGTGGAAATGAGAGAGAAGGAAAGAAAAGAATTATGAGCAGATATACTTCACGACAGCATATCTTGCGAGGCAGCAATTACTTACCTCATTATTTTCAACCAGCCTCCGGAAACTTTGCTTTTTTCATCAAGAACAGTAAAGATGAACAATCCATTTTGAATGGACGCTAAGTTGTTTTCTATAGCTCTTTTCCTATCTCGCAAGAATAATCTTCCGGCCATATCATAAAGACAAACTTCAGCGTCAAAAGACAAATCGCTCCAACGAATTCTGTTACTCAGAATTTCTTCTATATCCGTGATTGTCCCATATTCATAAGCTCCTGCATCGTGCGATAAGCCTTGCGGACGTGATACAAAATCAAAATCATTTGCCGGAGCAGCAACAGAGTTATAAAATGCTTTACCTAAATCACGCGCTGGAGAAGTTGAAGGTAAATGGTAATCATGCGTATTGGCGTTAATAAAAAGTGCGTTGAGCGTAGAAATAACTGAATGACTGTCGAGCTGAGTGGTTTGCTGCCATTGAGCAAGTGTGATTACATCATTATCGTTGGCGCTCATGCGATCAGCCAATACATTGTAATCGCTTTTAAAACCCTCAAGGCTCGATGTATCAATGGTTATGCTCCCGCGGAAAGAATGGTCGCTGTAAAAAATATTGTTGAAGGCGGTATTATTAGTACTGCCGTTGGTGATGTTGAGCGCCCAGCGCGTAACAGCGGGCTGCACGATAGTATTGTTCACCACCACATTGTAGGCGGCCCCCTCAGCGGCATCAATCATGTAAAGCGAGATTCCGCTGGCGTGGTTTTCGTAAAGCAAATTGTTTTGAATGAGCGAATACTGCACTCCATCACCATTAATACCTGAACCGCCACCGTTTCCGTTGTCGTGAATGATATTGTATTCTATCAGGACGTTGGAAATTATTCCATCGCCCGGCTGCTGACTGATGTCACCGTTCATGTGAATGCCGCAAGCCCTGTTTCCCCAACAATGATTTCCTCGAAGCACAGCATTGTCAGCACTGTTGCTGATGTAGATGCCGTGCTCATCGCGCGAACGGCTGCATTCATTATTTTCAATTAAAATGTTTTCGCTGAAACCCGTAAATATTCCCCACTTGCCGCAACTGTCGGCCGCGTTGCCGCGGAAAATAATTCCGGTGTCAAGGACAGCACGAAAACCCGCGCGCGGCAATCCGAATGCTTTAAACCCCTCAATGGTAATGTAGCTCGCGCCTTCCAGATTGATACCGTCTGAAGTGCTTCCATTAGGAGCATTGATAAGCACACCCGGCTGGGCACTAAAAACGATGCGCTGCGATGGTGTGCCACTGGTAGTGTGATAGAAGCCGGTGTAAGTTCCTGCCAGCACAATGACCGAATCGCCTGATGCCACCACATCGCTGGCATGCTGAAGCGTGAGAAAAGCAGCACCTGGAGAGAGTCCGCTATTCACGTTATTTCCAACAGGAGAAACATAATACGTTAGAGGGAAACAAAGGACGGGAAGCAGAAGAAATATCAATTGAATAAAATTCTTGTGCATAAATGGGTTGATTTAATTGAACGACAAGATAACGATATTGGGAATTTTGAGTGGTAAGAATTGCTGGAACGGAATTACTTAGGAATACTTTCAGTTCGGTATGTCTTACGCAATTTCTTCCCTGGCCGGAGTTTATTTTCTAAAAAAAATACAAAAGAAGGTTCTGCATCATTGCAATCGCCCTATATTGTTCTTTAGTCAAGAATCGTTTAGCGATGGTAAATGTCAACGGCATTCTCCTGAACGGGGATTGAATATTCTATCCCACCTTATGATGAATCACCTTATGCTTCTTCTCTCTGCGCGACTTGCGAAGAAACCGTCTCTCAATAGGTAAACGCGACTCCCACATTAAAAATCCAACAAGCAAGCCAACTAAGGCTACAGGAATAATCAGATTCATGATCATTGGCAAATGCCAGAATTCAGTTAGCAGTTCCATAAAAAATATTTAAAGTGAACAATAGATAAAAACTAAACCTTATCGCTGTTCTGTCGCTCGACAGATTACAAGGGGCTTTTATCCAGAAGTGCGGGTGAAAAGATACTCAGGCTTGAAACCCTTTGTTTAATAAAATTAATAATAATCTGCGAGAGGGCTAAGAAATTATCAACCCTAATTTCTTTCACCAAAAATAGTGCTGCCAATTCGTATCATGGTTGCTCCGTGTTTTAATGCAATTTTATAGTCGGAGCTCATGCCTATAGAAAGATCACGAAACGAATCTTTGTCGTAGAAGTGTTTTTCTTTTACCTGAATGAACAGAGTTTTCAGAAAAATGAACTCACGCTCTATTCTTGATTCGTCTTCGGTGTTAGTCGCCATTCCCATAAAACCGCAAATGCGAATATTATCCATCCCGGTAAACTCAGCGGAGGATAGCAATTCGTAAAGCTCCTCCTCACTCAATCCAAATTTAGTTTTCTCTGTGGCAATAAAAATTTGAAGCAGGCAATCTATCGTGCGGTTAAGTTTAGCTGCCTGTTTATTTATTTCCTGCAATAATTTCAGACTATCAACAGAATGAATCATAGCAATAAAAGGAGCGATGTGTTTTACTTTGTTTGTTTGCAAATGCCCGATGAGGTGCCATTCAATATCCTTCGGCAATGCTTCATATTTGGCAATCAGTTCCTGTGCTTTATTCTCTCCGAAGGCCCGCTGTCCTTCCTGATATAAAGTAAGAATGTCTGCAGCAGGTTTTGTTTTCGATACGGCAATAAGTTTTGCCCCGTAAGGTTTGAGCTCATCGATCAGTTGTTTGTATTTTTCGGGGTTCATTTATTTCTATCTTCTATTTTTGAGCAAAGTTAATAATGAAGTATCTTATTCCATTTTTATTCTTAATTCTTACTTCGTGTAAACCGGAGTTGCCGGATATTCCGAAGGATATAATTCCGATGGAGAAGATGAAATTAATTTTGGCTGATATGCACATAGCAGATGCAGTGGCAGAAACAAAAGCCCAGAAAGGAGAAAATGAAAAGGAACTGAGCAATCAGTATATGAAGCAAGTTTTCATTAACCACGGAGCAACTAAAGAGGAGTTTACGAAAAGTATCAAGTTTTACGAAGCGCATCCGGTATTGCTGAATAAAATGTATGATGATATTTTAAACGGATTAAGTAAGCGCGAAGAAACCGAAGGGAAAAAGTAACTGTATCAAACTTAAATTTAGAATATGAATAAAATAGTTGCGAATGCCGATGAAGCGGTAAAGGATATTCCGGATAATGCCGTGCTGATGCTGGGAGGTTTTGGTTTGTGTGGTATTCCGGAGAACAGCATAGCGGCATTAATCAGGAAAGGAGTAAAGGGGCTTACCTGTATTTCAAACAATGCAGGAGTGGATGATTTCGGAATAGGTCTGATGCTGAAGACAAAACAGGTGAGAAAAATGATTTCATCATATGTGGGCGAGAATGCAGAATTCGAAAGGCAATTACTTTCGGGTGAATTGGAAGTGGAGTTAATCCCGCAGGGAACACTTGCTACCCGCTGTATGATGGCAGGCTATGGTATTCCGGCATTCTTTACTCCCGCAGGAGTTGGAACTGAAATTGCGAATGGAAAAGAAACGCGTGAGTTCGATGGCAAAGAATATTTGATGGAGCACGCTTTTAAATCTGACTTTGCCATTGTAAAAGCATGGAAGGGCGATACGGCCGGTAACTTAATTTACCGAGGCACTGCGCGCAACTTCAATCCCATGATGGCAATGGCAGGAAGGATTACGATTGCTGAAGTGGAAGAATTAGTACCGGAAGGTGAACTAGACCCGAATGAAATTCATACGGCAGCAATTTTTATAAACCGCATTTTTAAAGGCGAGAAATACGAAAAGAGGATTGAGCAACGCACCATTCGAAAACAACAGTAATCCGGTAATCATAAATCACAAATCAGAAATAACAAGATGGCATTAACGAAGGAACAAATTGCAAAACGGATAGCAAGAGAATTGCAGAATGGATATTATGTAAATCTTGGTATAGGTATTCCGACACTGGTGGCTAATTATATTCCCACGGGAATGGATGTGGTGCTGCAATCGGAGAATGGATTGCTTGGTATGGGACCTTTCCCCACAGAAGCCGAAGTGGATGCCGATTTGATTAATGCAGGAAAACAAACAGTTACCACTGTGCCGGGGAGCGCATTTTTTGATTCTGCCTATAGCTTTGGAATGATTCGTTCGCAGCGTATAGACCTTACGGTATTAGGGGCAATGGAAGTTTCAGAGAACGGAGATATTGCTAATTGGAAAATTCCGGGTAAACTGATAAAAGGAATGGGTGGTGCAATGGATTTGGTAGCATCTGCGAGAAACATCATTGTTACCATGATGCAGACCAATCCGAAGGGAGAATCAAAATTGCTTCCATCATGTACGCTTCCGCTTACGGGCAAGAAATGTATTCAGCGTGTCCTCACCGATTTGGGATTTTACAATATTCAGGATGGTGCTTTTCATTTGGTGGAAATTGCCCCCGGTGTAACTGTTGAAGAAGTGAAAGCAAAAACACTTGGCAAGCTGGTAATAAGCGATAAACTGAAGACGATAGAAGTGTAATTCAAGAATTCGAGGATGTGAGAATTCGAGAATAAATACAAATAGTTGCACATGAAAAAGCATTCTCACATTCTCATATTCTCGTATTCTCAGATTTGGTTTGCAGTCCTCTTATGGAGTTTACTCGTTCTTCGTTTCGGTTATCGTTTCGGTACAGGTGATCAGGTTGAACTTCTTCCTTATACTCTTTATTTCCATGACTCTTCCCTTTATCTGAATGATTTTTTTATACAGGGATTAAATGCTTCTGTTCCTAATGAAAGAACCATCATGGCTCACTTGCTTTTGCCATTTGCAAATCATATCGAAGTATTTTGTTTCTGCTTTCATTTTCTCTCGGTAATTATTTTGATCCTTGGTTTGGAGAAATTGGCGCGAAGGTTCATCCGAAATGATTATTTCGCATGGTTAGCGGTTTTTCTCACACTGATTCCTCTCAATGATTTTACGCTGGGTAATGTTGATTTGTATTCTGAATGTTTTCAGGCAAGCGTACTGGCTGTAGCGCTTATAGTTTGGGTTATTGTTTTCTTTCTCGATAGAAAATATCTTTTCGCATCCACTCTTCTTTCCCTTGCAACCTTCATTCAGTTGCTGGAAGGACTGGATGTAATGATTGTTCTGAGCACTATTCTTTTCATAGCTGCAATTCGAAAGGAGGTTTCATGGAAAATATTCTTCTCGTTCATCTCCGTTTATGCGCTAACTGCGGGGATTTACCTTGTCTTGATACTTATTCAAAAGAGTAACTCCTCTTCAATTTCAAATCAGGAACTCTTCAAAATACTTTTTGAATTTCGCCACCCTCATCATTTTATTATCGCTGCTTTTCCTAAAGTTAAGATGGTAGTGTTTTTCTTTCTCGCATCAGTTGCAGTCGCATTCTTCTCAATTCGCTCAAGAGTGCTTTTTCAGTTTGCATTAATAGGATTGATAGGAATAGTGCTTTATGCTTTTGCAGTAGATGGGCTACATAATGTTTTTGTAGGTAATTTTCAGTTTTATAAAGTCACACAGTGGATGAAGTTCATGGGCGTAGTGGCGTGCGTTGGTATATTAGAAGAAGTGCTTAATATTCAAAAGGAATGGTTAAGCAATTGCAAATTTCAGAAAGTAGGTTTAGTGATGGTTTCGCTTTTATGCTGGATCATAATTCTAAATTTCAATGAGTATCTTCCTTATAAAGTTCCTTTTCAGATATTTGGATTGAAACAGAAAGATGAGATGATTTCCATTTGCGAAAAGATTAAAGACACCACTGCTAAAGAGTCGGTATTCATTCAGCCATTCGATAATACGGAGATGAAGTATTATGCGCAGCGTTCAAGTTATGTGGAGTTTAAAGCGAACGTTCGCAACAGGGCTTTTGTCAGGCAATGGTATAATCGCGTTAAAGAGGTGTTCGGTGTGGATGCTTCTATGCAGGTTCAGGGATTCGCTTTGCAAAAAAAAGCAGATGAAAATTATTTCCATCTCAGTCCAGTTACTATTTTAGGGTTAAAGGAAAAGGGGGTTACTCATTTGCTTACGCGAAAAGAATTTCCTCCCGCAATGGGAAGTCTAATACTAGCGAACAACACTTATGCAGTATATCAATTATAACGGCAACATTCACGATCAGCATGAACCTCTGCTGTCTGTTACCAATCGCGGTTTCAGATATGGGGATGGTTTTTTTGAAAGCATGATCATGTTCGACAAAAAAATCCCTTTGCTTGAATATCACTGGAGCCGTATTGAATTCACTGCCGCTGTTCTATCCGCTGTGTTACCTTCTAAATTGGATACGGATAAATTAATGAGTTTGATTTATGACCTGTGTTCGGTGAATGATTTGGTTGCGAATGCAAGGATCAGAATTCAGTTTTTCAGAATGGGTGATGGATTGTATTTGCCCGAAGAGGAAAAGCTGGGCTATGTGATAAGCATGGACAAGGTGGAGAATACAAAGTTTGAACCGGGAGATGGATTGCGTGTGGGGTTACGCGATGATTGCTTTAAGCCGGTTTCTATGACCAGCGATTTGAAAACTTCCAATGCGCTTAATTATGTGTTGGCTGCGCAATTTGCAAAAGCAGAGGGTTGGGATGAATTGATCATGTTGAACGCTTACGGTCATCTTTGCGAAGCGATCCATTCCAATGTTTTTCTTTTTAAAGACAACAAATTTATAACACCCGACTTGGACAGCGGTTGTGTGAATGGAGTGATGAGAAGTTATTTGCTTTCTGTATTAGGTGATACGGTTGAAGAGCGGGACATAGATGCGAATGAATTGGAAACCGCTGATGAAATCATTTTCACCAATGCTGTGAAGGGAATTCAATGGGTGAAAGCTTTGGGAGCAAAAACTTACCCCAATAATAAAGCTGTGGAACTCACGGGAATACTCAATAACAGCCTCCTGGGTGTAAGCAGGTAATTATTTACGAGGGGGCAAAGGAACCAATACCGAAACACGCTTGATGTATTCCTCATATCCAACTTTATTTTGCCGGTTCTTCTTCTCCATCATGGGAATAGAAGCAAAAAGAAACATGATAAGCATGGCAACAAATCCAATAGCGGTCCACCAATATGCGGGCGCAATTGACATTTGCATTATCCATAAGCCAAACCAAAAAGAAATCTCCCCGAAGTAATTAGGATGGCGGGAATATTTCCAAAGACCTTGATTGATAAACTCTCTGGGTTTAGCATGGCTTTTAAAGCTGCGCATTTGTTCATCTGCTATTAATTCAATCAGAATGGCAGCGAGAGTGGTGATGAAACCAATAATCAATAGCGGCACGTTTAAAAGAGAATCTATGGTGCGGGAGGTAACCATATAAACAGGAAGCATCCCCATAAAAACCATTACAGTTGGGAAAAGATGAATACCTGCGAAATTGGTAAACGGATATATTTTCGGATTCTGTTCACGCAGCATTTTATATCGCCAGTCTTCATGCGAAAGCCCTTGCCAGCCACGTAACCAATTGTAAGTTAAGCGAACTGCCCAAATAAAAATGAGTGCGAACATTAAATAACCAACCAGGTTATCACTCCCTTTCAATATCCAATAAAACGCTAACAGGGGTGGAACCACACTCCAGTAAGGATCATATAAGCTTGAGTTATTGAAGCCAACGCTAAAACCAAAGACAATAACGGTTGCAATTACATCGGCAAGAAGCATCAGCCAAAGTCCGCTCATTGTTCCTTCAAAATATTTGATTAAGCCAACGGTAACCGTAAAGGCAATGAGGTAAACAAACATGCATATAACGAAGGAAGCAGTTCGGGTATATGTATTATCCATAGAAAGAAAATCTTAACGCGGTGGAATGATTTTATTTATTATCCCACTGCTTCACAAACTCCACCACTCCATTCTTCACATTCTCCAATGCAACAGGATTCAGATTGGCAATTACATCTCTGCGGGTGTGATAAGTAGGGTCTAACTTATCGATGGCAATTCCAAGGATACTTACCGAAGGAATACCGGCCCTTGCAAAGAATACGCCATCGGTGCCGCCAATAGGAATGGTAACTCTCTTTATCGGAATATTTACAGACTTAAAGCTTTTTTCGAGAAGACCAATCAGCAACGGACTATGTTTTGTTCCGCTCATCAATTCCTTTTGAATAATGCTGACTTCTTCGGGTAAACGGATGCTGTCGATGTTTACGATGTGTGCGTTTTCTTTTTTCAGTTCTTCTTTATGCGCCAGCACATAGTTCATGGAACCTATCAAGCCTGTTTCCTCGCTTCCGAAGCTCACGAACTTTATCCGTGTGTGCTTCAATACAGATTTTCCGTTTGCATTGGAGTCTGCAAAGTTTTTGAATACTTCAAATGCGATGGCAATACCGCTCAGGTTATCGCAGGCGCCTTCCACAGGGTCTTCTCCGTGCATATTGAAATACGTGACAGTAGAGGGAGATAGAATCAAGAACGCAAGAAATCCCCACCACTGCCAGCTATCACCGGGAAAGATAATAGTGAGCAGACAGAAGACAGGAAATAGAATCATCACAAATCCCGCAATGATGGTGAGATAGGAACCCAACTGACCTAATTTATACCACCATTTAAATTCAAACACGCTGTCGATATGACCCGAAACAATCACGGTGCTTTTTACTTCTCCCTGCGGCTCCAGTGTGGCTTCCACATTCCATGATTTCATAAGCGGACCCGGAAACTTTTGCATTACAACAGTGTAAGTCATAAAGTCTAAGACAAATGCAATTGCATTGGCGAGTGAAATAACCAGCGCAGCAATCGGTACGTTGAAATAGTAGAGAAACAAGGCAATGAAGAACAAGGCGCAGTAATATTTCAATTTGCCGAAACGGGCATTGAGGTAATCTTCAAACTCAAGCAGCTTAACTTTATCGGTAATGGCTTTACATTTCTCTACCATAAAAAGCTGGGCATGCTGTTCCTGCTCGCTTGATGCAGGCCGTGGTCCGAACTTTTGAATTATTTCTGTGATGAGACTGATCATGTTTTGAAATATTTAACCACTAAGAACACTTAGTGCACTAAGTGTTCTTAGTGGTTTTATGTATTTATTTTTCTTTCTACAATTCCCAGCACCTTTCTCTCAATTTCTTTCGCTTTATCCAGTATCTCTTTTCCTTTCTTCAGTTTTCGCGAAGCGTATCTTTTGTCGGTACATGAGGCAGCATTTATCTTTACATTTAACCATGCACCGTAAACAGCAGTGCGGGCACACAAGGCGGCTACACCTGCATCGCTTACTGAATTCGGGTTACCGGTTTCAGCCATTGCTTTTATTACATCAAATGATTTAAGCGACAACTCCATCACTTTAAACGGAACCTCAATAGCGTTTTTAGTTGCTGCTTCAATGGCTTGCTTGCGCGCAGCTTTTTCTTCATCATTCGATTTAGGTAAAGCAAAGGCAGCCATTATCTGGTTGAATGCTTTGGTGTCTTCATCCACTAATTTAAGCAAGGCATCTTTTATCTTTTGTCCGTCTTCGGCATAATCGCTGAATTCTTTCCAACGCGTATCCCAGCCTTGTTTATGCGATGAGAGATTAGCAACCATTGTTCCCAATGAGATTCCTAGGGCACCGATATACGCAGACACAGAACCTCCACCCGGTGCGGGAGATTCACTTGCTGTTTCATTAGCAAACTGTTTCAGATTCATATTGGTGAGCGGATAAGCACTTAAATCTTCCAGCATATACTCAATGATCCTCTTCTTCGGCTCAAAGGGAGTCAGCTCATCTAATCCCAGGCTTTTCACAGCTATCTTTATCAACTCATCTTCGCTGACACCTGTACTTCGTTGTTGCTTTAATAGAAAATATTTTCCTGCATCGAGCATTGCCTTGAGCGGAATTAAGCCAATCAATTCACTTCCCGTTACGCGCATACCGCGGTTGTATGCGCTCTTTACACATTCATCAAAAGCAATATGCACCGGAGTGATATTAATGTTGGTGAGGTTCAAACTAACCTGTGCGACTCCATATTCAGGGATATACCAGCCGATGCCTTTTACTGATTTACAAGTGCCCGGCTGAACCACCTCTTTCCAGCACAGTGGGATCCGAAGCTTGGAATTCACGTGACTTGAAGTCGCGGC
>JADMIO011435036.1_pt1 | contig 20605 bp, 11 predicted proteins | sample 8958161 | NCBI WGS metagenome assembly JADMIO01 (sample SAMN16585339, study PRJNA669376) | soil metagenome | isolation source: Crop rotation soil | place: USA: Cullars Rotation, Alabama | collected 2011 | reverse complement strand
TTACAGGTGGGGACGCAACGCCACCCGATAACAGCAAAACCCCAGGTCAGGCCCACAAATCGCGAGTCTGCACGCTGGGTGCGGCAGATAACGGGGCCCGCTCCGGAGGCGGGAGCGCAGGTTCGAATCCTGCCGGGGGCACCAACGTTTTCGCAGGTCAGAGGCCTGCGAAATGGCTTTCAAGATCGCGATCTTGACCACAGCTTGACCACAAACTCGTGCAACTCACGCGGCGGCTCCTAGCAATAGGAGTCTTGTCGCCGGGAGGCGGGAGCGCAGGTTTGCGGCAAGCAGGGAGTCCGGTTGCAGTTGCAAGCACTTTGACATACTTTTGCAAGCACTCGGAGGTGAGCCAATGGCTTACAAACTCCCAGCGGAGGGCGATCGGGGAGCGACGGCGAACCAAGCGGTCATCGTTGCCGCCGTGATCGGCGCGATTGGCGCCATCACGGCCGCGATCATCGGGTTGCTTTCTCACTCCAGCGAAGGCACCCCGCACCCCTCGACTGATCATCCCTCAACCGCTCCGGATCAATCCGCTGTCGCCGCACCGAGCTCTTTGCCAAGTGGGTTGCGGCTCGGAACCTTGGTGATGACGAAGCACACATTGTGTTCATGGCGCAAGGGCCGCCCCGTTCCCCTAACCTCGGCTCAGCCTCTTCGTCTGCGTATAGACGACCGGTGCAATGACCCTCGCGATCCCAGCCCGGTCACGGATTCGCCGACTGGCGTGTACAAAGCGGCGAGCCAGCACTCTCGCCTCGTTGGAAGAGTACGTGATGGCCAACTCATTACCATCATGTGCTTCGTATCGCAGGGGGACAGAATCCGTGACGCCGTGGGCAACGCATCGGCAATCTGGCTACGGCTCGACGCTCCTGCGGGCTTGCTGCCGAACGTCGACGTGGGTGGTGGGTTCACCCTCGCTCAACTTCACGCGTTGGGCGTCACCGCCTGCTGACAGCAGCAGACTGCGACGGCGAACGCTGGAACTTTGCGTGGCTGGCAGGTGCGCGGGGCGGGATGCCGCCGAACGATTGGAGACGAGCTTGGCTGCTTCGGGAGTATCGACTACTCAAGCGGCCACGGCGGAAGACTTAATCCAGTCTCGTTACCAACCCCGCGTCTGCCCTTCTCAGCTTGCCATGTGATCAAGCCAGCGCCGATCGCGACAAGTTCGCTTTCGCCGAACCCGACCGGTGGCTGCTCAACAAGCTGCACTGCGCGGGCCTCGATTAAGTTCGCCCCGCTCTGAGGAATCTTGGCTTGCCCAGCCGCCAGGAGAAGTTCCGGAATAAGAACCGCAAGGTCGGGAATGCTCGCGCGCTCAAGCAACGCCGTAATTGCCTGCTCGGCCTCAGCAGGAGAGCCCCACCACATTTCACCGGGTTCAAACCAGCGGATCATCGTTGCGACGATGAGAGCGTCGTAGTAGCTCCTGAGAATCGCGGGAATGTCAAACAAGCTCCACACCGGGCCTTCCTCTGCACCGATCGACATGCGCTCACAGTGAACGGTCGTGCCGACGGCGGCGATTAGGGCTGCCTGGCCGATCTTGTGCCCAAAAACACTGTGCTGGCGCACCCGAGCCCTTTCGGTGTCGGAGTCAGGCGCACCCCACAACAACTGCTCGTATTCTCCTGCGCTATCTGCCGACACTTCCGGCCCGTACCCGTTGGCTAACTCGCTACGGCGGCTGATGAAATCGAGAAGTCGGTCGCGCCACGGACCCTCGAAGTCGTCAAGTTCCGCCCGCACACTTAGGAGTGTCGTTGCCTCGCTGCGCAATGGGCTCGCAGGAGGGAGTGGGGTGTAGTAGAGGGAGTACAGCCGGCGGTTGAACGAGTTGCATAGGGTTCGCCACTCCATGTCGGTACTCGGCCTCGCGTGCAGTACGAGCCCAGTGACAGGGCTAGGTGCCCTGGCGGCTCGAAGATGCTCTTGACAGCCGACAAGCAGGCGCTGTAGCGCGTATCCAGTCACCGCCCCAACCGCGAAGATCAGGACATGGGTGCTCGCTCGCAAGGCATCCCGATTGGAATTGGGCCAACGCGCGGGATCCAGCGCAACATCCACGTTGCAGGTAGCGATCTTGTCGCCGCCGGGCAGCGAATCTTTAAGCGCGCTCAGGAGTTCGTCGAAGCCGACAAGTTCGCCCTCGGAGTCGGCATAGACAATGAGATCGATGTCCTTCAATGCTTCGCTTGGCGGCTCGTATTCGTAGCGGTCGGTTGTGCGTCGACTGACCAGTTGCCTGAGGTGCTGCTCGGATCGATCCCGAAACTGTGGTGACGCGACGAGTCTGGCAACGCTTACGAAGACGCCCATGATTGGGGCTTGACCGTCCAACCGTGCGCGCCGGCTCTGGGTTGCGGGGACCGCCGGACGCTCGATTCCGACGGCACCCGCGATGTCGCATTCCTCCCAGAACGGCGCCACAAGTGCTGCGCGCTGTGGGCTCGGCATCCTGAGAGACGGGTCGGGAATCACCATTCCGTCGAAAAATCGGGGGTCGATGCCAACGACGCGCCTTGAGTCGCTGCGAAGGCAGAGCGTGCAACTTTGCTCCGCGTCGAGTATGTCCCCGTCGAGGCGGAACCCGAGCCATGTTGTTGTTTCAGCTGTTGTTCCACCAGGTAGCGCTTGATCGATTGCAAGGTTTCTGTCGAGGAGCACATGCAGTTTGTATTCGGGCTGCGCCGCGCGCGTCAGGGCCGCGATCAGGCGATCGCGCGTATCTCCCCTACTGCTTACGCTCTGGATGGCGAGCACGCCACCACCCTCATCGCTTGCGAGACGAACCGCAGCCTCGACATCTACCTGCGAATCGGGGTAATGCTCGAGAACCGCGATGGGTCCGTGAGGGACACCGGCGTGGTCAAACGCCCGTTGCACAGCAAGCGCCAACGGTGTCATCGATCGGTTATCCAGGACCAGGCCTCTGCCGCGCGCCAGATCCGGCAGCAACCAAAATGCCAATGATTGCGCGTCCTGCGGTGTTGCGATTGCATCCGCAACTCGCACGAAGCTTGACGCGTGCATTCCGTTTGGCAGCTTGAAGTGGTAGCCGTTCGGACGCCAGATCGCGTGATTGACGGTCAGTAAGGCCGTGACTTCGGCTGCACGGGCCCGACGAATCAATTCGTCCTCAGCGAGAAGCGCTTCGCCGTCGTGTTCGACGTGGAATGGCTGGCCTACGCGGGCGCGGATGACTGCTGCATGGCGCAGATCTGGGGCGATCTCCGGCATCAGCTGGCGCAGATACTCCAATACCTGCTGGGTGAGTGCATCGTCTTGGGCGTCAGATTCACCGTTCGGCATGCGAACGAGCAGATCGCTGGTTCGAAAGAAGGTGGAGGTCGGGAGTTCTCGCAGCCGACGAACCGTGTCGAGCGCATCTTGCGGACGCGCCTCGATATCGACAAATAACAACGCGGATGGGCGATCGGAAAGATTGGACACCGAGATTGGAGCGCCGCGCTTCGGGAGGCGAACGTACCCATCCCTGAACGAGTTGTTCGGCATCCGCGCAGCCCTCACCAATTGGAACGTTGGGGAAGTATTGCGCCTACAGCATCATTGGGCGCGTAGCACCAGATCTTAAGCGTCGGCGGCGAGCGAATCGAGCGGCACGCGGAGCGTAACGATTGTTCCGGCTACTGGGAGCTTGTCGGAATACGGGAGCGCCGAGTTATCTGCCTTGCACTGCAGCACGACTTGGGTGTCATCGGGCCCGCAAGTCGCGAGCGAAAGGTTGCCTCCCAAATCGGCGGCGAGGGCACGCATATTCGGAAGACCGCGTCCTCGCCCTCCCGGTAGGCCAGATCCGTGCGGGACCGTAGCCGATTCAACGAGCGTCTCAGCCTCGGCGGAACTGGACACCGTCTCTCCGCGCTTATCAGCTAGCGACGCAGGGATACCGATCCCGTTATCAAGAACCTGCAGTCGAAGAAATCGCTCGGACGCCGCACGTACTTTCTCCACCGTGATGAGAGACCGCTTCGGCGTGGCGTCGATCCAGGCGTGCTGAACGCAGTTCTCAAGTGCCTCCGCAAGAATCTTGAGCATCCGGTTCGAGGATCCTTCGGCGGCGTCCGCCAGCGAGGACATATCCGGTCCTGGCTCAGCGACACCATCGTCTTCGTCTGTGACTGTGTTAACCGCAAGCGCCTTGCGAATCCAGTTACCTATGAGCGAGCTCACCTCGCGAATGAGCGACGCGCTCGGTAGTCGATGGGGGTTGACCAGCGCAACAAAGTGATCGGAGTCGACGACACCAAGCCTCGCCGTCGTAGTCGCCTTCATTCCAAAGACCGCGTCACGGATCTCGGTGGCGAACGGAGTGAAGTCCTTCGCCCATGCGGTGTCCGACACGAGCCGCCGAAAGGCTGCATCATCAGCGAGTGCTAGCTGGGCGCCGCCAGAGTCGACTTGCAGATCAGCCGGCGTCAGTTGAAGTTCTGCTTTCGTCTGGGCAAGTGCGAATAGCACACCACAACCAGCCAGCGCCCGCCGTCCCGGATCCTCGGCCGGCATGATGGCGAGCACCTCATGGTTCTGTCTTAGCCGGAGCAACAAACTCGCGACTGTCTGCAGCGAATCGCGGCGCCGTGACCCAGTCGGGTGTTGATCCAAAGATCGAAAGTCGATGACCCACCTATCGCCGTCCATGGTCAGTGGCACATCGACGCGCTCGAGGACAGATCGAACGTAGGTCTGAAGCGCTACCTGCGAGACCACGGCGCACAAACCTGGGACGCGCAGTGCATACGCGCAGATGACTTAGTGCTGATGACCGCCTCCGAGAAAACGGGCCCTCGCGGGCGACCTCAAAAGTCTAGGTGGCATCCCTGACAGCATTGGTGACGGCCTCCCCACCGGCGCCGGGGAAGCAGACGAGTTCGGGGAAACATACACCCCACGTTCCTTATCGTCGATACTCCGATCGCCCTTAAAAGCCCGCTCACGCCGGGATCGGATTCCAGGCTCAAGTCCTGGCATTTTCTGACATCGAGACAATCCACAGGTTTCCCACAGCCTGGCGTTCAGCCAGTGGCCATTCGCGTTCCTGGGCGACCGCGACCTCCCCGTCATCGTGACCGAACGGCCTCGAGGGATGCGGGTTTAGCGAATTGCGCTCCACGCCTTCCTCGCTAGGAGGCCGGCCGCGCTGACGCACGCGAGACCGGACGCAAGATCATCCCGAAAGGTGCGGTCGACCACGGCGAACCATGCCGTCGAGCCGATCACGGAGCCCGCTGCCGTCATGACCATGACCGTGACGACCGCGACTAACGCCGAACAGATCGCAAGCGCGCTGAACGTGGCCATCGGCAAGTCGATGTACCGAGCGACGGGCCGGATCTGAACAGCTGCGGTGGGGGTGAGGATCGCCACATCCATCCAACGCCCGGTGGCGCCGCTGAGGGGATGCCCGGACGCCGCCCACGCACCGACTGCAATGCCGGCGAGGCATTGCAGCGCGAGCAGGCGTCGGACCTGGCGGATGATCATGGCGGGTCAGGACGGGAGGGTCCAGCTCCACGGATCGCGCTCGCGTTCGAGCGGCGGGGCGAAGAAGTACCCGCCGGACAAAACCTGCTCGAAGTTGCGCAGTGTGTCGATGCCGGCACCAGGGGTTGGGAAGTCCGGGTTGGTGGTCCAGGCGCGGGTGATGAATTCAAACTGGGTGGTGATGGTGCGCCCGAAGCAGACGAACACCAGGCCGAGCTGCATTCCGGTTGTCGCGGCGGTGATGAGTGGGTAGCCGCGGCGGAAGATCCGGCGATCGGCGTCGCCGGGTCCGCGTGGGTTGGCTTTGCGGATGTGGGCGGTGAGCGGCGTGATGGTGCCGTTGGGGTCGGCGCCGAAGTTCGGATCGGCGATCGGGATGTTGTTGTCGTCGGGCTGGTCGAGGGCGTTGCCGGAGTACTTCCAACGGCCGATCGTGTGCTCCTGTCCGCCGAGTGGGGTGGTGTCCCAACTGGTGATGTTTAGGGTGCTGCCGCGGACCACCATGTAGCTGCCGCCGGTGGTCCAGTCCGGCTCGCTGGCTGGTGGAGCGTGCAGGTCCGGCGGAAAGCTCGGCAGCTGAGGGCCGCCGTAGGGGCTGGGCTGACCGGGCGGGATCGCAGGGGTCTGCGGCGGGTACTTCGCGACGTCGGCCGGGTCGACGAACACCAAGGTTCTGTCATCCGGGTTGTGGACCGGGTCGAGGTTCGCGGTGCCGTCGAGGAACCCGATGACGGCGCGGCCCTCGTCGCGGTTGACCCGACCGGATCGACTGGTATGCCGCTGGTGGCCGGCAAGGCACCAGACGAGCTGGAGCTCGGCGGCCATCTCGAACTCGATACGGCGCAGCACATGCTCGTTGATGTACATCGAGTCCGAGCACACTTGCACCACCAGGTCGCCGTTGGCGGGCACCTCGGGGCTGTCGTGAAGCTGTTCCCACGGAATTGGACGCAGATCCTGTGGCCGGTTCTCCGCCGGCGTGCCGAGCTTGTCGTAAGCGCCGGAGCCGAACCCGACCGTGATGGTGAGGTGGTAACGGTCGTGGTGGTCGTTGAACCCGAGCTCACCGGTCTCCGGCGGCGGCGCATCCTTAGCGGTCTGCGCGGTCTCCTCGACCAGGTCGGAGCGCAGCTCGGCGTGGACAAGGTCACGCAGCTTCTCGATCGCCGCGTTCGCGGCCGCGGCATCGGTCGCGGTCATCGTGTACGCGGCAACATGCAGATGGTCCGGCGGCCGGTTCAAGATCCCCGCTTGTGGGGACCGACAGTGACTCGGCATGACGCAACTCCTTCGCACCCAAGATCGTCAGTAGGTGACGGTCGTTCACTATCGTGAACAAGCCTAAGTCACCCGGTTCACGATGGCAAACGCGGTACCATCAACTGTGAACCCCAGCCTGTGGTCAGAGCTGGAGATCGCACGCCTGGAACATCCCGAGCTCGACGACGAAGCCCACATCCGTCGGCTCGCCGAACTCACCGTGCATGAACTCAGCCTGACTCCCCCAGTGGACCCGAACCTCATCGCCTCCTACCGGGGCATCGCCCGAATCGAGGCCGTCGACCAGCCCTGGGCCGGATGCCTGACCCACGACAACAACGAGACCGTCGCACGAGTACGCGCCAGCGACAGCCGGCCGCGACGCCGGTTCAGCGCCCTGCACGAGGTGGAGCACACCTACCTGCCCGGCTACACCGTCATCCAGTACCGCTGCGACCCCGCACCACTGACCCACGGACGACTGACCCAGCAGACGCGGCTGGAAACCCTCGCCGACATCGGCGCCAGCGAACTACTGTTCCCCCGCCATCACTTCACCACCGACCTCGCCAGCCAGATCCCCACACTCGATCTCGTCGAGGTGCTCGCCGACCGCTACGACGCCAGCCTCGCCGCAACCGCGATCAAGACCGTCGAACTTGCGGCCACCGACACCGCGCTGATCTGCCTTGAACCGGCTACCAAACCCAGCCAGCCAGACTCCGACCCGCTACTTCGCGTCCGTTGGAGCTGGACGTCCGGAGACTGGCCACACATCCCGAAACACAAATCAGCGCCCGATGGTGGACACCTTCACCGCGCACTCGAGGGTGAAATTGTTAACGAGACCGGCACGGTCACCGGACTCACCAAACAACCCATTCACGACGTCCACATCAGCAGCCGGCTCTACCCCTACACCACGCACGGTGCAGCAACCCACCTCCGCGTCCTCGCCCTACTCACCCGACAGACAGGCCACCGCCATGCCGCCTAGACAACGCGCCACGGACACACCGCCCGTCGACAACCCGACCATCCCAGCCGAAAGCAGCAACGAGACATTCGGACAACGACTGCGCCGATACCGAACCGAGCGCGGACTGTCACTCACCGCACTCGCCGAAGCCGCCGACCTCAGCAAGGGTTACCTATCCAGCCTCGAATCCGACGAACACGAACGGCGACCCTCCGCCGAAATCCTGTACTCCCTCGCCAAAGAACTCGGCGTTACGATGTCCGACCTGATGGGACGCAAACTTCTCCCCGCCGCGTCTCCAGAAGTGCCCCAGTCACTCGTCGACTTCGCCAAACAAGCCAACCTCAACGAAGCCGACATCGCCATGCTCGCCACCATCAGATTCCGCGGCGAACAACCGCGCACCCCCGAACGGTGGAGATTCATCTACGACTCAATTCGAAACAGCGCCCAAATGGACAAGCGCGATTAGCACGGAACCACACAAGTCACCGCTGGCACGTGGATTCACAAATGTCTGGCGCGCTCCCAGCATGTGTGACGTGACCTATCCAGCCCACCCTCCGCTTGCCATCGTCAACCTGTGGGCCGCCGCCGCCGGCGATCGCACGCAATCGTCCAAGACGCTCTGTAGACGTGAACTTCAGGTCTGATCACCGTCGCTAGGTGTGGTCACGTCAGCTCGGGTTCCAGTTGCTCGAGCCATGAGACCATCGTTGACGCACCCTTGGATCCAAACACCTCGACCAGGTCATGTTTTGACCACACGCCGAGACCCTCTTTGTTAGAAATGGTCTTCAGACGCCCGCGCAAGACGGCCTCGACCTGTTGAGCGTTAAGGCCAGATGGCGGGTCAGACGACAGTCGGTTGAGAGCAAGACCGAGGAGACGACCGAACCTGACGAATCGAAAGTGGTTCGGCGGACCGGGAAGGACGACGTTGTCAAGATCGATGCCCCGAAAGTCGACCCAGCGAAGCTCGGCGTCCGAGAAGTCACATCCGGCCAGTTCGTTTCTGTCTGGCGCCAGCTCCTCAGTTCCGGGAGTGAACATCACCTCAGTGAGCTGGCCAGAGAAGACACAGTCCGCGAATAGCGTTCCAAAGAAATCGATCTTCTCCCACCGGACGTCTTCAAAGCCGCATGAGAGAAATCGCGCGCCCTGGCAGATGGCCGATCGAGCTGTGCTCTTAGAGAAGTCACAATTTTGAAAGCGGTTGTCCCATGGATGCCGACCACCGATGATCGCGCCAGCCAACTTCGCGCCTCGAAACGTGCAATCCTCTAGTTGGCAGCCAAGAAACGCTGCACGGCGAAGATCACACCGATCGAATGTGACGCCGACGAGACGGCAATCTTTCCAGACTTGGTCTCGTAAGTCCTGTCCGGTGAAGTCCTCCGCGGTGAGCTCCAGTCCCTCGAAGTCGTCTTGCGCCGTCAAGGCAATACTTCCTGTCGGTACGGGCCGGTCAGAGTGATGTCAGCCGATGGACGATCCGTAGAGTACGCCCACGCCGGGGCCGTAGTTTCCCGTGTAATCCTGCACATGTCTCGCCCAGGCCGCGTCGCCCGTGGTCGCGTCAAACCACGTGCCGGTCGGAGAGATGACGTCAGGTCCGGGCTCGAATCGCGCGGTGACCCTGACACCTGCTAGCCGCGGATCGGTCTTCGCCGACAGCAGTACATCTTCTTTGAAGAAGGTGTCGATTCTTTCGCCTGCGCGCAGCGCATACTTCGCGAAGTATTGTTTCGTGCCGGCGTATTTGGCCAGGCCCTCAGTTTGGCGGGCCGTCAGACCACCTCCCTCCTCAGCCTTCGACAAGAACCTAACGACCGCTCTCGACAGGGACTCCTGAAGCGCCTCCGCAGTCGCTGCATCAGCCTCGCTTAGCGCTGAAGTCGACACCACGCGAGTTAGAGTCTTGGCAAGGACCTTGCTTCCTTCCTCCTCTAGTAGGGTCGTCGACTCGTCCGCTGCGGTCCTTGCTAGCGCCCGCGCGGCACCGCGACCAATCCCTAGAAGGATGTCTCCCACGTCCCCCGCGCCGGCGCCGGCCACCAAGTCGGTAATGAAGTCACCGGCCGCGTCGGGATGCACTCCGCCCTCAGCACTCTGAGCCCAACTGACTACCTCAGCCAGCTCGGGATCGACCGCCTCACCGGCATGCTCCTCGGCCAGTACGAGGCTTTCGATTTCGCGGAACAGCGCGTTGCCGGGCGTGTCGGCGGCCAGCCAGTTGTTCTCAAGAAATGCGTCGAACTGCGCCTGCTGATATTCGACGTAATCAGCTCGGCCTAGTGCTCGAAGGTATTTCCGGGATGAGTAGTGCTTGTAAGCCGCCCGACATTCCGAAGCGTTGTCGCAGGCCGGCCTGTGTCCGTCTGGATCGTTGAGGTTGATTGGGTCGCCGTTGACATAGGTGTAGGTGTTTTCCGTCAGCGGGTCAATGTTCACCGAGAGGTCCTGGCTGGGCGTACCAGTGCGGAAGCCGTCCGGCGTGGTGAAGGTCGCGGTGGTGGGGTTGTAGGTTCGTGAGCCGTACTGCAGATTGCCCGTGGATGAGTCGGTCCGGGTGGTCTGATAGCCGAGGCTGCTTGCTGTGAACCCAATGCCGCAGCCCGAGGGTCCGAAGGTCGCTGCGCTGTCGCCGTCAGACTGACCGAAGGGGTCGAATCGTTGGTCGCAGAGACTTGTTCCGTTTGAGTTGGCAACCGCCGTGATGCTGTTGTTGCCGTCCTGGATGAGCTGTTGGACGCCGTTCGGCGGCGCCCCAGTTCCGGTGCTGTTCGAGCGAGTTAGCGATATCGGCGAGCCGTAGGCATCGAGGGTGTATTCGGTGAGGCCTGAGTATCCGCCTAGGGTTGTCGAATCCGACTCGGTGTCGACCGTCTGTGAGAGCAGGTCGTAGCCGACTGCGGTGGTCTGTTTGACAACAGCGACGCCTCCCGAATAGGTGGTGGCTGTTCGGCTGGTCTGCCGGTCCTGGCCGTCGTAGTTGTACGTGACGGTTGGACTCGTCTGGCAGCCGGCTGGGGCCGGGCTCGTCGGTGCGACGGCCGTCTGACGGTCAAATCCGTCGTAGGTGTACGCGTTGCAGCCGTCGTTGGTAAGACGACCATCTGAGTCGTAGATGTCGCTGCGCGTGGAGCCGGCGTCGTTGGAGAACTTGTCCGTTGCGATCGAGTTGTCGGCGTTGTAGGTCGTGGTTTGTGTGGTGCCGGACGGGTCGGTCGAGCCGAGCCGGTTGGTGTCGTGGTCGTAGCTGTAGTTAACCGCTGACTGGGTGCCGTTGGTGAAGCTCGCGACCGCGCCCGACGGGAAGTAGCTATAGGCGTAGGTGTCCGACGCATCTACCCCGGCCGTATTGCAGCCGTTGGACGGTTGACTGGTCGTCGCGTCGTCCTGGGTGAGCACCCGGAATGCCTCGTCATACGTGTAGCAGTCCTGCGCGAGTGTTGTACCGCTGCCGCTCTTCGTCGCGGTGGTGTGCAGCGTGTCTTGCCCGGTGGTGTAGGACCAGGTCGTCGTGTCGCCGTTGGGGAGTGATTCGCTTGTCGGCCTACCGCCCGGATCGTACGACCAGCTGTAGCTGCCGGCATTGCCGTCAGACTCGGTGGTAACGAGGTCGGCGTCGCCGTAACCGTAGCTGGTGGCGGTGGGCGAGCCGCCCAAGTCGGCGGCGGACGAGCGGGCCGAGAGCATTCCGGCGCCATCGTAGGAGGCGGTGGTGGTGCGCGCGCCGTCGTCAACGGCCCGGATTCGTCCGTCGGCGTAGTAGGAGGCGCTGAGCGTGTCGCTGTAGGCGGTGGTCGCCGAGTTGCCACTGCCGAGGGCTGGTTCGGCGTTGGTGGAGCCGGTGAGGTCCCCTGCAGCGTTGTAGCTGTTGGTGATCGTTTCGGTGCTGCCGCCGCCGTTGTTCCGGCCACCTTGGACGTTGAGCAGTCCGTCGGGGTAATAGCTGAAGGTCTGGCTGCCACCAGCTGCGGTGAGGCTCGCAGCCGTCGGGTCTGTTGCGGTGGTGTTGGCAGCCTGGACGGTGTCGGCCTGGGTCGTGGTCTTGTCGCCGCCGGGGTTATAGCTGTATTTGATCCGACGCCAGCTCGCCTGATCGCCGGTCTTGGCGTCGATTGGGGCGTAAGTCGCGGCGAGTTGGTCGGCGTAGGTAAAGGTCGACACCGTCGGAAGGCCACGCTGGTTGGCAGAATCGGTCGCGGTCGCGTCGGGCGATGTGACGCTGGTGGCGTTTCCGTCGGCGTCGTAGCCGTACTGGGTCTTGTTAACCGCGCCGCTCGTCGTGTTGGACGCCGGGGTGGAGACGGCCGACTTCAGGTCATCGGCGGTGTAGCTGGTGGTCGTCGGCAGGTTCAGGACGTTGCCCGCGACGGTGACGGTGTCGAGTTGGTCGAGGACCTGGTTGCCGTCTGCGTCGTAGCCGAATTCCTCTTTGTGCGTCATGGTGCTGCAGCTGCTGCCAGCGTCCGTGAGCTGTGCGGCGACAGATCCGTCAGTGTTGTAGAGCGTGCAATCCGTCAGCCCGTTTGCGTCGGTAACTGACAGCTGCCTGCCGTCGGCGTCGTAGCTGTATGCGTCGACTCTCGTCGTGGCGTGGCTGCTGCTGGACGGATCAGGCCCTGTCACCGAAGCGAGCAGATCGTCACTCGTGTAGACCGACGTAGTGATCGCATGGGTGTTGCCACCGAAGAAGGCCGGCAGATCCTTGGTGACGACGTTGCCGTCCTGGTCGAGAACCACCTTCGTCTGACAGACATGGACACCGGAGGGGTAGGACACTCCGGCGGGCAGCCCTGACGGGCTAGCCGGGCATTGGCTGGACTGCGTGGTGTCACTGTTAGGGTCGGTGACGGACCCGCCGAAGCGTGGCATGAACTCGCTGGTTGGCCGGTCGTCGGCGTCGTACGCGGTGGCGATCATGAACGTCGCGTCGGGCGAGGTCACACTGGTGGTGAAGGCGCGACCGTTGTAGACGCCGATCACGTTGCCGTCACCGTCGTAGACGTTGCGGCTGCGGACGTTCTTGGTGCCATCGGCCAAGTCGGTGGACATCGCGGTGGCGATTGCTGCGCGGTTGGCGTCGGTGTCCGGCGTCGGGTCGGAGCTCGGGACCTGCAGGCCCTTCACGGTGTCGACGGGACGAAGATCGGCGTCGTAGGTGTAGCCGGTGATCCGGTAGGCCTGGCCGGCGCCGGTTCCGGCCGGGTTGTCGGATGACACGCCGTCGGCGACGGTGGCGAGCACGTCGCCGGACGGGTCGTAGACGGTGTAGGTGTGATCGGTCGGAATCGCCGTCGACTGCGGTGTCATCGTCGCGATGGGCCGGTCGAGGCTGTTGTAGGTGGTGAAGGATGCGTAGGTGCTGGTCCCGTTGCAAGCGCCGCTGCCCTCGCTGTACTGGCGGGGCTGGCAAGTCTCGGTGACGTTGGCGTCCGCGTCATAGACCTTGGTCGTGGTCAGCGTGGTTGATGCATTGCGGTTTCTGACCGTGTTGGTGGGCTGGTCGGCGAGGTCGTAGCTGGTGTGGGTTGCGTAGATGCTGCTCGCGGTGCAGCCGCCCGTTCCATCGGTGAGCTGCCGTGGGGTGCAGGCGTCGACGGCATTCCCGTTTGGGTCGAGGTTCGTATAGCTGGTTGGTGTGGTGGTGCCGTTCGACGGGGCCTTGACCCGGTACGAGCGGCCAAGTGCGTCGTAAGCGATGGTCGTGGTGGCACCGGTCGCGTCTTGGCTGGCGACGACGTCGCCGAGGGTGTCGTAGGTCTTGATGGCCGTGCATTGAACCATTCCGGCGCTGACACTGCAGCCAGCCGGAGTGGAGTACGTCGCGGATGAGCCGCGCAACGTCGTCGTGGCTGTCGCGTCACCGGCGGTGTCGTAGCTGGTGGTCGTCGTCGCCGTATCGCCGGACGGCAAGGTGCTGTCAGCACTCGCCCCAACGGCGCCGGAGCCAAGCGGATGTCCAGCGACAGCGTCCGCGGCGGCCTGGTTCGGGGTGGTCACGCTGGTCGGTTCATTGAACGCGTCAAAGGTCGTGAAGGTCACGTTGTTGCTGCTCGAGCTGCCCTGGACGGCGTCGACCGTGCGGAGCTGGTTGCCGTTGGCGTCGAACGCGGCGTAGCTGGTGTGCGCGTTCGGACTGGTGGTCGACGTGTAGTCGCCGAGTTCGTCGGTGGTGTGGCTGGTGGTGTTGCCGACCGGGTCGGTCGTGGCCTCCACCCAGCGCCAGGGGTCACTGATTGCGCTAGCGGTCGCGCCCGAGCCGAAGAGCGTCTGACTAAAGGCGCCAGGGCCGGGACTCGACGTGGTGCCGGGGTACGCGGTCGCTGAGTTTCCGTGGGTGGCGTTGCGGTTCCAGGTGCGCACCAAGTTGCCGGCGGCGTCGTAACCGTAGGCAACGAAGTTGGTGGTGGGGTCGGTGACGGTGGCGAGCCAGCCGCCGGCGTTGGTCGTGCCTGATAGGTCGGTAGCGCTGGTGGGGAAGTACCCGAAGGTGTACGTGTTGCCGTTAGGGGTCTTCTTCGTGACCTGCTGGCCGGTGCTGTTGTACGTCGCGGTCGTCGTGGCGGTCGGCGGGGTGCCGGCGCCAGGTGGCCCATAGTCGTGGGTCGCGGCACAGACCAGCCCCGTGTTGCCGGTGGCGGCTCCAGCGCTGGTGCAATCGCCAGTAGATGGACTGCTGTTCGGTGCGCTTGTCGTGGAATCGTCGACGACGTAGCTGGTGAGGTACTGCTGCCAGTTGGACGGGTCAGCAGCTGCTCGCGCCGGCGCGGATTGGGTTTGGTCGGCAAGGGTGAACACAACCGGATCAGTAAGTGTGCCCGGCGAAGTCGAGATGGCGTCGGTAAGTTTGGGTTGGGTCATGCTCAAGGAGCCGCCGTTCAGCCCGATGGCCTCGTTTTGTGCGCTGATTGTTCCATCGGCGCGCAGGTAGAGACGCTTGTATCCATTGATCGTTTCAACGCTCGGCCCGGCCCCGTCGATGTTGGTCGTGTAGGGGTTTGAGGAGCTCTCCGGGTCGCTGGGCCGGCCAGCGTTCTGCACGGTTGACTCGACCATGCCGGCGTCGTCGTAGACGAAGACGGAGTCCTGATCAGGTGTGGCGATACCGCTAGAGGGGTTAGTCGAGCCGGCCCGCTCGATCTCGCACAGATTGTTGTTTGCTCCGGCGGGTTGCTGGCAACTTGCCCCAGTGGACGTGGAGTCCCAGAAGTAGCTCGTGTTTCGCAACGCGGTGCTTGGAGTAACCCCGGTGGCGCCCGTGTAGATTTCGCCGACGCGGCCAAACTTGTCAATGCTCGCGAAGTCAGTCTCCCGGTCCGCACCCGTTCCCGCGCCTTGCGCGGTGACGGTCGTTTTGGTCGCGGAGTACGACAGCGTGGTGGTGTTGCCGCGTCGGTCGGTGATCCTCGTGACCTGCGGGAAGGCGAACACGCCAGTTACACCAGTCGGGGCGGTGTAGTGGAAGCTCGTGGTGTTGCCGTCCTCATCGGTGATCGAGCACAGCTGTCCGTTCGCAGCACCGCAGTCGGTGCCGGCGTGCTGCTCGTAGTTGTAGATGAGGGTCGAGCCGCTGCTGCCGTCGGATCGTGTGGGGTTCTGGACTTGGGTGAGGAGTTTGACGGTCGTGGGCACAGAGGCGCCAAGCAGGTTCAGGGAGGCACTGGTAAAGGTGTACTTGGTAATCCGGCCGGCTGGATCGGTGACGTCTGTTTCGGTCGACGAGGGGTAGCTGAAACGGATGCTGCGGCACGGACCGGTCACGGTTGGCAAGGTGGGCACAGTGTTCACGGTGCACATCGGGTTGCCTGAGCTGTCGGTGACGTTGTCGTAGACGGCGGCGAGGCCACCGGAGGCGTTGTACGCGTAGTCGAGCGTGGCGCCGGCGCCGTCGCGCATTGCGACGGTGCGTCCCAGAGCGTTATAGAGAGTCTCGAGCCGATCGGGTCGTTCGGTGACGTATCCGATGAGGTTGCCGCCCGACATCCCGCCGGAGCAGGTGCCGGATCCGACGTCTACATACCGCCAGAGCGAGAGGTGGACTCCGCGCGGCGCGGTGTAGGTCTGATCTACGCAAAGTCGGTCGCTAGTGGCGATGCCGAGCAGGGACTGCACCGTTCCGGTGGCGCCGAGGTTGAGGATGGATTTGAGCAGTGCGGGGATGGATCCGCCCGCGTCGATCGGGGTGCCAATCGACGCCGGGGTGAATACGTGCCGGGTCCCGTCGCGGTCGATGAGGGTGATGTCGAGGGGTGATGTCACCTGGTTGAGCAAGCTGATCGCGCTCGGTACCTGTAGACCGGTGGATGTCACGCCGCCGCCGGCGAGCGCATCGGTCTGCCCGACTGATAACTGCCAGCCTGCGCCGAAGCTCCCTGTGGTGCTGACGAGTGAGCTGTCCTGGCTGTTGTATGTGCGATGGATCTCAAGTCCGAGGCGGCCGTGTGCCTGCACTGGGGTGCTGTCGGTGGTGGGCACGACGAGGTTGCCGTCGGCGACATTGACTTCTGCGGTGGAAGTGGCGCTGGTCGGTGTGGAGGTGTAGGACCACCAGGGTTCGAGCCCGAGGCCGCTGTCGCAGATTGTGAGAGCTGCCGGCAGCGGGTTACTCGGGTTGGTGTTGTTGGTCGGTGCGAACGCGGTGTTCTGGTCCGAGAAAGGGCTGTCGATGCCAGCGAACCAGTGCGCAATCTCGCTCGACTGCGTCAGTTCGTGGTTGTAGAACTGAACCTCGTCGAGGGTGCCTTGGAAGTAGTTCCAGGTGTTGTTGGTCAGGCCAGGCCAGGTCGAACTGGTGTAGCCAGTACCGATCGACACCTTGGTTTCGAAGGTGTTGATCGTCTGCGCGGCCATCGAGTAGTTGAAGGCAACTCTTTGTCCGTCGATGTAGAGGAACTCGCCGGTACCGCTGGAGGTAAGGCTGACTTCGTGAACTTTGCCGTCGTTGTACGGCTGGTTGTTGTTGTAGGTGAGGCTGGAGACCAGCGGGTCGACGGATCCGTTCCAGAACTCGCCGTAGACCTTCCCGTCGGAGCCGATCCACAGTTCCGGCACGTAGTACGTCGGGGCGCCGCTTGGATAGCTGCTGACCGCGCCAACGATCACCTGCCCGTGCGTTGCTGAGGTCTTAAACCACGCCTCGATGCTCGACTTTGTACTGGTAGTCGGGTTGGTCGCCATCTGGAGATAGCCGCTGCTGCCGTTGAAGGTCGCTGCGGTGTCATTGTCTCCGTTGAGCAACCCGGGCGCGCCGAACGTTACGCCGCCGACCGCGGTGAGGGTCTGCGCGCCGGGGAAGGCGGGCGCTGCATGGGTCTGGCCGGCGGCGTCGTCGAGCCGGTTGGACTGGACAGGAGTGTCAGAGTCGGAGACCAGCTTGTAGGTGGCGGCGACCGGCTCAGTCTCGGTGGTGGTGAGCGACCCTGCACCGGTCGAGGTGCCTGCCTGGTAGTGCGCGAGGAGGCGGGTCGCGGGCAGCGCGTTGGGGTAGATGGCGACGTCGTCGATCCCGCCCTGGAAGGTGCTGACACCGTTGGCGGCGTCCTTCGCGAGGTAGCCGTAGGGGCGGCTGACCGAGGGAAGTGTCATGACGCGGGTGGTGGTTGCGATCGGCAGCCCATCTCGGTAGAGGGTGATCACGAGCCCTGAGGGCGTTGGCTGGGCGGTCACGGCGACAAGCTGCCAGCTGTTGGGTTGTAGGCCGTCGCCTGCAAGCGCTACCTCGCTCGTCCCCATCGTGTTGTTGGTGATGTCGGCGACCAGGCTGTTGTTCTCCGAGCCGGTGCCGAAATAGATCTCGTTGTCGTTGCTGGTGTCGCTCGACATGAACACGATGGGTGCGAGGTAGCCGAGGTTGCCCGGTCCGAGAGCGGTGGGCTTGACCCAGGCCTCGACGGTGAAGCCGTTGCTGGCGAAGCTCGGGGTGGTGGGGAAGCCCATCGATCCGGAGCCGCCAACACCGATGGAACCGTCGCCGTCCGATGTGCCGCCGGTTGGGTTGCGAGTCACGCTGCCCGCGTACGTGCCGTTGAGCGCCGAGCCGCTCGAGCCGGTGTTGGTCGCGGTCGCGCCTGTGTCGTCGAGCCGCCAGAACCCGTACGGGTTGTCCGACTGCACCTGCTGCGCGGATGGGCTGCCACCACCGGACAGCGACGGGTCGGCGAGGCCGGTGGCTTGACAGTTGAAGGCTTGCGCTCCGGACTTTACTGCCTGCGCCGTGGTGTACACGTGATAGTGCTCGGCGGTGAAGCCTGGGATTTGCGATCCGCCGAACGTAATGGTCGGTGTGCTTGCGTCGAAGCTCACAGTGGGCAGACCGGTTCCGAAGCTACATGGCGAACTTGATGCGGTGGTACACGACGAGACGGGGATCGTGTCCGTGTCAGTCACGGTGATCGGTGAGGCGCTCAGCCCGTTGGGAAGGGTGGCGACGGCGTTGGTGAGCGATACCGGGTACGGGCTGGTGTTGCTAATGGTGACGTCGTACTGGATCACCTGCCCGACCGTGAACTGGGTGAGCGCGCCTGCTGGCTGTGCGACGGTGACGCTCGCCGTGTGGTGGCTGAACTGCCACTCCTGAGCCAGCGACGTCGTTCCGTCATACCCGCCGTAGATGGAGCCTTGATCGCTGCCGTTCGCGCCTCCGGCGTCGGTTTCGTTGTAGCTGCCGACGGTGAACGAGTCGTCCCCGGGCGTCCCATCGAAGATCATCTGCATGTAGGCGCGGCCGCTCGGGGCTCCGATGCCGGTGGCTTGCACCCATTCGGTGCCGTCGAACCGCCACGTGTCGCCCCAGTAGATGCTGCCGTCGTATCCGCCGTAGAGCACTTCCTGTTGTGCGGCGGCGTCATAGGCCATCGCATAGCCCCACCGCGCTGACGGTGCATCGCCTGTCGCGATCTGCGTCCACGAGGTTCCGTCGTAGACCCAGGTGTCGTTCTGCGCGGTGTAGGCGCAGCTCGATACGCAGGTCGAGGAGTTCATCTTGTCCCCACCGAACGTCACCAGCTCACCGGATGGCGACGATGATGACAGCGGAAGGTGCGCATCGAAGGTGAGCTGCTGGAAGTCCCGGGCGCCCATCGGCACTGAGCTGCTGAGTTGCTGCCAGGATGTTCCGTCGAACGCCCACATGTCCTTGTCGGCGGGCGATCCGGTGGCGTATCCGCTGGCTCCGCCGATCAGCACGACAGCGCCGCCAACCGATGGGTCAATGGCTGGGTCCCAGGCCATCGTGGCGCCCCACCGCGCCGACGGGCCGGCACCGGTGATCTGCGTCCAGGTCTGGGTTGAGTCCTTCCATACCCAGGTGTCGCCGAGAGTCGCGAATGAGGAGTTCAGCCCGCCGAAGAGGACGATTTCGCCCCTCGCGCGGTCGTAGGCCATCGCGGCGAACGCGCGCTTCGCCGGTCCGGTGCTGCTGATCGTGTGCCAGACGTCGCCGCCGACGTGCGAGTAGAGCGTCTGCGAAAAGGTGCTCGATGAGAAGCTGTATCCGCCGAACATGAAGTCATTGCCCATTTGAGTGTCATGGACATATGACGCGCCGTACTCGTCCGGCGGAGTGGACGGCTGGTTATTCCAGAGCCAGTCAGGCTGCGCGTACTCCCCCGGCGTCGACCGTGACGCTGATTGCTGGAAAGCGGCGAGCTGAACGTGCGCGGTGCCAAGCGAGGTCGTCGGCGACGTCTGCTCGAACGACGCGAATTGAACGTGGGCGGCGCCGTCCGCGGCGGCGGCGTGGTCGGCCTTCCCACTGCTGCTTCGTCCCGCCGAGGAACGGGACTGCGCACCGCGCCGATTACCGCGCGATGATGCGCGTCGCGTCGAGCGGCGCTTCGCTACGACTCTGTGATGGACGCGGCCATGTCGCGCGTGGGCGCTCGAGCGGTGGACGCTTCGGTGGCGGCGGAGGTACTGGCGGGCCTGAGCGCTTCGCGCGGGGGTCCACCGCGGCAGATGATTTTGCTTATCCGCCGATGGCATCCGCTGATGGGCTACTTGGTCGCACACCCGGAGCTTGCCTCGCTCGACGCCCGGAACCTGAACCGGCGGAGCCGGCACGGTCTTACACACCGGGGCGAGCGACTTACTGGGCGCCGTCCAAACCCGCCGGCCGGGCTTCGCACCTCGATGACCGATCGACTTGATCTTTGAGCGGCTCAGCGGCTTACGTGTCTTTCGCTGCGACTTGACCTGGGAACCAGTCTGATGGTGCGTCCCTGACGACGACGCGTGTGGAACATTGGCGAGCCCTGGCGCAGCGGTTGCCCCGAGCACCGCGACAACGACGGTTGTGACTACTGTCGCCGCACGTCGACTGAGCCACACGTGTGGCCGCCGGCCGTCACGAGTTAGACATGCACGTGCTGACGCGCGGGTGAGACCCATTCGCTGCCCCTTAGCAAAATTCCATCCGGGACGCCCGTCATGTCGCTAGATGCGCACTGGAGAGTGGGCAGTCCGTCTAAGCACTTGGTGCGAGACCATTCCAGATAAGGAGCGGTTCTTCAGACGATTCACAGATTTGCTGTGCCACCGCTGGAAATCTGACTACTTATGACTAGACCGCTTCATCAAACGAGGTCGGGCTCGTGAGAGCGGCCGGAGCAGGCCCGCCGATCATGCCGACCGTAACAAGCCGTTCGGGAAGAGGACGGACCTGCCGATTCCGGCAGACCTTAACTGCGCGAGCCGATAGGGATCCTGTATCGGCAGCCTGGTTCTTATCCTTCGGTGAGTTCTGGGACCACAACCGATCCGGTCTGTAGGGACGGGGTGGCGTAGGCGGCGATGTAGTCGTCCATGAGTTTCTTGCCGGCTTCGTAGCGGTGCCGCATGAGG
>JADMIO011285656.1_pt1 | contig 20605 bp, 18 predicted proteins | sample 8958161 | NCBI WGS metagenome assembly JADMIO01 (sample SAMN16585339, study PRJNA669376) | soil metagenome | isolation source: Crop rotation soil | place: USA: Cullars Rotation, Alabama | collected 2011 | reverse complement strand
GGGGTGCCGCCGCCCGCGACGGTCACCGAGCGCGTGGCCGTCGCCGTCCGGCCCGCGCCGTCGCGCGCCGTCACGCGCAGGGTATGGCTGCCGGCGCCCACGGAGCCGCTGTTCCAGGCGAACGACGCCACGGACGTCGTGCCCGCCGCCGTGAAGACCTGCGCGGAGTCGACGAAGAGCGTGAGGGTGATCGGCGTGCCGCTGGCCCCGCTCGCCGACATCCCGACCGTCACCGAGCCGCTGACGGTGGCGCCGCTGGCCGGGCTGGTGAAGGCGACCGTCAACGGCGGGGGCGTGCCGGCGCCGGTGTTCTCGACGTTGAAGGACCGGGTGGCGGTGCCGGTGGCGCCCGTGGTGTCGCTCACCGACGCCGTGAGCGTCCGGGCCCCGTTGGCGACACGGCGCGAATCCCAGGCCATGGTGACGTGATTCGCCGCGCTCGTCAGCGTCGCCAGCACGACGCCGCCGATCGACAGCCGGATGGTCCGGTTGCCGACGGCCGTGTTCTCCATCCACACGTCGGAGGTGACGGTGCCGGAGACGGTGGCGTTCGCCGCCGGTGAGGTGATGAAGACGCGCGGCTGCGCCGGATCGACCCGGGCGAGAAAGCCGGGCCCGGGCGCCGCTCGCACGGGGCTCACGGTGGGAAAGGACGTGGACTGCGTCGAGCCGCTCACGTACACGGTGCCGTTGGCGGTTGCCGCCAGGAAGCAGCACTGGGTCTGGGCGTTGGCGAAGTACGTCGAGTAGATCAGGCCGGCGCCGTTCGACGTCAGCGCGGTGATGAAGTTCGACGCCGTCGCGCCGAGGGCCGGCGGCAGCGGCGTGCGCAGCGGGAAGTCGACCGAGCGCGTCGACCCCGCCACGTAGACGTTCGCGGAGCCGTCGAGGCCGATGGCGGTGGCAGCGTCGTTGCCGCCGCCGCCGAGGTAGGTGGAGAAGACCAGGCCCGCGCCGCTGGGATCGAGTCGCGCGACGAAGGCGTCGGTGCCGCCGGCCAGGGCCGGCTGGATGGCATTGTTGGTCGGCAATCCGGCGCCGGCGGAGCCGGCGACGTACGCATTGCCTCCGCCGTCGACGGCGATGGCGCTCGCCTGCGTGCCGGGGTTTCCGAGATATGTCGCGTAGACGAGGCGCGACGCACCGGGGGCGATCTTCACGACGGCCGAGGCGCAGCAGCCGACCGGCTCGAGCTGCAAGGCGCCGGGCGTGGTCGGAAGCCCCGGGCCCGAGAGGCCCGTCACGTAGACGTTGCCCGAGCGGTCCACGGCGATGCCTCGCGGGCTGAAGATACTGCCACCGAGGTGGAACTCGACCGCATAGAGGTAGTGCGAGAAGTCCGCCGCGATCGCCTGCACCATCGTCGGGAAGCCGGGCGAGGTGCCGGGCCGGGCGAAGGCGTCCCGCGTGGTCGGAAAGCCGCCATAGGCATTCCAGCCGGTGACGTAGACGTTCCCGGCCGTGTCGACGGCGATCCCGCCCATCTCGCCGCTCCCGAAGCCGCCGAGGGACGTGCCGCGGAGCAGCGCGCCGGAGGGAGCCAGCTTCAGGGCGTACAGGCCGAGGTCGCCCTGCGCCTGCGGACGTCCCTCGGCGAGCTGCGGTCCCGCCAGCGGACAGTCGAATACGACGCCCGAGCGCGGGAACCCGCACTCGGCCCCGAGGTACGCGTTGCCGGCCGCGTCGACGGCGAGGCGGAGCACGTTCATGTCGCCGAGCGTGACGGAATACAGCACGGCCGAGCTGCTGGCGTTGAGCTTGAGCGCCGTGGGGCCGCCCGCGATATAGATATTGCCGGCTCCGTCGAGCGCGACGGCGCCGGGGACGCTGAGATAGGTCGAGTACGTGACGACGGGATCGATGACGAGCGGCCGCGTCCGGTCGTAGTCGCCGACCTCGAACGCGATGCGTCGCTGGTCCAGCCGGAAGCGACCGTCGACGGTCGTCCGCCCGGCCGGCGACTCCTGATACGCGACAGGCGCATGCAGCCGAAGCGTCTCGTCTCCGGCGGCGACGACGACGTCGCCACGCTCGAGCGTGAGCGCGTCGGCGCCGTCCACCTCCAGGGTGATCGTCGCGGGGTGAGCGCCCGGCGCCAGGACGAAGTCGAACTCGGCGGCGCCGTGGCGGCCGTGAAACACCAGATCGATGCCCGGGTACACGCGCTCGTAGACGACGCGGCCGTAGGTCGGGACGTCGCGGTGGGTGCGCGCGGGGTCGGCGGAATAATAGTGGGCCCGTCCCGGCAGCTCGTCGCGGGCGACGATCGCCGTCGGCTCGGTGCCGCCCACCCACCGCAGCTGCACCGAGCGCGCCTCGCCGCGCTGCCGCACCGGCGTCAGCCGCAACCCATCGCCCTCGAGGTCGAGCCGCAGCCCGGCCGCCCGACTGACGTAGCGGGTGGTCTCAGGCGCCTGGCCGCGGTTCGGCTCGAACGACAGCGGCAGCTCCGCAAACCGGACCTGCAGTGACGGCGGCATCGACGTGGGCGCAGAGACACGCTCGAGGGGCTCGAACGGAGCGCTCGAGCCGGCGATCAGCAGGCCGAGCGCGACAATCAGGAGCCGGAGCCGAGGTACCGCCATTGGCGCACCTCCCCGCGACAGGTTCGATTGCTATCCGGCCCCTACTGGATAGCGCGCGGAGTGCAGCGCCAGGACCTGCTGCAGCGGAAATGCCATCGACTTCGCGAGCCACCCGCGGCGTCCCGCGCCGCCGGCGCTCATGCGATCAGTCTTCTGCGATCAATAGATGAAGGGCACCGGGTAGGGCCGGCCGAAGGGCCGGCCGCCCTTCACGGTCAGCACGGGCACCAGCTTTTTGGTGCCGTTCTTCTTGTTCTTACGGGTGTCGACGAATTCCACCGCCTGCCCATCGACATAGTCGAAGATCGCCGCGTCGGCCGGCGCGCCGACGGCCAGCGTCCCCAGCCCCGGGACGCGGCCGATGATCTTCGCCGGCTCCACCGTCGCGCGCTGCACGACTTCCTCGAGCGAGAGCCCGAGCGCCATGAACTTGGACATGACCCAGGGGAGCGTCGGGTAGCCCGGCGTGTTGATGGACACGGCGTGAATGTCGCTCGAGATCGTGTCCACGTGAGCCCCTTGCATCATGGCCGGCTCGCAGACGGTGAAGTCGAACGAGCCGCCGCCGTGGCCCACGTCGAAGATCACGCCGCGCTGCTTGGCCGCCCGCGCGGCCGGGATGAGCTGGCCGTTCTGGACGACGTTGTTGCCGGCGCCGCTGTAGGCGTGGGTGAGGATGTCGCCGGGCCGCAGGAGGTCGAGCACGTCGGCGAGATTGCCCGGCGCCGCCCCGATGTGGCACATCACGCGGAAATCCTTGCCGGCCATCTCGGCGGCGCGGACCGCGCGCCGCAGCGGCTCCACGCCGTTGTTGCCGACCACGCTGTCGGTGATCCGCACCTTCACCCCGAGCACCGTGTCCGGGTTCTCGGCCAGCGTCTTGGCGCATGCCTCCACGTTGGCGTAGTCGATGTTGAGCATCTCTCCCGGGGCCAGGCCCCCGGCCAGCCCGATCGACGAGATGTGGACGAACGCATAGAGCCGCGTGCGCGCCTGGCCGATCACCCAGTGCTTGAGCGCGCCATAGGTGTTGGCCCCGGCGTCGCCGGCGGAGACGCCGGTGGTGGTGGCGGTGATGGGCACCAGCTCGTCGGACGGCAGGCCGATCCCGGAGATCAGCGGGCCGTAGTGCGTGTGGAGATCGATCAAGCCGGGGGTGGTGAGCTTGCCGGCGGCGTCGTAGCGCTGGACGGTCCGCTCGGGCGGAATCGCGCTGCTGGAGACGACGGCGATCTGACCGTTCTTGATTCCGATGTCGCGGCGGCCGCGCACGCGCGAGCCCGGGTCGAGCACGTCCGCGTTGGCGATGACCAGGTCGTACTTGAGCGCGGGATCGCTCGGATTGAATCCCCGCGGAGCCGGCGCCGCTTGCGCCACCAGCACCGGTCCGGCCGCCGAGGCGGCGGGCGCGGCGGCCAGCGTCGCGCCGGCGGCCAGCGTGCTCGACGCCAGGAATTGGCGACGGCTGACGTCCGACGGCGTAGACTGACGCGTGTCACTGTGCGTAGGGCGCATGGCGAGCCTCCGGTGAGCGTGATGAGCAGATGGATGCTATGCGTCGCCGGCTCGGATCGTCAACCGGGGTGGCAACGTTCCTGCAGGAGCTCCGGCCGATGACGACGGTGGCCTGGCGTGTCGCGCGGGTGCTGCTCCTCGGTTCCGGGCTCGCCGTCCTCGCCCTGCTCGTCTGGCACAACGATCCCGCGTCGCTCCTGGCGTCGCTGCGTCAGCTCTCCTGGCGCCTGCTCGTCGTGCTCGTGTTTCCCTTCGCGCTCGTGAACGCCCTGGATACCTTCGGGTGGCGTTTCGCGTTCCGCCACAACCACGTGCCGTTCGGGACGCTCTTCACGGCACGGCTGGCGGGCGAAGCCTTCAACCTGACGACCCCCACGGCGTCGGTGGGCGGCGAGGCCGTCAAGGCGTGGCTCGTTCGCCATCACGTCGGCTTCGAGGAGGGGTTCACGTCGGTCATCGTGGCCAAGACCACCATCACCATCGCCCAGGGGCTCCTGCTCCTGGTGGCGCTGCCGTTCGCGTGGTGGCTCTTGCCGCACGACTCGCCGGTGCTGCAGACCATGGCGTGGCTGCTGCTCGCGGAGGTGCTCGCGGTGGCCGGCCTCGTCTTCGTGCAGGTGAGCGGTGTGATGGGCGGCGGCGGCCGCGCGCTGGGCCGCTTCGCGTTCCTGGCGCGGATGGCGGGCAGCCTGACCCGGGTGGACAGCTCGCTCGCCCAGTTCTATCGCGGCGAGCCGGTGCGGCTGACGCTGTCCATCGTGTTCCATTTCCTCGGCTGGCTCGGCGGAGCGCTGGAGGGCTGGCTGATCCTGCACCTGCTCGGCCTCGAGGTGACGCTGGTCACGGCGCTGCTCATCGAGGCCTTCGCCACCGCCGTGCGCTTCGCGACGTTCATGGTGCCGGCCAGCATCGGCGCCCTGGAGGGCGGCATCGTGGCCATCTTCGCCGCCCTCGGTCTCGGCGCCACTGCCGGCCTCTCGTTCAGCCTCGTGCGGCGGCTGCGCGAGGCGACCTGGATCGGCGTGGGCTACGTGGCCCTCGCCGCCTACCGGAGCCTCATACCCGCGGCGGCCGCCGAGGGCTGAGCGCGCGGCGCGACGCCCTAGAACAGCTCGGGCTCTCCCGGATAGCTCACGCGTCCCTCCCGGACGCGGGCGAAATCGCGCAGCGCGTGCGGCTCCGCGCGCTCGGGCGTGAGGATGTGCAGCACCGGCTCGCCGCGCGCCACCAGCGCATCCGCGATCAGCGAGCGATGACAGCGCCACCACAGAGCCTCCGCGCACATGATGGCCACTGGCCGCGCGCGGCCGAGGGCGAGCAGCCGGTCGAGCTCCTCGGCGAAAGCGTCCGTCTGCATGTAGTCGGCGTAGGCGCGGAACGACGGGTTCCGCCAGCCGCGGTTGATGGAGTCGGGCTGCTCGCGCCGGAGCCCGCCGAGGCCGGGCAGGTGCACGTAGTCGACGCCCAGCGTGGCCAGCGCGGCGGCAAGCGTCTGCTGGTCGAAGTGCGGGTGGCGGCGCGAGCGCGGGATCTTTCGCACGTCGGCGATGAGGCTGACGCCATGCGCGGTCACGAGAGCGACCAGCGCCGGCAGCGAGCGGGTCGAGTGGCCCACGGTCCACATGCCACAAAGCCTACCGCGCCCGGCCGCGAGGCTCGCGGCCGGGCTGGCGGCTACGCCCGCATTTTCCTGTAGAATTTCGCCGGTGCACAGCATTCCCGAGCAGTTCAACGCGGCGAGCTTCTTCGTCGATCGTCACCCGACCGAGGGCCGCGGTGCGCACACGGCGTTCCGGTTCGCCGGGCGCGCCGTGAGCTATGCGCAGGTGGCGGAGTCCGTCGACCGCTGCGGCAATGTGCTGGCCGAGCTCGGCGTGGAGATCGAGCAGCGCGTGCTGCTCGTCCTCAACGACACCCCGGCGTTCGCGGCCGCGTTCTGGGGCGCGGCCAAGCTCGGCGCCGTGGCCGTGCCCGTGAACCCCTTCATGACGCCCGCCGAGTACGAGTTCCTCCTCAACGACAGCCGCGCGCCCGTGGCCGTGGTGGACGACTCGGTGGCGGCACGGCTGCTGGCGGTGCGCCATCGCTGCCCGTCGCTGCGCGCAATCGTCAGCGTGGGCGGCGCGGCGCTTCCGGGCACGCTGGCGCTCGACGAGCTGCTCGCCGCGGCGAAGCCGTCACTGGCCCCGGCGCCGACCTCGCGCGAGGACATCATGTACTGGGGGTACACGTCGGGGTCGACGGGTCAGCCGAAGGCGGCCGTGCACTCGCACAAGGACTTCGTCGCCGCCGCCGACCTCGTGGGCGTCGGCGTCTTCGGCCTCGAGGCCGACGACCTGGTCTTCTCCGCGTCGAAGCTCTTCTTCGCGTTCGGGCTGGGCAACAGCCTCTACTTCCCGGCTCGCGTTGGCGCCGCCTCGGTCCTCGTCCCCGAGCGCATCGACGCCGAGCGCGCCTTCGAGGTGATCGACGCCGAGCGGCCGACCGTGTTCTTCACCGTGCCCACCCTCTACGCTCGGATGCTCGCCGTCGAGGACGCCGAGCGCCGCTTCGACCTCTCGTCGCTGCGCTACTGCGTGTCGTCCGGCGAGGCGCTGCCGCCCACCCTGTTCGACGCCTGGGCGGAGCGCTTCGGGCTGGAGCTGGTGGAGGTCGTCGGATCCACGGAAGCCCTGCACGACTTCATCGCCAACCGCCCGGGCGCCGCGCGCCGCGGCACGGCCGGACGTCTCGTGCCGGGGTTCGAGGCCCGCCTGGTGGACGATGCGGGACTTCCCGTGCCGCCGGGTACGGTCGGCCACCTCCTCATCAAGGGCGAGCCGACGGCGCCGTATTACTGGAACCGGCTCGACCGCACGCGCGCCACCATGCAGGGCGAGTGGCTGCGCACGGGCGACATGTTCGCCTGCGACGCCGAGGGATACTTCTCCTTCGCGGGCCGCGCCGACGACATGCTCAAGGTGGCCGGCATGTGGGTGTCGCCGGCGGAGGTGGAGGCGCAGCTCGCCGAGCACCCGGCGGTGCTGGAGGCGGGCGTGGTGGGCGTGGCCGACGGGCAGGGGCTCACCCGTCCCCACGCCTTCGTGGTGCTCAAGGCCGGACACGCCGCCTCCGAGGCGCTGGCTGCCACCCTGATCGACTTCGTCCGCAAGCGCGGCGGCCACCGCACACCGGCCGTGGTGCGCTTCGTCGGCGAGCTTCCCAAGACGGCCACGGGCAAGGTGCAGCGCTTCCGCCTTCGGAGCGCCTGATGCGCGTCCTCGTCGACGGCGTGTCGAAGACGTACGTCGATCGCACCGGACGACCGGTGCACGCGCTCGAAGGCATCGAGCTCGCCGTGGAGTCGGAGGAGTTCGTCGCCGTGCTGGGACCGTCGGGCTGCGGCAAGTCGACCCTGCTCAATCTGATCGCCGGGCTCCTGGCGCCGACGGCGGGCACCATCTGGCTGGACGGCGAGCTTCGGCCCGGGCGCGTGGCCACGGCCATGGTGTTCCAGGAATTCGCGCTCTTCCCCTGGCGCACCGTGCAGGGCAACGTCGAGTTCGGCCTCGAGGAGCTGGGAGTCGCACCCTCCGAGCGCAGACGGCGAGCGCGTGCCTTCATCGAGCTCACCGGGCTCCAGGGCTTCGAGGCGAAGTATCCGCACCAGCTGTCGGGCGGCATGCGGCAGCGGGTGGGCATCGCGCGGGCGCTGGCCGTCGAGCCGGCGGAGCCGTTCTCCGCGCTCGACGCGCAGACGCGCCAGCTCATGCAGGAGGAGCTGCTCGGGATCTGGGAGCGGGCGCGCCAGACGATCGTCTACGTGACCCACAACATCCACGAGGCGGTCTACATGGCCGACCGCGTGGTGGTCCTCTCGCGGCGGCCCGGCCGCGTGCTGGCGGAGGTGAAGATCGAGCTCGAGCGTCCGCGTGCCGAGCGCATGCTCGGCGAGCCGGCCTTCGTCGCCGCCGTCGACCGGATCTGGTCGCTCATCCGCGAGCAGGCCGCGCAGGCGCTCCGCGAATGACGCGAACGGCCGTTCGGAATCGCGCGGCGTTCCTGACGCGCCCCGAGCACCGGACGCTGCGCGTCTTCGCGCTGCTGGGGCTGCTCCTGGCGTGGGAGATCGTGGCGAGTCTCGGCTGGGTACCCGTGCTCTTCCTGCCCTCGCCCCTCGGCGTGCTCGCCGAGGGCTGGGCCATGCTCCAGTCTGGCGAGCTGGCGGGCCACGTGGCGTCGTCGCTGTGGCGGCTGCTCCTCGGCTTCGGCGTGGGGGCCGCGCTCGGCATCGTGGTCGGTGTCGTCGTCGGCTTCTTCGCGATGGCGGAGGCGGTGGGGACGCCGCTGATCGCGGCCACGTTTCCCATCCCGAAGATCGCGCTGCTGCCGCTGCTCATTCTCTGGCTCGGTCTGGGCGAGCCGTCGAAGGTGGCCGTGATCGCGCTCGGCGTCTTCTTCCCGATGGCGATCAACACCTTCACCGGCGTCCGCGGGGCCGATCCGCTGCTGGTGCGGGCGGCGGTGGCCTTCGGCGCCGGGCGCTGGTCGATCATCCGGAAGGTGGTGCTGCCGGCGGCGCTGCCGATGATCTTCGCCGGGCTGCGCCTGGGCGCCGGCACCGCGCTGCTGCTGCTGGTGGCGGCCGAGATGATCGCGGTCGAGTCCGGCATCGGCTTCCTGGTGCTCCACGCCGGAAACCTGATGCAGACGACGAAGCTGATGGTCGGCATCGTCGTGCTGTCGCTGCTCGGCGTGCTCTCGCACTGGTCGCTCGGACGCCTGGAGCGGCTGGCCGTCCCCTGGCGCGCCGGCTGAGTCGCATCATGTCGCTCACGAAGGGAGACTGCGCTCGATGAACCGACGTCTCGCTCTCATGCTGGCGGTCGCGAGCCTGCTCGCGGCCGCGCCGGCGCTGGCCCAGGATCGTCCGAAGGTGGGCGTCCTCAAGCTCTCCTCCTCGGCGCCCATCTTCGTCGGCGTGGAGAAGGGATTCTTCAAGGAGTTCGGCGTGGAGCCGGAGCTCGTGTACTTCCAGGCGGCCGCGCCCATCTCCACCGCGCTGGCGGCGGGCCAGCTCGACGTCGGCGCCACCGGGCTCACGGCCGCCACCTACAACATCGTCCTCGGCGGCGAGAAGCTGTGGATCGTCGCCGACAAGGGCCGCGAGTGGCCGGACCATCGGCTGACGGCCATCGTCGTGCACCGCGAGCTCTACGACGCGGGCACGCGCACCATGGCCGATCTGCGCGGCAAGCGGATCGCGGTGACCCAGCTCGGCTCCACGTTCCACTACCAGATCGGCAACATCCTCGAGAAGGAGGGAATGACGCTCAAGGACGTGACCATCGTGCCGCTGCAGGCGATGGCCGCCGCCCTGGAGGCGCTGAAGGGCAAGCAGGTGGATGCGGTCGTCCTGCCGCAGCCGTTTCCGGGGCGCGCCGAGGCGGACGGTTTCGGGCGCATCATCGCGTGGGGTGGCGACCTGTTCCCGTGGCAGATCGCGACCGTCTTCTACTCCCGGCGCTTCGCCGCCGACCGGACGCGCGCGGTGAGCTTCATGAAGGGCTACGTCAAGGCGTCGCGCTACTACTACGACGCCGTGGTGTCGGGACGGCAGGGGAGCGCGTACGACGAGGTGGTCGCCGTGACCGCGCGGTACACGGGCGCGCCCGTGCCCGTCATCAAGCTCGGCTTTCCCTACCAGGACCGCAGCGGACGCCTGTGGGTGGAGGACATCGGCCGACAGATGGCGTGGTGGCAGCGCCACGGGTTCATCAAATCCACGATTCCGCTCAAGGACATCGTCGACACCTCGTTCGTCGAGGCAGCGGTGAAGGCGATCGGCGATTGAGGGTATCATCGGCGCCGTGACCGGATCACCCGCGTGAAGCTCAAGAAGCTCCTGATCGCCAACCGCGGCGAGATCGCCGTCCGCGTCATCCGCGCCTGCCGCGAGCAGGGCATCGCCACCGTGGCCGTGTTCTCGGCGGCGGACCGCGAGGCGCTGCACGTGCAGATGGCCGACGAGGCGTACGCGATCGGGCCGGCTCCGGCGCTCGAGAGCTACCTGGTCATCGAGCGCATCCTCGAGGTCGCGCGGCGCGCCGGCGCCGACGCCGTCCACCCGGGGTATGGCTTCCTGTCGGAGAACGCCGCGTTCGCCGACGCCTGCGCCGGCGCCGGGCTGACGTTCGTCGGGCCGCCGGCCGGGGCGATGCGGGCGATGGGCAGCAAGACGGCGGCACGCAAGGTGGCGCGGGATCTCCGCGTGCCGATGGTGCCCGGGACGCTCGACGCGGTCGTCGACGACGAGGGCGCGCGCGCGACGGCGCGCGAGATCGGCTATCCCGTCATGCTCAAGGCGGCGATGGGCGGCGGTGGCAAGGGGATGCGCCTGGTCCGCCGGGAGGCGGATCTGGCGGAGGCATTGCGGTCGGCACGGGCCGAGGCCGGCGCCGCCTTCGGCGACGCCGCCGTCTACCTCGAGCGGGCGGTGGCGGAGCCGCGGCACATCGAGATCCAGGTCCTCGGCGACGCGCATGGCAACGTGATCCACCTCGGCGAGCGCGAGTGCTCGATTCAGCGGCGACACCAGAAGCTCGTCGAGGAGTGTCCGTCCCCGTTCGTCGATGCCGCCATGCGCGAGCGGATGGGCGAGGCGGCCTGTCGCGTGGCCAGGGCGGCCGGCTACGTCAACGCGGGGACCGTCGAGTTCCTCGTCGACGCCGACCGCAATTTCTACTTCCTGGAGATGAACGCGCGGCTGCAGGTCGAGCACCCGGTGACCGAGATGGTGACCGGCATCGACCTGGTGGCCGAGCAGCTCCGCGTGGCGGCGGGCGAGCCGCTCTCGCGCCGCCAGGCCGACGTCGCCTGGCGGGGCTGGGCCATCGAATGCCGCGTCAACGCCGAGGACCCGTTCGCCGGCTGGCTGCCGTCGCCGGGGACCATCACCGGCCTGCGCGTCCCCAGCGGGCCGTGGGTGCGCGACGATTCCGGCGCCTACGAGGGCTACACCGTGCCGCGCTTCTACGACACGCTGATCAGCAAGCTCATCGTGTGGGGCGCCGACCGCGCCGCCGCCTGCGAGCGCATGGCCCGCGCGCTGGCCGAGTACAAGATCGTGGGCGTCCGCACCACCATCCCCGTGCTCGAGCGCATCATCGCCCATCCCGACTTCCGTGCCGGCCGCCTGTCCACCGCGTTCCTGGACCGCGTGCTCCCGGACGTCCGTCAGAACGACGGCCGCTATCGCGACATCGCCCTCATCGCCGCCGTCCTCGCCGAGTACGAGCGCGCCCGCCACACCACTGCCACCGCCGACTCCGCCGACACCACCGACACGCGCACTCCCCGCGTGAGCGCCTGGCGCCAGGCGGGGGCGGCCACATGGACCGGACGTTGAGCCCGGAAGAGGAGAAGGCTCCACTGCGCCGCGTCGAACGCCAACACCCGATCGAACGGTCGCCGGGCCAAAGAGCACGCAGCCGGGTCGCGTCTGGCACAGGCCACCCACGCTTCAAGCCGCAAAAAGCGCGCTCGCTACCATGAAATACGTCGCCACGATCAACGAGCAGAGTGTGGCCGTCGACGTCTCGGGGGCGGACGGACACTATCGCATCACGATGGGTGACGAGACCCGGGAGGTCGACGCGCGGCTGACGGCGCAGGGGATCTACTCCTTGCTCCTGGACGGCGTCTCCTACGTCGCCGACGTGGTCGACCGGGACGGCGCCTGCGTCGTCGAGGTGGGCGGCGAGCTCTACGAGATCACCGTCGAGGAGCAGACGCGGCACATCATCCGCACCCGGGGCGGGGCCTCCGGAGGGTCACGAAGCCGCACCCTGACGGCACCGCTTCCGGGTAAGATCAGCCGCGTTGCCGTGCGGCCGGGGGACGCCGTGAATCCGGGCGACACGCTGCTGGTGATCGAGGCGATGAAGATGGAGAACGAATTCAAGGCCGGCGCCGCCGGCACCGTGGCCGAGGTGCGTGTAGCGCCCGGGCAGGCGGTGAACGCCGGCGACGTGCTGATCGTGATGGCCTGAGTGGAGGCATCGATGGCAGCCGATCGGGATCGCTTCGGCAACGTCTTCGCCCCCGGGCTGCCCTACGCCCGCGGCGAGATCATCCGCTCGACGGAGGACGACTTTCGCAAGCTCCAGCGCGCCCAGCGGGCGATCGAGCGCCGCGGCGCCGACGGCGTGTTCAACTTCACGGGCCTGGAGCGCTCGCTGCCGCTGACCGCCGACGAGCTCGCCGTCGCCGACGACGAGCTGGCGCCCGCGCTCTACGGCGCGCGCTTCCGGACGCTCGCGCTGGCGCATCTGGGCGGGACGCCCGCGCGGCACGACGTGATGCTGTTCAACCGGCTCACCGCCGCCACCTTCGCCACCCATCTGACGCTGGTGAAATCGGGCGAGACCGTGGTCGGCGTGTCGCCGACCTACACGCATCCCACCGTCATCCGCTCGGTGGCGCAGGTAGGCGCGCGCTTCGTCGAGGCCCGCGGCGTGGCGGAGCTCGAAGCCGTCCTGGCGCGCGAGGCACGCGTGAGCCTCGTCGTGCTCACGCGGCTGGCGGTGACGTACGACTTGCTGCCGCTCGACGACGTGCGCGCGGTCGTGCGGCTCGCCCACGCGGCCGGGGCCAAGGTCTATGCCGACGACGCGGGCGGCGCGCGCGTGGGGCCGGCCGTCTTCGACCAGCCACGCACGCTCGAGCTCGGCGTGGACGTGGGCGCGACGGGGATGGACAAGTACGGGACGGTCGGGCCGCGCCTGGGACTTCTCGCCGGACAGGCGCCGCTGGTGGAGCGGATCCGCGCCCGCGCCTACGAGTTCGGTCTGGAGGCGCGGCCGATGCTCTATCCGGCGGCCGTGCGCTCCCTCGAGGGCTACACGCCGGCGCGCGTGCGTGAGCTGGTGGAGACGACGCGCAAGGTCGGCGCGGCCATGCGCGGCGTGTTCGGCGCGCGCGTGCACCTGACGCCGGTGACGGCGCAGCTCCGCGCCGACGATCTGCTGGCGCTGGCCATGGAGCGCGCGGGCGTGACGACACCGCCCATCGTTCCCATCGAGGCCACCGCCGCCCTCGCCATGCTGCTGCTCGACGACTATGGCGTCATCACCGTGCACTTCGCGGGCATGCCGCCCGGAACCTCGAGCCTGCTCGTGAAGTTCGTTCCTCCAGAGACACTCGACCGGTTCGGTGGCGCCGAGGCCCTGGCCAAAGCGGTGGACAGCTGCGTGGATCGGCTGGCGGCATTGCTGCGCGAGCCGGCGGCCCTGAGGACACTCCTTCTCGGGGAGGGCTGATGGCCGAGCCCGCCATCGTGTTCAAGGACGTCAACAAATGGTTCGGCAAGCTGCACGTGCTCGACGACATCAACCTGTCCATCGCGACCGGCGAGGTGGTCGTGGTGTGCGGGCCCTCGGGTTCCGGCAAGTCCACGCTGATCCGCTGCGTGAACGGCCTGGAGCGCGTCCAGGGCGGCGAGATCGCCGTGCTGGGTGACTCGATCACTCGCCGCGGAGTGAATCTGCCCGCCCTCCGGACCCGGGTCGGCATGGTCTTCCAGTCGTTCAACCTCTTTCCCCACATGACGGCGCTCCAGAACATCATGCTGGCGCCGATGAAAGTCCGGCGGCTCTCGCGCGCCGACGCCGGCAAGGCGGCGCGCGCCCTCCTGCTGCGTGTGGGGCTCTCCGAGAAGGCCGATCACTATCCGGCCAATCTTTCGGGCGGCCAGCAGCAGCGCGTGGCCATCGCGCGGGCGCTGGCCATGCAGCCGAAGATCATGCTCTTCGACGAGCCGACGTCCGCGCTCGATCCCGAGATGATCAATGAGGTGCTCGACGTCATGACGGCGCTCGCGCGCGACGGCATGACGATGATGTGCGTCACGCACGAGATGGGGTTTGCCCGCCGCGTCGCCCATCGCGTCGTCTTCATGGACGCGGGGCAGGTGGTGGAGGAAGGCACGCCCCAGGCGTTTTTCGCCGCCCCGAAATCGGATCGGGGCAAGCAGTTCCTGTCGAAAATTCTCACCCACTAAACGGAGGTCTTCATGACACGGATGCTCGTTGTGATGCTGGCGCTCGTCGTCGCCCTCGGGACGTCGGCGCCGGTCCTGGGCCAGTCGGACACGCTGGAGAAGATCAAGTCGAGCGGTGTCCTCACCATCGGAACCCGCACCGGCTCGCCGCCCTTCGCGTACGTCAACAAGAACAACGAATGGGTCGGGTTCAGCATCGACCTCGTCGAGCAGCTCGTGAAGCCGTCGGTGGAGAAAGCGGTGGGACGGTCGATCAAGATCGAGAAGAAGGAATCCACCCCGCCGACCCGCATCCCGCTCCTCACGTCGAACGCCGTCGACCTGATCGCCGGCACCATGACCGACACGCCGGCGCGCCGTGAGTCCGTCGATTTCAGCCTCACCTTCTTCTACACGGGCGCGCAGCTCCTGGTGAAGAAGGGCAGCCCGATCAAGGGCGTCAACGATCTCGGCGGCAAGCGCGTGGCCGCGCAGCAGGGCGCCACCAACGCCAAGATCATCCGCGAGAAGTACCCGCAGGCGCAGCTGCGCGAGTTCCCCGACCAGCCGGCCGCCTTCCAGGCCCTCGTGCAGGGGCAGGTGGACGCCTACACGAACGACGGCATCCAGCTGGCCGGCCTCAAGGCCAAGGCGCCCAACCCGGGCGACTGGGACGTGGTCGGCGACTTCTTCTCCGAGGAGCCGTACGGCATGGCCATGCGCAAGGGCGACGCCAAGTTCAAGACCGCCGTCGACGCCGGGCTGAAGCAGGGCTTCGAGAGCGGCAAGTACTTCGAGATCTACGAGAAGTGGTTCGGGCCCAAGGGCGAAGTGCCGTACCCGATCACTCCACAGGTGAAGTCGTATCTCTTGAAGCAGATCGGCAAGTAGCAAGCGCGCGGCTCGAGCGAGCGTGAGCTACACGTTCAACTGGAGCGTCCTCTGGAGCGGCCAGTCCGGACACTGGCTGCTCCAGGGGCTGCTCACGACGCTCGAGCTCTCCGCGCTCGCCTGGCTCCTCGCGGTCGCTCTCGGCATCCTGTCCGGCGCGCTGCGGACGGTGCCGTTCGCGCCGCTGCGCGCAACGGCCGTCTTCTACGTCGAGTTCTTCCGCAACGTCCCGCTGCTGGTCTGGATGTTCTTCTGGTACTTCGGCGTGCCTCCGCTCCTGCCGCGGCCGCTGCAGGACTGGCTCTTCAACCACGCCGCCGAGTTCTGGGCGGCCGTGGTTGCGCTCGGCGTCTACCACGGCGCGCGCATGTCGGAGGTGATCCGCTCGGGGATCCAGTCGATCCCGCGCACGCAGTTCGAGGCCTCGGTGGCCATGGGCCTCACGACCTTCCAGGCCTATCGCCTCATCATCCTGCCGGTGGCGCTGCGGCTGATCGTGCCGCCGGGCACCAACGAGTCGCTGAACCTGCTCAAGAACTCGTCGGTCGCGCTCACCATCAGCGTGGCCGAGCTCACCTTCCAGACGCGCCAGATCGAGACGTACACGGCCAAGGCCATCGAGGCGCTCACGGCCGGCACGCTGATCTACCTCGTCCTGTGCCTGTCGATCGCGAGCATCATGGCGCGGGTGGAGCGGCACTACGCCATCCCCGGTCTCATCTCCCGCACGGGCGCGGGTTAGCCGATGGACCTCTCGGTCATCGTCAACAACTGGAAGTTCCTCATCGTCCAGGGGCTGATCGGAATCGGGCCCTTCATCGGCGGCACCCTGCGGCTGGCCATTCCGGCCATCGTGCTGGGCTTCGTGCTCGGCATCTTCATCGGCCTCGCTCGGCTGGCGGAAGCGCGCGTCATCCGCGTGCCCGCCACCGCCTACGTCGAGTTCTTTCGTGGCGTGCCGCTGGTGATGGTCATCTTCTGGATCTGGTTCATCATCCCCCAGCTCCTGCGGCTGCCCATCCCCGAGTATGGGGTGGCGCTGACGGCCTTCGTGATCTTCGAAGCCGCCTACTTCGGCGAGATCGTGCGGGCGGGCGTGCAGTCGGTGCCGCGCGGGCAAGTGGAAGCGGCCACCGCGCTCGGCCTGACCACCACCAAGACGATGGCCTACGTGATCCTCCCGCAGGCGCTCAAGAACATGGTGCCGTCGCTGGTGACGCAGATGATCGTGCTCTTCAAGGACACCTCGCTGGCCTCGATCATCGGCTACGTCGACCTCACCAAGGCCGCGCAGATCGTGAACAACCGCGAGATCAAGCCGTTCCAGCTCTATCTCTTCATCGCCGTCGTCTACTGGCTGTGCACCTACTCGATGTCGCGGTTCGCCCGGCGCCTCGAGCACCGACGCGTCGCGGCCTGATCGCCGATGCCCGAGCGCCAGCTCGCCAACGGGGTGCGTCTGCACTGGCGCGAGGCCGGTGACGCGGCGAAGCCTCCGGTCGTCTGGATCCACGGCGGCTCCGTGGAGGAGTCGTCGTCGATGGTCGCCGACCTCGAGCCCTTCGCCGACCGCATTCGCGCCCTCTTTCCCGACACGCGTGGCCACGGGCTCAGCCAGAAGTTCGAGCGCGTGGAGGACTACACGTACGCGCGCAAGGCGGAGGACCTCCTGCTGTGGCTCGACGCGCTCGACATCGAGGAGGCCATCTTCGGGGGCGCCTCGATGGGCGCCGCCCTGTCGCTCTGGCTGGCCGTCCACGCGCCGGCGCGGGTGCGCGCGGTCGTGTCGATCAGCGGGCCGCCATACGCGCCACCGCCGGCTGACGTCGCGTGGTGGCGCGCGCACCGGCCACTGGTGGAGGCGGGACGCTTCGAGGACTACTACGACGCCAACGTGCGCATGCGCGTCGGCGACGCCGCCCTCGCGCGGCTGAAGGCGCGGCCGGAGCGCTACGCGGAAGTCACGGGGATGCTGCGCCTGCACTCCGTCGCCTCGCTGCTGGCGCTGCTCGACGAAACCTACGCGCGCACGGAGTGGCTCGCCGACTGCGCGCGCATCCGGTGTCCGGTGCAGGTGATCGCCGGCTCGCTGGACCACTTCCCGAAGGCGGCGATGTCGCGGCGGGTGGCGGACGTGATTCCGGGCGCGCGGCTGCACGTCGTCGACGGAGGCTCGCACTTTCCCAACCGATCGCACCGGGGCGAGGTTCAGGCCGTCATCGGCCGCTTTCTCGCCGACGTCCTTCACGGCCCCTAGTGTCGGAAAATGTTCCAGTTCGCCGAGGCCATAGCTCGAACTGCATGTTTTACAAAGGCCACGGATCCGGCACGTATACTGCTCGACCTTCGCTATTTGGTCGCTGAATGGCAGCTGTAGCGACAAGGGGGCAGCACTATGCGTTTCTATCGATCGGTGGCCATCGCGGCACTCGTGGCCGCGCTGGGTGTGGCGCCAGGATCCGCCCGGGCGGCCAGCTACATCTCGGACGCGCCGCACCTCGGGGGCCCGGCCGTGACGTTCGAGGGATTCAGCGAGGGCACGCTGATCTCGAGCCAGTTCTCGGGGGTGACGTTCGGTCAGGTCGACGGCGGAACGCCGATGATCGACAACTTCCCGATGCTCTTCGGCTACGGCAGCGCGTCGGGACAGGCCGTCATCACCGGCAGCCAGACCGGCGGGGCACCGTTTCCGACCGTCGCCGGAATCACGGCCGCGCTGGGGAGCCCGGTCGGGCAAGTCGAGTGGTTTCTCTCCGATACGTCACCACTCGGTACGTACACCATGACGGCGTACGGGGCGGGCGATGTTGTGCTGGAGACGCTGGTGTCGAGCGGCACCTTGCCGGCCGGGTACGCCGGTGGCACTTTCCCCCCGCCGGGGACGACGCCGCTGCCGGGCCGTTACTGGGGATTTGATCGCCCCGAGAACGACATCGTGAAGATCTCGATCGACAGCAACGATGACGGCGATGCGTTCGGGATCGACGACCTCCGCTTCGCGCAACCGGTTCCCGAGCCCACGACGCTGGCGCTGCTCGCGGGCGGCCTCATCGCCCTCGGCGCGCAGCGCATGCGCCGTCGCCGCCAGCGCGCGTAGTCCGACAGTGCTGAGCGGGCGCCGGGTGACTCCGGCGCCCGCTGATGTATAACTCCCTCATGCCGGTCATCGACCTCAGCTTCCCCATCCGGCCCCACTTCCGCTGGAAGGTCGAGCCCACGCTGCGGTCGTCGCACGCGAAGGGCGATCTCTTCCAGTCGACCATCCTCACCATCACCTGCCACGCCTACACGCACGTCGACGCGCCCGTGCATTTTCTCCCCGGCGACCGGGACATGGCGTCGATGCCGGTGGATCAGTGGATGGGGGAGGCGGCCGTGGTCAATCTCACGCATCTCGGCGACAACGGCGAGGTGAGCGCGGCCGAGCTCGAGCAACGCGCGGGGCACGTGCGCCGCGGCGACATCGTGCTGCTGCGCACGGACTGGCCGCAAAGGGTGAGCGTGGAGAGCGAGAAGTTCTGGCGCGACGCACCGTACACGGCGCGCTCGGCGTGCGAATGGCTGGTCCGGCGCGGCGTCAAGGCGGTCGGCTACGACTATCCGCCGGACTACTGCATCCGCACCATGATCTTCTCGCCCGGCGTCCCCGTGACGCGTCCGGAGTGCGTGACCCACGACGTGTTCTTCCCGGCCGGGATCACGGTGATCGAGTATCTGACCAATCTCGACCGCGTCACGGCGCCGCGCTGCCGGTTCGTCGCCCTCCCGCTGCGTCTCGAGGGCGCCGACGGCTCGCCCGTGCGGGCCATCGCGCTCGTCGACTGAGGGAGCGCGGCGCCCGCGCCACGAGCCGCACATCCGCGGTATGATGGCCTGCATGTCTCGCCACTGGATGGCCATCGCTCTGCTCTCGCTCGGTGCGGCCGGGTGCACCGGCGAATCCCGGGCCACCGCCTCCCAGGACAAGGGGCCGACGGCGCCCGCGCCGCGGCCGGTCAAGGTGTTGGCGACCGTGGAAGAGCGCATTCCGCGGATGGTGGTCGCCATCGGCGCGCTGGCCGCCGACGAGCAAGTCGTGGTCGGCACCAAGGTGCCCGGCCGTCTCGCCGAGATCGGCGTCGACATGGGCACGCGCGTCCGCCGCGGCCAGGTAGTGGCGCGACTCGACGCCAGCGACTACCGCCTGCGCGTCCAGCAGGCGGAGGCGGCGCTGCAGCAGGCGCGCGTGCGGCTGGGGCTGGCGGCCGCCGGCACCGACGAGCGCGTGGACCTGGAGCAGACGTCCATCGTGCGCCAGGCGCGGGCCGTGCTCGAGGAGGCGCAGCTCACGCGCGACCGCTCGGCGAAGCTGCTCGAGCAGGACTTCATCGCGCGCGCCCAGTTCGACACGGCGGAGGCCAACCTGAAGGTGGCCGAGGGTCGCTATCACGACGCTCTCGAAGAGGTCCGCAATCGCCAGGCGCTGCTCGCGCAGCGGCGCTCGGAGCTCGAGCTCGCCCGCCAGCAGCTCTCGGACACCGCCATGAGCTCGCCGATCGAGGGCGCGGTGGCGATCAAGCAGGCATCGGTGGGCGAGTACCTGGCGGCGGGCGCGCCGGTGGCGACGATCGTGCAGCTGGATCCGCTCCGACTGCGTGTCAGCATCCCCGAGCGGGAAGCCCCCGACGTGCGGGTGGGGCAGACGGTGCGCCTCACCGTCGAGGGCGATCCCACCGTCTACCAGGGACGGGTGGTGAGGCTGAGCCCCATCGTCCAGGAGCAGAACCGCACGCTCTCGATCGAGGCCGAGGTGCCGAATCCGCGGGCCGCCATGAAGCCAGGCGCGTTCGCGCGGGCCGAGGTGCTCACGCAGGTGTCGCTGCCGGTGATCCGCGTCCCGGCCGTCTCGATCGTGACCTTCGCCGGCATCGAGAAGGTGCTGGTGGTCCGCCAGGGCAAGATCGCCGAGGTCCGGGTGCAGACGGGCCGCCGTACCCAGGACACTGTCGAGATCACGTCCGGGCTCAAGTCCGGTGAGGAGATCGTGCGAGAGCCGGGCAACCTGAGCTCCGGCCAGGCCGTGACGGTCGTCCGCTAGCCCGTGCAACGACTCGCCGAAGTCTGCATCAAGCGACCGGTCTTCGCCACCATGATCATCATGGCGCTGGTGGTGGTGGGCGCCGCCTCGTACTTCCGGCTCGGCGTGGACCGCTTCCCGTCGGTGGATCTCCCCACCGTTAACGTGCGCGTCGAGCTTCCGGGCGCCTCCACGGAGGAGATCGAGACCCAGGTCACCCAGAAGCTCGAGGAGCAGATCAACACCATCCAGGGGATCCAGGAGCTTCGCTCGATCTCCACCCCCGGCAACTCGCTCGTCATCGTCACCTTCGTCCTGAGCCGCGCCATCGACGTGGCCGCGCAGGACGTACGGGAGAAGGTCGCGCTCGCCGTTCGCAACCTGCCGCGCGACATCCGCCCCCCGGTCATCTCGAAGTTCGACAACGACCAGGCGCCGGTGGTCACGGTGGCGCTGGCGGGCGACCGCTCGCTGCGCGAGCTCACCGAGATCGGCGACAAGATCGTGAAGGTCCAGCTGGAGCGCTCCACGGGCGTCGGC
>JADMIO010846017.1_pt1 | contig 20605 bp, 13 predicted proteins | sample 8958161 | NCBI WGS metagenome assembly JADMIO01 (sample SAMN16585339, study PRJNA669376) | soil metagenome | isolation source: Crop rotation soil | place: USA: Cullars Rotation, Alabama | collected 2011 | reverse complement strand
GCCGCGACTTCAAGTCACGTGAATTCCAAGCTTCGGATCCCACTGTGCTGGAAAGATGGTTTCGAGCATGGCCTTGCGTGCTCCGCCAAAAAATGGCTCGAGCGCGAGGATGTCGAGTTGGGTGGACATAGAGAGAGCGCTGCCTGTCCCGGGGGATTGTTCGCCTTGTCCAGTGTATATCAACTGTGAGGAACGGTGTTGCTCTGGCACAATATGCTCATGCAGCAGTATTCGACGACGGTGGGGGCGAAACATTTCACCTTTGCCGATCTGCGCGAAGTAATGGCAAAGGCGACGCCCCACCGCTCGGGCGATGTCCTGGCGAGGGTGGCGGCGGCGAATGAGAAGGAAAGGGCGGCGGCGCAGCGGGTTTTGGCCCAGGTGCCGCTGGAATGGTTTTTGGAAGAACTGTTGATTCCGTATGAAGACGATGAAGTAAGCCGGCTGATTGTGGACGAGCATGACGCGGGGGCGTTTGCGGGTGTGAAAGGGAAGAGCGTGGGGGAATTTCGGGAGTGGTTGCTGGCGTATGAAACGACGGATGCAGAGCTGGCGAAGGTTGCGCGGGGATTGACGCCGGAGATGGTGGCGGCGGTTTCGAAGATTTCCCGGAATCAGGATTTGATCCTGATCGGCAAAAAATGCCGCGTGGTGACGAGATATCGAAACACGCTGGGACTCGCAGGGCGGATGAGCGTGCGCTTGCAGCCGAATCATCCGCGCGATGATCTGGAGGGAATTGCGGCGGAGATCCTGGATGGTTTGCTCTATGGGTGCGGGGATGCGGTGATTGGCATCAATCCGGCCACTGATAATGTTGCGACGACCAAGGCGCTGTCGCACATGATGGATGGGATCATCCGGGAGTATGAGATTCCGACGCAGTCGTGCGTGCTGGCGCATGTGACGACGACGCTGAAGGCGATCGAGGAGGGGACGCCGGTGGATCTGGTGTTTCAGTCGATCGCGGGCACGGAAGCGGCGAATAAGTCGTTTGGGATTGATCTGAAATTGTTGGCCGAAGCGCATGCGGCCGGTCTTTCGATTGCAAATGCGAAATTGCCGATTGCCAATGCCAACGTGATGTATTTTGAGACTGGGCAGGGATCGGCGCTGAGTGCCGGCGCGCATCACGGCGTCGATCAGCAGACGTTGGAGGCGCGGGCATATGCGGTGGCGCGCAAGTTCGCCCCCCTGCTCGTCAATACGGTGGTGGGGTTTATTGGCCCGGAATATTTGTACGACGGGAAGCAGATTATCCGGGCGGCGCTGGAGGATCATTTCTGTGGGAAGCTGCTGGGGCTGCCGATGGGAGTGGACGTTTGTTATACAAATCATGCCGAGGCTGATCAGAACGATATGGACAGCCTGCTGACGCTGCTGGGGTCGGCGGGGGTGAACTACATCATGGGAGTGCCGGGGGCCGATGATGTGATGCTCAGCTATCAGAGCACGAGCTTTCATGATGCGCAGTATGTGCGGCAGGTGCTGGGGCTTCGGCCGGCGCCGGAGTTTGAGGAGTGGCTGGAGAAGATGGAGCTGATGCGGCGGGATTTGCGGTTGAATCGCATTGATCAGCGGCATCGATTGCTGGGTGGAATTCGGGCGCAGATTGGGGAGAAGTAATGGAGCGGGATGTCTGGAAATCGCTTCGCAAGTACACGCCCGCGCGGATTGCCGTCGGCCGTGCCGGAGGATCGCTGCCGACGCAGGAAGTTTTGGATTTTGCATGGGCGCATGCGGAGGCGCGGGATGCGGTGAAGGCGGAGTTGGATGTTGAGAAGCTCGCTCTGGAGGTTGAGAAACTGGGGGTGCAGTGTTTGCGCCTGGATAGCGCGGCGGAGGATCGCGATGGTTATGTGCGGCGGCCGGATTTGGGGAGGAAGTTGAGCGATCGGAGCCGCGAAGTGCTCGCGAGATTGAACCCCCCCACCGCTGCTGATGTCGCGCTGATTGTCGCCGATGGATTGTCGGCGGTGGCGGCGCGCGAGCAGGCGGTGAAGGTCCTGGAGAAATTGTTGCCGATGCTGGCGGCGGATCGGATCAGCGTGGGGCCAATCTGCGTGGTGAGAAATGGGAGGGTGGCGATAGAGGATGAGATCGGAGAAATGCTGCATGCGACTGTGGCGGTGATTCTGCTGGGTGAACGGCCGGGATTGGGAACGGCGGATTCATTGGGGGCGTATCTGGTGTTTGCGCCCAAGGTGGGGAGGACGGATGCGGATCGCAACTGTGTCTCGAACATCCGCGAGGCCGGGCTGCCACCCGCCGCCGCGGCGAAGACGATTCATTATCTGCTGAGTGAGGCGCTGCGGAGGAAGATCAGTGGGGTGAGGTTGAAAGATGAACGCGTGAGGACGATATCGGAGGGGACTGCAAAAACTATGGATTGACCATGGGCGAGTCGCCCGCGCCACTTCAATGTCGTCACGGGCAGGATGCGCGTGCTACGTGAGCCGCTCTGAGAGATACCCCCCCACCTTGTCCAGTGACACTCGCTCCTGCTTTAGCGTGTCGCGCTCGCGGATGGTCACGGTTTGGTCCTGCAAGGTTTGGCCGTCAATGGTTACACAATATGGCGTGCCGATTTCGTCCATGCGGGCGTAGCGCCTGCCTATGGATTGCTTGGGATCGTATTCGCACATGAATTTGGTTCGCAATTCCATGTACAGCTTCTCGGCCACCTCGGGCATGCCTTCCTTGTTCACCAGCGGGAAAATCCCCGCCTTGATGGGGGCCATTTTGGGATCGAAACGCATATAAACTGGACTGGGCCGCGTTGCGTCCTCGGCATAGCCCTCGCAGAGCAGGACGAGCACAGCTCGCGTGAGGCCGGAGGCGGGCTCGATGACGTTGGGGATGTAGCGGCTTTTTTGCTTTACCTCTTCATCACTCTTCCCCTCGGCCTTCAGCTTCAGCTGAAGCTCCTGATCAAAATAATCGAGACGATTCCCCGAGTGTTCCTGGTGCTGAGTGAGATCGAAGCAGCCGCGGTGGGCGATGCCTTCCAATTCGCCAAAATCGGGGGCGGTGAAGGGGTATTTGTATTCGATGTCCACCGTCATCTTGGAATAGTGAGATAATTCATCCTGCTCGTGATCGCGTAGTTTCAGGTTTTCCTTTTTGATTCCCAGAGACTCCCACCAGCGCATGCGCTGGGCCTTCCAGAACTCATACCACTTGCGGGACTCATCGGGGTGACAGAAAAACTCCATTTCCATCTGCTCGAATTCGCGCGAGCGGAAGATGAAGTTGCGTGGGGTTACCTCGTTGCGGAAGGATTTTCCGATCTGGGCCACGCCGAAGGGAATTTTGACGCGGGTGGTGTCGACGATATTTTTGTAGTTGAGAAAGATTCCCTGGGCGGTTTCGGGGCGGAGGTAGCTCTTGGATTCTTCATCCTGAATGGCGCCGACGTAGGTGATGAACATCAGGTTGAAGGCGCGCGGTTCGGTGAGCGTGCCGGGCGTCTTGGTCGCCGGGGCGACGATATTGCCGAATTGATCCAGCGGCAATTTTGTCAGTGGAGTTTTGTCGTAATCGGCGGGATTTCGCCGCGCGTCGCGCTTGATCTTTTTCTCGGCCGCTTCTTCATCGCCGGGCATGAAGGCGAAGGCGTTTCCTTTTCCATCTTTGGGCACGTACACCATCACATGATCGGCCCGATAGCGCTGCTTGGTTTCGCGATCATCGACCATGGGATCGGAAAAGCCACCAACATGTCCCGATGCCACCCAGGTCTTCGGATTCTGAATGATTGAAGTGTCCACCCCCACCATATCAATCGGATGTCCATCCGGCCCGATCGGCGGCGCTTCGACCATAGTCCGCCACCAGGAATCGCGAATGTTATTCTTCAGCAGCGACCCAAGGGGGCCGTAATCCCAAAAACCGTTGATCCCCCCGTAAATCTCGCTGGCCGGGTAGACGAACCCTCTGCGCTTGCAGAGGGAGACAATTTTTTCCATCACGTTTCCTTCGGCCATGACGAACCTCGCGAATTTGAAATTGCTCAAGTAGGGGCGGCTTCAGCCGCCGTCGCGCGATTTGCTCGGCGGCTAAAGCCGCCCCTACGACAGGCATCCAAGATCCCAAAAAAGAAGCGGCATTCGGAATCAACACTCATCTGAAGGAGTGTCATTGCCGGATGCCGCCAAAATAAAGAATCGGCTATGTGACTGGCCGCGTCAGGCTTTCGCGGCCGTTGTACCCTTGCCGGACGCCGCGGCGGCGCGGGCCGCATTTAAACGCTTGGTGAGACGGCTGCGGCGGCGTGAGGCCGCGTTCTTGTGAATCGTCCCTTTTCCGGCGACGCGATCCATCACTGCCACCGTCTTGCGCAGCTGCTGCTCGGCCTTGTTCCAGTCGCCGCCGCTCAGCGATGTCGTGAAACTTTTGACCTGCGAGCGGATGTCCGCCTTGCGCGCCCGATTGCGGGCGCGATGTTTCATGTTCTGACGAACGCGTTTCTTTGCACTCAGTGAATGGGCCACGTTTTTAGTATCTCCTCTATTTTCAGCAACTTCTCCACCCCCCTACCGGGAGGCGAAGGGGCAGAATCATAACGACAACCAACAGAATTTCCAGCGGCCGGGCCGGTTTATCCAGACGCATGCTGTCGCACTCCGCCGCCATCATGACACGCAAGGCAACCGGCCCGTACCGTGCCGTCACCGTTTCACTTCGTTCGTGGCCGCCTACGTTTTTCTATTGTCACACCTTCTGCAGTTTTTTGCTCGATCCCCGGCCGGCCGGGCGCCTCAGGCATCGGATGTGCTGCAAAACCTGCGGCAAGCGCGGTCCTCTTAAATGGGGAGGGTGGGCGAAACCTTCGTGAAAACAAAATGGTCCAACCCGGCGGCTTTCCCAACGGTCGAGCCACCGAGGTTCCTACCAACTAATCGGAAAGCAAGGTTGTGGTTTTCAACCAGGAGCCGATGATGCTGCAGCGACAATCCGAATGCGACGACCAAGTACATCGCAATCCATTTTCCAGGCGTCGTCGCACCCAAGCGATGCGAAACGCCATTGAGGTTCTTGAGCGGCGGACACTCCTTTCCGCCGCGCTCGATGCGAGTTTCGGCAGTGGCGGCATCGTCAAAGGGCCCGGCCAACAGTCCGAGCATCTTCTCGTCCAAAGCGACGGCAAATTGCTCGTGGCTGATGTGGTCGGCCTTATCCGCTACAACGCCGACGGCTCCCTGGACACCAGTTTCGGCGGCGGCGATGGCATCGCCGATTCCGGCATCCTCAAGTCGGTCGGCACTCGTCCTGCCATCGCCCTTCTTCCCAATGGAAAAATCCTCGCCGCCCAGTCGGATGGCAGCAGCCAGCTCATCGTCATGCGCCTCAATCCCGACGGGTCAGCCGACAGCACTTTCGGAACCAACGGCGAAGTGCGGCCCGCCAGTGGCAATCCTTTCAGGGCCGTCGTTGATCTGGACGTGGTAAGCGGCGGGAAATTGCTCGTCACAGGCTACGACCAGCCGATGCCCACCGACAATCATATTTCCATGACTCGCCTGAACGGCGATGGTTCCACCGATCTCTCCTGGGGCACCAACGGCCGCATTGACACCGGGCAGCACTACTTCAATTTTCCCGTTGCCACTCGCGAATTGAGTAATGGACAAGTGCTCGTCTTTGCAGACGGCGCCGATCCGATGGACTTAAGCAGACCCGGCACCATCGACAACTGGCAAGACTTTGTCATGCGCCTCAACAGCAATGGTTCCACCGACACCAATTTTTCCTCGGGCGTCCCCGACTTCACGACTAATGAGCGCAATTTCCCGTTGATGGATGGCGACATCCAGTCCGATGGAAAAATTCTCCTCCTCACTGATGGCGGCCAGCATGTCATCCGGCTCTACCCCGACGGCAACTACGATTCCACCTTCGGCGGCAGTGGCCGTCCTGGCATCGGCATCAGCACCAACACATCAGTCAGTGTGGTGGAAGGACACGATCTGCTGGTGTTGCCCGACAACAGCATTCTCGTCGGCGGCCATACCGTCGATCGCGTTATGCCGGGTGAAGATTTGCGCGGCGACAACGCCGCCGTTGGCCGACTCTTACCCAACGGTGATCAGGATGGCAGCTTCGGCCCCGGCTTCCTACCAGTCGATTTCGGCGGCTCGCTCGACGATATCTACGCCCTGAACACCCAAGGTTTCAAAATCGTCGCCGCCGGCGTAACCGGTTCAACTACCCGCCAGAACGCCCTGGCGCGAATCACAACCGACGCCACATCGGCGCAGACTCCATTCAAAGGCACACCCTTCAGCCCCGGCCAGACAATTCAGGCCGAGGACTTTGACATCGGCGGCGAAGGCGTCGCCTATCACGACTTCGATTCCACCAACAACGGCGGCGCTTATCGTCCCACCGAAGCTGTTGACATCGAAGCTACCTCCGACACCGGCGGCGGGTACGACGTCGGCTGGACCATTCCCGGCGATTGGACGGCGTACACATTCACCGCCCCCATCACTCAGAATTACACCATCGACACGCGCCTCGCCTCTCCAAAGACCGGCAGCAAATTCCATTACGAAGTCGATGGAGTGAACGTCAGCGGCGCAGTCACCGTTCCCAACACCGGCTCTTTCCAATCCTTCCGCACCATTACCAACAGCCTTGGTCAGATCAGCGCCGGCACCCACGTGCTGCGACTGGTGATCGACTCGAGCCCCAACACCGGCGGACAAGCCAACTTCAACTGGATGAAAATCGGCGCAGTTTCGACCGGCGATACTCAAGCTCCCAGCGCCGTTCCCAATTTCCGCAACACCAACGTCACCGAATCCTCCATCACCCTTGCATGGGATGCGGCCACCGACAATGTCGGCGTCACCGGCTATCAACTCACACTCGAACCCGACAACACTGTGCTGCTCGGCCCCGACCAGCGCAGCTTCACCTTCACCGAGCTTGCGCCGAACCGTCAATACACTTTCGACATCCACGCCATCGATGCGGCCGGGAACGAAGGTCCGCTCAGTCAGAAAAGCGCCACCACCGGATCGCTGCCCACGGGAGGCTTCCTCAAAGGGGAGTATTTCAACAATATGGACTTCACCGCCCCCGTCGCCACCCGCAATGATCCTGAAATCAACTTCAACTGGGGCACGGGGGCACCTCTAGCGGGAATGGCTCCCGACACCTTCTCGGTCCGCTGGACCGGCAAGATCCAGGTGCCCACCACCGGCCGCTACACGTTCTACACAACGACGGACGACGGCGTGCGCCTCTGGGTCAACAACCAGTTGATCATCGACAAGTTCGTTCCCCAGGCCGCCACGGAGTGGTCCGGCAGCGTCGATCTGGTCGCCGGCCAGAAATACGACATCCGCATGGACTACTTCGATCGCGCCGGCGGCGCAAAGGCCGAGCTGCGCTGGAGCGGACCGGGCATTTCAAAACAGATTGTCCCGGCGTCGGCATTCGCGGGCAGCCAAAGCGGCGACACGACGCCCCCCAGCGCCGTCCCCAACTTCGGAGTGACGCCCGGCAGCATCACGTCCAATTCCGTTGGTCTGCATTGGGACGGCGCTACGGATAACTTCGCGGTCGACGGCTACGAGCTGCGCATCAACGATGTCAATCCGATCCTGCTCAGCGCCGATACGCGCAGCTTCACCGTCCATGATCTCTCGGCTAACACCCCTTACAAATTTACCATGAGCGCCTTTGACGCGATCGGGAATCACGGGCCCATCAGTACGACCTTCGCGCAAACTTCTCCAGCTTCCACCAGCGGCAACGGCCTGAACGGAACCTACTTCAACAACATGGATTTCACCGCCCCCGTCTTCACCCGTCGCGATCCCACCATCAACTTCAACTGGGGCACCGGTTCACCCGGTGCGGGCATTGATCCTGATACGTTCTCAGTCAGATGGAGTGGCCAGATTCAGGCCCCCACCACCGGCCGCTACACCTTCTACACCACCAGCGATGACGGGATGCGCCTGACGGTCAACGGCCAGCGCATCATCGACAAGCTGGGGCCGCAATCAACGACCGAGTGGTCCGGCTCCATCGATCTGGTCGCCGGCCAGAAATACAACATCGTTGTCGAATACATCGAGCGCGCCGGCGGAGCCAACGCCAAACTTCAGTGGTCCGGGCCCAATTTCAGCAAACAAGTTGTTCCGCAGTCGAATCTGTTCTCGTAACAGGAGTCGTCAAGATGTTTTTGATCACTCGCGCCAAGGAATCCAAACGCCTCCAGGCCCTTCGTCAAGCCATTGAGTCTCTTGAGAACCGTGTATTGCTCGCTTACACCCTTGATCCAGCCTTCGACGGCGATGGCACCGCCTTCGGCGCGGGCGGCGGCAGCTTCGTCGTCCAGAGCGACAACAAGATCGTCGCGCCGGTCAACGGCGGTCATGCCCTGCGCCGCTACAACACCGATGGCTCCGTCGATCAGACCTTCAACGGCGCCAACAACGGCACCGTCACGCCCTTTGCGGTCGGCCAGATCAAGCTCAGCGGCGGCAAGTTCATCATTTCTGACGGCGCAAGTCAGGTCGCGCGCCTCAACTCGAACGGCACCCTCGACACCACCTTCGGCGGCGGCGACGGCATCGCCGTAGTACCCTTCGATATCGCTTCCCTGATGATCGCTCCCGATGGCAAGATTGACCTTGCCGGCACCGCATACGTGCCGAGTGATTTTGATCCCGACTGGCAGTATGTCTATTTAGATGTCGCCCGCTTGAACAGCGACGGCTCGCCCGACACCTCCTTCGCCACGAATGGACTCTATGAGGTAAACGCAGACGCCAGGTATGGCGGCATGATCGATGCCGATGTGCAAAGCGACGGCAAAATCATCTACCTCTACGGCACAACCTTCAGCGTCATGGACGGCACCGACTACGGGGCAGTGCGCCTCAACGCCGACGGTACCTGGGACAACACGTTCCATGCCTGGTTCGCTGACAGCTACGTCAGCCCCTCCCCCGGACCCGTTGCGGTTGCTGCTGCTCCCGACGGCAGCTACTTCATGGTCAACGGCGGACGTGTCGAGCACTTCAATGCCGACGGAACCCGCGATACCGGCTACAACGTCGACGGCCTGGGCCTCAGCACAGAATACGGCTACAGCAGTGGCAATTGGATTTACGGGATCACGCCCCTGGCCGACGGCAAGGCTCTGGTCACCGGGTTCATCGACGGCAGCACGTTTTCTTCAGACCCCGGCCCGAATTCCAAAGCATTCGTCGCCCGCCTCCTTCCCAATGGAAACCCCGACACCATCTTCTCCGGCACTCCCAACGGGATGATCATCGTCAATCAGCAGCCAGGGACCAGTGCATTTGCCTCCGCGGTTGATTCCTTCAATCGCGTGTTCGTCGGCGGCTCGACTCCCGCCGGCGACCTCGAACCTAACCTCTGGACCGCGCGCTTGATTAATTCGTCCGTTGCCGGGCAGCAGCCCTACCGCTCCACGCCATTTGGCGTCGGCCAAACCATCCAGGCCGAAGACTATGACAGCGGCGGCGAAGGCGTCGCCTATCACGACACCGATGCAGCCAACGTTGGCGGCGTCTACCGCACCACCGAAGGCGTCGACGTCGAGATCACCAGCGACACCGGCGGCGGTTACGACGTCGGCTACACCGCGCAGGGCGAGTGGATCGAGTACACCATCGCTGTTCCCAGCGGCAGCTATTCCATCGATACCCGCCTCGCCTCCGCGCTCGCAGGCGGCGTCTTCCACTACGAAATCGACGGCCGCGACGTCAGCGGCCCCATTTCCGTTCCCAACACCGGCGGCTGGCAAAACTGGACCACCCTCTACACCAACCTCGGCACCCTCACTGGCGGTACGCACACCCTCCGGCTGGTGTTTGATCCCAATTCCAACACCGGCGGCCAGGGAAATATCAACTGGATGCGCCTCAACTCCGGCGCAACGCTAATCGGCAATGGTCTTCGTGGCGAGTACTACAACAACATGGACTTCACTGCCCTGGGTATTGTGCGCAACGATGCAAAAGTTGATTTCAACTGGGGCAATGGCGCCCCCGATCCCGCGATCGGCGTTGACACATTCTCCGTCCGATGGACCGGCCAGCTTCGCGCGCCCACGACCGGCACCTACACCTTCTATACCACCACGGATGATGGCGGGCGATTGACCGTCAACGGCAAGACCATCATCGATCACCTCTCGCCGCAGCCCGCGACCGAATGGAGCGGCTCGATCGATCTGGTGGCAGGAAACAGCTATGACATCAAGATGGAATACTTCGACCGCTACAACGGCGCGCTCGCCAAGCTCCAGTGGTCCGGACCGGGAATCGCCAAGCAGGTCGTCCCCACGTCCGTCCTCTTCTCGCCCAGCAACACCGGCGATTTTGAGCCACCCAGCGCGATGAAGAATATCCGGGCCTCTTCTACCGACACCACCATCACCGTGACCTGGGATGCGGCCACCGACAACGTTGGCATCGCCGGATATGAGATCCAACTCTACCCACAGACCAACTGGATTAAGCTCGGTCCAGATGCGCGCAGCTATACGTTTACGAATCTCCAGCCCAATACCCCCTATTCCATGAACCTGCGCGCTTTTGATGCCGCCGGCAATCGCGGGTCGATGTCGGGTCTGGGTACTGCAACCACCAACAGCAACGCCGACACCCAACCACCCAGTGCCGTGCCGAATTTCCACGTGGTCAATACCACCGATACAACCGGGACGCTCGCGTGGAGCGCCGCCAGCGACAATGTCGCTGTCGCCGGCTACCAGATCCTGGTCGACTCGGGAAATTGGATTTCGCTTGGCGCCAACGCTCGCAGCTACACGTTTTCCAATCAAGCCCCCAGCTCCACCCACTATGTAGACCTCCGTGCTTTTGATCAGGCCGGCAATGTCGGCCCGCTCACGCAGACCTCCTATACAACTCAACCCGCCAGCACTACTGGCGCCGGCCTCAAAGGCGAATACTTCAACAACTCCGATTTCACCGCCCCCGTCCTCACCCGCACCGACTCCAACGTCAATTTCAACTGGGGCACCGGCTCCCCCGCCGCTGGAATTGATCCCGACACCTTCTCGGTCCGCTGGACTGGCAAAATTACGGTCCCCACCACCGGCCGATACACGTTCTACACAACGACAGACGATGGCGTGCGACTTTGGGTCAATGGGCAGTTGCTGGTTGACAAGTTGGTCCCGCAAGCCGCCACCGAATGGTCCGGCAGCATCGATCTGGTCGCGGGTCAGCAATACGACTTCCGGATGGATTACTTCGATCGCTCCGGCGGCGCGCAGGCCAAGTTCTCATGGAGCGGGCCGGGCATCAGCAAGCAAATCGTCCCGGCTTCGGCATTCTCCGCTGGAAGTTCAGGCGGAGACACGCAGGCGCCAAGCAGCGTGCCCAATTTCCGCGCCACCAGCGTCCAAACCAACTCCGCGAGCGTTGCCTGGGACGCCGCTACTGACAATGTTGGCGTGGCCAACTATGAAATCTGGAAGGACAACAATCCGCCAGTCTTCCTGGGATCAACGGATCGTTCATTTACGTTCAACAATCTCCAGCCTTCCACCACCTACACGCTCAACGTCCGAGCAATGGATATGGCTGGGAACCGAGGGGCAACTTCTTCCGTGGTGGTGACGACCAGCGCCGCGTCCAGCGGCGGCGGCCTGGCGGGCACCTACTCCAACAACATGGATTTCACTGATCCTGTTTTCTCCCGCTTCGATCCGACGATCAATTTCAACTGGGGCGCGGGCTCCCCCGACCCGCGCATCGACGCCGACACCTTCTCGGTCCGCTGGAGCGGCAGGATTACAGTTCCCACCACCGGCCGCTATACCTTCTACACCACCTCCGACGATGGCGCGCGTCTGACCATCAACGGCCAGCGAATCATTGATAAGCTCGTGCCCCAATCCACCACCACCTGGAGCGGCTCGATCGATCTCGTGGCCGGCCAGCAGTACACGATCGTGCTGGATTATTTCGATCGCGCCGGCGGCGCTAGCGCGAAATTGGAATGGGCCGGGCCGGGAATAAGCAGGCAGGTGGTTCCGGAATCTGCGCTGACGCCAGATCCGATTTTGCTATGAGGTGGAGATAAATCTCTGGATAGATCGGTCGGGAACTTTATTTAGGGTTGGAAGCGCTGGCTCGCAGCTGCTTGATGCGCTGCTGGACGTCCTTGTAGGTGAATTCCCATTGGGCGACCTGGCTGAACCTCTTGATCGCCAGATCGATGTTGCCAATTTTCTCCAGGGCCCGCCCCTGCCAGTAATACATTTCCTTGGAGCGGTCATCACCCTTGAGCTGATACTCGTCGATGACCACCTGCAAGGTCTCGATCGCTTCTTCAAGATAACCGGCCTCGAGGAATGATCGGCCAAGGGCGATCGAGCCGTCGGTCTTCACCTTGGGATCCTGCCGCGCCTGCTGGAATTCGGGGATGGCCTCGTCATAGCGCTTGAGCTCAAAGAGACGCAAAGCCATGGCGTAGCGGTAGCTCAGGTCGGTGGGATAATTCTCGGCCCAGAGGGTGAATTCCTTGAGCTCGAATTCGAGACGATCTTTCCTGAATGCGGCATACTCCTGCTGCATTTCGGCGTCGTTGGGATTGTCCTTGGCGGCCTTCTGCAGCTGGCGCTCAGCCCGCAGCATCTGAGCGATCTGGATCCTGCCGATGCGCTGACGCCAGCGGAACTGCCGGTTGCGGTTGTAGGCCGCTTCAAGCACCTCCATGGCTCGATTTTCATGCACCATGTCCTCGGATTTTTCCAGCGCCTCGACAAGGCGGATCAATTTGCCATCGACGGGGTCGGCCTTGTAGGCGGCCTCGGCGTCGGCAATTGTCTTGAGCAGCGCATCGTCGCTCTGGATGTCTTTTCCCGCCTGTATCAGGCGGTCCTGCTCTTCAGCGCCTTTGAGGCTCTCGCGGAAGCTGCCGCCCCGCGTGTAATTGCCCTCATCCATGGTGTCCTGGGCACCCAGGTTTTTGAGTTCGGTCTGGAGGTCCATGTTGAACTCATCCAGCCGCAGCGCATAGTGACAGGCCTCGGTTGCCAGTTTCCACTGGCGAAGGTCTTTATAGACGTCCTTGAGGATCAGGAATTTGTTTACGTCGGGATTCTTTGAATCGGCGTTGGCGCGGAGAAGAATTGGGCCGATCCACATGACCGTGTCGTAAAACCCGGCCTTGTGTGCATTCTGGAGGATAGTGACCATGTACTCGGGACTGCCCGGATCGTAGGAGAGCAGTTTCTCGGCGTTGAGCATGTTTTGCTTGTCGTCCTTGGTCGGACGCTTGAGTTTCATTGCCTCCATCATGCCCAGGCTTTTGCCACCGGTGGCTTTGCGCTTCATCGCGATGTCGCGAAGCGTCTGGTGGGCTGCGCGGGCGTCCGGGTCGACCGCTAATCCCTGAAGCATCATATTGATGGCGTAATCATAGTTACCGGTGCCATCGGCGGTCCGGGCATAATCGAAGAAGACCTGTGCCTTCTTCTGATCCGCTTCGGGAATATCGTGATAACCTTCGGGTCGCTCAGCCACGAATGAATCCTTCAGACTGCCAGCCGTACGATTCGATACCAATCGTACCGGACAATTGGTAAACAGTCGAATCTAAAGGGGATGGCGGAAAACTGTCAAGCCAATCATTTGGACGCGGAATGGAACCTGGCATTACAATCTCCTAATGTCGGACAACAACACATGTACGAAGACCTGAAAATCATCCTTTATCCCGATCCACGGCTGGTGAAGATCAGCAAGCCGGTGGAGAAATTCGACCAGAATCTGAAGGAACTGGCGGCGCGGATGTTTGTTTTGATGCGCGAAAACCGCGGGGTGGGCCTGGCGGCGCCGCAGGTGGGGCTGAATCTCCGCTTGTTTGTAATGAACGCCACGGGCAAGCCCGAAGATGATCGCATTTATGTGAATCCGGAGCTGACGGAGCCCCTGGGGGAGGAGGAGGGAGAAGAAGGCTGCCTGAGCCTGCCGCAGATCACGGTCAACGTTTTGCGGAGCCAAAGCATGCAGATGAGGGCGCGGGATGTGGAAGGCAAGCCGTTCACGCAGCTGGAAGAGGGGTATGTGGCGCGAATCTGGCAGCACGAGGTTGACCATCTCAATGGCACCCTGCTGCTCGATCGGATGGGACCGGTGGCGAAGATGGCCAATCGGAAGGTTCTGAAGGATCTGGAGCAGCGCTTCCGGGAAGAGCAGGGGAAGTAAGCAGTCCCGCATACGTTTTTGTCCCTCGACAATTTGGAAGGCCGCGTGGTTGGTCGATAAAATCCCAGCATGATCGGCAATATCCTCCAGGCAGATCTGGAAGAAATCATCAAGTCCAAGAACTGGGATGAGCTGCGCGAGGCGCTGTCGGAACTGCCGCCGGTGGATATCGCCGAGGTGCTGATCGATCTCCCAGTGGAGGATGAGGGGGTTATTTTTCGCGTGCTGCCGCGCAAGCTGGCAGCGTTGGTGTTCTCTTATTTACCACTGGATCGGCAGGAGGAATTGCTGCACTGCTTCAGCAACGAGCAGGTGCGGAACATCCTTGACCAGATGACGCCGGATGATCGCACGCGGCTGCTGGAGGAGACTCCGGCGGAGGTGACACGGCGATTGCTCGATACGCTCTCGCCGGATGAGCTGAAGGCGGCCCGGATCCTTCTGGGATATGCGGAGGCGACGGCCGGGCGATATATGACGCCAGAGTACGTGGCACTGCCTCCGGATATGCTGGCCAAGGATGCCCTGGAGCAGATTCGTCGGACGGGACGCGGGAAAGAGACGCTGAACGTCGTTTACATCGTCGATAAGGATGGGAAGCTGCTGGAGGATTTGCGACTGGGATCGCTGGTGCTTGCGCCGCCGGAGATGAAGGTTGCCGACATCGAGGATCGGCCGCTGGTGGCGTTGACGGCGTCAGCGAGCAAGAGCGAAGTGCTGGCGGCATTCGAGCGATACGACCGGGTGGCGTTGCCGGTGACGGATGCGGTGGGGCATATGCTGGGGATCATCACGGTGGATGATGTGCTGGACGTGGCCGAGCAGCAGGCTACCGAAGAAATGCAAAAGATGGGCGGCATGGAGGCGTTGGATGCGCCTTACATGGAGGTGGGGTTCTGGCCGATGATCAAAAAACGGGGCGGGTGGCTGTCGGCGCTGTTTCTGGGAGAGATGCTGACGGCGACGGCGATGGGGGTTTTCGAGCACGAGATCGAGCGGGCCGCGGTCGTGGCGCTGTTTGTGCCTCTGATCATCAGCAGCGGGGGAAATTCCGGGTCGCAGGCGACGGGGTTGATGATTCGATCGCTGGCGCTGCGGGAGCTGCGGGTGGCCGACTGGTGGCGGGTGATGCGGAAGGAGGTGGCGTCGGGGGCCGTCCTGGGCGCATTCCTGGGATTCATCGGGTTCCTGCGGATCATGCTCTGGCACTATCTGGGATGGGCAAACTACCACGGGCATCCCTATCTCATGGGGGTGACGGTTTGGACGAGCCTGGTGGGAGTGGTGCTGTTTGGGTCGGTGGTGGGGAGCATGCTGCCGTTTATCCTGAGGAAATTCGGCTTTGATCCGGCGACGAGCTCAGCGCCATTTGTGGCGACGCTGGTTGATGTGACGGGGCTGATCATCTACTTCACGGTAGCCACCATCGTGCTGCACCGAACGTTGCTGGCTCCGCCTGCGGGCGAGGCTTCGATGGGGCGTGCGCCGCCGGCTGCGACGATGCCGGCTAAATAATCGAATCTGTCGTATGTTTAATGGACGCGATCGGCACGCAAAGCGGCTGAACGACCCATTCTGTACTGGTCAGTATAGATGCCTCCCCCCCACTGCACCAGCGTGCCTACAATTCGTATAGCTAGTGAGGAGTAGCTTTATGAACAGAATCATGGGATTGATTGGAACGGATGTTTTGGACGAGACGGGCAGTGTTGCTCGGCCTACTGAGAAACTCCAAGCGACGGATGATGGCGAGCTTCTGGATGCGTATTCCAAGGCGGTGACAGGCGCTGTGCGCACAGTCGGGCCGTCGGTCGTGAATATTGAGGTGAAGATGAAGGGCCAGGGACCACACGGGCGCGAAGGCGGCGGCGGCGGGTCGGGATTCATTTTCACACCCGATGGATTTGTGCTGACCAACAGCCACGTGGTACACGGGGCGGACTCGATCGAGGTGACGCTCTCTGATGGACGCTCGGCCAAAGCCCGGTTGATTGGTGATGATCCGGATACCGACACGGCGGTCATTCACATCGACCTGCCAAACCTGTGCGCGGCGAGTTTTGGTGACTCGAGCGCCATTCAGGTCGGGCAATTGGCGATTGCCATTGGAAATCCGTATGGGTTCCAGGCGACAGTGACGGCGGGAGTCATCAGCGCGCTGGCACGCTCGTTTCGGGCCACCTCTGGACGGTTGATTGATAATGTCATTCAGACGGATGCGGCACTCAACCCGGGCAACTCTGGCGGGCCGCTGGTGGATTCGCAGGGGCGGGTGATCGGCGTGAATACGGCGGTGATCATCGTGGCACAGGGAATCTGCTTTGCAATTCCTTCGAACACGGCGCAGTACGTAGCGGCGCGACTGATCCGCGATGGACGGATTCGCCGCAGTCATATCGGCGTGATGAGCCAGAATGTGCCGCTCTCGAGGAAGGTGGTGCGGTTCCACGGATTGGAGCATGGGACGGCGATTGGTGTGATGGATATGGAGCCGAATTCTCCGGCAGCGCGGAGCGGTTTACAGGCCGGGGATATGATCGTCGGGTTTGATGGGAAAGGTGTAGGGAGCATCGATGATCTGCATCGGATGCTGAGCGAAGAGAAGGTTGGCGTGGAAACGGAGATGACCGTGCTCAGAGGCGTGGAAAAGGTGAAGTTGACGGTTGTTCCACGCGAGCGCGCGGCGTAAACGTCGAACTTCCAACATTCAGAAGAACACCCTGCTGCCCTCTCGCGGGAGTCCGCGAGAGGGTATTATTTTGCGCCTGGCCTGAGGAGGCATTGATGCGCGTGATTGCGGCTGTGGTCATCCTGGTCGGCTCGTGGTGCGCGGGGGCCGAGAGCGAGTGGGTACATTTCGATGAGAAGAAGAATCTGGTTTACAAAAAGCTGGAGACGGGGGAGAGGATTCTGGATTTCTCCTATGCGGGCTATGGCGGCGGAGGAGCGGGAATTGCGACTGTGCCGGTGAAGAAGACCGTGGCTCCCAGCGGAGTCGATGACACTGATGCGATTCAGAGGGCCATCGATGAAGTGAGCGCGATGGAATTGAGCAATGGCGAGGGCGGGGCGGTGTTGCTGAGGGCGGGGACGTTTAATTGTGATCGAACCATTCTGATCAAACGCAGCGGCGTTGTGTTGCGCGGCAGTGGATCAGGGGAGGGCGGCACGATGATCAAGATGACGGGGCGGCCGCACGTTGCGGTGAGCATGCGCGGCGCGAGCTCGCCAAAGGTGGAGGGGTCGCCGGTAAAGGTCACCGATAAATATATCCCGTCGGGGAGCGATAGCTTTTCGGTGGCTGATGCGACCTCATTCGCGGCGGGACAGACGATCCTGATCATCCGGCCGGTGACCGACCCCTGGGTGCATTTCATGGGGATGGATGACTTGGTGCGCGACGGCAAGAAGGAGACGTGGGTTTCGGGGCAGACGCAGACGGAGCGGCGGATCAAGTCCATCAACGGCAATCAGATCGTCCTGGATATTCCGCTGACCGATTCTTTCGATGCGAAATATCTGGACCCTCCGGGGACCGTCGTGGCGCATGCCAGCGAGGGCGGGCGCATTTCGCAGGTGGGGCTGGAGGATTTTCGTATCGTGGCGCCGGGGGAGAGCGTGCCAATCAATGTGCCGCTGTATCGGGCGTTTGCAATGGATCATGTAATGGATGGATGGGCGCGCGACATTGCCATTGAGAATACGCACAACAGTGTGAGCCTGGGCGGCGGGTCGATGCGGGTGACGGTGGAGAACATACGGATCACGCATAACGCGGCCACGCAAGGCGCGGCGAAGCCGGCGGATTTTTCGGGGGGTGGGACGCAACTGCTATTTGAACGATGCACGTCGCAGGGAAACAATCTTTTTTACTTCATCACCGGACCGCGCATTTCCGGGCCGATCGTGGTGAAGGATTGCGTATTCAAGGGTGATGGGCATGTGCAGCCGCATGCGCGATGGGCGACGGGATTGCTGGTGGAGAATTGCCAGGTACCCGACGGGGGAATCGATTTGATGAATCGCGGGGAGATGGGATCGGGGCATGGGTGGACGATTGGCTGGGCGGTGGCGTGGAACTGCTCTGCGAAGGAATCGATCGTTCAAAGTCCGCCAGGATGTGCGAACTGGGCGATTGGGTGTTCGTGGAAACGGTTGAAACGGGCGCGGCCGTTTGCGAAGGAGCCGCTGCTGGGGGAGGGAATTTATGATTCGCATGGGACGCGCGTGCAGCCGGAGAGTTTGTATATGGCGCAGTTGCGCGAGAGGTTCAGAGAGAAGACGGAGAAGGGAGTGGGGTACTGAGCTATGAAAGCGTTAGTTTTGACCGGAAAAGAGAAAGTGGAGATGCAGGAGGTGCCCGCGCCGCGTCCGGCGGCGGGTGAAGTGCTGCTGCGCATATCGACGGCGGGGATTTGCGGGTCGGATGTTCACGGATTTCTCGGCCATAGTCCGCGGCGAAAACCGGGATTGATCCTGGGGCACGAGGCTGTCGGGGTGGTGTCGGAATTGGGGGCCGGGGTCAAAACTTTCCGCAACGGGAGCCGCGTTTATGTGAATCCCCTCATCAGTTGCGGGAAGTGTGAAGCCTGTTTGGGCGGGAAAGAGAATTGTTGCGCGAGTTGGCGATTGCTGGGCATGGACCGCGTGCATGGGGCATATGCGGAGTTTGTTGTGGTGCCGGCAACGCAGCTTCGGGAGATTCCGGATGGAGTGAGTGATGAGCGGGCGGTTTGGGCCGAGCCGCTGGCGAATATCGTGCATTGTTTTCGAATATGGATGAATGAAAAGCCGCGGTCGATGGGGATTTTGGGGGCGGGGACGATGGGAGCGCTGGGGCTGACGGTGGCGAAGGCGCGCGGGATTTCGAAGATCGTTGTCGTGGATAAGAATGCAGCACGGTTGGCGGCGGCGAAGGAGATCGGGGCAGATGAAGTGATCAATGTTGATGACCATGGGCAAGGCGCGCATGCCACGCTTGAGAAAGTTGATTATGTGTTTGATGCGGTGGGAGTGAGCGCGATGAGGCGGTTGTCGCTGGATATCTGCAAGCGCGGGGGCCGGATTGCGTTTCTGGGAATGGGGGAGAACGAGTCGAGCCTGCCGTTTGTGGACATGATTCGCAATGAGCAGGCGATATTCACTTCGTTTGCGTACACGCCGGCGGATTTTGCGGAGTCGGTGAGGTTGATCGAGACTGGCACGGGACCGCTGTTGAAATGGATGGAGACGAGGCCGCTGGAAGAAGGGCAGGAGTCATTTCTGAAGATGACACATGATCCAGGCGGAACTTTGAAGCTGCTTTTCAGGATTTGAAATGAAAATCGTCAGTGTCGATCCAATTTATTTGAAGATGCCCTCCATCACGACGGCGGCCGATGGGACGCAGGATACGCTGCTGGTGCGGGTGGAGACGGATCAGGGGATTGTGGGGTGGGGCGAGTGCGATGCGTCGCCGCTGGTGTCGCTGAGCGTGTATTGCTGTCCAATGTCGCATGGGAACATCATTAATATCCGCGAGTCGCTGATCGGCGAGACGATTGATGGGCCGGAGGATGTGAGGAGATTGCGTGCCAAGGTGTTGCGGCAGGGGTTGGATATTCAGCAGATAAATCACGCGTATAGCGGGGCGGATATTGCGCTGTGGGATGCGGTGGGGAAGAAGTTGGGTAAGGCGGTTTATCAGCTGCTTGGGGGTGCGAAACAGTTCCCGAAAATGCCGTACGCATCGGTGTTGTTTGGGGATTCGCCGGAGCAGACGTTGCAAGGTGCGCGCGGACTCAAGGAGCGCGGATTTAAAGCGATGAAATTTGGCTGGGGTCCGCTGGGATCGAAGGATGCGGCGTTTGATGAGGCGCTGGTGAGGTCGGCGCGCGAGGGGATTGGCAATGAGGCGGAACTCATGGTGGATGCGGGGGTTTGCTGGGGGAATGATGTCGAGAAAGTTCTGGCGCGAGCCAGGGCGTTTGCAAAATATCGTCTGACGTGGTTGGAGGAGCCGCTGCATCCGGATGCAATCGGGCGATATGGCGAACTGACAAAGCGCAAGCCGGCTGTGCCCATTGCGGCAGGTGAGAATTGCGGCGCCGTTCGCGCGGCGGAAGACTATCTGGAAAACGCCGGCCTGAACTTCGTTCAGATCGACGCGGGGCGGATTGGCGGAATCACTCCATCGCGAATTGTTTGCGAGCAGGCACTGAAGCGCGGCGTGACGTATGTGAATCACACATTCAAATCGCGTCTGAGCCTGGCGGCGGCGCTGCACGTATTTGCTGATGTCGAGAAATTCAAATACCTGGAATATCCCGCGGCGGGATCGCGGCTGGCGTTTGATTTGGTGAAGGGGCTCGAGCGAGATGCGAAGGGGGGGAAAG
>JADMIO011475821.1_pt1 | contig 20610 bp, 17 predicted proteins | sample 8958161 | NCBI WGS metagenome assembly JADMIO01 (sample SAMN16585339, study PRJNA669376) | soil metagenome | isolation source: Crop rotation soil | place: USA: Cullars Rotation, Alabama | collected 2011 | reverse complement strand
CGACAACTTGTCCACGTGGAATTCTAAGCTTAGGATCCCAATGTGCTGGAAAGGTCGGTTGCTTATACAGATTCAGCACCGCCGCCGTGCGCTCGGGGGAAGCGACGCGGAACTGCTCGCGCGGATCGATCGCACGGGCGGCTTCTAGGATGTCGATGCCGAGCAGCAGGTCGCAATTGCCGTAGGGAATCGAGCCGGTTGTGGCGGGGGAAATCGAGGATAGAGGATTGAGGATAGAGGATTGGGACGGATCGCCGGCGGAGCCCCCGCCATCCTCCATCCTCGATCCTCTATCCTCGACCCCACCCCCATCCTTCACGAACGAAATCTGCGAATACACCCCGCCGTTGCGGATGGCCAGCCCCTTCTTGTCCTGGAAGAGGACGCGGTAGCCTTCCTTGTGTCCGGCGCGGACGAGGATGGCGTTGACCACGCCGATGCCCATGCCGCCGACGCCCGAGAGGTGGGCGCGCCAGACGTCGCCGGGATTTTCCAGATGCCGCAGCACCGGCGGCTCGGGGAGCTTGTCGAGGTCCATGTGCGGCAGCAGGTACCTGCGGCGCTTTTTGCGCACGATCGTCACCTGCTCGAAGCTGGGGCAGGGCTTGACGCTGGTGCCGTACTCATTGCTCGTGCGCACCCGTTCGCAGGCGCCGTCGTTCACGCACCAGGTCAGGTCCGTGTCGATCTTTCGGCCATAGTCGGTGTCGATCGTCGTGAGACCGGGGCAGGCGGTCGCCTTGGTGCATTCCAGGCAATGCTCGCACACCTCCGGCGTGATGTTCATGTGCGTCTTGCGCGGCAGATAGCCGTGCTTCTTCACCGTGCTGCGCTCTTCACGCAATGTCGAGCGGTGATGGGTGATCCCGCATTCCTTGTCGGCGATGACCACCTTGACGCCGTCGGCGAGGATTGTCTTCTCCAGCACGCTGCGGTAAGTCGAGCGGTTGTCCGGCCGCAGCTTGACGACTGTCAGCGGGCTGGTGCCGGCCATGCCGCGGACGATCGCGTCGATGTCCTGGATGTAGGAACGGTTCCCCAGCAGATCGGTTTCGGTGCCGGCGTGCTCCTGGTGGCCGGTCATCGCGGTTGTCTTGTTCTCCAAAATGATGAAGGTGATATCCTGCCCGGTCTTTATGGCATTGGAGATAGCAACTTGTCCCGAGTGGAAGAAGGTGCCGTCGCCCATGAAGACGATCTGCTTGTTGGTGATGAACGGATCGATGCCGGATCCGGTGCCCGCGCCCAGACCCATGCCGCTGTAGTTGTGCATGAGCTGTTCGGTCGGGGCGAACATCAGCATCGTGTAGCAGCCGGTGTCTCCGTGCGCAACCAGATCCACCGGCCCGGTGCCGTGGACGCGCTTCATGTAGGCCGGATCGGCCAGGTTTTTGCGCAGCTCCAAAAGCGTCGCCGAGCTGTCGCGATGCGGACAGCCAGGGCAGAAGGTCGGCGTGCGCGCGATCACCTTGTCGTTGAACACCGAGAGCTTAGGCTTGCTCAGTTTGCGGATGCGGTCCATCTCCGCAGTAAGCCGTCCGTTGCGCAAGTACTCCGGGATCTCCTCGGTCGCTTTGATCAGCGGAATGAGCTTTTGCGCCAGGACCGAGGGGTTCAGGCCACGTGACTCGGGAATGCCCTCGACCTCTTCGCCGCTCGTGCCGGGTTTGGGGAACTTCTTTCCATACAAATGGCTGGTCAAATCCGACGCCTGCTCGTGCGGCAGTTCGCGGAAAGCGGCGTCGCGGATGTTCTTCTCCAGGAAGCTGCGCCGCTCCTCGATGACCACCATCTTCTGGCAGAGCTTCGAGAACTCCGCCACAAGCTGCACATCGACGGGGTAGCTCATCCCCATCTGCAGAATGGGGAACTGGCCCGACAGCCCAAGATCGCTCAGCACGTGCTGCAGGTACGGACCGGCCATGCCGGTGACGATAAATCCCAGGGGCGAGGCCGAAGTTGAGGATTGAGGATTGAGGATCGAGGATTGCGAGGATGCATCAGCGCGATCCTCTATCCTCAATCCTCTATCCTCTTTGGGCGTTGCCGGGACAATCCTGTTGATCCCCAGCTCCCGCGCCCGCACGATCGTCTTGGCGAAGCGTTCGGGGAACAGCAACTCCCGCTGCCAGGTCCGCGGCGGCAGCAGGACCTTGTTCAGATCAACATGGGCCGTTTCGAGCTGGACGCGCTGCTTCGTGTTGATCTTGGGAAACCGGTTGGGCCGGCATTCGACGGTGCCGCCGCCGTCGGCCTGGGCGGTCGTGATGATGTAGCCGATGTACAGGCCCGCGGCCTGGCTGAGCTTGAAGGAGACGTCGATCCAATCCTTCGATTCCTGGATCGTCCCCGGTTCGACGACCGGCATGCGCAGGTGTTCGTAAAGGAACCGGCTGTCCGCGGGTACCTGCGTGCTGTCGCACCAGGGATCATCGCCGGTGATGACGACGACGCCGCCCTCGGGATGTGCGCCCGCGAGGTTGCCCAGCGCCAGCGCATCGGAGGCGACGTGCACGCCCACCGATTTCATCGTCACGATGGCGCGCGCCGGGAGCATCTGCGAGCCGTTGACGGCCGCGGCACCGAGGGCTTCGTTGTTAGCTTGAAAGGCGCGGACGCCATGTTGCTTGAGCACGTCCCTGATGTCGCCAAGGATGTCGAAGAAGCCGGCCACGGGCGAGCCGGGATAGCCGGTCATCAGGTGGACGCCGCCTTCGGTTTCGAGGGCGCCTTTGACGAGCAGTTCGTTGCCGGTAAAGACTTCGCGTCCAGACCCGACCAGAAAGCGGGGATCGATGGCCATGTTAGTCGTTCCTTCGGGCGGCGAAGGTTCAAACAGAGGTCGAGGATAGAGAATCGAGGATAAGGGTCAACCGTTATCCTAAATCCTCGATCATCAATCCACTTCTGATCTTCCCGGCGTGGCTTACCGTCCGCGGCCTATGGACAGGCACAGGACAGGCAGGAGACGCCGATGATCCGCCCCGTTAGGGGACTTTTCGCCCGGCCGGGAGCACAAGGCTAAGGCCAGCCGGACGAGAATCTAATCAACACCGTCAAATTGCGGTACATCCCCCGTAGGCAAGCAGCCTCGGGTGGGCAAAAGCATCTTATCAATACGCCATTTGCAAGCGAGAAGGTCGACGAAAATTCCCTCCCAAGCAAGCGATTGCGGCCGCCGGGGGCGCTGCAGAGGGGTACCCTAGGAAAACAATTCCTCAGCGATCGGGTCGCACTTCCAAATCGCGTTGGCGAGATCGGATCGGCTCCGATAGCATGCCATCGACGCGGATCCCTCTCATGCCACGCAATCCTGACGGGTAACCGAGCGGCGACGGTTCAGGCTGGAAATGAAGAGGACCCGAACCCCGGAGATCCTGGTGAGCCATCTGAAGCACTCCGTCCTCACCTGTTTTCAACTGCTCTGCTTGGTCCTGTTTCCCGCGACGCACGTGTGCGGCGGAGAAGACCCGTCGTTTACGCTCGAGCAGGTCCGCGGGTATCCCTTTCCCGATGAGCTCACCGCCGCCGCGACGGGAAGTCGGCTGGCCTGGGCGGTGGATGAACGGGGGATGCGGAATATCTGGGTGGCACAGGGGCCGGAGTTTACGCCGCGGCAGTTGACGCACTTCAAAGAAGATGACGGGCAGGAACTGACCAGTGTTTCGCTGTCGGACGAGGGCGCGTACGTCGTGTTCGTGCGCGGCGGGGATCATTCCAGCAACTGGGACAAGGGCTTGGCGGTGAATCCGCTCTCCAAACCTGAGCCGCCGAAGCTGCAGCTTTGGGCGGCGCCGTTTGCCGGCGGCGAGGCGAAGGTGCTCGCGGACGGCGGCGATTCGCCGGCTGTTTCACCACGGGGCGACCGCGTCGCGTTTGTGAAAGAAGGACAGATCTGGGTGGCGCCGGTGGATGGCGCTTCGCCGGCTCGAAAGTTGTTCTCAGCGCGCGGGACGAATATCAGCCCGGTGTGGTCGCCGGATGGGTCGCGGCTGGCGTTTGTTTCCACGCGCAGCGATCACGCGTTCATCGGGATCTTCCGTGACGAATCGACGCCGATTCGGTGGATTGCGCCTTCGACGTCGCGAGATGGATCGCCGCGCTGGTCGCCGGATGGGAAACGGCTGGTGTTTATCCGTCGGCCGGGGCTGAGCGTGGCGCCGGAGATTGTGAAGAAGGTCCGGCAACCCTCGTGGGCGATCTGCGTGGCCAGCACTGAGACGGCTGAGGCCCAAACAATCTGGAAATCGCCCACCACCACGCGCGGCGCGATTCCGAGGACGCACGGCGGCGCGAACCTGGGCTGGGCCGCGGACGATCGGATCGTGTTTGCCTCGTACGCCGACGGCTGGCCGCACCTGTATTCCGTCCCCGCCACCGGTGGCAAGGCGCTGCTCCTGACGCCGGGAAAATACATGGCGGAGTTCATCTGCCTCAGTCCGGATCGGCGGTATCTCCTGTTCGCCGGCAATACCGGGCCCGATGCTTTGGATCTCGATCGTCGGCACGTGGTGAAGGTGCCGGTGGATCGAGCCGAGCCACAAGTGCTGACACCCGGCGATGGGCTGGAATGGTCGCCGGTTGTCACGGGTGACGGAAAGACCATCGCGTTCTTGAGTTCGACCGCGCAGCGTCCGCCGCTGGCGGCGGTCATGCCGGCGGGTGGTGGAACGAGGCGCTTGCTCGGCGAAGAGCGGATTGCGGATTTTCCTTCACAGAAGCTGGTGACGCCAAAACAGGTGATCTTCAAATCGCCCGATGGCTTGGAGGTGCACGGGCAGGTTTTCGAGGCATCCTCCAGCGGGACGAAAAAGCCGGCGATCGTGTACGTCCACGGCGGGCCGGAGCGGCAAATGCTGTTGGGGTGGCATTATTCGCCGTATTACGAGAACGCTTATGCGCTGAACCAGTATCTCGCCAGCCGAGGGTATGTCGTGCTGTCGGTGAATTACCGTCGCGGGATCGGCTATGGCTACGCGTTTCATCATCCGGCCAACGCAGGTTCAAAAGGAGCGGCCGAGTACCAGGACATCAAGGCCGCCGGCGAGTATCTCCGTAGATTGCCCCAGGTGGACCCGCACCGCATCGGGATCTATGGCGGCTCTTACGGCGGCTATCTCACCGCGCTGGCGCTCGGCCGCGATTCCGACCTCTTCGCCGCCGGCGTCGACATCCATGGCGTTCACCGCTTCAAGTCCGCCGACTCGAAGCAAGGCTTTGCCGAATCAGACGATGAAGAGTCTGGCAAACCCGCCAAGGCCGGCGTCGCCTTCAAGTCTTCGCCGATCGCATCAGTGGAAACCTGGAAGTCGCCGGTCCTGCTGATCCACGCCGACGATGACCGCAACGTGAGCTTCTCTCACACGGTAGACCTGGCGCGACGTCTGGCGGCGGGGGGAGTGCCGTTTGAGGAGATCGTCATCCCGGACGACACGCATCATTTCCTGCGTTACGAGAACTGGCTCCGCGTCGATCAAGCGACGGCGGAGTTTCTGGATCGAAAGCTTGGGGATACTTCACGGCGAGCAGGTCCGTAGAGCTTCAAGAATAACCACCACGGAGGACACAGAGGACACGGAGAGATCCACGGCTTTTAGACTCTTTCTCCATGCTCTCCGTGTTCTCCGTGGTGAACCTGATTACGAGCTGAAACGAAACTCGATTTCGCCCGTGCTCTGGGTGTCGTTTCGCTTTTGACCACTGATCTGAATCGAGCTGGATTTTGGCAGGGCTGCGTTGAAGAGATAGACGCTGATGCCGGGTAGATGCTTGTTTTCGAGGGTGAGCTTGTGCGCGGCGGCCGCGACCGGACCCGGGCCTGTGGAAAATTCTATCTGGATGATGCCCCAGCCGGTGCGCAGTTCGGCGGGCGTCGGACATTCGGATGCGATCAGTTTCAGTTCGAGCTTGCGCTGGTCCAGCCGGAGCGTCAGGTCGCGCTTCAGCGTTTCGGCGTAAGCGGTTGCTTCATCCGTTGAGATAACGCCATCGTGATCCCGGTCGATCAGGGCGATGACCTTGTCGGCGACGGCCACGCCAGGCGTGAGGTTGATCCGGAGGCGCACGTCGCCGGGATCGATACAGACGAGCGTCGCCTGCAGGCACTCGTCAACTCGATGGGCGCAGACGCTCGATGGCAGAGCGATCAGGGCCAGCAGCAACAGACGACGAATCCCCGGGATCATGGCTTCCACCATTTGGCGCCGTACTCGTTGGTTGGATCGCGGTAGATCGTGTGGATGTGGTTTGTCGGGTCGCCGCCGAGGCGCTGCGGGGCGTACTCGATGAACACCGTCGGCCCCTGAATCCGGAAGTAGGCGGCGCTGCCGTTCTCGGTCGGGCCGCTCCAGGCGAACCACGTCTCGGCGATCTCCTTTTTGATCTGGTCCATCTTCACCGCGGCGGCGGCTTCATTCATGATGCTGGTCCATTCGCCGACCAAATCCAGCAGCATCTCGCGCTGTTTGTCATTCATCGCTGAGCCCTTGATTCCTTCCGGCTGAATCATCTGCCCGTCGCGCCCGGGGCCGAGCACCAAGTCGCGAAACTGGGCTCCGAGTATCGCCTGCTTGCGCTGGGACTCGTCCAACGAGTTGACCAGCGCAAACGCCTTGTCGTTCTCGTGCCCGAGGGGGCGCACCGTCTTGCCTTCGATCTCATACTTTGAGGGTTGTGCGCCGGTGTGGCTGGGGGTGAGCGTACCGTGCTCGCCGGCCAGCGTGATGTTCAGACCAAGATGATGCCCGCCGAACTGGATCATCCACGGGTCGGTGGCGGAGGGCTGGCCGAGGAAGGAGATGTAGTAGTTGTCGCGTCCGAAGTTGGCGCCGCCCGGTCCGCGTCCCCCCCGTGCGCGGGGACCGCCGGGTCCGGGACCCGGCCCGCCGGGTGGGACGTCGGCTTGAGGTCTGGGTGGGGGAGGTCCGCCCGCGCCAGGTCCGCCGGGGCCACCCGGCCGTCCACCGGGTCCGCCGCGTCCACCCGGTCCACCGCCGCCGCCGCCTTTGCTCAGAACTTCATCGGCCTCGACGATCTGCATGACCTTCTCGTACCCCTGCGGGCTCAATGCAGCCTTCAGCACCGCCGTCGCCGCATCGCGCTGCGGCTGCGTGAGATCGCCCATGCGCAATCCCGCGCGCGGGAAAGAGCTAGCTGGCAAATTTGACCAGCGCTTGCGTTGCGCGGTGTCTTTGAAATCAAACACCACCTTGCCGCGCTGGGCATCGTCCAGCGAGGCGAGAAACTTGCTCGTAGCGGCGGCGATTTCCGCTGTCGGCTGGGCCGTCGCTTTGTCAGCCGCAGGCTCGGCAAAAGTCTTGAGGCCGAACCAACCGCCGAATAGGATCACGGTTGAGGTCACGACAACTCTTTTGGTCATAGTTCATTTTTTAGCGTTTATCCGGAAGAGTCGTCAGCGCACCAAAAAATTGAAAAAACGGGTGCCTCCCTGGAGCCGCGGATTGCGGGCATTCGGCACGCTCTCCGTTAGCGGCGGACCACGTCCGCGTTTGCGGCCGGTACACTCGATTGGCTCCGGGCACTGAACGCACGCCGGTCTTGTGAGACATGCTCGCAAGGGGCTGATGTGCTGCACACTCAGGGTTGCATCTCTGTCCGGAATGGGAGTTCACCATGCGTTTTGCTTTGATACTTTTGATGTCGATCCTCCTGACAAGCAGTCCTGCGGCGCCGGCTCGAGCGGCGCAGGAAACAGAGGCTGCGACCTCCTCCAAAGTCAGCGGCACCGGATTCGGCGCGATGCCGGACCGCGATCTTCGGCCGCAGGTGGTTTCCACCAGCGCCGCATACCTTGGGCAGCTCGCAAAGCAGGTCGATGCGAATGCGACCGTCTCTGAAGTTGAAGTCATCACCTATCGCGGGCCGCTGAAGCCTGAAGCGGTGTCCGCGTACCAGAAGCTCGTGACCGACAACCTCGCGAAAGCCGGATTCGCCTACAAGGTGACAAACACTCAAACGGTTCCAGGGCAGTCGCTGACTTATTTCACGGCCGATGGAGCGCCGGGGCGGATCATCGGGTATTGGCAGGTGACGGATCAGGGGATGTTCCTGCACTGGGGCAAGATGAGCGGCGGGGCTGCGCCTCCGGTGCCGCCTCCGCTCTCCGCGCCCGCCGCTCAGCAGGCGGCGCCGCAGCCTGCGGGCAATGACAATGAGGCGGAAATTGCGGAGCTGAAGCGCCGGCTGGCGCAGTTGGAAGGCAAGCAGACGCCGGCCGCGCAGAGCGCTCCGCAGCCGGGCGCCCAACCGTCGGCTCAACCTGCGCCTGTTGCAGTCGAGCCACCCAAGCCACTGCCGGCGCTAAGCGTCAAGGAGCCGAGCGGCAAGCCGAAAGACCTGGTGAAGCTTTCGCAGTACGAGAGCAGCGTCTGGTCGCGGTGCACGGACCTGATCGTGGGGCCGGATGGGAAGATTCACGCCATCTTTGTCGAAGGGACGACCGGCAAGCCCGCATACCTCTACTACCGCGCCTCGAGCGACGACGGCAAAACCTGGTCGGCGCCCGAAAACCTCAGCGACAACGAGAAGAACAACGACGCCAGCTACGGGCGGATCCTGGTCGATGGCCGCGGGCGCGTCTACGCGATCTGGAAGTACGTGGCCCAAGGCGAGATCCTCGACGGCCCGGGAGGACAAGCCGCAGGCAAGCTCAGTTTCCGTGTGCTTGAAGGAGGCAAGTGGGGCCGAATCAACACGTTCCCAGGCGCGGGGCCATATTACTCGTGGTTTGCCTGTCTTGATTCGCACGGGGCCGTGCAGGTGGTCTGGAGCAAGATCGCCGAGGATGTGATGAAGGCCAAGTTCCCGCAGGTCTACTCCACGGTAGCCAACCTGGTGGAGCAGGGGGCGCTGGATGGACCGACGCTGGGGCAGGTCAAGCAGTTGGTCGTGCCGGAGCGGGTATACACGGAAGAAGAGTTCAAGGCGGCAGGCAAGCCGGTGGATTATGACAAGATCCGTCCCAAGCCCGAGGGGTTGATCAACTTGAGCGGCTACGTTGATTCCAATGGCGTCGCTCACTTCCTGGCAGAGCGGCACGACCCGCAGGCGCTGTGGCACTTTGATGGCCAGAAGCTGGAAAAGGTGTACGAGTACGTGAAATACGCCTCCGGCAACACGTTTCAGAACCCGCCGGTGCTGATGGTGGATGAGAAGGGGGTCGAGCACGTCATCCGCAAGCCGGAGAAGGCGGAGAAAACCGCTATCCGGGATTACGCGGTTGTGCGCGAGGGTGGGACCTTGTCGCTCGCCGATCCGACGCCGGTGTTTGAAGCGCCGGACGCCAAGCGCGATATCCCCTATTTCCAGGCATCTCAAAAAGGCGGCCGCCTGGCGGTGATGGCGGAGATCGCGGGGCCCGACGTCCTGCACGCGGAAGCGGACCTGTACATCTCGTTCTGGGACATCGGAAAATGGACCGCGCCGCTTTGCGTCACCGACAACGCCGCCCGCGCGACGTTCTTCAGCAAGGACACCAGCGCTGTCACTTCCGTCGCGCAGGCCGCGTCGTACAACGTGAAATATGCGTCGGTTGCCTACGATCGCGACGGCCACCCGCTGCTGCTGATGGACAACGTGCAGCATACGATCACGGGACTGACAAATGCGGTTGGCACCACCGTCGGGGGGCGTGTGGCAGTCGCCACCGGCGGGTTTTCGACGGAGAACCCGAAGATCTTTTTCCTGAAACTTTGATGAACGAGCGGACGGAGGATTGTTGAATTGTGCCCGGACAGGTGCGGTCCGTTTGTGCCGATATGTTACAGTGAAGCAAGAGGAGGTCCGGACGGATGGCTGGGGGAGAGGAGGTCGCGGTGCTGGACGTTTACACACTTCGACGAGGACGCGTTTACCGCGTGCTCCGCGACTTCAGCGACTTCTACGGCTACCGCTTCAGCAGCGGCGAACGGCTCACCTTCAGCAATCGGCAGTTCCTTCCCCACGACGGCGGCCATACTGTCGTCTTCCTCGAACGGCGTCTTTATCTGCAGGAGCAGGAGAACGCCGGGATCCTTGAGCACCTCGATCAGTATCTCCAGGAATGCGGTCGACTCGGAAACCACGAACCTCCCGTCGATGATCGTCCTGCGGCGCATTGATCGATGTCTGAGTGATGCGCTCCAACATTGGCGGACCTTCGGTCCGGCCGCTACGCGTTTGATATGAACGCGATTCACGTCTGGCTTTCCATCCTCAGCTCTGACCTCTAAACTCTCAAACCTGAACCGTGAACCCCAAACTTTCATTCGAGGCATGTTCATTCCCCTGCTGAAATATCGCGGGCTGATCTGGCAGCATGCGGTCTCGGAACTGCGCTATCGCTACGCGGGCACGGGGCTCGGCGTCGTCTGGAACGTGCTGCACCCGCTGGCGCTGATCGCGGTCTATTCGCTGGTCTTCTCCACCATCATGCGCGGGCCGGAGATGACGGGGCTGCCCGGGCGGTTCTCGTACCTGCTGTATCTGTGCTCGGGATTGCTGCCGTGGCTGGCGTTTGCGGAATGTGTGACCCGCGGCGCAACCGCTTTCTCGGACAACGCTGCCTATCTGAAAAAGCTGCCGATTCCGGAGCCGGTGTTCGTCGCGCAGGCGGCGGCCTCGGCGACCATGGGCCTGGCGATCAGCTTTTCACTGCTGGTCCTGCTGGCATTGGCCACCGGGCTGCGGCCGACCCTCTGGTGGCTGCTCCTGCCGGCGCCGCTGCTGGCGCTGCAGGCGCTGGGATTCGCGATCGGCCTGTTCTGCGGGACCTTGAATGTCTTCTTCCGCGATGTGGGGCAACTGCTGGCGGTGGCGCTGCAGGTGGTGATGTGGACGGCGCCGGTGGTTTACGTCGCCAGCATCCTGCCGGCGCGACTGGAGGCGCTGCTGCGCTGGCATCCGGTGGTGCCGGCGTTGTCGGGCATCCGCGGGCTGTTCTTCGCAGCTTATCCTTCGTCGCCGGCATTTCGGAGCCTTACCCCCGGCACCTGGATCGCGATGTTCGCCTGGCCTGTCGCGTCGTTGGGCATCGCGTGGCTCGTCTTCCATCGGCTGCGGGCGGAAATTCGGGACGTGCTGTAGAGCGTAAGACGTAGAACATAAAAACGTAACGTTGCATTGACGGTGGCCCTGTATGAGCATTAAGCGGTGCGGCCGTTGGTGGTGTCCTCAACGATGGTTGCTCGAACGGCAGCGCGGGATCGATACCAGCGATACGCGACCAGCCCGTAGCAGATGCAGTTGATGGTCAGGATGAGAATGGCAATCTGGATCTGCATCTGATCGGTGAGGCCGCGGGGGTAGACGATCGGCATGATGTAGTGGTCCACGAAACTGCCTTCGTATCCCGCCTCGCCGCCCCACTGGCGAAACTGGTTTTCCCAGGGCGTCAGCGGGCAGATGCGATGGGTTACCTCCACGAAGAGGCCCCACCCTACCGCCGGCAGGTGCAGCCATTTCACCCAACCCCAGCGCAGCACCAGCACCCCGCCAACCATCACAAAGCTGATGAAAGCGAAGTGGAAGAGCATTAAGGCGTCGGCGAGCAGGCGATAAATCATCGGCTCCTCGCAGGTGAAGTGCGCCGGAGGTGCAAGAGGTTCACTCCTCGATCATTTTGCAGAAAATCGCTGCGGTTGCCAGAGGATCCAGTGAGGGCTTTGGAGGCCCGATCAATTTTGCGTGCTGCGAAATTGGTGCACCACAAATATGATGGTTGCATTCGCTACATTGCCGTCTGCCGTGCGAGGTGCCGATGGCCGCCGCCTCGCACGCGGCGGCTTGGGGCGGCACATCCCGCACAGTTCCCCATTCGCCGGCTCCCTTCGGCCTTTTTCCCCGCCGCAAGCCCCCTCGGCCCGGCCCTCACATTAACATTTGACATCAATGAATCCGATCTCTTGCGGGGCGGATCAACACGTCCCCGGGAGAGCGGATGACGATGCACCTGTCTGATAGTACGTTTCAACAAGTCATAGAGCACCTCGGCGACAACGCCGGTGAGTCGACCGGCGGTCAACGCCGCGGACCACGCCTGGCGCTGCGCGGGCGTCTGACGCTTCTCCCCTGCCCCGAAGGCCTCGAAGGCCCGATCGGCCCCCCGCTCTCGGTCCCGGTGCGCGACCTTTCGCAGGGCGGCGTGCGCTTTCTGCTGCCCCGCCGGCTGCCGTTGGATACGCAGTTCATCCTGCTTCTTGCGGCGAGCCAGCCGCTCGGCACACGCGAAACCCGCCCCCTGGCGGTCCTGAGTGTCGTCAGCCACTGGCAGCCGGTCTCGAAAGACCTCTTCGCCATTGGCGGCCAATTTCTGGAAATGCTTGACACCTCGGCGATGCCGGGGGAGCTGCTCTCGTTTGAGCCCCGGGTGGTGCTGCCCGGAATGGCGGCGAATGAGCCCCAAGGCGCCGCCGCCGCCGAAATGCTCCGCCGCGCCGCGTGCTGAGCTGCACGACCCCCACCTCAGGACTTTTTTCCCAGAGAGCAACACACGCCCTGACTACACGCCCCAAAGCGCATGACGGCAGTACGGGCACTTCCTCATGAAGCGGGCGATCGTGCTGCCACAATATCCGCAGTTGGTGCTCTCGTCCGGCTCCTCCTCCTCCGCCGTTGAAATGGATTGCAGACAGCGCGCTATCTGCTCGAGCGCCTCCGAGTGCTCGTAGCGCTCCGCCCAGGCTGGCAGATAGGAAAGAGCGTAGGGCGTCGGGACAGGTACTGCGGCTGGGCCCCCTGGCGCAACGTCCACCGCGGCCCAGGCCTGAGTGACTTCGTCCACTAAAGCGGTCGGTATCGGTGGCGTTCGGACAACAATCCCGCAGCGCGGGCATTGGGCCATGAAGCCAGCCGTCTCCGCTCCGATCTCCAATTCGATGCCGCAATGGGTGCAGAAGAACGAAAGCACGTGGGGCCCCTGTCCCCGGCCACCTTCATCCGCCGCGCCGGAGCCGCCAGTGATGATCACACTCAAGCCCAAGGCGAAGCAGGACCGATACTCCGATTATACCAGGATGCGGCGCCCGGTATGGACCGGGAATCCCACAGCAGAGCCTCGACTCACTGATGCTCGCGCGCCCATGTGGGAGTCCCCGTCCGATGTTGAAGTCACTGACTGGCCGCTGGGCTAATGATGCCCGGCGGGATCGTCGCTGCCGTGACCTCCACCGCCGTGGTCGTCGTTCAGGTCGTGGTTTGCCCCATCGTCCGCTCCGTTGCCCGCTGAGCCGATTGTGGAAGTGTTGGAGGCGTCATCCGAGCCACGGTCGTCGATTTCAGTGTCGCGGTCGTGCCGGCCGAAGTCATCGTGGCCGAAGCCGCCGTGCAGGTGGTCGGCGCCCCGGCCGCCATCGAGGACGTCGTCGTCATCGCCGCCATCGAGGTCGTCGATTCCGTCATCCCCGCGCAGCACGTCGATTCCCGCGGCACCTCGGATCAGGTCATTGCCCTTGTTGCCGCGGCAGAAGTCGTTGCCATCGCCGCCGTCGATGTCGTCGTTGCCGCTGCCGCCGTCGAGATTGTCGTCACCGGCTTCACCGGCGAGGTGATCGTCGCCGCGGTCGGCGCGGAGCAAGTCATTGCCGGCGTTGCCTGAGAGGAAGTCGTCGTCATCTCCGCCGTGCAGATTGTCATTGCCCTCGCCGCCGCTGAGGTGATCCGCGCCGCGGTCTCCGATCAGGCGGTCGTCTCCCGCCTTGGCGTCGAGGTTGTCATCTTCACCGCCGCCGTTGAGCACGTCCGCGCCCGACCCGCCGACCAGCGTGTCATTTCCCCGGCCGCCGCGGAAATCCATTCGGACCACGACGATCCCGTTGGTTTCATCAACTTCGATGTCGTCGGCGCCATTACCCCCGTCAACGCGCACCGGCTTGCGCATGGCACCAATGTCGAACGTGCCCAGGAGAGAACCGTTGGCGGTGACATCAATCCGCGAGGTGTCGGACGCATGAAGAGATACGTGAATCACGTCGTCGCCGCTGGTGCCGCGGACGCGCAACTGCCCGTGGCGCAGCGCAGCCGATGCCACGTCAGCCGCTAGAAGCTGGCGCTGCTCGAGCATTTCAATGAGCGGGCGGGCAGAAGCATTAGATTTCAGGTTAGTGGCCCCCGCGCGGCGCGGTTGCTGATGGAAAGCCAAGGAACACCTCCGAGGAAGCGAAGCCCCGCCTGCAGCGAGGAAGACCCTGCGGAACGGCACGCCACGCGCCGATCACGAATCGCGCTGTTCTGGGCACAATTTTAGCAGTTTCGGGGGACGACGTCAGTGGACTGCAAGGGTTGCAGTGGGCTGTTCCACCACCCGTCGGAAATGTCGCCAGCGCACCCACGGGTTGAAGAGGGACAGTCGGTCCGCGTAGGCGGGTTGCAGTGATGCGGCCGGGTCACTTTCGCTCAGCGGATTCAGTTGCTCGCCCTCGATACGCAGCAGTGCGCCACGGGAGGACTTCTGGTCCAGGCGATACACAAGGCCATTGTCCACGATCCCGCTCATGTGGGCCTGCTCGATCGTCACCGGAAAGGCGCGGATCGGCACCGTCGGTTCGCAGAGGTTTCGGCCGAGCCATTCCGGCGGCGACTGAATCCCGAGCAGGCCAAGAATCGTCGGGCCCACATCCGGATGCTGCGTGTACAGATCGCTATGAGTGCCCGGCCGAATCAGTTTCGGGTTCGACAAGATCAGCGGAACGTGCAGCTCCTCCATCGAGAAGTTCATTCCATGCCCGCAGGGCCAGGACGCGACCGTCTCGCCGTGGTCGGCGACCGCAATCACCAGAGTGTTGTCCTTGAGCTTTTCCGTCTCTAGAAGATCCAGCACCTTGCCGACGTTTTGGTCGGCGTACAGCAGTGCATTGCGATACCGGCCCAGCAGCGTGTCGGAGGGGAATGGGCGCTCTTTCAGCGGGGAGTAATACGGGTGATGCGGGAACATGGTCGAATAGACCGCGAAGAACGGTCCAGCTTTGTGCGCGCGGATCCATTCCGAGAGCGCGTCGACGGTATGCTCTTCGAAGACGCCATAGCGCCATCCCATGGCGCCGGCCTTCTGCAGTTCATCGGCGCTGATCTGCGTGTCGAACCCCTTGAGCATGAATCCCAGGTCGCCCAGCCGCAGAAAGCCGGAGTGGTAAAACGCCGTGGCGTAGCCGTGATCGTGCAGCACCTCGGGGAGCGACGGCTGCGGCATCGGGCGGTGGTAGACCACGCGCGGCAGGCTGCCGAGGTTCACCATGTAATCGGAGAAGAACAGGGAATAGACGGCCTTGTACGTCTCGCAGATGGACGTGAAGTGGTGGTCCATCTTCAATCCGCTTTCGGCGAGGCGCGTCAGGTTGGGAGCGGCCTCGCGATCGATATACACCGCAGGCGTCGATTCCATCAGCACGATCAGCACGTTGAACTTGCCGACGGGTCGCGATTCGGACAGAGGCAGACCGCTCGCTGTCGCCGGACCCGTGGTGGGCGCCCGCCCGGCGTTGTTCACCATCGGCGCGAACGGCGCAAACTGCCGGAACTCGGCATCGCGCGAAATGACCTGGGCGGGCGTCTGGTGCAGCAGCTCGGCGGCGTCCACCGGGGTGGGCGCCTTCTCGTACCACTTCACGAAATGCAGGACGGCGTTCTGCTCGATTCCGTAGGTGTAGCGCTCCTTCATCACCGTCTTGTCCAGCGCATACAGCCCCAGAACCCCCCCGACGAGGCACCCCCACAGACGCCAGCGCACCAGCAGCCAATTCTGCTGCGCCAGCACCGGCCGAAGCATGCGCCCGCCGAAGATCGCCAGCACGAGACCGATGAGCAGAAACGCGATCGTGTCGGCGGTGAGGTAAGCGACGATGGAATCCTGCATGGCCCCCATTCCCGTCGCGGCGCGAAGATGTGCGACTTCCAGTGCGCAGCCGTAGAGTTGCTGCACTTTCCAGCTCACCACCGCGAAGAAGACCACCCCGCAGCCAATCAGCGCCGGCAAGATCGTTCCGAGAACGACGCGAACCGGCTTCCAAAGCGGGCGCGCTACTAACATCAGCATCCAGTACACGCCCGCGAGCACCATGCAGAGGACCAGGTCCTGCGCCGCCAGCAGTGGAACGGAGGTGGCGGGAACATCCGCCAGCGCGTGAATGCCCTTGTTGGCCTGCATCCACCAGACGAGTTGAATCTTGAGCCCCCACAGGAAAGGCGCCAGCGCCATGGCCGCGGAAACCGCGCGCATATCTTCAGGAAGCCGGGACGAGCGGAACCAGCGCAGCATGAGCGGGTCTCCCAATCAGGCGAGGCGATTCAGTCGAATCGGTTGAAATCGATCGTGCAGGCCGCCGACAGGCGCGAAGCCTGACCGGCGTGCCACCCACAAGGCATCCGTATCTTAACTCAAGCTTCGCGGTTCCCAAATCGTGTTGCAACTTTGCAGCGAAGATCAGTGGTGCTGATCCTACTAAGCCGGCATCGATCCGCAGTCAAAGTTCGCATTGGGCCGCCTGTAATGACTTTACCGTCCAGCCGCTAATATGGAGCAGCATGCAAGCGCATCGTGAGCTGATTGTTGAACCCGTCGGGCTTGAGGTGGACCTGCTGCCGCGGCCGCTGGTCTTTGCCGATCTGTTCGGAAACGATAACCCGGTGGAGATCGAGATCGGAATGGGCAAGGGGACTTTCCTCACCGATCAGGCCAAGGCCCATCCGCAGACGAACTATCTCGGGCTCGAGTGGGCGCGCTGGTTCTGGCGCTACGCCAGCGATCGGCTCCGCCGCAACGGCTGCCTGAACGTGCGCACGGTGCGGGCGGAGGCGAGCTACTTCCTGAGTGAGTTCGTGCCGGACGAGAGCATCTCGGTGCTGCACATTTATTTCCCCGATCCCTGGCCCAAGGCGCGCCACCACAAACGCCGGCTGATCCAGCCGAAGTTCGTCCCGCTGGTGCAGAAGATCCTGCGGCCCGGCGGCAGGTTGCAGATCGTCACCGATCACAAAGGCTACTGGGAAGAAAACATCGAGCCGACGATCCGCGGCTCGAGCCTGAGGATCGTCGATTACAACCGACTCGCGGCGGGCGCCGGCGAAGGCGAGTTCGTCGGCACCAACTTCGAGCGAAAGTACGCCAGGGAAGGGCGGCCGTTCTACGCGATCGCGGCGGTGAAGGGGTGAGCGTCCGTCTCGCTGCCGGTCCCCGGCCAGGCTCACATGTCGCTCCCCATTGTATCTAGTCTCACGACGCGATAGGCACAGGTGAGCCGCCTTTGCAATTCGGTGTCGATCAACTCCGCCCGAAAATGATCGGCATAGATCGGAGAGCCAGCTTTCAGCGGCACCGTCCCGGAGTAGATCACCACGCCATCTTCGGCACGGCTGCGAAGCCTCGACTGCACCCGCTCCAGCAAATCCTCCGGGCGCAGCAGGGTGCTCAAGGGGGCCTCCTGGTACAGGAGATCCTGCTGGCGGTGCGGTTCTCGGGCCCAGCTGCGCAAGAGCAGGCTATCCCAGCGCTGGCGCACCTCTCCAAAACGCCATACCTGCGGCGAGAGGACATTCGCGCAGATCTGCTTGGACTTGAGAACACTGGTCCGCTCGAGCTCGCGATCGGTATGGTCGCTGCCGACAGCGATGAAGATCTCCCGTTGATGCAAGAGCAGAACGTATTCCGCTTCTCCAGAGGTTTCGCCGCCGCACACCTCGATTTGGTCGGCGGTCGTCACGTTGCTCGAGGAAAGAGGATAGAACATCGGCACCGCCGGCGGAGGAGCGACCCCCTCGCGCTGCAGCTCTGCGATATGAGCAAGGACCGCCTGCTGATCTCGTCCGGCGTATCCCGCATTGATCACCCTTTGGACCGGAAAATTTAGTGAAGCCAGGCCTCCATCAGCGGTGACGCTCAGGCAGAGGGTGTTCATCGGGGTGATAGTAATGGATTTCCAGGAGCAGGCACCCCTTCTCACTGCTGAAGGGGCCGTGGTAGACGTGCGGCGGACGGCAGGCGTAGGTCATGGGCCCGAACGTCTCGCCGCCGACCGTCAGCGTTCCTGAGAGCTGGAACACTTCCTCCCAGAACTCGTGTACGAAGGGTTGGGTGGTGAACGCCCCCGGCTCAAAGCGCAGCAGCCGCGTGCGCGAGCCGCGCCGGGCTTGCTCGTCAAGAAATCCCGAGAGGATCTTCTGCTGGATGCCCGCCGGATACCCCTGCGGCGTCTCCCAGCCGGTGGTGAGGTCGATCGCAAAGAACTCCAGGTGTTCCTTGAGCATGAGATGGGTGTAACCGCCTGGTCCTTCACTTACAATATTCCTCCAGCGCCGTAGCGAGAAAGGAACGCCATGAGTTTGACTCAATCGCGCCAGGACGCTCCTCAACCCGTAGCCAAAGAAATCCTCTCAGAAGGCCAGAAGCAGTCTTTCATCCCTTACCCGCCCATCGGCGAGAAGATGGAGCACGTGCCGATCCATGTTCGGCCGGACCTGTACTATTACGTGGCCCGGATGGGCTTCCTTCCCAACACGCTCAAGCTGTATCTGCACGTTCCGTGGATCGCGGAGTACCTGTTCCGGTTGAACAATGCGGTGATGCGCGATGAGCGCAACAGCCTGAGCGAGCACTTGAAGTACCGGCTGGCGTTCGTGGCAAGCAGGGATAACCAGTGCACCTATTGCACGGCCCATCATGCTGCGACCCTGAAACGCCGGTGGAATTACAGCGATGAATTCATTGAAAAAGTGCTGCGGCAGGAAGGACCGGCCGACGCACGCGAAGCGGTGGCCGTTGAGTTCGTACACCAGGCGAGCCTTGACCCGGCGGGCGTGACGGACGACTTGCGGGCGCGGCTGGCGCAGCACTTCTCGGGGCAGGAAGTGATGGAGATCGTCCTGCTGGTGGGGTTCTGGAAGATGTACAACACGATGCACACCGCCATGAATGTGCCGATCGAAGACCCAGTGCTGGATTTCCGCTGCTACGTCAATGTGAAGCCGGCTGAGAAGACGTAGGGTGGGCGCTGCGCACCGATCGAGCGAAAAAGGTGGGCGATGCCCACCCTGCAGAGCAATCGCCATGCTCGACCTCCAAGGCTTTCTCGAGAAGCACCACGATTGCCACCTTCAGCTTCGCAAGCCGGTCCGGCTGGACGATGTCGGTGCCCTGATCGCGCAGACGAGCGAGACGGTGGTCTTCGAAAATCTGCAGGGATTTCCCGGCTACCGGCTGGTCGATCACCTGTTCGTCAACCGCGCAGCGCAGGCACGCGTGCTGAACTGCGACTCGCGAGAGGTTGTGCCCCGGTTGGCGGAGGTGATCCGCGCCGGACCCAAGCCTCTGCGGATGGTCGAAGACGCGCCGTGCCAGGAGCGCGTTTTCACGGGGGATGACATCGACTTAGGTCTCCTGCCGGTGCCGCGGCACACGGAACTCGACCCGTATCCCTACACCACCAGCTTCGCCATCCATCGCGATCCCCAGACCGGGCAGTACAACAGCATGTTTCCCCGATGCGGCGTGCTGGGTCCCAGGGAGATGGTTGCGTCGTTCGTCACCCCCACTGCCAATCGCATCCTCGCCCGGCACCGCGCCGCCAACACTCCGATGCCCCAGGCGGTGGTGATTGGAACTCATCCGGCGTGGGAGCTGGCCAGTTGCTATTCGCACCCGCACGACGGCTGGTGGGAACTGGAGCTGTTCGAAGCGATCAGCGGCGAGGTTGGTCAGCTCACCCGCTGCCGCACTGTCGATCTGGTGGTGCCGGCGGATGCGTCGATCGTGATTGAAGGATTCGTCAGCACGACCCGCACCGCGCAGGACGGCCCCTCGCCCGGGCCGACCATGCTCTTCACGCCTTACGCCTCGCAGCAACCGGTGTTTGAGGTCACCGCCATCACCATGCGGCAGGATCCGGTCTACCGTCATCACCAGATGACGCCTTTCACGGATCATCAGGAGATGCCGCGGCTGTTTCACGAGGCGATCCTGTACGAGCGGCTCCGCGCTATGGGGATCAAGGTGCACGACGTGCATTTCCCTCAGGGCGGCGGATCGCTGTCGGTCATCCTCCAGGTCGAACCCTCCATCGACGGGCAGGTGACCGACGCATTGCTGGCGGTCCTCGGATCGCCGTGGAGCAACACCAAAATGGTCATCGCGGTCGACCCGGACATCGACATCTACGACTACCGGGACGTGCATTATGCGATGGCGACGCGAGTCGATCCGAGCCGCGACGTCATCACGATCGGCAACGCCCGCGGATTCATCTTCGATCCCAGCGCCCAGCCGATTCTCGAAGCGTTCCCCCACACCGCGGAGTCGCGCTACCCCAGTGTGGTTGGCAAATGGGGCATCGATGCGACCAAGCCGGTCCCCTACCGCGCCGCGGAACGGAAGAACTACGAGCGGGCGTGGCCGATCGGATGGAAGCAAGTCAAGCTGGAGGATTATCTCTAAGGAGTCCCATGCCTGCCGCGGTGCTGGTTGTATATGACGGAACACCGGAGGATCCTGAGACGTTTTACCGGTATTACATCGAGCGGCACTTGCCCCTGGTCTGGGAATTTCCGCGCATCCGCGGGATTGAGATCGACCGCTGCGCTTTCCAGCACAGTGGGATCCGAAGCTTGGAATTCACGTGACTTGAAGTCGCG
>JADMIO011347040.1_pt1 | contig 20612 bp, 25 predicted proteins | sample 8958161 | NCBI WGS metagenome assembly JADMIO01 (sample SAMN16585339, study PRJNA669376) | soil metagenome | isolation source: Crop rotation soil | place: USA: Cullars Rotation, Alabama | collected 2011 | reverse complement strand
GGGGACGGTCCCGCCGCTGACCTTGCCCAGCGACTTGTTGTCGTCGCGGCCGACCCACACGCCGACGACAAGGTTGCCGGCAAAGCCGACGAACACGGCGTCGCGGTTCTCCTGCGTCGTGCCCGTCTTGCCGAAGGTCGGGACGGCGAGCGCCGCGCGCCTGCCGGTGCCATTGTTGGCCGCGGCATAGAGCAGGTCGAGCATCGGCGCCCAGTCGCGGTTGCGCTCGAGCGCGCCGTCGCTTCGGAAAAAGGCCTTCAGTCCTTCAACCGGCTGCTCGTCGGGAAGGCCGCGGGGAACGATCGGATAGCGGCCGCTGGCGACCGCGGCATAAGCCGAGGTCAGCTCCAGCAGGCTGACGCCGGCGGTGCCGAGCGCGAGGCTCGGCCTGTCGGGAAGCGGGGTCGTGATGCCGAGGTCGCGCGCGGCGCGAATGACTTTCGCGCGGCCGACCTGCTGGCTCAGCCGCACCGTCGCCGCATTGCTCGACCTGGCGAAGGCTTCGCGCAGCGTGATCGGTCCGCGATAGACGCCGTCGCTATTCACCGGCGTCCACCCGCCGATGGTGATCGGCCTGTCCTCGATGATGCTGTCGGGCGTCCACCCGGCGCGCAGCGCGGCGAGATAGACGAAGAGCTTGAACGCACTGCCGGGCTGGCGCCGCGCCTGCGTGACGCGGTTGAAGGGCGAGTCCGCGTAGTTCTTGCCGCCGATCATCGCGACGACGCGCCCATCGGGACGCATGGCGACCAGCGCCGCCTGCGCCGAGCCGATCGGAGCGCGGGTGATTGCGCGAACGGCGAGCCGCTGCAGGTCGCGGTCGAGCGTGGTGCGTACCTTCACCTGGCCGAAGTCGGACTCGAACGCTGCGGCGGCGGAGGGAGCCACCCAGTCGGCGAAATAAGTGCCGGCCGGCAGCTTCGCTTCCTGGGCGACCGGCCGCGCGAGCACGGTCGAGCTTGCCCGCGAGGCACTGATCGCGCCGGTATCCGCCATTGCCGCGAGAACGAGCCGGCTACGCTTCTGCGCCGCCGCGAGATGCTGCGTCGGGGCGAGCCGCGACGGCGCCTGCACCATCCCGGCGAGCATGGCTGATTGCGCCAGGCTCAAATTCTCGGGATCGCGGCGGAAATAATGATGCGCGGCGGCGCGCAAGCCATAGACGCCGTCACCGAAATAGACGCTCGACAGATAACGGGAGAGGATCTCCTGCTTGGTCAGCCAGGCTTCCAGCCAGAAGGCGATGATCACCTCCTGCGCCTTGCGCTTGACGGTGCGATCGCCCGAAAGAAAATTTGTCTTCGCCAGCTGCTGGGTGATCGTACTCCCGCCCTGCCGGACTCCCCCGCCCCTCAGGTCAGCGAGCAGCGCTCGTCCGATCCCCCGCGGGTCGATTCCCCAATGGCGGTAGAAGCGGCGATCCTCGATGGAGACGAACGCCGCCGGGGTCAAAGGATTGAGCCTGGTGACGTCGACCGGCGCTTCCTTGATCGCGCCGCGCAGTGCGACCGGATGCCCGTCGTCGCTGAGGAGCAGCAGCGCTGGGTCCTGCAGCGGTTCCAAGGCGCGCGACAGCGGCGCGGTAATGACCAGCCATGTGAGCGTGAGCAGCACGAGTGCCGACACGGCATAAAGCACCAGCGGCCAGCGGCGGCGGCGCGGCCGCGGTTGATTGGATTCGGGGCCTTCAGGAGGTGCTGCGGCGGGTGCGAGCGGATCGGGGAGTTCCTCGACGGGCACTCCGTCGCGAGTCCAGATTGCGTCCCTGTCGATCTTCATTTCACTCGCCGGACTCGCTCAACTGCTTTATTGCACTAATACAGTTGGACCTAGATATCCAGATGCTTGCTGAACCGGCCATTGCAGCTAAACGCGGGCCCATGCGGCGACTTGTTGCACTGCTGCTGATCCCGCTGCTGGCGCTGATCCCCGCGTCGTGCCGGCAGGAGCCGCAGGGCGCGGTGAAGGTCGTCGTCATCGGCGGCGACCCGAAGCTCCGCGACCCCGCCTTGGGCCCATTGCCTCCCTCCGATGCGGTCCTTCTCGCGAATGTTGCGCAGGGCCTCGTCCGGTTCGACGCTGCCGGAAATATCGTCCCCGGACTCGCCGAGCGCTGGAACGTCTCTGACGATGGCTTGAGCTACATCTTTCGCATCGCCTCGACCAAATGGCCGGACGGGGAGAAGGTCACTGCGCAACAGGTAGCCCGCCTCCTCAAACGACAGCTTGCGCCGCGGAGCAGGAATTCATTGCGCGACGCGCTCGGCGGCATCGAGGATGTCGTAGCGATGACCGACCGGGTGATCGAAATCCAGCTGATCGCGCCGCGCCCCAACCTGCTCAGCCTGCTCGCCCAGCCGGAGCTTGCGATCCTCCGCGACGACGTCGGCACAGGTCCGTTCATCGCCAAGGCGACCGGCGGACCGGCCGGCGAACTGCGCCTCAGCCGTCAGATCCCGGGCAATGACGACGAGCAGACCGAGCGCGAGGAACTGCTTCTCTCCGGTCGCGCCGCGGCCGACGCGATCGGAGCATTTTCCGAGGGCAGCGTGGACATCGTGCTCGGCGGCACCTTCGTCGATCTGCCGCTTGCAGAGCACACCAAGCTGCCGCGCGCTTCGCTTCGCTTCGATCCGGCCTCCGGGCTGTTCGGGCTCGTTCCCGCGAAGAGCGACGGCATCTCGGGCAACCCGGACGTTCGCCATCTGCTCAGCCAGGCGCTTGACCGGGGCAATTTCATCGGAGCCCTCGCGGTGCCCGGCCTTGCCGCGCGCGCGACGCTCCTCGAACCCGGACTGGATGGAATGACCGCACCGTCGGCCCCACCGTGGTTCGCGACGCCCCTCGGCGAACGGCTGATGGGGCTGCGGGCAGAAGCTGACCGGTTGTTCGGCAAGGAGAAGCCCACCGTTCGCGTCGCGCTTCCCGAGGGTACGGGCGGCGACCTGCTGTTGCAGGAGCTCGTCCGCGACTGGGGAGCGCTCGGGCTCAACGTCGAGCGTGCGAAAGACGCCGGCACCGCGGACTTCCTGCTCATCGATGAAGTCGCTCCGTCGTCCTCGCCGGCCTGGTTCGTCCGCCGGTTCCGTTGCGGAATCGTGGCGGTCTGCGACTCGCAGGCCGACGAACTGATGGATGCTGCGCGAACCAACCCCGTCCCCGCTCAGCGTTACGCCTTGCTCGCGCAGGCGGCGGCACGAATGGACGAGGTGCAGCTGTTCATCCCGATCACGGCGCCGGTGCGCTGGTCACTCGTGTCGCGCCGCATCCAGGGCTTTGCGGGGAACCGTTATGCGCGTCACACGCTCACCGACCTGGAACAACAGCCAGGCAGGGACTAAGGCTCCAAGCCGCCTTTCAACGAGGCCGTGATGATGACGAAAAAGCGTTCTGGAAGTGAGCGAGTGAAGACCGGTAGCGATGCCTACCTGTCAAGCGAGCGAGCGAAGCGCAGCGGCCAGGGCGCTTTTGCGTCCCACCCCAAGGGCATGGCCCTGCCGGCGCATCGCTTCGTCGAAGCGCTTGTCCGTAGGGCACGCTACGCTCTTCACGCTTCTCCTTGCGCTGCATCCGGCAGGAGCCCTGTCACGGCTCTCGCTGGCAGGTGGTTTGGAGCCTAGAATGGCGATTCCCAAGGACGAGCGTCTGCCCTTTACCCACCTCGGCACCGACCCCCAGTCCGTCCGCCAGCGCGTCGAGGCGATGGAGAAACTCCTCGAGCGGATGTTCGTCATCCCGGGCATCAACCGGCCGATCGGCCTCGACGTGATCCTCGACCTGATCCCGGGCGTCGGCGACATCGCCGGTGCGGCGCTCGGCGCCTACATTGTCTGGGAAGGCCGCAATCTTGGCATGTCGAAATGGCAGCTTACACGAATGTCGGGCAACGTGGGGTTCGATTTCCTCCTCGGCCTCATTCCCTGGGTGGGCGCGATTCCTGACTTCTTCTTCCGCTCCAACACGCGCAACCTCAAGATGATCAGGCGCCACCTCGACAAGCACCACGCCGCAACCGCCACGATCGAGGCCAAGGCGACACGTACCAATTAGCTACCGGAAGCGCGGTGGGATCCAGTCGTGATCCCAGTCGACTTCGTCGCGGATCGGCCGGCCATAGCGGTCGGTGCTCGGCCGGAAGCGGAAGCGCTGCTGCATCAACCGGCAAGTCAGAGAGTCGAGCTGCGGCACGCCGCTTGAGCGGGTTATCCGGCACGTGCTGACGCGCCCGTTCGGCTCGACGCTCAGCGTCACGCTCACCCGTCCGCCGATGCCGGCACGGCCCAGCTCGGGAGGATAATCAGAGCGCTCGATCTCGCCCGCGACATGCTCAAGATCGGTTCCTCCCTCGTCGCCCCCGTAGCCGTTGCCGCCGGTGCCGCCTCCGGCACCGGAGCCGATCGCAGGCCCGGTACCGGCGCCCCCGCCTGACGGCGCTGCGCTCGGTTTCACAGCGACAATTGGCGTCACCGACGGAGGTGCATGGGCAGGCTGCGGGCCTGGAGAGCCGCCGAGCTTGTCGGGCTGCGCCTTGGGAGCAGATGCCTTGTGGTGCGTCGGCCGCGGCGGCTGCACTGGCGGCGGTGGGAGCGGCGGCGGGGGAGGCTTGGGAAGCGTGAAGTCGACGAGCCGCTGAACCACATCGGCGGGCCGGCTCATATCCACCCGGAAGCCGCTCAGCAGAACGGCTGCAAGGCCCGCCTGGACGAGAACGACCGCGGCGAGCGCCGCAATGCGCTCCCGCGGCCGAACAATTCTTCGACGCTCGGCATAAGCGGGCATTCAACCGCCCGCTCTCGCCGCCTTAGCGGTAGTAGCGGCAGCGCCGCGGAGCAGAGAGTGTCCGGTCGACGGCGCCGCCGGCGACCACTCCTCCGACGGCACCCGCAGCTGCGCCGAGGAGGCCGCCGCCGAGCACCTTGCTGCCGATGACCGCGCCGGCGACGCCACCAGCGACCTTGCCGGTCGCTGCCGACGAGTGGCGGCAATATTTGTATGTGTAATGCGTGCGGCTGTGATAGCGGTGGCGCGTGCGCGCATCCGCCGGTACGGCGATCGAGCTGGATGCGGTGACCGCAAGCGCGACCGCAGTGACCATCTTGTTCAATTTAGGCATGTCCCAATCTCTCTCTGGTTCTGTTTCGCCAAACTAACGAGCAATCCTGAACGCGCGTTGCGCTTTTGCCCTTGGTAACGATGAAGCGTGCCGTACCGAAGATGCAAGGCACCGCCAATCAAAGCACTTAACAACAGTTGCGGCTCTGCTGTTCCGGATCACCGCATCGCGTAGCCGACAGAGCGCCCGTCGATATTACCCGCGCCGGCATAGCGACAAACCAGATAATCGACCCGGGGGGTCGACGCGAGAGCGCAGCCGATGCGTGTGGTCGTCGGCCAGATCATCTGGGTATAATGACCGACGTCTTCCCAATTCCCGGTGCGGCTGTTGGCCGGGAAGACTCCAGGCCGGAACCATTGCTTCTCCGACGTCCATCCGCCGACCATCGCCTCGACGCTGAAGGCGCCATGCGAGCCCATCCACAAGTTCTCGCCGGTGCCGCGCCGCGCCTGCCGGTTCGAATGCTCGAACCGCGCGGTGAGCGCCATCTGCTGTGCGTAAGCGGCGGCGGCAGTGCCGAGATCATTGTCCCAGACGAGCGGCGTGACGCCTGCTCGCGCACGCTCGCTATTGTGAGCGGCGAGGATGCGCGCCGGGAACTGTGCGGCGAAGGATTGCGCAGCGGCATGCGCCGGCACAGCCGCGACAAGCAGCGCCAGAACATAGCGAATGCGCAACTACTCCCTCCCCGAACTCCCCACGGCCAAGGTAGCGAGCGAAGCGCCGACCGATACCGAAGGCGCCCGCCGCCGCCGCCGCAGCTACTCGGTTGATCGTAAATCCAGGATGGAAACAGGTGCTTAACGCGGCGTCAGTCGCCGCTGATCGCCGGATCGATCTCTTCCGCATGGTCGATGATGGGGAGGACAGGCTTGCCGACATCCCCCTGCCCCACGGTGCGCCCCGCCATCTCCAGCATACGCTCGAGCGGCACGCGCGCGCGTTCCATCACCTCGGGCGACAGCTCGATCCGCGGCTCAAGGTCGCGCAGCGCGAGGTAAAGCTTCTCGAGCGTGTTCAGCGCCATGTACGGACACATGTTGCAATTGCAGTTCCCGTCTCCGCCAGGGACGCCGATGAACGTCTTGTGCGGCGCGGCTTTCTCCATCTGGTGGATGATATGCGGCTCCGTCGCGACGAGAATCGTGTCGGCTGGCGAGCTCAGCGCGAAATCGAGTATGGCCTTGGTCGATCCGACGAGATCGGCATGATCGACGATGTGCGGCGGGCACTCGGGGTGCGCCGCGACCGGCGCATCTGGATGCTCGGCCTTGAGCTTCAGCAGCTCGGTCTCGGAAAAGGCCTGGTGGACGATGCAGATGCCCGGCCACAGCAGCATATCGCGCCCGGTCTTGCGCGCCAGATAGCCGCCGAGGTGCCGGTCCGGGCCGAAGATGATTTTCTGCTCCTTCGGAATCTGATCAAGGATCACGCCCGCCGAAGAGCTGGTGACGATGATGTCGGAGAGCGCCTTCACCGCCGCGGAGCAGTTAATGTAGGTGAGCGCGATATGATCGGGATGCTGCTTGCGAAAGGCGGCGAACTGGTCGGGCGGACAACTGTCTTCCAGTGAGCAGCCGGCATCCATGTCGGGCAGGACGACGGTCTTTTCCGGCGAGAGGATTTTCGCCGTCTCGGCCATGAACCTTACGCCGCAGAAGGCGATCACGTCGGCGTCCGTCTCGGCCGCCTTGCGGGAGAGGTCGAGGCTGTCGCCGACGAAGTCCGCCAGATCCTGGATTTCAGGCTTCTGGTAATAGTGGGCGAGGATCACGGCGTTGCGCTCGCGCTTGAGCCGTTCGATCTCGCCGAGCAGGTCTAAACCCTTGAGGCTACTGGTTTGAACCGTCACTTCTTTCCCCCGGCGGCGCGCCTGCGCTCCGCTTCCTTGATTGCCTCCTCATATGGGGTCGAGAGGTCGAGATAGGAAGCTTCGTCGCTTCCGTCTGTCGGGAACCGCGCAACCACCTTCACGTCCTTGAATCCGGCGGCCATCAACGGCATCGCGAAGCTGCGCTCGACGGCCGCCCGGGCGGCCTGACGCGCGAGCTGCATGGGAACTTTGGCCGTTGCCTGCTTGCGCAGATCCTGCACCGCGCGATCGCGGTTGGCCTGATCGAGTTGCTGGTTGGCATTGGTGAGCGCCGAAAGGACGCCGCCGCCGCCATATTCCTTGACCGCGTTGATATCGACATCGGGGCCCGCGACCTCGATCTCAGGGAGCTTCACCTTGAGCGTACGGCTCGCTCCCTCCCACGTGACGTCGCCGGGCTGCAGCTTCGACAAGTCGAGCTCGTAACGAACATCGCCCGGCAGGATCAGAGTCCGCTCCGAGTTGACGAGCCCGCCAAGGCGCTGTTGCTGGCTGGTGACCACCGAGACGTAGCGGGCGGCAAAGACCGTCAGGCGGTTTTGCGCCCTCATCGACTCGAGGCTGGCGGTCGCGATCGTCTTCGCGTTTGGCCCGCCGAGAATACGGTCGGCAATACCGGTGGAGATACCGAGCAAGAGACCGAGCAACAGGGCGACGACGACTGCCGCGATCACCGCGGGCTTCTTCAAACGGCTGTCCATGCATCCTCTCGACGCGCGACTAGTCCCCGCCGTTCCAAATCAATGAGATGCGCAAGCACCGACCCTGCGGCGGCGGCGGTGAGGCGCGGGTCGAGGCCCGGGTAAGCGTTGGCGACAATCTCGGGAATCGGCCGCGGCTTCTCGGCCACCAGCGCAAGAATCTGCTTCTCGCGCTGCATCCTGTGGCCGACGAGGTGGCGCACATATTGCTGGGGGTTGGTGACCGGCGGTCCATGGGCGGGGTAATACACGCGATCGTCGCGCGCCCTCAGCTTGTCGAGGCTAGCCATGTATGCGGCCATGTCGCCGTCCGGGGGAACCACGACGGTCGTCGACCAGCCCATCACATGGTCGCCGCTGAACAGCACGCCACGGTAGGCAAAGCACAGATGGTTCGAGGTGTGGCCCGGCGTCGCGACGGCCGTCAGGCGCTCTCCATCCACCTCGATCGTCTCGCCATCCCCGAGAACGCGGTCCGGCGTATAGTTCCCGTCGAACGAAGCATCCGCGCGCGGACCGACGCTCTCCAGCGCCAGTGCAGCGCAGCCGATGATCGGCGCGTTCGTTCGCCCGGCCAGCGGACGCGCGGCGGGACTGTGGTCGCGATGGGTGTGGGTGCACATGATCGCCACGACGCGCCTGCCGCCGATCGCGTGCTCGAGCGCGTCGAGATGGTCGGGGAGATCCGGGCCGGGGTCGATCACCGCGACCTCGCCGGTGCCGATCAAATAGGTCTGGGTTCCGAAATAAGTGAAGGCGGAAGGATTGTGCGCCAGCACTCCCGCGATGCCGGGCTCGAGCTCCTCCAGTTTCGCATAAGGCGCGTCCATGGGCCCGCGCCTGTGCCACGCCTCGCCGCCGCTTGCTAGCAGCGCAGGTCGTACTCGCCGATGGAGCCGGCCACGGTCCCGCTCGGCATATTCGCGCCCAGCGCCTGAATCTCGACGCTGCTGCGCACCACGCCGGTGCACACGGCCGGCGGGAGCCGAAGCAGTGCCGTCTGGCCCTGCTTGAGGGCTGGCAGGGCGAGCTCCGCCCGCTGATCGCCATGGCGCACGAAGCGGACCTCGACGCCTCGCGGATAGGCGTCGTCGGCACGGACCACCATCACCGTGTCGCGGTCGATCGTGTCGCAGGTGGACGGACGATCCTCGTCGCCTGAAGCCGCGCAGCGCAAAGTCAGTCGCGGTGCCAGCGCGAACGCCGCGCCGGGGCCGAGCACGTGCGGCGGCTCGACGTTGGTCGCGGTCGGCAGCTCGTGTAGCGAGCCGTAATCCCGCGACAGCGGGACTTCCTCGGTCTTCGCCGGCGTGTTCTTCGCCAGCTTGCTGATGTCACCGCCGCTCGGAAGCGCCAGGCCAGGATGCCGCAGGCGCTCGATCTCGGCATTGACCGCGGCGATGATCTGTTCCCGCGCCGCCTGCGGCATCTGCACGCTCAGCGACGTTTTCTTGACCGCATCCTCGAGCGTGTGGATCCACTCCGCATCGCTCTGTCCTTCGGTGCCGCACATCTTCACCTTCGACTGCTTGGGCTTGCCGTCGGGCCCCGTCAGCTCGATCGTGGTTTCGAAGTGATGCGCATCGCAATTCTGCGCCAGCGCCCTGACCGCAGCCGACGGTCCCGGCGGAGGCGGCGCCTTCTGCTTCACCGCGGCGGCGCTCGCGCTCAGCGCGACGGCAAGCAACGCCATCCCTCCCATGATGTGAAGTCTGCCCCTCATTTTTCGTCTGTCGCCCCGAATGCGTGAACCCGCCTTGAACCGTTCAGGCTGTTGCGATCGCTGCTCCGGCGAGGGCCAGCTGGCGTTCGCGCCGCCGTTGAAAGGCGGCAGGATAGACTTGGCCGAACAGGGTTTCCATGCTGCTGTCCCAGCTGAACTGCAACGCATGCGCTCGCGCCGCCGCGCCCATGGCCTCGCGGTCGCTGCACAGCACGGCAAGGATGTTCGCAGCCATCGCTTCAGCATCGCCCACGGGCCCCAGCCGGCCCATGGCATTCGTCACCCGGTCGATCATCGCTCCTGCGGCAACGCCGACCACCGGCAATCCCGAGGCCTGGGCCTCGATGATCGAGACGCCGAACGTCTCATCGGCCATGCCAGATGCGTAAATGTCGGCACTTGCCAGCCAGCGCGCGAGCTCGGCGCGATTCTTGACATAGCCGGGCATGTGGATGCGATTGTCGCCGAGCGCTGATATTTCGCTTCTGAGCGGCCCCTCGCCGAGAAGGACCAGCTTCGCGCCGAGCCCCTCGGGCAAACGGCGGAAGGCGTCGACGACGACGTCCGGCTTCTTCTCTCCGTCTAGCCGCCCGACATAAATGATCAGTGGCTGATCCTCGCCCATGCCGAGCTTCGCCCGAAGCCGCGCGTCGCGGCGGTCTGGACCGAACTCGCCGACCTCGACGCCGAGCGGCACGATCTCGACAGGATCTATGCCGAGGGCCCGAAGCTTCACCGCGCCTCCGTTCTCGCTCAGCGAGAAAACGGAATCGAAGCGGCGATACAGGGCTCCGCAATAGGAATAGCAAATACGTCCGAGCAGGCTCGCCACCGGTCGCGTCAGCAAGCGCGACAGCGGCCGCTCGACATAAACGGTTGGAAAATCCGTCATGTAGGCCGCGATCAGCGCCGTATCGGCATAGCGCTTGCGGTGACCGATCGCCGCCCAAGGCAAATTGTACGCATCCTGGCACTCGATCAGGTCGGGCCTGAACTGCTCCAGCGCAGCGCGGACGGCGCGGTTGCGCAGCATCAGCCGATAATGCGGACTGCCCGGCACGTGCGGCGACGCGACCGTGACCGTGATCGCCCGATCCTCTTCGAGGATGTCGTCGCGGGAGCCAGGAATGATCATCAAGTGGCTGTGCGGCGTAGATCCGAGGATGTGCCGGCGCTTGTGCAGGAGATAGGTGCGCACTCCCCCGCCGACGTCCGACCAGCTCTGGGTCAGGTCGCAGAACAGCTTCGGCCCGCGCCGCCGCGCAGGCTCAGGATCGTGCCGACTCACCGTCTGACCCAACCAAGCACGCGCGGCAAAGTGCCATCGGCCGTCGAGCGGCCCGAAAGCTGTCGGAAATTTTTACGCACGCATTCCCCTGTGCTTGATGCATCGCTCAAAAAACGGCAGAAATTCGCCACTTATTCAAATTGGCACGCCGATTGCTACACTTATGGCGTCCACTTGGTTCCACGCCACGAAGGGGCGGCAGCAGCGGTTCTCTGGTCCAGCTGCTTCCGCCCCTTCTCTTATTCAGGCTTCCGCGCCGAGCAGCTGCTGGAGCTCGCCGCTCTCGAACATTTCCATCATGATGTCGGAACCGCCGACGAACTCGCCCTTCACGTAGAGCTGCGGAATCGTCGGCCACTCGGAATATTCCTTGATGCCGGCGCGGACCTCCGGGTCCTGCAGCACGTCGACCGTCTCATATTTGGCGCCGAGGCGATCGAGGATGGCTACCGCGCGGCTTGAAAAGCCGCACTGCGGGAAGAGCGCCGTGCCTTTCATGAAGAGCACGACGTCGTTGCTCTTCACGAGCTGATCGATGCGTGAATAAGCGTCACTCACTGGCTATCTCCGTTGGCACCGCGGTTTCGAGCTGCAGTGCGTGAAGCTCACCCCCAACACGTCCTCCGAGCGCCGCATAGACAGCCTTATGCTGGCGGATGCGGCTCATTCCTTCGAAGCTGCGGCTGACGACGCGCGCCGCATAATGATCGCCGTCTCCCGCGAGGTCGCGGATGGTCACGTCGGCGTCGGGAATTGAAGCCTTGATCAGTCGCTCGATCTCGGTTGCTGCCATCGCCATCTTAGAGGTTTGTGCTTTCGATGATCTGGCGCCGCGCCTCGATTTCCTTGTTCCTCAACGCTTCGACGACCTTGTCCTCGTCGCAGTCGACACCGGCCGCGGTGAGATCGCCCAGCACCTTGCGGATGACGTCATGCTCGCCCGCTTCCTCGAAGTCGGAGCGCACCACGTCCTTCGCATAGGATTCGGTCTCCGCTTCGGAGAGGCCCATCTGCCGCGCCGCCCACTCGCCGAGGAGCCGGTTGCGCCGCGCGGTGATGCGGAACTTGATTTCCTCGTCATGCGCGAACTTGGTTTCGAACGCGCGCTCGCGGTCGTCGAACTGGGTCATGTGTTCCCCTGGTGTATTTGCCGCGCAGATAGGGTGAGGCGCAGCCGGAAGCAACGTTAGGCGCGGGCGCGCCACCATCGAACGAGCACGAGCACGACGAGAACCGCGGCGGTGTCGGCGAGCCAGTCGAGGACGTCGCTGTCGCGGTGGAGCACCGGGATCGCCTGGACGACCTCGATCAATGCACCGAAGAGCGACAGGCCGGCGAACAGCTTCACCAGCAACGTGCGCGGATAAGCCAGGACACCGAGCAGCGCGAGCGTCGCAAAGGCGATGATGTGCTGAACCTTGTCGTTCGGCTCGCCCGGAACCTCGGGCGGATGCGGCACCACCGCCATGACGAAGGCGAAACAGGCCGCGGCCCAGAACATAATGCGTGAAGCGCGGCCCGCGCTCCAGTCGGAGGGCTTCAAAGCGTGACCACCAGCTTGCCCATCGCCTTGCGGTCACGCAGCGCGGCAATCGCCTCGCCTGCCTGCTCGAGCGGATAGGTCGCGCTGATTCTCGGCGCGATTTTTCCCTCGTCCCACCAGCGGAACAGTTGCTCGACATGCGCGGCATTACGCTTGGGATCGCGGGCGAAGAAACCGCCCCAGAAGACGCCGCACACGTCGCAGCTCTTCAGCAGCGTCAGGTTCAGCGGCAGCTTGGCGATGCCCGCGGGGAAGCCGACCACAAGGAAGCGGCCCTCCCAGGCAATGCTGCGCAGCGCGGCCTCGCTGTAGGGTCCTCCTACGGGATCGAGGATCACGTGGGCGCCGGCCGGGCCGACCGCATCCTTGAACAGCTGCGACAACTCCTTGGGGTCGATGTCGCCCGCCGGATAGACCAGCGCCGCGTCGGCGCCAGCCTCCCGCGCCGCCTCTGCTTTCTCCTCCGAGGAAACGGCCGCGATGACCTTCGCGCCGAGCGATCTGCCGATCTCCACCGAGGCGATGCCCACTCCGCCCGCCGCGCCGAGCACGAGCAATGTCTGCCCCGGCTGCAATCTGCCGCGATCGACGAGCGCGTGAATCGCGGTCGCATAGGTCATCAGCAGTGCCGAGCCCTCCTCGAAGCTGCGCTCGGCCGGCAAGGCAATCGCGCGGTCCGCGGGAACGACCACCTGCTCGGCGAGGCCGCCGAAGCCCAGCGGGGCGATCAGCCGGTCGCCGGCCGCCCAACCGGCGACCCCCTCACCCGCAGCCATGACGTCCCCAGCGATCTCGCCTCCGGGTGCAAAGGGCCGCTGCGGCTTCAGCTGATATTTGTCCTCGATGATCAGCACGTCGGGATAGTTGATCGCGCAGGCGCGGACGCGGACCAGCAGCTCTCCGGCTTTGGCCTGCGGCTCCGGAACTTCATCGACCCGCAGAGTCTCGGGGCCGCCCGGCTGGTGGGACAGAAGCGCCTTCATCCGGCGAGCCTTTCCTTCGGCGAAACGTACGTGGGATCGTGGGCAAAAGGCAGCGGAGCTCCCTGCCGCAGGCTATCGAGTACGGCACGAAAGCCGGTCCGGCAGCGAAAGCCCAACTCGCGCTGCGCAAGAGACGCGTCGTACAGGCGCTCGATCGAGTGGGGCAGAGTCCATCCCGTTCGCGCGTAGAGCTCCGCCGCCTCGGGAAAGTAGCGCCGGACGACGGACGCGGCGTCTTCGATCAGCTCCCCCGCTTCCTCGCGCTGAAAGGGTGTCGGCGCAGCGACGATGTACAGCCCGAAGCCGATTTCCGGCGCCTTTTGAAGTGCAACCACATGCGCCTCCGCCGCGTCCTCGACCGTCAGCCGCCGCCCCAGGAACTCGTTGGCCTTGCGGTTGGGACCGCTCACGTCGCGGTGGGTATCGTCCTCCTCGGGGAAGAAGCGACCGGTGCGAAGCACGATGATCGGCAAGCCGCACTCCCGGTGGTGCAGCGCGCAGAGCTGCTCTGCCGCGCGCTTGGTCGCGCCGTAGATATTGCGCGGTTCGAGCGGGCCGGAGCTCTCGTCCAGCCACGCAGCTCTCGCCGCGCCACCCGCCTTTCCGGCATGGACCGCGGCGGAGATCATCAGCGAGGTCGTCGAGGTAAAGACGAAACGGCGGCAGCCGTTCGCGCTCGCCGTCTCGAGGAGGTTGAGCGTCCCGGAAACATTCACATCGACGAACGCGTGCTTTGGATAGCGCTCGATATCCGGCTTGTGCAGCGCGGCCGCGTGGATCACCGCCTCGATGCGGAACTCGCCGAAGGCTCGTTCGACAAGCGATCTATCCGCAACGGAGCCGAGCAGGTCGGTGTCCGCGCCGGGCGCCACGTCCAGGCTGACCACGTGATGCCCGTCCGCTAGGAGCCGCGGCGCAAGGAAGCGACCGAGCCATCCGGACGACCCGGTCAGGAGTATCCGCATCGGCTCGCCCTTAGCCGCCGTAGCTGTGCCGGAAGTAATATTCGATCTGCGCGTAGAGCATCAGCAGTACGGCCAGCAGCACTGCAGTAAGCGCGGCTTCCTTGGCGTGCTTGAGCGTCATTCCTCGTACTTCGCTGTCGTCTTCTCGCGCAGTTCCTCGCGCACAACCCCCGGCGCGAGCTCGATCAGCCGGAACGGGCTCATATGCGTCGAGCGCTGAAACACCGCGAGATCGGTGATGATCATGTCGACCACGTTCTTGCCGGTCAGCGGAAGCGTGCACTCGGGAATGAACTTCGGGTCTCCGTTCTTGGAGACATGTTCCATCACCACGATGATCTTCTTCACCCCGGCGACTAGGTCCATCGCGCCGCCCATGCCCTTGATCATCTTGCCCGGTACCATCCAATTGGCGAGGTCGCCGTTCTCGCTGACCTCCATGCCGCCGAGCACCGCAAGGTCGATATGGCCGCCACGGATCATCGAGAAGCTGGTTGCGCTGTCGAAATAGCTGGTCTGCGGCAGCTGGCTTACCGTCTGCTTGCCCGCGTTGATCAGATCCGGGTCGACCTCGTCGTCATAGGGGAATGGACCGATCCCAAGCATGCCGTTCTCGCTCTGCAGCGTCACCGTCATGCCCTTGGGCACGTGGTTCGCGACAAGGGTGGGGATGCCGATGCCGAGGTTGACGTAGAAGCCGTCCTGCAGCTCCTTGGCCGCGCGCGCCGCCATCTGGTCGCGGGTCCAGCCCTTGGTTTCAACTTGCGTGGCCATCAGTCACTCCTCGTACCCCGGCGCAGGCCGGGGTCCAGTCCAGATAAAAGAACGGCGCAGTAGCGCCGCCTGGGCCCCGGCCTTCGCCGGGGAACAGGAAAGTTACGCAGCCTCGCGCTCCCGCACCGTCCGGAACTCGATCTTCTTGTCGTAGGGGCTGCCGTCGATCAGCCGGTTGACGAAGATCGAGGGCAGATGGATGCAGTCGGGATCGAGCGAGCCGACCGGCACGATCTCCTCGACCTCGGCGACACAGACCTTCCCGCACGTCGCCGCCGGCAGGTTGAAGTTGCGGCTGGTCTTGCGGAAGATGAGGTTGCCGGTCTCGTCCGCCTTCCAGCCCTTGATGATGCTGAGGTCGGCGCGGATGCCACGCTCGAGGATATATTCCTCGCCGTCGAAGCTCTTGACCTCTTTGCCCTCCGCGACCTGCGTCCCGTAGCCGGTCTTGGTGTAGAAGCCCGGAATGCCCGCGCCACCGGCACGCATTCGCTCGGCGAGAGTGCCTTGCGGGCAGAACTCGACCTCCAGCTCCTGGGCGAGGAATTGCCGCTCGAACTCCTTGTTCTCGCCGACATAGGACGAGATCATCTTCTTCACCTGGCGCGTCCGCAGAAGCTTGCCGAGCCCTTCGTTGTCGATGCCGGCATTGTTCGACGCGATGGTGAGGTCCTTGACCCCGCTCCGCTGGATGGCGTCGATCAGCCGCTCCGGGATTCCGCACAAGCCAAAGCCGCCCGCGGCGATGGTCATGCCGTCGAACAGCAGCCCTTCGAGCGCAGCTTCGGCATTGGAATAGATTTTCTGCATGCGCCGCCAATAGAATAGCGGCCGCGAGGGTCAAGAATGGCTGGTCCGCAGCCCGGCCGCCCGAACGCCGGCTTCGGCGCAGGCGGCGTCGTCCGCAGGCGCTTCGCCAGAGACCCCGACGGCGCCGATCCGTACCTTCCCATCGGCGCTGAAGACCGGAACGCCGCCGGCGACGGTCACCACATGTGGGGCATTGCCGAAGCCGGGCGTCTCTCTCGCCGATTTCTCCATCTCGGCGGTTGAGAAGCCCCATGCCGCGACAGCTTCGGCCTTGGCGACGGCGAAATCCATGATCCCGCTGCCGTTGCCGTCCATGCGCAACGCCGCCACGAGGTGACCGCCGGTGTCGACCACCGCGATCGCATGACTCTGCATCTTCGGTGCCGCCTGTGCGACGCATCCTGCAAGGATCGCCTGCGCCATCTTCGCGTCGAGTACCACCTGTGCCTGTGCCTGCGCCGTCGTCGAGACGAGCAGCGCGGCAGCCAGTGCGGCGGCCTTCAATCGGCAGCCTTTGCGGGGCGGTAGGTGAAGTCGAACGAGGGCTTCCACGTCTGGCCTTCGTCGGTCGATTGCTCGCCGAACTGCCGCACCGATCCGTCAGCGTTCCTGCTGTAGGTCATCCGCACGATTGGCCCGCCCCATTTGCCCGAGATCACCATGGCCGATCCGTTCCACCCGCCGGTGAAGAAGGCGCGCGAGCCCGACGAATCGATCCAGAATTGCTCCCAGCGCTTTTCCTCGGGAACGTAGATGCTCAAGGACCCGCCCGGCTGGTTGCTGAGCGGCATCCAGTTCTCGCGGATCCCGCAACCATAGACCTTCTCGATCAGGCTGTGGGCGACCTGCTTGCCCTTCGGCCCGAAGACGTCCCAGCGTCCCACCCAGAAGTCGAACTGATGGAACTCGGGCCCCGCGCATGCCGCGGCGGCGCTAGGGGTTTGCACCGCCGCGGCCGGGCCGGCACTCCCGGCCTGAGTGGCCGCCAGCGCGGCAAGGAAGGCGATCGCGTGAATGTCGTCGACTCCTTTCAGCCCTGCTGGAACTCCCCGACGTTAAGTCCTTCACGTTCCAGCGCCCGTTGAACCGCCGGCCGGTCGAGGGCTCGCCCTGCCAGTGCGACCCACCGCGGGTAACGCGAGATCTCGAACCCGATCCGCCGCGCCCAGCGCAGGAAGGTCAGCGCGTAGGTGTCTGCCGCCGTAAAGTGGCCGGGCACCAGCCATTCATCGACGCACAGCGTCTCGATTTCGTCGAACTGCCGGTTCAGCACCTTGCGCCCGGCGGCTTCCAGCGCCGGCCACAGCTTCTCATCGTCGGTGAAGCGGCTGCCCCGCCAGATCTGCGCGAACGCGATGTGCACGCTCGAGCTGAACCAGCCGAGCAGCTCGTTGACCCGGGCGGCCGCAAAAGCGTCGCCTCGGGGAACCGAGCCGGCGGCCTCGAGCCGGTCGGCAAGGAAGTTCAGCACCGCGATATTCTCGGTGATGACCCCATGATCGGTGCCGAGCGCCGGGAGGCGCGCGTGGGGATTGATGGCGAGATATTCGGGCGTGAGGTGGCCGCCATCGGCGATTGGAATGCGCAGCGCCTCGAAGTCGACCCCCGCTTCCTCGAGCGCGATATGCGGAACCAGCGAGCAAGCGCCCGGCGAATAATAGAGCTTCAACATAGGCCCTCCTGAGCAGCCTATTCGCCGCCCGGCGGGACTTTTGCGCGAATCAAATCACGGGCGGGCGCGATAAGCGGCCCTTATCGCGCCTCAGCTGCGCAGCTTCGCCAGCACGCCCTGCAGCTGCATCGCATTGCCCATGTCGCCTTCGACCTTGAGCTTGCCCATCATGAAGGCCGTCATGCCGTCGAGCTGCCCCGCGGCCATCTGCTGCCAATCGTCCCAGCCGACGCGGATCGTTGTGTCGGCGGCGCCGTCCTCTTCGGTGACCTGTTGCGCCGCTCCGTCGAGCATGATCGAACCCTCAGCTCCGCCGAAGTCGATCTTCACGCGCTTGCCGGGGATCCACGCCTGGCCCTGCTGCATCCGTTCGACAAGGTCCTGCTTCGTCATCGCTTGCTTTCTCCTTTGTCAGTAGCGGTAGCCTGCCGTTGCTACCGCTTCAAGGCGGGCTTATTTGCGCGGACATGGGATACGAAACGGACCTCAAGCTCTTCATCGATGGCGTGTGGAAATCGGGCGAAGGCCGCGATGCGCATGCCGTGGTCAACCCCGTGGACGCGAGCCCGATCGCCGAAGTCCCCTACGCCACGAAGGCGGATCTCGACGAGGCGCTCGCCGCTTCCGAACGGGCCTGGCCGGAATGGCGCTCGACCGACGTCGAGAAGCGCGGCGCGATCCTGCACAAGACGGCGGCGCTGCTGCGCGAGCGCGCTGATCAGATCGCGGCGACCATGACGCAGGAACAGGGCAAACCGCTCAACGAGGCCAAGCTCGAGACCCTGGCATCGGCGCAGCTGTTCGACTGGTACGCCGAGGACGCCAAGCGCGACTATGGCCGCACGCTCGTCCGGCCGGCCGGGCAGGTCAGCCGCGTCATTCGCCAGCCGGTCGGCCCGGTCGCGACGTTCACGCCGTGGAACTTCCCGCTCTACCTGCTCGCAAAGAAGGTCAGCGCCGCGCTCGCCGCCGGCTGCACCGTCATCTCGCGTCCGCCGCACGAGACTCCCGGCTGCTGCACCGAGTTGTTCCGCGCGCTTGCGGACGCCGGCATTCCCAAGGGCGTCGCGCAGCTCATCCACGGCGAGGCGAGCCTCGTCAGCGAGACGCTCATCGCCAGCCGCGTCATCCGCAAGGTGAGCTTCACCGGCTCGACCGGAGTCGGGAAGCATCTGATGCGTCTCTGCGCCGACAGCATGACACGCGTGACGATGGAGCTCGGGGGGCACGCCCCGGTGCTGATCTTCGACGACTGCGACCTCGAAAAGACGCTCGACATGGTCGTGCCGCAGAAGTTCCGGAACGCCGGCCAGGTGTGCGTCTCGCCCACCCGCTTCTACGTGCAGCGCGGCATCTACGACGCGTTCGTGAAGGGCTTCGCCGAGCGCACCGGTAAAGTGAAGGTCGGCAACGGCCTGGAGGACGGGGTGAAGATGGGGCCGCTCGCCAACAGCCGCCGTCCCGACGCGATCGAGACCCTGGTGCAGGACGCCAAGGCCAAGGGCGCGCGCGTCCTCGCCGGGGGCGAAAAGGGCGACGGCGGCTTCTTCTTCCAGCCGACTTTGCTCGCCGACGTGCCCAACGAGGCTGCGATCATGAACGACGAGCCGTTCGGCCCCGTCGCGGTGTCGCGGCCCTTCGACACGTTCGAGGAGGCGATCGAGCAGGCCAACCGCCTGCCCTACGGCCTCGCGGCCTTCGCTTTCACCGAGAACGGGCGCCGCGCCAACCTCATCGGCGACCTCGTCGAAAGCGGCATGGTCGGAATCAACACCTTCGCGATCAGCGTCGCCGACGCGCCGTTCGGCGGGGTGAAGGATTCAGGCTTCGGCAGCGAGGGCGGCAAGGAAGGCCTGGAAAGCTACCAGGTCGTGAAGGCGGTACATCAGGCCTGAGGGGTGACGCGCTGAAAGGGCTCAGCTAACGCGCCGCCCATGACCAAGCGCAGCGGCGCCAGAACAGGTGGGCGCATCCTCGTCGACCAGCTCAGGATTCAGGGCTGCGACCGCATCTTCACGGTGCCGGGCGAGAGCTTCCTCGCGGTGCTCGACGCCCTTCACGACACGTCCGAAATCCAGACGATCGTTTGCCGGCAGGAAGGCGGGGTCGCCTATATGGCCGATGCCGACGGCAAGATGACCGGCCGCCCCGGCGTCGCCTTCGTCACCCGCGGGCCCGGCGCGACCAACGCATCCGCCGGCGTCCACGTCGCCTTTCAGGATTCGACCCCGATGATCCTATTCATCGGCGACGTGGCGCGTGGCGACCGCGACCGCGAGGGATTCCAGGAAATCGATTTCCCGGCGTTCTTCGCGCCCATCGCCAAATGGGCTGCGCGGATCGAGGATGCGCGCCGCATCCCGGAATATGTCGCTCGCGCCTGGCGCGTCGCGACGGCGGGCCGGCCGGGCCCGGTGGTGCTCGCGCTGCCTGAGGACATGCTGCGCGACGAGGTCGAGGCCGCTGACCGCCCCTGCGTTCCACCGCTGGCCGAAGCGCCCGATCCGGGCGCTGTGCAGGCGATGTTCGAGCTCTTGAAGGACGCGACCAACCCCATCGCGATCGTCGGCGGCGCCGACTGGAGCCCGCGCGCCGCGCATCATTTCGCGAACTTCGCGTTCCGCTATGGAATCCCGGTCGCCGCCGCGTTCCGCCGTCAGGATGCGATCTGCAACACGTGCGGAGTTTATGCAGGGAACCTCGGCTACGGCCCTAACCCGATGCTCCAGCAGCGCATCCGCGACGCCGACCTGATCCTCGCCGTCGGACCGCGGCTCGGCGAGGCCACGACGGATGGCTACACTTTGATCACGCCCGAGCATCCGGGGCAGACGCTGGTCCATGTTCACCCCGACCCCAACGAGCTCGGCCGAGTCTATCACGCCGACCTGCCGATTGTTGCGGATATGGGCGAAGTTGCCGAAATGCTCGACGAGTGGATCGACCCCGATCTGGTGCCGTTCAGCGCGGGCAAGGAAGCGCATCAGGAATGGCTCCTATGGTCGGAGCCAAGCCGCCGTGAAGGCGTGAAGCTCGACCTCGGCCCGTGCGTTGCAGCGATGCGCGAGGCGCTTCCTGAGCATACGATCATCTGCAACGGCGCCGGCAACTTTCCAGCACAGTGGGATCCGAAGCTTGGAATTCACGTGACTTGAAGTCGCGGC
>JADMIO011201751.1_pt1 | contig 20617 bp, 17 predicted proteins | sample 8958161 | NCBI WGS metagenome assembly JADMIO01 (sample SAMN16585339, study PRJNA669376) | soil metagenome | isolation source: Crop rotation soil | place: USA: Cullars Rotation, Alabama | collected 2011 | reverse complement strand
CGCGCGACTCGGCGCGCAGCTGCGAGAGCGAGCACGTGAACGCAGAGAACGGGTGCAGCAACCCGCCGCGCTTTTGCATCGAGAAGTTGATGAAATAGTACTGCGCGTCCGGCCGCGGCACCTCGGGGCGCGTCTTCGTGAACACCGCGGCAAGGCCGGCGCTGATCGTGAGCGGCCCGCGCTTCCTGAAAAAGTAGTCGAGCCCGATCTTCGCCTGGCGCCACCAGCTCTGCATGTCGTCGTTCAGCGTGATCGCCTTCGTGCAGCGCCAAAAGGTGCGCACGTAGAGGTGGTCCTGCAGCGCGTCGCCCACCCCGGGCGCATCCAGCACCACCGGGATCCCGTGCGACTCGAGCAACGCCCGCGGGCCGACACCCGAAAGCTGCAGGAGCTGCGGGGAATTGAACGAACCACCGGCGAGAATCACCTCGCGCGCGGCCTTGGCGGTATGCGTGGCGCCGTGCTGTTTGTATTCGATGCCCGCGGCTCGCGTGCCCTCGAACACGATCTTCGTCGCCAGCGCCTCGGTCTCTACCTGCAGGTTCGGCCGCTTCAGTGCAGGCCGCAGGTAGCCGACCGCGGTGCTGCAGCGCCGCCCCTTGCGGGTGGTGGCCTGGTAGTAGCCGGTGCCTTCCTGCCGCGCGCCGTTGAAATCGTCATTCTCCGGGATGCCGAGCGACCTGGCCGAGGCGATGAAGGCATCGGCCAGCTCGTGGTTGTCCGGCAGGTCGCCGACCGCAAGCGGCCCGCCGGCACCGTGGAATTCGCTCGCACCGCGCGCCTGGTCTTCGCACTTGATGAAGTAAGGCAGTAGGTCCTTGTACGCCCAGCCCGGCACGCCCCACTCGTCGAAGTCCTCCTTCTGGCCGCGGATGTAAACGAGCCCGTTGATCGACGACGAGCCGCCCAGCACCTTGCCGCGCGGCGTGAAGATGCGCCGGTTGTTGAGCTGCGGCTCGGGCTCGCTCTCGTAGCTCCAGTTGGTGCGCGTCCTGGTGAAGAGCTTGCCGTAGCCGAGCGGGATGTGGATCCAGGGGTCGGTGTCGCGCGGCCCGGCCTCGAGCAGCAGGACCTTGCGCCGGCCGTCAGCTGTCAGCCGGTTGGCAAGCACGCACCCGGCCGAGCCCGCGCCGACGATGATGTAGTCGTAATCATTCATGGCCACCAACTCTAATCGAATCGGGGAACCATGGTTTAGCATCGCCTTCCCCCATGCTCGACTTCCTCAATAACCGCATCCGCGGCACGGCGGGCACCGGCCCGGGCCAGCCGCCGGCGGGCCTGATCGCCTTCTACTGGCACTTCGTGCGCCAGACGCGCGGCTGGTACGCGGCGGTGTTCGCCACGAGCCTCGCGGTCGCGCTGATCGACACCGTGATCCCGGTATTCCTCGGCAAGCTGGTCTCGCTCATGGAAGCCGCCGACCGGCAACGCGCGCTGGCCGAGCAGATGCCGATGCTGCTCGCCATGGCGGCCATGGTGCTGTTCGTGCGGCCGATGGTGCTCTTCATCGACATGGCGATCCGCCAGAACGCGCTGATCCCCGGCGCCACCAGCCTGATCCGCTGGCAGAGCCACTGGCACGTGATCCGCCAGTCGATCGCCTTCTTCCAGAACGACTTCGCCGGGCGCATCGCCAACCGCGTCATGCAGACGGCCAACGCCGTGCGCGAGAGCACGATGGCCACCATCCGGTCGGTCTGGTACATCGCGGTCTACGGCGTGAGCGCGCTCGCGCTCATGGCCGCGGCCGACTGGCGGCTGGGCGTCCCGACGCTCCTGTGGTTCTGCGGCTACGTCATCTTCCTGCGCTACTTCGTGCCCCGGATGCGCGACCTGTCGAAGACCAGCTCGGAGGGGCGCTCGCTGGTCATGGCGCGCATCGTCGACAGTTATTCCAATATCCTCACGGTCAAGCTCTTCGCACGATTGGCGGACGAAGACGCCTATGTGAGCGAGGCGATCGACGAACACCAGGAGGCGGTCGCCGCCCACATGCGCCTGATCTCCAAATTCATGACCTGCCTGGCGGTGATGAACGCGGCGCTGCTCACCGGCACCGCTGCGATCGGCATCGGGCTGTGGGCCAACGGCGCCGTGAGCGCGGGCGTCGTGGCGACGGCGCTGCCGCTGGCCTGGCAGATCGCGAACGTCGCAGGCTGGGTCAGCTGGGAAGTGACCTCCATCTTCGAGAACATCGGCGTGGTCCAGGAAGGCATGCAGACGATCGCGGTCCCGCATCCGGCGCTCGACCGGCCCGGCGCGCGCCCGCTCGAGGTGTCGCGCGGGGAGATCCGCTTCGAGGACGTGAGCTTCGCCTATGCGCGGCAGGACGCGAAACCGGTGCTCGAGCGACTCACGCTCGCGATCCGCCCGGGCGAGCGCGTCGGCCTGGTCGGCCGCTCGGGCGCCGGCAAATCGACGCTGGTGAACCTGATGCTGCGCTTTTACGAGCTCGAGCAGGGGCGCATCCTCATCGACGGGCAGGACATCCGCGAAGTCACGCAAGAGAGCCTGCGCGCCGCGATCGGCATGGTCACGCAGGACACCTCGCTGCTGCACCGCTCGATCGCCGCCAACATCCGCTATGGGCGGCCCACCGCGAGCGACGACGAGGTTCGCGCCGCCGCGCGCAAGGCGCATGCGGACGAATTCATCGCCGGGCTGCAGGACTGGAAGGACCGGACCGGCTACGACGCGCACGTGGGCGAGCGCGGCGTGAAGCTCTCGGGCGGCCAGCGCCAGCGCGTGGCGATCGCGCGGGTCGTGCTCAAGGATGCGCCGATCCTCGTGCTCGACGAAGCCACCTCGGCGCTCGACAGCGAGGTCGAGCTGGCGATCCAGGAGCAGCTGCTCGGCCTCATGGAAGGCAAGACGGTGATTGCGATTGCGCACCGCCTGTCGACGATCGCGCGCATGGACCGGCTGGTGGTGCTGGACGAGGGGCGCATCGTCGAGCAGGGCACGCACGACGAACTGCTGGCGCTCGAGGGGATCTACGCGAGGCTGTGGCGCCACCAGTCGGGCGGCTTCATCGCGCCCGACGTGGCCATGACCGAAACGACGTAACCCCGCTTTTTCCCTGCCGCCGGGCACTGTAATCGAAGTCACAAAGCGCGGCCGGGGCCGTGCCTAGAATCGTCATGCAGACCGCCAGGTCGCACACGACGGGGATCGCGATGGCTGAACGGCTCCATGGGCGCAGCGATGGCCGCACCAAGGCGCCGCCTGTGCGCGTGCTCCTGGTCGACGACGAGGAAGCCGGGGTACGCACCCGCCGGCTCGTCTCCTCGATGCGCGACCTGCGCTGCACCCTCGATTGCGTGGGCGACTACGACGAGGCCCTTGGCGACATGCGTGCCGGCGGTCACGACGTGTATCTCCTGAATTGCACCATCGGCGGGCGCACCGGCGTGGAACTGCTGCACGAGGCCAACGCCGAGCATTTCCGCGCCGCGGCGATCCTGCTCGCGGACAAGGACGAGCGCTTCGCCGAAGCCGATGCGATGGAAGCCGGCGCGCTCGATTGCGTTTCCAAGGAGGGCCTGGGCGCCGAGCAGTTGGAGCGCTCGATGCGCTACGCGCTCTATCACAAGCAGCGAGAGGACGCCCTCGAGGAGGAGCTCGCCGTGCAGGCGGCGGAGCTAGCGCGCGCCGAGGCCGCGCTCAAGCTCGCCGACAAGCGCAAGGACGAATTCCTCGGCATCCTCGCGCACGAGCTGCGCAACCCGCTCACCGCGATCCGCAACGCGGTGCACCTGCTGCGCCGCTCGCCCGACAAGGACGAGCTCGCGGTTTCGGCCACGGGCGTGCTCGAGCGCCAGCTGGGCCAGATGGTCCGGCTGGTGGAAGACCTTTTCGACGTGAGCCGCATCAGCCGGGGCGCGGTGGAACTGCGGCGCGAGCGCGTCGAACTCGCTCCGGTCGTGGAGCACGCGGCGTCGGCGGCAAAGGCGAAAGCGGACGCCAAGGGCCACGCGCTCGACACCAGCCTGCCCTCCGGACGGCTCTACGTGAAGGCCGACCCGGCGCGCCTCGCGCAGGTGCTCGGTCACCTCCTCGACAATGCCTGCAAGTTCACGCCGCGCGGCGGGCGCATTTCGATCGCCGCGGAACGCGAAGGCGGGCAGGCCGTGATCCGCGTGAAGGACAGCGGCCGCGGCCTCACGCGCGCGCAGGCCACCGGCATTTTCGACAAGTTCGTGCAGGCCAATGGCTCGCTCGAAAGGGCGACGGGTGGCCTTGGCATCGGCCTCACGCTCGTCAAGGAACTGGTCGAAATGCAGGACGGCACGCTCGACGCGAAGAGCGCCGGCGAAGGCCGCGGCAGCGAGTTCGTCGTCCGGCTGCCGCTGGTGGCGGGCAACGAGGAGGCGCCCGCCGCGGCGCCGCCACCGGCCGAGGTGTCGCCTGTGGCCGCGCGGCGAATCCTCATCGTCGACGACAATCGCGATGCGGCGAAATCGCTCTCGATGCTGCTCGATCTTTTCGGGAACGAGACCCATCTCGCCCATGACGGCATCGAGGCGGTGGCCGCGGCGAGCCGCGTGCGGCCCGACGTGGTCCTGCTCGACATCGGCCTGCCCGGGATGGACGGCTACGACGCGGCGCGCGCGATCCGCGGCGAGGATTGGGGCAAGCCGATCCTGCTGCTCGCGCTCACCGGCTGGGACAACGAGGACGTCGGCGAGAAGTCCCGGGAGGCGGGTTTCGACGGGCACCTCGTGAAGCCGGTGGACCTCGACGCGCTGATGCGGCTGCTGGCGAAGTCGGGCGAAAAGACGCGCGCCGGCGACTAGCCTAATCCTGCCAAAAAGCCCCTGGCATGCCCGCCTGCCCTAGGGCGCGGGGCGAATTGCCGCCATGGCAAGGCGCCTACCTCGGCACCGCCATATGCGTCCCGCCGTCCACGTAGACCAGCTGACCCGTCGTTTTCGGCGCGCCCTCGATCAGCCAGCAGATCGACTCGGCCACGTCCTCGGGCGAGCAGCTCGCGTTCAGCGGGTTGCGCGAGGCATACGCCTTGGCGTGCTCGGCGGCCTTGGCCTCGCCGTAGTGGTTGGTCTGCCACGGCGTGTCGACGTACCCGGGCAGCACCGCGTTGACCCGCACCTCCGGCCCCATGACGCGCGCCAGCGCGTAGGTCATCGAGTTGAGCGCGCCCTTGGAGGCGGCATAGGCGATCGACGAGCCGGTGCCCCACTGCGCGGCGATCGATGAAACGTTGACGATCGCGCCGTGCCCGGTCTTTTTCAGCGCCGCCGCGCAGGCGCGCGACATCTGGAAGGAGGAAACGACGTTGGTCGAATAGATCTTGAGGAAATCCTCGCCGGAAAGCCCGTCGAGCTTGGCGTGCGGCACGAACTTGGTGCTGCCGGCGTTGTTCACCAGCGCGTCGATGCGGCCCCACTTGTCGACCGCGGTCTTCGCGAGCTTGATGCACGCCGCGTCGTCGGAAACGTCGGCCTGGACCGCGACCGCGTCCGCGCCCCTGGCCTTGCAGTCGGCGACGACCTTCTCGGCCGCCGCGGCGCTCTTGGAATAGTTGACCACCACGTTCCAGCCGCGCGAGGCCAGCTCGCGCGCGGTGGCGGCGCCGATGCCGGAGGAGGAGCCGGTGACGATTGCTACGCGTTTCTCAGCCATGGGATGCTCTCTTTCGGTTCGAAGTTAAACGGTTGCGACGGCAACGGAAGGCGAGCCGACGGCCCCGGGCAGGCGCAGCGGCGGCGCGGTCAGCAGGAACCGGTTGCGCTTGTGCGCGCGCAGCCAGTTGGCCAGTTCGGTGAGGTACCACATCTCGCCGAGGTGGATGCCGTTCTTGAACAGGCAGTGCTCGTGCAGCGGCATCGCAGCGTGCGGCCGCGGGCTGAGGATCGAGGTCGGGATGATCTCGACCGCGTAGTTGTCGGAGATCAGCACCGCGAGGCCCGAGTCGCTCACCCATTGCAGGAGCTTCGCGTCGCGGCCGTCGAGGCCGGTGCCGGTGTTGGAGAGCAGCTTCGCGTCCGGCGCCTTGGCGAGCTCGAGGATCACGTCGGTGAACCCGGTGTAGATGCACACCATGTCGCCCTTCTCGACTTCGACCTTGTCCTTTTCCAGCACCTGCATGAGCTCGTCGTAGCCGATCGGCTTTCTTTCCCTGCCGTAATGCGCGTGGAGGTCGATCATCACGCCGCGCCCCTGCGCGCCATGCTCGGCGAGGTTCTGGATGCCCAGCGCCTCCGCCCTGGCGCCCTCGAACTGCGCCCAGCGCTCGACGCCTTCCTTCTTCGGCGCAGGCTTGATGTGCTCCCCGGCGCGAAAGCCGTTGTAGAACACGCGCTCGGGCACGCCGTCGCCGTCGGCATCGAACAGGCTGCCGACGTGCGCGAAGCTGTCCCATTGGGTCGAGTACTGCAGCGTGAGGAGCACGACGTCGTCGCAGACCACGTCGGTCACGTCCGGGTTGTCCTCGGCCATCGGGTAGCAGAAATTCTGCATGCCTGCGCCCTTGCCCGAATCGCGGATCGTGGCGAACTGGCGCGGCGGCAGGCGGCGCGGGTTGAGCACGTTCCCGCCGGGATAGTCGAGCGGCATCGAAAGGCAGAACGAGATGCCCTCCTTCACCTCGGCCACGCCCTGCAGCACCTTCTCGCGCGTCACGTAGTTCATGCGCCCGCGCTGGTCGTCGGGGCCGAACTCGCCCCAGTTCGATCCCGGCGGCCTTTGCTTCCAGCGTTGTGCCATTTCTTCTCCCCGCTATGAATAGCTGCGGCCGATCCACTCGGCGATCAGCACCGGCTTGTCGGCGCCCTCGCGCTCGACGGTGACGGCCCACGTATTCTGCACGCCGCGCAGTCCATTGACCGCGGGAATGGTTTCGTATTTCGCAAGCACGAACCGGGCGCGGATGCGCGAGCCCGCCGGCAGCACCGAGGTGAAGCGCACCTTGTTCAGGCCGTAGTTGATGCCCATCTTGCGGTCCTCGAACGAGAACGTCGACTCGATCAGGTGCGAAAGCAGCGACAGCGTGAGGAAACCGTGCGCGATCGTCGTGCCGAACGGCCCCTTTTTCGCCTTCTCCGGATCGACGTGGATCCATTGCGGGTCGTCGATCGCCTTGGCGAAGAGATCGATCCGCTCCTGCGTCACTTCGAGCCAGGGCGAGATGCCGATCTCCTCGCCGACCCGGCCGGAAATGTCGCCCAGCTTCCGTGCGGCCATGCTGCCTCCTACGAAATGAACTTGCGGATTTCGGCGTTGACGAGGTCCGGCTGCTCGTCCATCACCCAATGCGTGGCCTGCGGCACGCGCACCACCTTGACGCCGGGCACGACTTCATCGATGCCGTCGAGGATCGAAGGCAGCAACGCGCGATCCTTCTCGCCCCAGAGTACGAGCGTCGGGACGCGGATCGTGAAGTCCTTGGGATCCAGCGAGAGCCTCGATGCGCCCGGGTCCGACGCCGACGGCGGATAGAGGGGCGAAGCGCGGTAGTAATTGATGCTGCCGGTCATCGCGCCGGGCTGCTTCCAGGCCTCGAGGTAGGCCGCCTTGTCGGCATCGAGCCCGGGCCCCGGCTCGCGGCCTTCGAAGCGCATGCGAAGCAGCCGCTCGAAGTCGTTCTCCGCGAGCACCCGCTCGGCCCTGGCGTCGCGCAGCAGCAGCATGTACTCGCTCGCTTTCTGCTGCGCCGGGTTGTTGGCGAGCTCGCGCCAGAAAAGGTACGGGTGGGGCGAATTGACGATCACCAGGTGCGAGAGCGATTCGGGATGCGCGTGCGCGAGGCCCCAGGCGATCGCGCCGCCCCAGTCGTGCGCGACGAGCACGAACTTGTCCTTCGTGAAAGTCGCGGCGAGCTGGCGGATGTCCTCGATGAGGAGCCTCGCCTTGTAAGCCCCCACCTCGGGCGGGCGATCGGAAAGGTTGTAGCCCCGCATGTCCGGCGCAACGGCAAGGTGGTCGACGCCGAAATGCGCAAGCTGCCTTTCCCAGCAGCGCCAGAACTCGGGGAAGCCGTGCAGGAAGAGCACGAGCCTCCCGCTGCCGGCCGACTTGTAGTGCAGCCGCACGCCGTTGACGGTCACGTAGCTGCTCTTGAACGCGGCGTTCAGCCCAGGCACCGGACCACTCCCTGAGCGATCGCCGCGGCCATCGCGGCCTGCGTTTCGGGGCGCGCGAGCCGGGCTTCCTCGGCCCGGTTCACGAGCACACCCGCCTCGAACAGGAGGGCCGGCATCGTCGCGGTCCGCGCGACCGCGAGGTTGTCGAAGTAATGCACGCCATGCGCCTCGTCGGCGTACGGCCGGCTCTCGCCCAGCACCGGGTCGGCGTGGTAAAGCGAGCGCGTATATCCCGCCTTCAGCATCTCCGCGCCAATGGCCGAAGCGCATTCGCGGCTCTTCTCGACCTGCGGGTTGTTGCGCGACACGAACAGCGAGAAGCCCGAGAACTTGTCCGCCACCGGCAGGTAGCGCTCCTGCACCGAGTCGTGGTGGATAGACACGAACAGGTCGGCGCCGCGCGCCGCCTGGGTGCGCGTGGCGAGCTCGTCGAAATCGCCGCGCTCGCCGATCATGCGCACCCGCAGGCCCGAGGCGAGCAGCAGGTCGCGCACCTTGAAGGCGAGCGTGCGGTTGTATTCGAACTCGGGGATGCCGGTCACCGAGATCACACCGGGCTTGTTGTGCGAATGCCCGACATCCACCGCGACTTCCTTGGACGTGGCACCCTGCGCTGCGAACGCAAAAAGGCAGGCCGCGAGCGGCAGCAGGCGCATCTCTAGAACTTTGAAAAATCGGGCTTGCGCTTCTCGAAGAACGCCTGCATCGCTTCCTTCGCCTCCGCTGAGCCGAGCTGGGCGCGGAATTTCTCGCCCTCCGCCGCCATGGCCTCCTTGACCGACGAGGCATAGCGCGCCTTCATGAGCGCCTTGGTCATGCGCATCGAAGCGGGCGGCAGCGCCGCGAGGCCGGCGGCGACTTCGAGCGCGTGCTCGAGGAGGTCGGCCTCCGGGACGATCTCGGTGACGATGCCGGCTGCGAGCGCTTTCTCCGCCGAGAAAGGCTTGGCGAGCAGCAGCAGCTCGGCGGCCCGGTGGTAGCCGGAGAGCATCGGAAGCAGGAGGCTCGAAGCCGCCTCGGGTACCAGCCCGAGCGAAACGAACGGCATCTGGAATCGCGCGTTCGGCGCCGCGTACACGAAGTCGCAATGCAGCAGCATCGTGGTGCCGATGCCGACGGCCGGGCCGGCGACGGCGGCCACCAGGGGCTTGGACGCCGTCGAGATGCCCTGCAGGAACCGGAACACCGGCGAGCCGTCGCCCGAGGGCGGTCGCTCGAGGAAATCCTTGAGGTCGTTGCCGGCAGTGAAGCAGTCGGGCTTGCCGTGGATCACCACCGCCCGCACGTGGGTGTCGGCTTCCGCGGCCTTGAGCGCATCGGCCATCGCCTGGTACATATCGGCGGTGATCGCGTTCTTCTTGTCGGCGCGATCGAGCTCGATGCGGGTGATGCGCTCGCTGGTCGTTGCCTTGATGTTCGCGCCCATGGCTTACTCGCTGAAGTTGATGCGGTTGCGGCCCGCGCGCTTGGCTTCGTAAAGCGCCGCGTCGGCCCGGTAAAGCAGCTGCCCGACATTCTCGCCCTTGCGAAATCCGGCCACGCCGATCGACACGGTCACGGCCAGCCCCGGGGCGAACTGCGCCCAATCGACCGCCGCAACCCCGGCGCGGATGCGTCCGAGCGCGGGCTCGGCCGATTCGGGCGTGATCGACGTGAGGATCAGCAGGAACTCCTCGCCGCCGTAGCGCCCGAAAATATCGGTGTCGCGCATTTTGTCATGAACCGTCGCCGCGAATTCGCGCAGGACGTCGTCGCCGACGGCATGGCCGTGGGTGTCGTTCACGGCCTTGAAATGGTCGAGGTCCATGAGCGCGACCGCGTAGGGCACCCCGGTGCGCTCGGCGCGGCTGTGCTCCTGCTCGAGGCGCTGGGTCAGCGTGCGGCGGTTGAAGGCCTTGGTGAGCTCGTCGTAGTGCACCAACTCCTGGATCTGTTCGAGGGAGGCCGCCAGCTTGCGGCGCCCTTCCGCCAGGCGGCTGCGCATCTGGTTGGCATAGCTGCTGAGCAGCAGGCAGCGGCCGAGGATCGCCGAAAAGCACAGCCACGAGATCGCGGTTTCGGCCAGGCCGTCCGCGGCGAATCCGGCGCGGCCGCCCAGGAGGTAAAGGAGCGCGCCGCTCGCCGCCGAGGCCGCCGCCCAGAGCAGCAAGGAGCTGCGCACCGACAGCCAGATGAAGCCGAACGCGAAGACGGTGAACAGGTTGCACAGCACCGGAAACGCGACTTGCGGCGCCAGCGCGACCACGCCGAGATGAACCGCCACCGCAGCGAAGATTTGCGGCCAGATCGAGTTCTCGCCCCTGGAGCGCAGGTTCCACCCGGTGGCGTAGTAGGCGTAGGTCGAAAGGCAGATGACCACCGACGCCGCCAGGAAAAAGAGGAAGACCCCCGCCTCGATCGTCCCGGCAAGGACGAAGAGACCCAGGAAGACGGCATCGAGAAGGTAGGAGGCCGCGGCCGAGCCGGTCCAGCGCAGGCGCTGCGCCTGCTCGCGCGCGCGGGTGGTGGACGCCCGGATCGCCTTCTCGAGCTTGGCCTCGCCCTCGATCATGCGCCGGCCTTCAGGTCCCCGGCAGCTTGTAGTCCTTCATCTCCCCGCGCAGCGTGAGCTTCGAAAGCTTGCCGGTGGCGGTATGGGGCAGTTGCTCGACGAACACGACGTCGTCGGGCATCCACCACTTGGCGATCTTGCCCTCGTAGAACTTGAGCATTTCTTCCTTGGTGACGGTGGCGCCCGGCTTCTTGATGGCCACCACGATCGGGCGCTCGTCCCACTTCGGATGCTTTACGCCGATCACGGCGGCCTCCTGGATGCCGGGGTGCGCCACCGCGATGTTCTCGAGGTCGATCGAGCTGATCCACTCGCCGCCGGACTTGATCACGTCCTTCGAACGGTCCGTGATCTGCATGTAGCCGTCGGGGTCGATCGTGGCCACGTCGCCGGTCGGGAACCAGCCGTCCTGCAGCGGGTCGCCGCCCTCGCCCTTGAAGTAAGACTTGGTCACCCACGGCCCGCGGACCAGCAGGTCGCCGAAGGCCTTGCCGTCGTTCGGCAGCGTCTTGCCGTCGGTGTCGACGATCTTCATGTCGACGCCGAAGATCACGCGGCCCTGCTTGTACTGCACCCCGTAGCGCGTTTCCGGATCCGCCTTGGTGTGCTTGCCCTTGAAGGTCGCCACCGTCCCGAGCGGGCTCATCTCGGTCATGCCCCAGGCGTGCAGCACCTTGACGCCGTAGTCCTCCTGGAAGCTCTTGATCATCGCCGGCGGGCAGGCGGAGCCGCCGATCACCGTCGATTTCAGCGTCGAGAACCTGAGCTTGTTCTCCTTCATGTAGTTGAGCAGGCCGAGCCACACCGTGGGCACGCCCGCGCTCATCGTCACGCCTTCGTTCTCGAACATCTCGTGGAGGCTTTTCCCGTCGAGGTGCTGGCCGGGGAAAACGAGCTTCGCGCCGGTCAGCGCGCAGCTGTAGGGCAGGCCCCACGCGTTGACGTGGAACATCGGCACCACCGGCAGGATCACGTCGGCGGCCGAAAGGTTGAGCGCATCCGGCAGCGCGGCCGCGTAGGCGTGCAGCATCGTGCTGCGGTGGCTGTAGAGCACGCCCTTGGGATTGCCGGTGGTGCCCGAGGTGTAGCAAAGGCAGGAGGCGGTCTGCTCGTCGAAAGAGGGCCACTCGAGCCTGTCGTCGTTGGCCTCGATCAGGTCCTCGTAGCAGAGCAGGTTCGGAAGTGCTGATTTGGGCATGTGGGCCCGGTCGGTCATCGCCACGAAATGCTTAACCGACTTGAGGCTCGGGGCCACTTTCTCGACCAGCGGCACGAAGGTCAGGTCGACGAACAGGACCTTGTCCTCGGCATGGTTGGCGATGTAGACGACCTGCTCGGGAAACAGGCGCGGGTTGATCGTGTGGATCACGCCCTGCGAGCCGGCGACGGCGTAGTAGATCTCGAAGTGGCGGTAGCCGTTCCAGGCCAGCGTCGCCACGCGGTCGTTGGGCTTCACGCCCAGGCCGGCGAGCGCCTTGGCCAGGCGCCGTGCGCGCGAATGCGCCTCGCGGTAGGTATAGCGGTGAAAGTCGCCGTCAGGGTTATTCCCTTCCACCCGCTTGGACACGATTTCGGTGTCGCCGTGGTGGCGGTCGGCGTGCGTGATCAGGTCGCTGATCAAGAGCGGCATGTCCATCATCAGGCCGTTCATGTTGTCTCCGGTGTTTTAAGTGCGCGGGATGAGTGAAGTATAGCCGCTGGCTTGACCGCCCCCCGGGGCTTGACTACCATGCTCCGCACTGGGAAACGGCAGTGATGCAACAACAACAAGCCGGCCCCTTCACCACAGGAGAAGACCATGAACCGCCAGTTCCGCGCGGCCGCCATCGGCGCCGCCACCGCCCTGCTCGCTTTTGGTGCGCAGGCGCAGACCGTGAAAGTCGCTTTCATCGATCCGCTGTCGGGCCTCATGGCGCCGGTCGGCCAGAACCAGCTGCACAGCTGGACCTACGTGGCCGACCTCGCGAACCAGAAGAACTGGGCCGGCGGGCCGAAGTTCGAGATCGTCGGCTTCGACAACAAGCTCTCCCCGCAGGAGTCGCTGAACGCGCTCAAGCAGGTGATCGACCAGGGCATCCGCTACGTCGTGCAGGGCAACGGTTCGTCGGTCGCCCTCGCCCTGGCCGATGCCATTGCAAAACACAATGAGCGCAACCCCGGCAAGGAGATCGTCTACATCAACTACGCCGCGGTCGACCCGGACCTCACCAACAGCAAGTGCAACTTCTGGCACTTCCGGCTGGACGCGAACTCCGACATGAAGATGGAGGCGCTCACCTCGTTCCTCGCCAAGGACCAGAAGGTCAAGAACGTGTACCTCCTGAACCAGAACTACTCGTTCGGCCATGCCGTGGCCAAGGCGGCCAAGGAGTACCTCGCCAAGAAGCGCCCGGACATCAAGATCGTCGGCGAGGACCTGCACCCGCTCGCGCAGGTCAAGGACTTCGCGCCATACGTCTCGAAGATGAAGGCCGCGGGCACCGACACGGTGATCACCGGCAACTGGGGCAGCGACCTCGCCTTGCTCATCAAGGCGGCCAAGGACGCGGGCCTGAACGCCAACTTCTACACCTACTACGCCGGCACCACCGGCGTGCCGACCGCGATGGGCTCGGCGGGTGAAGACCGCGTGCGCTTCGTCGGCTACTGGAACGTCAACAACGAGAAGTTCACCGGCGCCGACGTGGCGATGGGCTTCCAGAAGAAGTACAACGACGACTACTACACCATGGCGACCTACACGGGCATCGCCTTGCTCGCCAAGGCGTTCAAGGAGACCAAGTCGATCGACCCGGTCAAGGTCGCCAAGGCGCTCGAAGGCATGAAGGTGGAGAGCCTCAACGGCGAAGTCGAGATGCGCAAGTCCGACCACCAGGCGCTGCAGCCGCTTTACGTCGCCAAGTGGGCGAAGGTCGACGGCAAGGTCGTCAAGTACGACCAGGAGAAGACCGGCTACGGCTGGAAGACCGAGGCGCTGCTGCCGACGTACATGGCCACGCAGCCGACCTCCTGCCAGATGCAACGTCCCAAATAGGAGAAGAGGGGGGCTTCGCCACCCCTCCTCATACCTCCGCCCAACGATCAGAGGCCGGGACATCCCGGCCTTCTGCTTGTCTAGACCACGAAAACGTCCCGCATCATGGAATTCTTTCTCATTTCCCTGCTGAACGGCGTGTCCTACGGGCTGCTGCTGTTCATGCTGTCGTCGGGACTCACGCTGATCTTCAGCATGATGGGCGTGCTGAATTTCGCCCATGCCTCTTTCTACATGGTCGGCGCGTACATGGCGTACACGATCGGCCTCAAGGTCGGCTTCTTCCCGGCGCTCTTCCTGGCGCCGATCGTGGTCGGCCTGCTCGGCGCGGTGGTGGAACGCTTCGGCCTGCGCCGCGTGCACCGGTGGGGCCACGTGGCCGAGTTGCTCTTCACTTTCGGCCTCGCCTACCTGGTCGAGGAATCGGTCAAGGTGATCTGGGGCCTGCAGTCGATGCCGTTCCGGGTGCCCGAGGCGCTCGAGGGCCCGCTCTTCACGCTCTACTCGACCTCGTTCCCCAAGCTGCGCGGCTTCATGATGCTGGTCGCGCTCGCCATGCTGTTCGCGGTGTGGCTGCTGCTCACCCGCACGCGCATCGGGCTCGTGATCCAGGCGGCGCTGACCCACCCGCACATGGCCGAGGCGCTCGGCCACAACGTGCCTCGCGTGTTCATGCTGGTCTTCGGTGGCGGCACCGCGCTGGCCGGCCTCGCGGGCGTGATCGGCGGCGTGGCCTTCATTACCGAGCCGTCGATGGCGGCCTCGGTCGGCCCGATCGTGTTCGTGGTCGCAGTGGTCGGCGGCATGGGCTCGCTTGCCGGGGCGTTCCTCGCGTCGCTCCTCATCGGCATCATCCAGACCTTCGCGATCGCGCTCGACTGGTCGCTCGCCGGCATGCTGGGCACGATCGGCCTTACGGTGACCGAACAGACCCCGCTCTACTCGCTCTGGAAGCTGCAGCTTTCCCAGGTCGCGCCGGTGCTGCCCTACGTGCTGCTGGTGCTGATGCTGATCTTCCGGCCCAAGGGCCTGCTCGGCACGAGGGCCGACTGATGGCCGCCGTGATGGCTCCCCCGCTGCGCTACAAGCCGCTCAACCTCGGCCGCTGGATCCTCTGGGGCGGGACGGCGCTGCTCATGGCCGTGCTGCCGCTCATCTTCACGCAGGGCTTCGCGATCACGCTGATGTCGCAGATGGGCATCGCCATCATCTTCACGCTCTCGTACAACATGCTGCTCGGCCAGAGCGGCATGCTCTCCTTCGGCCATGCCGTGTATTCGGGGCTGGGCGCCTACATCGCCGTGCACACCCTCAACATGGCCTCCAAAGGCCAGCTCTGGATGCCGGTGTCGCTGCTGCCGCTGGTCGGCGGCCTCGCGGGCGCGTTCTTCGGCGTGCTGTTCGGTTACGTGACCACCAAGCGCGCCGGCACGACCTTCGCGATGATCACGCTCGGCATCGGCGAGCTGGTTTTCAACTGCTCGCTGATGTTCCCCGACTTTTTCGGCGGCGAAGGCGGCATCACCACCAACCGCGTGTTCGGCCAGCCGTTCCTCGGCTTCCTCACCTTCGGGCCGGCAGTGCAGGTCTATTACCTGATCGCGCTCTGGTGCCTCGCCTCGATGGCACTGATGTACGCGTGGTCGCAGACGCCCTTGGGACGCATCGCCAACGCGGTGCGCGACAACCCGGAGCGCGCCGAATTCGTCGGCTACGACACGCAGAAGGTGCGCTGGCTCACGCTCATCATCTCGTCCTTCTTCGCCGGCATCGCAGGGGCGCTCGGCGTGATCAACTTCGAGATCGTCACCGCCGAAAACGTCAGCGCCGCGCGCTCGGGCGGCGTGCTGCTCGCGGCCTTCATCGGCGGCGTGGGCTTCTTCTTCGGGCCGATCATCGGCGCGTGCGTGTTCGTCTACTTCGTGGTGGCCTTGTCCGACCACACCAAGGCGTGGCTCCTCTACCTGGGCCTGTTCTTCATGATGATGGTGATGTTCGCCCCGGGCGGCATCGCGAGCCTGATCATGATGAACGTCCAGCTCATCGCGAGGAAACGGTTCGGGCGCATCCGGCGCCATTACCTCGATGCGGCCTGGAGCGGCCTCCTGGTGCTCGCGGCGCTGATCCTCACGGTGGAGATGACCTACAAGGTTTCGGTCGACAAGGCCAACGGCACGGTGATGAAGCTCTTCGGCGTGCAGTTCGATGCCGCGACCTTCCTGCCGTGGGCGGTCGCGATCGCGCTCTGGGTGGTCGGCGGCTGGTTCTTCAATCGCGCGCGGCTGCGGGTCGCGCACACCTACGGCGAGATCCAGGCCGAGTTCGCGCAGGGGAAAGCATGAGCGCGCAGGCCCTCGAGCTCCGCGAAGTGCGCAAGTCCTTCGGCAACACCGAGATCATCCGCGGGGTCGATCTCGCGATCCCCAAGGGGGAGAGACACGCGATCATCGGCCCCAACGGCGCCGGCAAATCGACGCTCTTTAATCTGGTTTCCGGCCGGTTCCCGATGAGCTCGGGCTCGATCCGTCTCAACGGCGAGGAGATCGGCGCGCTGCGGCCCTTCGAGATCAACCGCAAGGGATTGTCGCGCTCGTTCCAGATCACCAACATCTTCCACAACCTCTCGGTGTTCGAGAACGTGCGCTGCGCGGTGCTGTGGTCGCTCGGCTACAAGTATTCGTTCTGGCATCGGCTCAACGGGCTCAGGGACGCCGCCGAGCGCGCCGACGAGGTGATCGACTCGATCGGCCTCGCGAGCCACCGCGCGCGCCCCGCGGGGCTGCTCACCTACGCGGAGCAGCGCGCGCTCGAAATCGGCATCACGATCGCCGGCGGCGCGGAGGTGATCCTGCTCGACGAACCGACCGCCGGCATGAGCCGCTCGGAGACCTCCAACGTCGTCGAACTGATCCGCCGCGTGACCGCCGGCAAGACCCTGGTCATGGTCGAGCACGACATGGGCGTGGTGTTCAACCTCGCCGACCGGATTTCGGTGCTGGTCTACGGCCAGGTCATCGCCACCGACGTGCCGGCCGAAATTCGCGCGAATGCCGCGGTGCAGGAAGCCTACCTGGGCGGATTGCACAAAGAGGGGGCCGAGCATGCCTAGTGAGGAACGCACTCGTGCTTGAAGCCGCGGACCTCCACGCCTACTACGGCAAGAGCCACATCCTGCACGGCGTGCACCTGTCGGTCGGCGACGGCGAGATCGTCAGCCTGCTGGGCCGCAACGGCGTCGGGCGCTCGACCACGATCAAGGCGATCATGGGCATGGTCGACTGCAGCGGCTCGGTCAGGTTCAAGGGCGAGGAGATGGTCGGCCTCAAGGCCTACCAGGTCGCGCACAAGGGCCTGGGCTACGTGCCGGAGAACCGCGACATCTTCCCGACCCTCACCGTGCGCCAGAACCTCCTTCTCGGGCAGAAGGGCAAGGACGAATCGAAGCGCTGGGGCATGGAGGACATGTTCGACCTCTTCCCGCGCCTGAAGGAACGCGCCAACAACGAGGCCGGCGTGCTCTCGGGCGGCGAGCAGCAGATGCTCACGCTGTGCCGCACCCTGATGGGCGACCCGTCGCTGGTGATGATCGACGAGCCCACCGAGGGCCTCGCGCCCAAGATCGTCGAGCAGGTTGCGCTGCTCTTCGAGGAGATCAGGAAGCGCGGCGTGTCGATCCTGCTGGTCGAGCAGAAACTCGCGATCGCGCTGGACATTTCCGAGCGCCTTTACGTGATGGGCCACGGCCGTATCGTTTTCGAGGGCAAGCCCCGCGACGTGCGCGAAGACGCCGCAATGCGCAAGGAGTGGCTCGAGGTTTAGGCAGTAAAATTGCGGTCCCTTCCAGGAGTCCCCATGAGCGACGCAACCACCTATTCCGTACGCGACGGCATCGCCGTCATCACGATGAACAACCCGCCGGTCAACGGCCTCGGGAGCGTGCTGCGCCCCGGGATCGTGGAAGGCATGAAGAAGGCCGAGGCCGACCCTGCGGTAAAGGCCATCGTGATCATGGGCTCGGCCAAGGCCTTCTCGGGCGGGGCCGACATCCGAGAGTTCAACACGCCGAAATCCTCGATGTCGCCGACCCTGCCCGAGATCAACGACGCGCAGGATGCGCTCAAGAAGCCGATGGTCGCGGCGATCGGCGGCTTTGCGCTCGGCGGCGGCCTGGAGCTCGCGCTTGGTTGCCACTACCGCGTCGCCCTGCCCAAGACGCTTCTGGGATTGCCCGAGGTCAAGCTCGGCATCCTGCCCGGTTCCGGCGGCACGCAGCGGCTGCCCCGCGTCGTCGGCGCGGCCGAAGGCGTGAGGATGATGACCACCGGCAACCCGATCCCGGCCGAGCAGGGCCTCAAGGTCGGGCTCGTGGACGAGATCGTGCAGGGCGACCTGCTCGAAGGTGCGCTGGCGTTCGCGAAAAAGCTGGTCGCCGAAGGCAAGGGCCCGCGGCGGATCCGCGACCTCACGGTCAAGGTGGACGGCGACCCGAAGGCGTTTTTCGAAGCCGCCCGCGCCGAGGTCGGCAAGGCCTCGCGCGGCTACCCGGCGCCGCTCGAGATCGTCGCGTGCGTAGAGGCCGCGGTGAACCTGCCCTTCGACGAGGGCAAGAAGGAGGAGCGCCGCCGCTTCGCCGGCCTCGTGGAAGGCAACGAGTCGAAAGCCTTGCGCCACATGTTCTTCGCCGAGCGCCAGACGACCAAGATTCCCGACGTGCCCGAGGACACCCCGAAACGCAAGATCGAGAAGGCCGCCGTGATCGGCGCCGGCACGATGGGCGGCGGGATCACGATGAGCCTCGTCAACGTCGGTATCCCGGTGACGATGATCGAGATGAAGCAGGAGGCGATCGACCGGGGCCTCGCCACGATCAGGAAGAATTACGCGAGCACCGTCTCCAAGGGCCGCCTCAAGCAGGAGGAGATGGACAAGCGCCTGGGGCTGATCACGACGGCGCTCGACCTTTCCGCCGCCAAGGACGCCGACATCGTGATCGAAGCTGTGTTCGAGCGCATGGACGTGAAGCAGGACATCTTCAGGAAGCTCGATGCGACCATGAAGCCGGGCGCGATCCTCGCGACCAACACTTCGACGCTCGACGTCGACCAGATCGCCGCCGTCACCCAGCGGCCGCAGGACGTGATCGGCACGCACTTCTTCTCGCCGGCCAACGTGATGCGGCTGCTGGAGGTGGTGCGCGGCAAGGCGACCGGCAAGGACGTGCTGGCCACCACGATGGCGCTCGGGAAGAAAATCAAGAAGGTGCCGGTCGTCTCGGGCGTGTGCGACGGCTTCATCGGCAACCGGATGGTCGAGAAGTACGGCCAGCAGTCGCTGTTCCTGGTCGACGAGGGCTGCAGCCCGCAGCAGGTCGACGGCGCCGCGCGCAAGTGGGGCATGGCGATGGGACCGCTCGAGATGGGCGACATGGCGGGCCTGGACATCGGCTGGGAGATCCGCAAGCGCCGCTACGTCGAGCGGCCGAATTTCATCTACTCGAAGGTCGGCGACAAGATCGCCGAGCTCGGCCGCTACGGCCAGAAGACCGGCAAGGGGTGGTACCTGTACGAGGCCGGGAGCAGGAAGCCGGTGCCGGACCCGGAGGTCGACAAGATCATTTCCGAGTATCGCAAGGCCAACAACATCAAGACCCGGCAGATTTCCGATGAGGAGATCGTCGAGCGCCTGATCTATGCGCTGGTCAACGAGGCGGCATACATCCTCGAGGAAGGCATTGCGCTTCGCGCGTCGGACATCGACATGGTCTACCTCACCGGCTACGGCTTCCCGCCGTACCGCGGCGGCCCGATGTTCTATGCCGACACCGTGGGCCTGCCCAAGGTGCTCGCCTCGATCGAGAAATTCCAGAAGGGCTACATGGGCGAAGTCTGGAAACCGGCCCCGCTCCTGGTGAAGCTCGCCAAGGAAGGCAAGCGATTCAACGGATGAGAGCGATCATGAAAAGCACAGCCACATTCGTCCTCCTGGCCGCGGCGCTCGCCGCGGCCGGCTGCACCTCGCTCACGCCGAACCCGTTCGCGCCGATGCACCCGCAATGGTCGGACTACCAGTCGATCCAGGCGCGCCATTACGCCAACTTTCCCGGCAAGACCAGGCAGAGCCTCAAGGAAAGCCGGACCACCGGCGGCGTGAAGGTCAACACTTACCTGCGCGAGCTGCAACTCGGCGACCGCTACTACGGCACCGCGTGGACGCTCCTGCCCGGCAGCCACTCGGGCACCCGGCCGCAGGTCAACCCGCTGCTCGAAGTCGCCGCCAACGAGGCGATGAAGACCGGGCCGGGCGCGAAGCTCATCGACAAGCACCCGGTCATGGTCGACGGCCATACCGGCCTGACCTACGTGATCGAGCTGCCGGACTCCAAGACCCGGATCCGCCAGCAGGTCTTCATCGTCACCGGCGTGCTGGTCGAGCAGACCTACACCGGGCCCGCCGGCACCGAGATGGAGCGCGAGCCCGGCCGCTTCTTCGATTCGCTCAAGCTGTTGCCCTGAACCCCGACCAAGGCCACCACAGGAGTCCCGCCATGACCGAAGCCGTCATCGTATCGACCGCAAGAACGCCGCTGTGCAAGTCCTGGCGCGGCGCCCTCAACATGACCCACGGCGCGACGATGGGCGGCCACGTGGTCAAGGCCGCGGTCGAGCGCGCCAGGCTCGAGCCCGGCGAGGTCGAGGACGTGATCATGGGCTGCGCCACGCCCGAAGGCGCGACCGGCGGCAACATCGCGCGCCAGATCGCGCTTCGCGCCGGCATGCCGGTCACGGTGTCGGGCATGACGGTGAACCGCTTCTGTTCCTCGGGCCTGCAGACGATCGCGCTTGCCGCGCAGCGCGTGCTCGCGGGCGAGCCCGGCATTTTTGTTGCCGGCGGCGTGGAGTCGATCTCCTGCGTCCAGAACGAAGCCAA